>Ga0209127_100274_pt1 | contig 18048 bp, 23 predicted proteins | sample LakSupMetagenome_FD_187469 | JGI IMG/M metagenome (GOLD analysis project Ga0209127, IMG submission 187469) | Freshwater microbial communities from Lake Superior, Canada - Sta WM archaea (SPAdes) (version 2) | ecosystem: Environmental > Aquatic > Freshwater > Lake | place: Lake Superior, Canada...
AAGCGCGCTCTGGTGGACGAATGAGGTAGGGTTAGTCTTGGACCGATGTTTGGGTCCGTCGACAGCATGCTCCAGAAGGTTGCATATCTGTTCTGACGGTTCCTGTAGTTCAGTTTCATGCCTTTATGCTTGGAGGTTTTCATTTCTCGTGACTGGCGTTACTGCGGACCCTTCCTCTCATTGTACAATAGAGCGGACCGGACATATACAAACTAAGGCAGCGGAATGACAAGACTCCTCTTGATACACATATCGTTCATCGTCACTAAATTGACTGCTGATGCTAGGTAAATGGCATGGTCTCATCGACTTCCTCCTTCCAGGCCCTCATGCCTCCCCTGATGTCGCCAATGAATCTTGTCCCGCCTGCATCAAGGCCCATCGCTTTCAGCCGCCTAGCGGCAACTTGAGAGTCATTGCCGACTCGGCATACGACGTAGATAGGGGCATCGTCCGGTAGCGTAGGTGGGAGCCACTCCGGCGTTATCTGATTTCCGTCGTCTGCGACATCGGGCCCCTGTTCCAATTCAGACAATGGAATGTTCACAGCCCCATCAATGGAAGCAATGCCAAAATGCTCCGGCTCGCGCACGTCAAGTAGGAGATGGTCCTTTCTCACGCTGTGTACTCTCGCGGCGTACTCGGCGGCAGAGACGCGCTCTTCAGGTGAGAGGGTTGACTCTGGTGATGGTACACCACCACAGAACTGCACGTAGTCCATCACCGACCCATCACTTAAGGATTCGGGTATTAAGCTCGACGTCGCGGAGCACGCGAAACAGTCCGTTCGTCGACTGCGCATCCGGACACTGCGTAGTGATGGCGGTCCAGAGAGAGGCGTCGAGAACAGAAGGAGTGACGGCGGGGGATAGTTATCGAGGGGTGGTGATGTACCCTCTTGGTAAGGGGTATGATGTCCCCGGACAATGACCTTAATCGCTTCACCGGCCTGCAGGACGCCCATGGCGCCAACTGCCGGACCCAGGACGCCCCCCTCGCCACAGCTGAGAATGCTCGTCGGCGGAGGCGGCTGTGGGAAGACGCATCTGTAGCAGGGGCCGCCCTTCGAGCCTTGCGGTGCCGGAGGGCAGTTCAGCACGATCAGCTGGCCGTCTGTCCGGAGCGCCGAGGCAGACACGAGGACCTTCCCGAGCAGCACGCAGATATCAGATATCAGGTACCGCGTGGCAGGGTTGTCGGTACAGTCAAGAACAACGTCATACTTGCTGACTATGCGCTCTGCGTTCTGGAGTGTCAAATGCTCCTCAAATAACTCGTACGTTGGCAAGGGGTTGAGGTCGTGTAGGTAGCGGTACAAGCTCTGCGCCTTCGTCGTGCCGATCCGGAACGTGTTGTGAGCGATCTGCCGGTGCAGGTTGGACTCCTCGACAGTGTCGCCGTCTACAATGCCCATCTTCCCTACTCCTGCTCCAGCGAGATAGGCTGCCGCCGGACACCCGAGACCACCCGCGCCGACGATGAGGACGCGAGAGTTCTTGAGCCGGAGTTGGCCTGAAGACGGCTTAGCTCATATTAATCCATATTGTCTGGTGGTAACTCACCTTCCACCCCGAAATTTGGTAAGATCATCTGTCTTGCATAGCGGTCGTACTCATTTGGCCGTAATGGCCATTTCCCTTTCAGTGTCCCATCACTGGTGTTATCTCTCCTCGCATCTAGCGCCTGCTTCTCCGCCTGAGCAAGTTGTGCCTTCAGATCGGCCAGATCTTTCTCGGCAGTCTCGACACGCTCTCTCAGCACGGCGACGGCACGGTCTACTTCGTCCATTTCTTTCCCGCGCTCTTTATATTGCTTTGCCGAACGTATAACTCAAGTCTGTGAGTTCCGTCATGAACGGCGACGATGAATAAGTGAGTCCCGTGCTTATCGTTATCGATAGAAGCCCCACCAAAAAGCTGGCTTGGAGGTCGTTGACCTTGCCGACATACGCAACCTACCATCATTCTCACCGTCCATCTTTGCCGCCATCTACCGCCCTCTACATACCTGATACCTCTAGCTACTCCGACTATTGTGAAAATCTCCTAGCCTTTTCACAGACTGAGGTGCGCGCAGAGACAGATACTGCGCTCTCACAATGGTATCCCCCTCCTCGCCTAAGCCCCTCCTCTTTCTGTCCCAGCTAACCCGACCCTTGCCTGCCAGGCACCCACCGCCCCAGCCCCCAAGAAGCGCCTCACGGCCCGCCAAAAAGCCCAAGCCCGCCTCGCCGACCCCCTGCTCCCGCGCAAGCTCCACCGGCCCGACAACGTCGTCTCCGACTCCTTCATCGAGTCCAAGCGCGACCGGCGGCTGATCAAGCACTCTGCCCTCCTCTCCAAGATCGAGAAGTCCGCCTCCCAGAAGAACAAGAAGCCCCTCAAGCGGCGGCGGCCGAACAAGAAGCTCGTCGCCACCCTCGAGAGCCTCGGGGACGCGCTGGACGATATCGTCGCCGAGGGAGGGGGACGACAGCTGGAAGGGGACGACGCGCAGCTGAGGGAGGGGAAGGTCAGGCACAAGAGTCTGAAGAGTAGGCCTGGCGCGTTGAAGAAGAAGGAGAGGATTGTGAAGGGGGAGATGGAGAGGTTTGGGAGGAGCTTAGCGCAGCTGGCTGCTGTGTCGGAGACGCAGGAGAGTAAACGAATGCAGGTTGAGAAGGAGGGAGAGGAGGGGGGAGGACAAGCGACGGGAAAAGAGACACAGGCACCGCCGTCGACGGCGAATCGGTGGGCGGCGTTGAGGGGGTTCATATCTGCTACTATGGAGCAGAATCCGGCTTTTATTCCGGCGACTGGTGCGAATAGGTAGCTTCGGAAGAGTCGTGCTTGGTCGAGTGGCGCATGCTGATGGTGTGATAATGGCTACGGAGGAGAGAAAAAGACACTGATACCCTGATAGCGCGAAAAGGTCCGTCTGACGCCTCGTCTCAAACATCATATGGCGGCGCCTGGGTCAGTGGCACGTACTCTCTCTGCTCATGGAGCGGTACACGTTGTACGGAATTGATGCTGCTTATCACAGTCTAAGAATATGAAAGCGAACCAACCCTAACTCGCGGCTCCTTAACGCAGTGGCCAGAGTAAAAGGCCCCTATCGTCCCCGGACCGTACCGTATCCCAACGCCCCACGCCAAGCCATGACTTCGACGCCTCGCCAACATGATAGCGTCATCAAATCATCTCAGGCATAAAACCAAAAAGCAAAACCGCGGTTACTGCACCTTCCGACCGTTGCCAGCCCTGATCGTCCCTCTCAAACGACCCAATTCCTACACCTGGACGCCCTCAACATCCTGCCAGTCCTCTTCATCGACATTGTATCGGCGCACGGCCATCCACAGTCTTCGAAGCATCTCCGTCTTGCCAGAACTCTAAGCTATGCGCGGCGGGGTGCTGCTCGACCCGGCAAACGGACTGGCGCTGCGCCTCCTCTCGGCCTCCTTGCGCAGCGAGTCGACGATCCTCATCATCTCCTTGCGGCCGCCGTACGAGTCGATCGCCTTGTTGGCCATGCTCATAGAGACCTTCTCCTTGGCGTTGGCGTTGAGCAGCCGCTTCACCAGCAGGTGCCGCATCAGGATGCAGACAAACACCCCGCAGTCGCTGCCGTTCTCTTGCTGCGGGCAATCGTCCAGCGCCTGGAATCTGAGCGGCTTGCCGAGCACGCGCGAGAGCTGCGTCGTGCAGTGGCGCGCTTCCTGGTTGTTGGCGCCGCCGAGGCTGTCGTAGTGGAAGGCCACGCCGTCGATGGTCGAGACGAGGAGCAGCGACCAGTGTGAGCCGCCCTCGGCTCGTGCGACATCGCGGTTGTCGTTTATGGGGAGAAAGATGTGGGTGACCTTGTCAAGATTTGGGAGGGCAGCCTTGACGGCCTTGAGGTCGGGCTGTTTCATTAAGATGAACGCCATGCTGGGCCGAAGCAGGATGATGCGCGCTTGCGGGTATTTGGGGAGGACCTCGCGTTCGAGCCATTCCTCCCAGAAGGCTATATTCTGCATGGGATGTTAGTCGCAAGCGATGGAGCGGCTATGGGTCGGACAGACATTATCGGTGAGCCATTCCGATCTAAGTGCCCTGACATCCTCCTGCGTAAGAAGCACATCGTAGTCTGCAGAGTGCCCCAAGTTAGCAAGGAGCAAAATGACAAGTAAGAGCAGCAAGAGTCTGCGACTTACACGACAGATATGGCTTTGAATCGGGCGAAAGCTGGTCAGTTAGCTTGCTGCTGCTTCTGGTCACTCGCGCGACTTTGTGATATATCTTCTTCTCATAGGGCCTCTTTGCACTGTCTCCGACACCACCGGTGCGCTTCGTGACCTTGTTGGCACTGGGCTTAGCCAACACCTTGTCGCTCTGCTTCGTCCGCTTGGGGGCAGCCTTGACGCCGCCACTACCATTCTGGGCAGACTTGCCAGTGGTGCCGCGCTTGCTGCTTGTCTTATTCGTCCCTATGCTCGTCGTCTCCTTCTTCTCGTCGCACTCATTCTCCTTATCGGATATTGGGGGTGTGATGGGTAGTTTGAGGGTATCATAAGCGGTGGTAGAATCGGAATCTGAGCTCACAGCATCTCCTAACCTGCGGGCGACTCTCTGCCGGAAAGGCATAGCTTCTGTGTTCGAAGAAAGGCGGGATAGGTTGGAGGAGGAGGTCGGAACAGGGGGATGGGGGGACTAGTATGATCGGATGGTGACGTTAGGGGGTGGCGGCCGGGCAGGTGGAAGAGCAAGCTTCCACTCCACGTCGGGTCGTCCGGTGTTGGCCTGTCTGTAGGCGGCAGTTTTAAGTCGACGGGCCTCGGCTCAATCGGTAAGTCATGCAGTGTGCAATTGCTATCGCAGGCCAAAGATACTCAAAAACTCAATGCTAATCCAGGGGTAGTGAAATCATGCAAGAGACGGCTGTAAGTCGGACCGCGAGATAGGGCGCAAAAATTGCAGAAAGAAGCGAATTGTTATGGATGGGTTGCGGGGAACAAGACGCAGCAGCAAGTCAGTGGTGCAAGGATGGCTGGATGGTGGTTGATGTGAGACAGGGAATCGTCCAAGCTAAGTCTAGACTCGAGACGGCGGGGTCGTACAATAAGTTCCGCTGCGAAGCAATGCTGACTGTCGGCGAGATGGACGACCGCCTATTGAACAGGGATTGAAGGGGTGCGTCGAGGCTCGAGGCTGAGCTCTATTGTCCCTCAAGCACTCCAGTCCATGACTGACAGCAACTTTGCCGTCGAGTAAATCCTGGACGCTTCGGGCAAACCGAGCAGACAATACAACCTTTGTCAGGACACCAAGACGGTCAAAATACACAGTAATCGAACAATAGCTGTGGTACGTACCTTTCTCTGAGCCATGCTAACAATACGGTAACCAAGGTAAGGTAACCAAAACCTAAGGTAACTTGGGATGACGGTGAAATGTGGAAGTGAATACTTTATGCCTGCGCTAGTACTGCTCAAACTGTTCAGCTAATTATCTACTGCTGAATTGTGAAGACGTCACCGGCCTTATTAGCTTGCGACCGCTGCCCACCTAGCAGATCGTCCAGATAAGGTTAGTCACGAGGCTCAGCCCACAGCAACTGCCGGGCACTTCGTCACCACGCATCTTTAGCACGCACCTACTCTCGTAGGTCTCAACGAGATTCGAGGCACATACTTGAACGTTGGTATTATTTGTGTAGGGGGGAACCTGTTATTCCGTCGTTCAAAGCGACTTCTGTCGGAGTCGTGACATCGCGCGTGTCGATGCGCCGAGCATCGTTCCATCCCGCCGTTCAGATGCGATTGTTGTCATCCAGAGGAAAGGTCTATACGTAGGCCTGCGGGCAGACCCAAAACGAAGCCGTGACACGTGAAGTATAGCAAAAAGACTGATGAAAGCATGGATAACTCGAGCAGATACCAAGCTTCTTACCTACACTCTTGCCTGCTTTCCGCAAATATGATCCGAATGCATGGCGGCATGAGACTCATCACAGGATGTAAGGGCACACAACACCCCCTTCCTGAAGCTGTCATGTCTTCCTATGAGCGACTCTCCCAATCATCTCTGCGAGTCATACAGTGATCAGGCCGGATTTTGGCGGTGTGGCGCAATGGTAGCGTGTGGTCCTCCTACTTCCGGAGATAGCGAGTTCCAAACCTGTAGGACAGGGCGAGGTTGCAGGTTCGAGTCCTGCCATCGTCGACATATTTTGCTGGTCTCCCCTTTTTTCAGATTGTGTGGCCGATATTCTCTTGTCAGGCTTTTATTTTGGTCTCTGTCTGGTACCAAGCAGCGTCTGAGTTGTCTGGTAGGCATGAAGTCAGCTGCTGGTCGTTGACCGTGGTGTACTTAGTGTCTTCGGTGCCAAAACCATTGTCGGGGAGTTGTGCATATAGCTCAGACTGTAGTTCAGGCCCGATCTGCAATAATTGCTGAAAAGCTTCCATATATACCTAAAGCTCTCACGTCCTGTAACAGGTGTAGTACTTGGTTACCTCCGGGCATAGTTTCCGAGAGAGATAGAGATGGGGTGCGGTACTCAGAAGCGCCATGTCATTGATGGTCCGATATATTAACAAGAACGAGTTGTTTCGATTGATCAGAGGCAGCAGTGAAGTGTTTTCAAGTCCAGTAACTTGGGTACAGGGCCACTTCTTATGCAGCTGACGTCTTCTGGAAGCCGAGGCAGAGACTGAAGCGTATCAAACCTCAGACGAGAGTCGGCTGTCGGAACTTCGCAGGAACGTCTCTTCGGCAAGATGCTGGTGGAAACGGCAAACCATGGGATGGCGGGAGGCAGAGGATGCTACCTGACGATGGGTGTTCCAGGCGTCGGACATCCCCGAAGCCAAGAAGACGACCTCCCAAGCCTTTAAGCAGGCCCCCCCATGCGGCACAGCGAACAAATCGGCGTACCGCAAGAACAGCGTAATCAGGGAGATGACTCTCGCATTGGGTGATCTCGACGAGAACGGCAGTCGAAGGATTAGCATGAAGCTGGACTACTACCAGCTCCGGGCGAACGGGAAGAACTATGAGCATTGGGACAATTTCGTCTGTCGAGCGGTCGTGGAGGGTCGTGATCCTGTAACTCTGGTCAAGGGATTGGAGGATAAGGATGGAGGAGTTGAGCGGTTTTGAGCTGTCAAGCTGCCCCTGAAGATAAGGTTCTCGATGCGATGGTGATGCCGAGGAATCTTGCGGTGGAATGAAGAGGACTGAACGGGTGCGAGGTTGTTGGTAGCTGTCACTTCCAGAACAAGTCCTGGATGCGACAAACAGGTTGTAAGATTACGTGCCGTACCTTGATTCACATGTACCTTGATACAACTTGGTGTAGACCTGGTAAGGAGTGAAGGAGTGATGACAATCCTCTCTGACAATGGCAGACAGCAATACTAGACTACAAGACGACGAGAGACCGGGATGGCTTAACGAAGTACCGCTTGTATCGATGCTTGGGCCTAAAATCCGGACACGCATGGTGGGCTGCAGGACTTCTTGGTATGTAATGATAATAATCTTGCGTCGGACGCTGGATGAGGCCTGTTCAACTGAGAACGCCTCCTTGTAATTCGTTCCCGAGGACTGTCTGGGACACGCTCTAGACAGGGTAGTGATTTGACGACTGGTCCTATTCTCGGATCTGGTTCCACCAATGACCAGCCGTGTTATGTCTCCCATATTGTCAGCTACGTCCTGACGCTTTTACAAGGCAAGGGAAAAGAGCGGGTTGGAGGTTACCCTCCCGAGTGATGGAGCGTGACCTGTCAGGTGTGAAGTACAGACTACTACGTAGTAGATATACGCCAATCATTTCCAGATCTCTGAACACCTCCCTCAAGCAGGGGAATCCCAGGAGTGGACAGTGAGAGGAGAAGAAACGTCGGGCGTACAGAGAGCGTCGTACAGACCTGTGTCCGCTTGTCAGCGGCCTGACACGGCTAGATATCGATGTGGGCGTTAGCCCTCGCCCGGAACCCCCTTCACCGGCCCAAACTCCATGTATGGAGGCTGAGTGCCAATTTCGGCCAGCGCTGGCAAGGTATCGCAACATGTCTCAGCCAACCTCTGACAGCATGAAAGTGAGCTTGTTAGCTCACCCGAGAGCTGTCTTGGCATCGTCTGGCGGGTTGCATTCTGGTGTGGCGGCGCATCCTGGTATCGAGATTCTCTCGACGGCCAGTCAATGTAGTCTTGATCTGGCCATTATCATAAGGTTATGCCCCGCTCCACCGGTCTACCGAGACTCAGATCGTCTGGCGTACCTATTGTATGTTCCATGAGACAATTCCGGAGAGACTTTGACAGGAGCTCCATGGTCTTTTGATGACTGGGATCCCTTGCAAGCTTGAGTTGCACAACTTGTGGTTGACAGTCTGTCTCGTCTCGGAGACTGACCGCTGTCTAGTGGGTGGTGTGTGGCCCAAGGCCTACCTGGCCCCTTGCTCTCTGGACAACATCCCAGGGCGTGAGGTGATGTAGTCGGGAAAAGGTACGCATGTCTCACATGTGCACATTATTCTGCTCTTCCTTCCCAGCCCCAAGCGCCGATTGATGCTGATCACCGTACGAGCATCAGGCACCGTTGAGCCTAAAGAGAATTGAAAGTTGCGTGTCACCAAGGGTTACAGGCCGGTCGCAGACGAAGAGACCGGCATCGCCGTCGCCGATTGGCAGTCGCCGTTAGAACCCAACTAGGAATCCCAGTGGCCAAAAGGTGCACCGGATTTCTGTTCTGGTTGTGGTTCTTTTAGTCATCGAAGAAGCCGTGCTTCAAAGCCACAGAAACAACATGATGTCAGGAGTTGTGGCAGAAGCGGAAACCAAAAACAACCGCGTTCATGTCCTTGTGATCAGACACAGTGCCTTCCAGCGGACCAGACTGTCCGTTATCGATCGAGTTCGGGACAGAGATCGTAGGTAGACGATCTATGCCGGCTTCTCCTCGAGGATGTGATGAATACAACCTGGAAGGTCCAGCGGCAACAGAGAGACATGGGCGTCGTTGAATTTGCTGGGAAGTTCCGCATCAAAGCCAGAAGCAGTGCGACCCAGACTATCGGTTTGATCGCCTGATGACACGCGGCGGCGGCATGGACCACTTGGGAGCCTTCCGGAGTCGCTTGGGGCTGAAAGACACAACACAGCAAGGATCCTGGCGTGCTGAAAAACAGTCAAAATCAACCACCGAAAACATGCGGTTCAAGGATGGCTCCCGTTCGCGGTGGCCTTCATACCATGCAATCACCCGCAGAGAGCGAAGCGGCGATCGCCTATCATGGAAGGGGCGTCGAAGAACACTGGAGGTTTATGCGAGGATAGATAGAATGTCCGTATGGTAACGACTTGGTTGAAATGTTGCTTGGTATCACTTGCCGCCCGAAGCAACTTTGTAGCCACGCCGGCGACTAGCGCCCCCGAGGCATCCGTCCACAACATGGTCATCTTCGTGTTCACTGACCATGCCGCCAGTTGATGTACCATCGACAGTCCTTGTCCTTGCCCGGCCTTTTGATGACCTTGAGGAACTTCCTGCGCACTGTAACCGACCACAGCACACCGCTCTGGACTCAACACAGTAGTACGGATTCAATATTCTCCGGGCTCGCCATTGGCCACGCCGATTAGCCCCCGTCAATATTGGGACCATGCCCATGGCTAGGCTGTTCGCAGCGAGCTCGAAATGTTGATTTTTCGACAACAAACAGGCACAATCCCGAACACAGCATGCATTGCCAAACCCGACGTCGAGGACGACGCAGGGGCCGTGGATGCGTTGGCAGGCCGAGATACCTTATGATTCGGTCGAAGCACGACTATGGGAGCCTGAGAAAAGTATAAATGCCCGTACACCAAGGCCAAGCAGACAGACGTTTAAGCGAGCAAAAGTCCTTCAGTCAAGATCTTATTTGCATCGACTTGACCCCCCTGAACGTCCCGTCTGTCTAACTGGATCCAAGGTCACGGTTATTAGACCGACTCATCAACTCACTGTACGTCAGCCTAGAAGAGGTACGTTGCTCCAAATACGGCAGTGCTCATGCTAACAACCGGCAGGCAGCATGGACAACAACTACGTACTCAGCAGCAGCGTGAACAACGGTCGAGAGGTCACGTGGGAAGCTGACCCAGAGCAACACCATCCCACTGACGGTCAGGGAGCGCCGCACTACGGCGGAGACCCCTATTCGATTGAGCGTTTCCAAGCGGACACACCGCCGTGGACCCCAAACGAAGTCGGTGTCCCGCAGGGTCAGACTTGGCCCAGCAGCGATGACTACGTTCCGGGAATCTTCCCGACAGACTCTCCGCGGTCTCGACAGGGTAACCAGGGTTCCGGCGATGATGCTCCTCTAGCTGAGCAGGAGGAAAAGGAGGAGAAGAAGAAACAGAAGAAAGCTGAGAAGAGTGGAGGAAAGAAGGGTGCCAAAGGGCCCTCAAAGAAGGACGCGAAGGAGAAGAAGGATGGCGACTCCAAGGAGAAAGGTCATGGCCGCGAGGGACGCAAACACTGACAGGGACAATTGCCCATGGTCCCTTGACCTCATCGGGCTGCCCTCGGCCCTTTGCCTATACTTTATCTTCTCAAGACCTGTCCTATTTGAATACAGCTGTGGAGGTTGCTTGATTCGTTGCGTCACGGAACAGGGGTTCACCTAAAACCAAAGAGTTCACTAAACAAGTAGGTTAGCAGAGCAGTAGCATATCTAGCAGAACTGAGAGACACACAAAGTTCTCCAATCTCCTCCCATTAGAACAGGCTGTAGCAAGATGTAAACGAAGGTGTTTAGTGGAAAGAAGAGAGGATATGTGTATTGACGTACGTATCTATTGAGGCCAATCTTCTGATAGATAGATAATCCGTGCAACTCCGTGTGACAAACACCGATGTATGGTGAAGAGTTCCATGTTCCCTTTCAATGACACATGCAAAGACAGACAAACACGGTATCGGACAATTCTAGACTGGGGTGTTTCACCCGCAATGTCGATGATAGCAACACTCGGTTGAGACGAGGTTAAAATAGCTCTCTAACATGCGCACTCTCGGGACTAATGCCTTCGGTGTACGGTGAGACTCACCGGGGTCCAGAGGGCGAGAAGAGTCCACGCGTCCCTGTTCCCAGTGGTGACGTAGCGGCGCCCGCGCCAAGTTTACCTAATGCGAGATCTTAGCTTGGCGGACGCCTCAGGCTTGACAGGCATTGGGATTGAGGCGTCAGAGATTTCGCGGGGTTGTTGCTGCCAGAGGCCAGCGCGACGGCAATCGATATCAGGTCTCAATATCGATGTTAGCTTGAGATGGCAGTATGCAAGTCCGGCCAGGCAAAATGCGGGCAATTTCGAAGTCCAGGCGTACTGAGTTCGAGCTGACAGTGGGCGATACGGTCCCTGCAGGCGGCAAAAGGCCCGCTCGAGGAAGGCCGAAGGCACGCTGGGCTGTGTCCCTGCCATTCCTGTCGCAAGCAAATACGAGAGAGGTCCGCTCTTTCTGTGCTGGGGAGACGTGCTCGAAATGGGGTTCGCGTTTCTTGGTTCGAGATCAATCAATGTGACCATCATCAGCAGACCTGGATGCACCACAACAGGGAATAAGGAATAATAAGAGCACTACCTGCTTCGTACAGCGCGGTGCAATGCATAACTGGCCAATTACGAGGCCTTCTAAGTTGCAATGGTTGCAGTGGGAAAGACGGCTCACGCCAGTGGAATTTTGCACGTCTCACCCACCTCGAAGGAAAAACGCTGGGCTGCGGCCTCCAGAACCCACAAGTGCGGACCGAACCCGATTCCCAGTTGTCGTTCGACCATCTCCATCTTTCCTTGTTCATTCCTCCACAATCACCACTACACGCTCACCCACGCTCGTTTTCCGACCATCGCGCAACCGCCAGGATTGATGGTTCGCAGAAACGAAAGGGCAGTGCTTCAATAGAAGCACATATCGGACTGTCGACCGAACAAACGTCGCTCGCTTGGGTCCGGCTGGATTGAGGCGGGACTCGTTCTTCGCATTGAACGACACCACCGCACAGAATTAGACTCTGTCGGCCGATTTGCGACGCACCCCAGCTCCCCAATAATAGACCCGCGACTCGCACTGGCGGAGGAGATTTCAGTCCGACATTTACACCGAAGGACTATCACCTACAGAAGACAGCGAAGGAGGTGGCATACTGAGCACAGGACGCCCTCTACTTCGGCTTCCCGCTAGTTGTTTCGCGACAAAGACGCAAGGGATATCGCCGAATAACAATACTGTAAATCGCACAACTGTCGAGGTACCTGCCTGGATCTTGTACCATCAGGCTGTCGATGACCGGCTAGCTCTGGTTCATTCCAACCTACAACTACCTACACTGCATCTATAGCGTTACCAATACCGGACCCTCCAAAATGGGTGCGTCCAATTGCTTAACCTTAACTGCCCAACAACCGCTAACAACCCAGCCAGATACCACGCTCGTCCCCTTCACCACCCTACCGGCCTGCCTGACCAGCTGCGGCGTCCTCTTCGACGTTAACGGCGCATGCGTACCGCCCGGAGCCCCCACCGCCGCCCCCGAAGTTTATGACTCGTGTTTCTGCAACGACGCCCGGCTAACAGCCTACTCGACCGGCACAAACGGGCCATGCGACGCGGTATGCGCCGCGACGCCCGACGCCCTCGCCTCCCTCCAGGGCTGGTACACGGGCTTCTGCGCCAACAAGGGTGCCGTGCAGACCACGACGACGACGGGCGGCTCGTCGACGAGCACGTCAAGTCCGAACGGCGGGAGCAGTAACAAGGGCGGTGGGACATGGTAAGCCAAATCCCCCATTTCCCCCCTCTTCCTAAACAACCCCGACGAAGATGTCCTAACAAGAAGGTGATGGGACAGGCTTTCGACGCACTACCAATGGGTCATCTTCCTCGTCATCGTCGTCGTGGCCATAGCGGGAATCTGGATCGGCTGCTGCGTCTGGCGCCGCCACTACCTGCGCAAGAAGGACCGGCAATACGCCCTCGGCAAGCGCCTCGCCCACGCCACCGAGTCCGGCCGCGTCGTCCCCAACGCCAGCAACGCCGGCTCCGTCCACGTGCCCGGGGCGGGGCTGTTCAACCCTGCCCCCCTATCGGCGGCGGGTATCTACGACGAGGAGAAGCTGTCCAAGAAGCAGAGCAAGAAGGAGAGGAAGAAGTGGAACGTCACGCAGAGGACGTGAGGAAAAAAGAGTAGAGGGGAGAGAGAACAGGGAGAAATATGTGTTTTGCTTTTTGAGATGCTTTTTGGACAAAAGGATATCGGATTTCGAGCATGAAAGTCGCGATTGCGATGTTCCTCTCCTTTTTTTCCCCCAACGACGGAGGGTCTGGAGTCTGGCGTTGGAGGGGTCGGGGCCGATATATATACTGTGGGATAGCTCGGCGGGTGTCTGTCTGTCTGCGGATATAATCTCTTGACAGCCTTATTCTTTACATGATGATGCCTTAGCAGGCGTCGGCTTCGTATTCTCGGTCTAGTACACAGTATTTTTGGCCAGCTCGGCTGTACCGATGGACATGGCAGATAGGGACCAAGAGGTGTATCAAAATGCTGGGGAACCGGGTGAGGGCTAAGGTACTAGACTTAGAGTCTAGTAATTTACCTCTGTTTATTGAAAATGAATATCCTAAATGGGAGGGACTTCACAGTCATATAACTGACAGGATAGTATCGCAGTGTAAGCCGGGGACACATCACCATAACAAACGGCATTCATATTGCTCCAGGCTCGTAGGTGTAAAAAAGCGTACTTCATAGGTATGATTAGTTACTCGTATTCGTTATGAACAGCCCTTCCAGTCGCAACAATGCCAATTTCTCATCAACACCAAGTCCCAATGATTCGCACCCAAGCATGCCGCCGAAGGCGTAACTTTCCCTGCCGTTAATCTCATCTTCTCTATGGACACTCAGCTCTAACAGCAGTACTCGGCACCATGTAAATGACACAATGACCATTACCTCAACGGCAAAGCTTGCCCCTGAGAAGTCGCTCCTTGCTCCTCGGCGGCGTCCATGTACAGGTCGATCAAGCACCCGGCGGACCAAGCTTGAGTCGGGGACTACAGTTTTGTGTTAGCAGAAGTTGGTCCATAAACACTCACGAGGAGAGAAAGGAACTCACCGAATCAGCGCACTCCTCCCCGTTCTTGTTCGTCAACTCAGTCAAGCCCGCCCAGACACTGCGGTCGATCATCTGCTTGCAGCCGATCAGCCGCCTTGTGACCTGCTGAAACGCCTCGGTCCGCCCCTCCGAGTCGTTCGGATCCCGACGCTGCAGGTCGAACTTGAGCAGCGCCCGCAGGAAGAAGCCCGTCGGCCACAGCCACTCCGGGCCCTGGTGGTAGTTCCGGCCCTTGCTGGTCGCAAAGTCGTCGCTGTCCTCGCTGTTGCGGTAGTAAGGGCGGTAGTTGAGGTCTGCCGGGTCGAGCGTCGCCATGCCCGTGGGGCCGCGGAGCACCGCGTCCGCTACGCAGAGCGCGTGCATGGCGTGCTGGGGCTCGAACAGATCCGGCGCCACCGTCATGGCGATGGGGAAGTTGGGTCGCAGCTGGTAGTCCTCGTACTCCTTGCCGGAGCGGTACAGGTCCTTGTAGATGCCCCGGCGGTTGATGACGGCCCGGTTAACGTCGTAGGACGAGTCCTCGTGCGCCGACAGGGGGACGAAGAAGCACCGCTCGAAGTTGTCCTTGACCAGCTTCGCCCACGAAGCGTAGGATACCTCGGTGCCGTCCGCTTTCTTGACGCCGGCGTGGCCAAACTTCTTCTCCGAGTTGAGATGGGCGAGCCACTTCAGAGTGCTGTACAGTAGACCGATTATCTCCACTGCCGCGCCGTCTCGTGGCGTGCCGGGGACGCCTTTGCTGCCTGCCCGTTCGCTCTCGCCCATCTTGTCCATCCACGTACCGCAGTTGTGCTGGCTTCCGCCGAAGATCATGCCATTCTCCCAGTCGACCTTGATGTCGATGTTAAAACCCTCATCCTTCATTTGCATGTCGATGGTCGGACCGGCATTTGCTTCCCGGAAGCTCATGCCTTCAGCGTGCCTTTGGAGCGCCTCCTGAATGACCTCGCGGATGGTGCTCTCCTTGCTGTAAGCCCGAGGGTCGTCCACTGGGAACCAAGTGTCGTCGTACGGCAAGAACCGACGCTTGACCTTCTCGTCTAAAAGTGACAGACCGTCGGGGACGAGCCGCGTATAGTCCTGGATACACTGTAGGAAGAACCAGACCGAGTCACGAGAGTTGTATCGTGGGTTACTGCCGCTGGACAGCAGGTTGGGAATCATGCCATGCTTGAGAACGCTTGCGAACGCCAGAATGTGCTCCTTGGCCTCGGCGAACCGACCTGTTCCGAGATACAGACCGCGAAGCGAGATGAAGACGTCACGTCCCCAGCAACGTGCCCATTCCACAGCAAAATGAGGAAGACCTGCAGCAAGAGATGGTACGAGGCGGTCTGGCCACAGAGAAGCTGACTTGACGAGTCCAGTCTCCTGCACACTGACCATGGCCAGGCTTTGCAGGAACCACTGACCCTCACGGACGTTCTCGTTCATGAGCGAGACACCCCGCTCAAAAGCGGCCACATACGCAGTTCTCAACACCAGGCCGAAGTACCGCGGCAGCAGGAAGCTAGGGATTCCACGGATGGCATCAAACCGATCCTTGAGCCACGCGGCTGGCTTCTTCAGCCTTGGATACTGCTCCGTCTTCGATGCGCGCTCCAGACGGCCGAGGGTATAGTCCAGAGCCCACTGACCATCACGCAGGTTCTGGCAGAGCGGATGTGCTAGGTTATTGTCTTTGATGATATCCTTGAGAATACTCCACCAACCCTGAAACCCTGCGTAGACGAGCTTGCCGTATCCCGGGATGTCGTAGACGCCATCTCTGCCGTCGCTGAAATCACGCTCTTCGGGCTCGCACTTGTAGAGGAGGAAGTTCAGATCGTTGAAGTCAAGATCAGCCATTGCTGCCTTGACCCCGGATGTCACGAAGTTGTCCAGTCCAGCTGAATGCTCAGCTGCCGGAATCCAGGTCTCAAAGAGGGCGATACTCCCGGGCGGGAACCGATCGCGAACGGTGATAATCGTGTCGTCGCCCTTGACCTCCATCCGGATTCCTGGCAAGTCGATGACACGGCTCGGCAAGCCGCGGAGGTATCTGGAGTCGTCCAGGACGTCTTTCTTGGACTCTTCACTCGTGTCCACCTCCAACATCCAGCTTCCGAGGTGGCGTACACGCGTGCCCTTGAGATGCACAGGATTGAAGGCACCGTTCCCGTTGCCGTATCCTGGGAAAGCGGTATGGGCAATCAAGAAGTAACCCTTCCTCGACTCCGGATGCACACGGTGGACCGTGATGTACTGGTCCTCGTGGTGGATGTGCGTCTCGTCGTATCCATCTTTGCCCATTAAAGTATGGATCTGGTTCAGCAGCTTCTTGATTCCTGCTATTCCGCCCTTCCCTCCGCCGATCTTGACAGGGGCTTTCGATGACTCCGATGTGTACAACCGGGTCTCACTGACCAGCTCGATCAACTTCGGGTAGATCTCATCGTAGCCCATGACGCTGCCCGTAGCACTGGCGCACATGTTGACGAGCGCGGCATTCGGCAGAGTATCCCTTGCATCTCGCTTCTGAGCAGGAACCTCATTGTCGTGAGTGCAGTCCATGAACAGAGCCTGGACCGGGTGAGGCTTGATGCGGCGGATGATCTCCCTCGACGTCTTTTCTCCATTGCCATTCCACATCTCGCCATTCTCCTTGGTCGGACTCCGGACGTCCGCCTTGGAGACCTCATCGACCTCGAAGCTACCGATTGGTCGACCGCCGTGGCGATGTACGAGCCTGCTCAGCTCTGCGGTGCTCCACGCCTGCATGGCCTCCCGAATGAGCGAGCTCAGCCCGAGCCTCCTCACGAAGACGTAGTCCATCTCCTCGCTGCCAGAAAACAGTTCTGCAACCACGTAGAGGTCCGGCCGCACGCGTCTGGCTTCATCCAGCATGTGCTCAGCAACATGCAGAGGAGTAGAGTGACAGTTGTCGATGCGGAATCCGGCAAAGTACTTTGCCAGCATACGCGCGTATTTGGTCATGTGCTCCCAGAGATACGGGCTGTCTTCAGGTCCGCTGCCATAGCGTAGTTTGACACAGTCGCCCCAGACAATAACCTCACGACGAAGGTAGACGCGAGAGTTTGGGCCAGCATTGTCCACCAGGGCGTTGCCAGCCCACACCCAGCCGTTGTTGACGAGAACGAGGTCTCCTTTCTTGTGTTTAGCCGTCTTCTCGTTTTGCGGCAGCCGCGTAAAGTAGCTCTCGATCAAGGGGTTCTTCTTGTTGATAGGACCGAGCTTTGGGCCATGGTCGTCGAGCCGGACGTACTTTATGCGATTGAAGAGCTGCTGAAGGATCTCGGCCATCTCATTGTCATATTCTTGATAGAGCGGGAGGTTCGCATCGTCCAGCACCTCGACCATTTTCGTTCTGGCCGCAGCCGTATCGGCGGCACTCGGACTGCTTCCGTCATACTTCCCGAATATGGCAGACAGCAAGGCAGCTCCAATGGCGGGGTTGATATGCCTCCGGAAGCGCTCGCCAAGGCGGTCGTTCCCTTGCAGGCCAGTCCTGACGAAATCGGCCTGTTCCTTGAGGCTTGCAGCCTTCAGAGCCTCGATTCCTCCAGCACCGATGACGTTTTTCGGGAACGACGCCTTTCCGGCCACCCAGGCCTCCACTGCGGCGTCCGCATCTCTGTCGACGTTGAGAGCATAGTATTCCCAGAGCCTTATCTGCGCAATGACCTCGGACTTGATAGCATCCATGATCTTGACGAGGTCATCCATCGACTTTAAGTCCGTCGGGAGGTTGAGCTCGGGAAGACGGTCTCCAAGCTCAAGAAGCTTGCTGTCGAGGAGGTAGGCGGACTCTAGCCACGGAGCCGTGGTCAGATTGTAGCCCGCCTCAGGGTGCTCCAGAAGCCAGGCGCTGTTGTGAGCGGTGTGGTTGAGGACGATATCCGTCAAGCTC
>Ga0209127_100275_pt1 | contig 18047 bp, 11 predicted proteins | sample LakSupMetagenome_FD_187469 | JGI IMG/M metagenome (GOLD analysis project Ga0209127, IMG submission 187469) | Freshwater microbial communities from Lake Superior, Canada - Sta WM archaea (SPAdes) (version 2) | ecosystem: Environmental > Aquatic > Freshwater > Lake | place: Lake Superior, Canada...
AACGCAAAAAGCAAATGCCAAAAAAGGCAACTGCGCCATTGGAGCTCGAACCGAAATAAAGATGTAGACGGGACTTGCACCCGCAACCTTCGGCTGCCCTCGACAGGTAGGAGGCCGATGAGCTTCTATTGCTCCACTACACCACTTTCCAACTGGGCCATTCGACTCTGTTTTGTTTGTTGCACAGCTCCCCGGACATTCGTCGTCATATGGCGCGCCAAAGGTGCAGGGAGAGCTCCGAGATGCACCTTCCATCCGGAGGCAGTTACGAGTCCTCCAGGCTTCCCTCGAAGAACAGTCGTTTCGAAATCGACGCCTTGCAGGTTGCCTGGTCCAAAGCCCAATATATGCACACTGGATCATGCCTTGATCCGCAGACGCCAGGACTTACTGCGCCGAGCGTGGTAACGGCGATTCAGGTCGATACGTCGAAGTCCGCATGAGTCACTCGTCTTTCCAGTTGTGAAGCGGGACGATATAAACTGAAACGTGATGATACCTGATGATGCCTTGACCCAGCCCACAGATTCGTCCCATCGAAAGATCAGCGCAAACGTACTGCAATCAGCGCAAACGGACTGCAATCAGCTCAAACAATATGAAAGGGCGTGGCAGAAGGATATGCGATGGAGCGTCGTCAGGATCTCACACTTGCTTAAGAATAAGGGACGGACTGCAATCCAGCTCCAGATCTCCAAATCCCCTATCAGGGCAAGCACGACATCCGGAGTCTCATCCAAGGCCTGCCGGCTTGCTGGTCATCAAGGGGTCTAAGAAATCTTGGTGTGATATCTTTCCAAGCAGTCCTTCCAACAGGAATCCAATCCATCGTCAGGAACGCACGAGGGAATACTTGCAAACGCGCAGTATAGACAGCCCTCCATATAAAATTCCGGCTTGCATGGAACAGCAAAATGGAATGTGTGGCGTATAACCCCCGCCGGGATCTGATGATAATGTTAGACTCGGTACATCGAAGAGTATCGCACCCACGCGTACTCGAACCCGGGTCTTCAGCCAGTCGCGGAGGTATGGATTCCGGAGAGCTGCGGCCTAACCACTGGCCCATGAGGGCTTCAATTTGACCTACATCCAGGAGCGTTAAGCTGACGTATATACAGGTCCAGGTGATGTTTCCCAGCGACCGACGAGGAAGCGTTTGCGTGTGACGGCGATCGCGTGAGCAAACATCAACCGAGTTCGAGAGGGAAGGAGCGACCGTCGCCTGCTCCACCAGACCCAACACAAGAACTCGGCGATGCTATGAGGTACCCGGGGCCGTGAAGGCTCAAGAGGCTTGCCGGGGCGGAGATGCTCCATTCTCACCGAGCCCAGGATTCTCGCCGACAGCTCGATTCACCCCACGACTGACTGACTGCCATCTAGGAGATAGCGACCGGCATTGACAGGGTGCTGATGAGGACCCAACACACTTCTTCGGAGACATCATCCATTGAGCTGGACTGGCCAGCTACGAGGATCGTGCGTCTTCTTCCTTCTATTAATCAGCTCTCCTCAGCATCATTCATCATTCAGCAATACCATATCGCACTTACCCACTCGATCCTTCCAAGTGTTGGATGGCTGGACAGAGTGGTCGACAATGGAGCGAAGGGTGAACCCGAATCAGCTTGGTCAGGCCAGAGACTCTCCCGGCGGACTCTTGTCCAGGACGACAAAGCTGGCTGTGCCGGGTACGGTAAACATCACAAAGTACCTTAGCTGCTATGCCGCACACCCTAGGAGACGCTTGTTGGCTGTCAAGTCTGCCCCAGAATCGGAATGTCCCCGGTGAGAGCGCGGGATTGTCCGCACCACTTCCCCGCGTCAAAATGCTTGGCTATGACTTCATCCGAATTACTTCGACTGCTGAGCGAGCTTATCGGAAAGTGATGTCGCGGCTTGGAAGCGGGACAAAGTGAGCCGAAAGATAATGTTGCGTCAGTTTACTGTCGTGAAGGAGCTTGTTCACTGTCCCGATCCGACTCACGGCGACTTCTGGTCAGAGTAATTGGTCAAGAACTGAGCTTCAACCTTGGCCGATACCCCAACTTTGGACGAGACGGTGATGCAGGAGGCAAGAAAAAAGTTGTGGGGGAACGACTTCCGAGAACGGCTGCAGAGACGGAGTCGGCGGCCATCAATCTTGGACTCGGAAGATAGGAAATGCCCGGGTTTCCTCCTACGCGTTCGTTACTAAACTACGCACTCCAACTCGGCGACCTACTGCCGATGAAGCGGTAAAGTGCTACTAATAGCAAGATCTACGTTGGCGTAGACTGCACCCGACGAGAGAGACTAGTGTGGGATGGATAAATCAGCTCGATAGCAGACAGTTTCCATAAGAGCGTTCCACGAGCCCGGAAACCTGACCACACTGTGTCTCGGACAAAACCTAGGAACAAGACGCAAGATGGGGACACTCAACGCGATCTGGCGGCTTTCTGCTCGCGCCTTGCTGCTTCTCTCGCTAACACCTTCAGCCGGATCTGCGCAGGGGCTGCCCGTCGACTTCTTCGATGCCCGGGAGGCAACAGTCGATGGCGTCCACAACGCGCTCTTCAGCGGCCTCACCACGTGCCGCGGCGTGGTCTCGGCCTTCCTCGCCCGCATCGAGGAGTTCAACCCGGTCGTGAACGCAATCATCACCCTGAATCCGGATGCCCTATCTATAGCAGACGACATGGACCAGCAGCTCGCCACCGGTAACGCTACGGCGCCGCTGTTCTGCATCCCCATCCTCCTCAAGGACAACTACGATGCGGTGGGCATGAATACGACAGGCGGTTGTCTGGACCTGGCCGGCTCAAGGCCAACAGTTGACTCACCTGCCGCGGCAGCATTCAAGAAGGCTGGCGCCATCATCCTCGGCAAGACCAACCTCCACGAGCTGGCACTGGAGGGTTTGTCCGTGTCATCCCTGGGCGGACAGACAGTGAACCCGTACGATCACACCCGCACCCCCGGAGGCAGCTCCGGTGGCTCAGGAGCTGCCGTGGGCGCCAGCCTCGCAGTCTTTGCCACCGGAACCGATACGGTCAACAGCCTCCGCAGTCCTGCCAGCGCAAACTCGCTCTTCAGCTTCCGCCCAACGCGCGGCCTGATCTCCCGAGCCGGCGTCATCCCCATCAGCTACACCCAAGACACCGTCGGCGCCATGGCCCGCAACCTCAAGGACCTAGCCGCGGCCCTGACCGTCATGGCAGGCATCGGCTACGACCCCAACGACAACCACACCGCCCTCGCACCCCAAGAAGCCCGGGGCAGAGACTACACCGCCGCCCTCGCCGGCGGCAGCCTCTCGGGCCTCCGCATCGGCGTGCTCGAGGGCTTCTTCAACAACACCCCATCACCCGAGACCACACCCGTGATTGACGTCATGGCCTCTGTTCTCTCCACCCTCTCCGCAGCCGGCGCGACGCTGGTCAACATCACCGACCCAATCTACAACGCCGCCCTCATCAGCGCCCAGCTCGACGTGCAGACCTCGGAGTACCGCGAGCTCCTGGACGCCTACCTCTCCAATCCGCAGCTCCAAGGCGACCACCCACAATCCTTCAACGACCTCTACACCTCGGGCAGGTTTCTCGTCATCCCGGCCCAATACGGCTACGTCAACGCCGCCTTCACCTCCTCCACATCCGACGCCGCCTACGCTGCCAAGCAGCGCGGCATAACCAACCTCGTCACCAGCCTCCGCAAGACCTTCGCCTCGACCGCCGGCGGTCTCGACGCCGTCGTCTACCCCGAGCAGAGGAACCACGTCGTCAAGACCGGCTCCCCCTCCCAGGCCGGGCGCAACGGCATCCTCGCCGCCCTGACGGGGAGTCCCGTCGTCGTGGTGCCCGCGGGCTTCTCGCCGCCCAGCGACGAGGCGCCTGTGGGGGTGCCGGTCGGGATGGAGATCTTGGGCTTGCCGTTTACCGAGGCCAAGCTGCTGAATATCGCGAGGCATGTCAGCGATGCGCTGGGACCCGTGAGGAAGATGCCGGCTTTTGCGAACTATAGCGTCGAGGTGAGGGGGTATGAGAGTGTCCCCGTTATCACGCCGAATAGGGCGAATATTGATGCTGCTGCTTATCCGGTGGGGAGGTTGTCGTAGGGAGGAAATGGTGGTGGGGATGAGTAACACGGCAGACATCGATCTTGAGAGACTGGATCTTGATGGATGGGACTGCATGGCTTGGATGGCCATATAGTAAGCGTAAACTGTTGTCAAATGATAATCATTACGCGAGGTACCAGTATCTCATTCATAACACAAGCGTTCATATCCTTTCTTGAACTACTTGCTCAGAATACCAGTAAAGCCGCCGTTGCAAGTCCCGTTGAAACCAGATCCTCACGTCTTTCTTAGGAACCTCCTTATCGGGGACTAGATGATGTCAGTGGAACATATGTCGCCTGTGGTGAATATGCCGAATACTCTGCTGGTGCTGGAGAGATCGGGGCTTGAGAAGCAGCCTGGTCGTGGGCACAGTCGTGGAAGCCGATGAAAGCACTGAAGGTTCGTAAGTTGACAGCACATCTGCACCAGACAAGCCTATGGATGCAGAGTAGCTATGCGTCTCTCCCTTGGCCGATGTCCGTGCTAGGGGCATGCGAACCGGTAACGGTTGTTCTGATAGCGGCGGTTGCGGCAACGTACACAGATGGCGATGCGAGGTCCCAGGAGGTAGGAAGGGTAATTCCAGGACTGCTGATTCTCTACGTGATGCCGGCTGCTTCTGGACGGTAGAACGGATGTGGTGCGATGCGCGCCCCTGCATAGCCCATCGGTTCGTACCTGCTCTCCAAAGGAGTGTGCCCCACGCCGCCGCCGCCGTATACAGTCGCTGTCTCTGCAATACCTGGCCTCGCCGAGGTGCCGTACCAGGCGTGGGCACCATGCTGGCCGCCTTCATCAATCTTGGCATACGTGGCCTTGGCCCGGCTGCTCTTGCGCTTGCTCCTGCCGCGGCAGCACTTCCAGATCTTGACAGCAAGCCAGATGAGCAACGCCATCTTGCCTGCATTCCATAAAATCTGTCCGATGCGGGGCCTGTCGCCATCTTTCTTGGAGCGCCTGCGTTCTGATGGGAAGTTATTAGTATTCGCAAGTGGCACGATGCCCGAGTCCGTACAATGAGCGGGACATGCCACCGGAGCTCACCTTTCAGGCAGTAGTAGAGCAACGCGTAGAGAAACGCGGTCAAGAGAACGGACACCAAGATAATCAGGACCACAGCCCAAGTAGGAAGGCTCCCAATGTAGCCGCTTCTGCTGCTGCTGCTGCTACTGCTGCTGCTACAGCTGCTGCTGCTGTTGTTGTCGCTGCCGCCCTGATAGTTGCTATAATTGGTACCAACCCCCCCGACGAAAGCAGTGCCGCCACCGGTTCCGGACGAGGAGCCAGAGCCGGAGTTGGAGGACGGAGTGCCGAATGATGAACCATCGGGAAACGGGCTGTCTGATCCGGACTTGCCCGTGCCACCGTCAGAACCAGAAGACGACGAGCTGGAACCGTCTGCTTTGCTTCCACCGCCCTTTAGACCCCGGATGTCGAGAGGGAGGTACTCTTCAATCAACGGTAACCATTCCATCGCGCCTGTGGACTTGATAGTCGACCAGGCAAGTAAACCAGAGGGTCGCTTCGCCTCAACGGTGAAGCGGAACAAGATACCACGATGCGCAATGCGCGACGAGTAAGGTGAAGGGATACCCCAGGTGAACTTTATGTTGCTACAAGAAATCGGCGCCTCTTACCTCTTACTGCGATCCTTCATTGAGGTCGCCTTACGACACCCTATTCGAGGTCATGGCGCGATGCGCTGCGGCCTGGGGGGTGACTCTCCTGAGAACCTCAACCCCTGTTTCGGGCGCCGAACATCAGACATTTGGCCTGCAGTAAATGCGGTGTGCCTCGTCTTCGGCATAGCGTAGCGCTGGGGACTGTTGGTTGTCGATCATGATCGGAGACAGGGAGGTCGAAGTTGGTTGCATTTGTAACGCCGATAAGTGTGTCAGGGCAAGACTTGAGGGTTAGGGTCCCGAGCACACCTAGCGGGCCTTGGCAGGCAATCCACAGCATTTGCATGTGGGCTTTCGTCACCGGTTCACCATCGAAGTCCATACGGTACCTCAACTTCAAACACCACACTGCGTACCTTACCAAAGCTACTCGCAGACATGGCCAAAGAAAAGAAGTTCAATCCCGTAGCCGCTGAGCGCAAAGCTCAAAAGGCAAAAGAGATCAAGAAAGGTAAGCTCTCAGCCCACTTCTCCTCTCCGCACCTGTCTACGACACTTTCTAACCTTTCGCTCCCCTGCAGGCAAAGCCGACCTCCAAGCTCGTCGCAACGAGAAACTCGCGCAGCGCAACCCGAACCGACTCAAGGAACAGATCGCCGCACTGAAGGCCATCGTCGAGTCGGGGGGCAAACTCACGAAGCTTGAGGAGCAGTCGCTCGAGTCGCTCGAGCGGGACCTCAAGGCGGTCGAGAAGGCGCGCAAGGCGCTGGGGGACAAGGCGCCTACCTTCGGCAACCGCGGGGGAGAGGGGAGGGGTTCGGGTTCCCTGGGCAAGAGGAGGAGGGACGAGGACGAGGTGGAGAGCGACGACTCGGACGTACCCGAGGACGTGAAGCGGATACCGATGCCGAGGGATACGCCGCCGCCGATACCGAAGGCGGTGCTGGATGAGTGGTGGGCTAAGAGGCGGGCGAAGAGAAATAAAGGCCAGGAGGAGGGTGGTGGGAGGGAGGTGGGAGGTGGTGGCGGCGCGAATGCGATGCCGCTTGGGAAGGAGAGGGGGATCGGAGGTGGACGGGACGAGAAGAGTGCGACGCCTACGCCGACGAGTGTCGCGGAGCCAAAGGTGGTCTACGAGGCGAAGCCGATTGTGAGGGATCTCAGGAAGGAGGCTGTCAGTGCGTTTGTGCCGACTGCGGTGAGGATGAAGATGCAGAAGACCAAGGGTGTGGGAGGGCTGATGGAGCCGGAGGAAGCCGACCGGCTGGAGAGGGAGGGATATCTGAAGACCACGGCTGGAGGTTCGGAGGCGGTCGGGACTGCCGATGCGCAGAAACGGACGGTTACGATGGAGGAGGTCGACGACGAGGAGGACTGAGGCTACACTGGAAGCTACGACACAGGCTCTGGGCTCTACGAGCAATGCCGCCTACGACATGTTCAACATGTCGCTGTGCATGTCTGGAAACAAATAGTCCGGCGGTCAACGTCGGAGCGAATGCCGACACCAGCCGTCCATCGGGACTGGCCTTTGTTCCGACTGCGGCATCGGCCGTGACACACGACGCCAGCATCTTAACCCCTCATTTGACCGCGGTTGAGCAACCAGCCACGGGACCGAAGTTTTCCAGGTTGTTACAGACTGCGGACGGAAACCGGCGATGAGTCGCACAGCGCTCGGTTTAGCAGCGACACATACCAACAATCCGTTCAGTGCGACAACATGTCGCGCGTCGACGGGGCAGTTCAAACAGCACATGGAACGGCACAATCACAACCGTGACTCCGCGAGAGTCACCGCTGGGGACTGTGGATGCGCTGGGTGGGCTGCAATGTGCATAACTTAGCGGCTTATGGGGTAATTACTGGATGAAATGGTGTGCCACTCGCGCCCTACAGTGGACAGAGAAGAAGCTCGAGTCCAGGCGGGGAGCTTGCCGGGCCTAAAACGGGCGAATTATAGTGGTCATGAAAGTCTCCGTTACGAGAAATCCTTCCTCCATGACATGCTTTCTACCACGATAGATTGCCAGACTAGCTGCATCTTAAGTCTAGTGAAAAATTTAAGACCCTCACTTACAAATGTTTCTCGGGTCCCTTCATACTCTCTTCGTCTCTCCCCTCAACCGTGACAGCATCATGCGCTGTGCTCGTCTTAGTCGCCATGGACGATGACACGATGAGACGGGACGACGAGAAGGTGACGGTTCCTGCAGATGCCAAGAGAAATAAGAGCATAAGCCGGGATCGCACCGCCGATCCCTTCGGACTCGGCAGCCCGCTCAAGACGAAATCCAACTGCAACCAAGTTCCGGGTCTTGAATCGCCGGTCACTGGCGACGACACTGACGATGACATACCAGCGCCTGCCTACGTCGAATTCGAGGAGACGTACCCGGAAGGCGGCCGGCGCGCATGGCTCGTCGTGCTGGGCAGCTGGCTGGCCCTCTTCTCATCGCTGGGCCTCATGAACATCCTGGCCACGTTCCAGACCTACATCTCAAAGCATCAGCTCTCCCATTACGACTCGAGCACAATCGGTTGGATTTTCTCCCTCTATACCTTCCTGTGCTTCTTTCTGGGCATCTACATCGGCCCCATCTTCGACAAATATGGCCCCCGCTACCTTATCATGGCAGGCACCCTCGCCCTGGCAGCGAGCCTGATGCTGCTGAGCATCTGCACCCAGTACTGGCAGTTCCTCCTCGCCTTCGGCCTCCTGTCGGGCCTCGCCTCGTCCCTCCTCTTCACCCCCTCCATCGCGGCGGTGGGCCACTTCTTCCACGCCCGCCGCGGCCTCGCCACGGGCATCGCCTCCACCGCCGGCTCCTTGGGGGGAGTCATCTTCCCGCTCATGCTGCAGTCCCTCTTCGAGCGCGTCGGCTGGGCCTGGGCGGTCCGCATCCTCGGCTTCGTCTGCCTGGCCCTGACGGTGGCCGCCAACTTCCTGATCCGGAGCCGCCTCCCTCCCCGGGAGGGCGCGAGCGTGCACCCGGACCCGGGCATCTTCCTCAACCGGGCCTTCGCCCTGACGACGGCGGCGGTGTTCCTGCTCGAGTTCGCGCTCTTCATCCCGCTGACGTACATCTCGAGCTACGCGCTGGCGCAGGGGTTCGGCGAGGCGTTCAGCTTCCGCATCGTGACGGTGCTCAACGCGGGCAGCGTGGTGGGGCGGGTCGTGCCCGGGTGGTACGCCGACGTCATCGGCCCGTTCAACGCCAACATGATCTCCGTGGCCGTTACCGTGGTGGCGTGCTTCGGGGTGTGGCTGCCAGCGGGCGGCACGACGGCCGGGCTGGTGGTGTTTGCGGTGCTGTTCGGGTTCACGAGCGGGAGTAATATCAGCCTCGTGCCGGTCTCGATCGGCCGGCTGTGCAGGACCCAGGAATACGGGCGGTATTATGCGACGTGCTACACCATCGTGTCGGTCGCCGCCCTAATTGGCATCCCGATCGCGGGCAGGATATTGACTGCGTGCCACGGGGATTATTGGGGGTTGATTGTCACGACGGGGGTGGTGTATGTTGCTGCTTTGGTGGCTTTTGGGGGGGCCAAGGTCGCGGCTGTTGGGTGGGATGTGAGAGCAAAGTTCTAAGCTTTGCCCTTGGGTGTGGAAGGGGGTTATACAAACTCTCCGTGTTTCACGGGGTACAGGCTCTCGGAGTAATGACGATGGCACGAAGGTCATGATGTGGTCAGAATTGGATAAAAACTCGGTGGACAACATCAAGCGATGGTCTGTATGCATGAAGGACTTGCGATATGACGGGGCATCTCGGTATACAAAGGTCGTCGATGGCCGTTGTTCATGGATATGGTGCCACATGTGGAAGTGGGTTACCGGCAAGGCGTTAGGAGGAGTTTAGGGAATCAGCATTTAGGGTATTCAGACATAGCGAAAATGCTTCTCATTCAGACCAGAAGAGGGATGGACAATGCGCTTGGAGATGTGTCTCTGTGCCTGTGACATGTATGTGAGGTGCTCCTAACCGTTCAATGTTCGTCGTCTCACCTTCCCGCAAGACACCTGATAGCCTGAGATGTGATCATCCCGGAAGATAAACGCCGATACATTCAATACCCCAGGTGAATCCCTCCACCACAAACTGGGCCATCAGCAGCTCGGTCACGACACCCTCGGCCTAGAATGGATGCTGGGTAGACGCAGAGAACCTGACTTCCCCAACTATCTCCACGGCACGAAAGGGTGCGATCGGGGATGGCATAGAAGGCAAGGTGTTCAGACTCCAGATCTCAGGGATCTCAGTGACGAGCGCTTTGAGAACCTCTGGGGGTGCAGTGTGCATGATGAGCTCGGGCAAGTCGTCCCTGGAGTAGGCGTCGGGGATCTCAGCGAGAACCGCTTGACGGACCGGCGTGGTATCATCTGCCATAGCATCGCACGCAGCTCTGGGCTAATGATGGAGGAGGAGCCGGGCATTGTGCACCTTAAACATGTTACATTCGCATTGCCACTGCTGCCCAATTGGCCGTCCATCAGGAAAGCAATCGAAACTCAGCAAGGAACTATGCTTATCTTCGACACATAGTATCTTCGACTTGGCGGTGGTTGCGGCTTCCTCTGCGGTCGGCGATGGAATCAGCTCTTCCGCATCTTCGCTATTACTACGAGACTCTCAACTGTCATATATCATAATGAGCGATATTCCCCTCGGGCTCGATTTCCTGACATGCACCAAGCCACAGACGTCGTCCCAGGAAACGAGAGAACAAAAGGAGGTTGGTGAGGACTCGAAGAGGTGAAGGCTTGTTCCGAAACGGGTTAGGCTTGTGCAGTCGGCGAGGTTCCTACTCGCCCAACGAACATGTGGCGGCGCCGCAGCGGTGATAAACGTGTTCGCGCATGAGAAGGTGAAGCTCCCTCGCTGCCTCACCGCCGTTCCCCTCATTCTTGATATTGTTGGCACCTGTGACTGGTGGCTAGAGCCGCATACTCCAGCTTCAAGTGAAGATAGATGTGCCGCTAGTGCCTCACTGGCAGGCGAGGGTCTTGGCCAAGTCCAAGTGGGTTCAACAGCTCCAGCAAGCAAGTCTCTGCGGCTGTAAAATGTTATACTTTGCATATTTTTTTCTCTCTTCTCACGTAGCATAGAACTGTCGGTGTGCTTGGTCCAGTCACTTACTCTGGATCGCTTCTATTTTACCCCAACAGGCCCACTCGTGTCTGCAGTTGCGGTGAGTCGCTGTCGGGGATCTCAAGCGTCACGCCTGCGTACCTCTTAAAGCGTTCAACAACCTCTCCTCTGCTCACACCCTTCTCTCCGTCACCATCCTCTTCGGAGGACCGTTGATGGGACCGTAAGGTCACCATGGCCTTCGCGGACCTGCTCTCCTCTCTCTCCCTCTCCCACCTCTACATCATCCTCTCCCTCTCCACCATCTACCTCCTCGCCCTATCCCTCCACCGCCTCTACCTCTCCCCACTCTCCCCCATCCCCGGCCCAAAACTCGCAGCCCTCACCTGGCTCTACGAGTTTTACTACGACATCGTCCTAGGCGGGCAGTACACGTCCAAGATCATCTCCCTCCACCGCCGCTATGGGCCAATAATCCGCATCAACCCGTCGGAGGTTCACGTTGGCGACCCGGACTTCTACCCGGAGCTCTACGCGGCGCACCCGCGCCGCCGGGAGAAGTGGCGCTTCTTCACCAAACAGTTCGGGGCCGACGATTCCGCTCTCGCGACGGTGGACCACGACCACCACCGCCTCAGACGGGGCGCCGTGGCGCCGTTCTTCTCGACGCAGAGCGTCAGGCGGCTGCAGCCGGTCATCGAGGAGAGGGTCGATGCGCTGCTGGAGCGGCTGAGGGGGCTGGGTGGCCGGGGCGAGGTGGTGGATCTGATGTATCCCTTTTCTGCGTTTACGAATGGTGAGTTGAGGCAGTGCCAGCCGGTTCCTTGGTGGGATAGGAGGGCTAACAGAGCGGATTAGACGTGATCGAGGAGTACTCCTTCGCCAAGTCGCACAAGCTCATCGAGGACCCCGGGTTCGGGAGGGAGGTGACGGACGCGATGCTGACGGGGACGCACTACGGCAAGTGGATCCAGCACATCGAGGTCGTGCTCAAGCTCATCGACGCGCTGCCCGAGAGGGTATCAGCGGCGGTCGTGCCGGGCTGGGCCGGGTTTCTGGCGATGAAGCGGGACATACGGAAGCAGATCGCCGAGATCAAGGCCACGGAGAACACGGAGAGGTGGGCCTTCGACGTCGACCACCCGACCATCTTTCACGAGATGCTCGGGAGTAAGGTGCTGCCCCCCGAGGAGAAGACGGTGGCGAGGCTGGCGCAGGAGGGGCAGATACTGGTGCAGGGCGGGACGCTGACGACGAGCTGGACGCTGGCGCTGGCGACGTTTCATCTGCTTGATCGGCCCGAGACGTTGAGGGGGCTGAGGGACGAACTCTTTAAAGCGATTGCGGACCCGAGCGAGGTTGTACCATTGGCGGCGCTGGAGGGGATTCCGTACTTGAGAGCTGTGGTGAAGGAGAGTCTGAGACTGTCGTTTGGGACCAGTGGGAGACTGACGAGGGTCGCGCCTGACGAGACGCTGGTGTTTACTGACAAGACTACCGGGAAGAGGTACGAGATTCCGCCGGGGACGGCGGTGAGTATGACGACGTACAAGACTGTCACGGATGAGAAGCTGTTTCCGGACCCGTTCGAGTTTCACCCCGAGAGGTGGCTGGGCGAGGGCGAGGAGCAGAGGTTGGAGAGGTATTTCACCGTCTTTGGTGGCGGGAGCAGAGTCTGTCTTGGGTCTGCGCTTGCGCAGGCGGAGTTGTTCCTGATGTTGGCGAAGATGTTCCGTGTTTGGGGCGTTGAGGGCGATAGGAGGGAGGGTGATGTGGGCAAAATCAAACTGTTCGAGACGACTGTTAGAGATTGTGAGATGGCGGCAGATTATTTCATCCCGATCCCGTGGAAGGGGACCAAGGGGATCAGGGCCACATTTGAGGTCTTTGTTTGATACGCTTGACGCGATGTTTCCTTTGTAAATATGGAACGGGGAATGGTGGGCTACGGATATGGACTACGAACGACGATACGCCGACATGACGACACATTTCTTTTGTTACTTGATACCAGAACCAATGTATGAATCATTAATGCTCCTCCCTGTTTTACCACTCCAATATGATGCTATCCCACATAAATCCGTGCCAGGTGGTATTCCTCGTCATCTGGAACGTCACTTCGTTAGCGCCTTTCTTCAAGACGCTGGCCGCAAAGTCAAACTGGAAATACCGCCACTCCCCAGCGGCAGTGGCACTCCTATAGAGACTCGGATCGCTCGCCAGCCCATCCGTAGCAGTCCTGCCCGTCGCACCGCTCGTCAAGTTGCCCACCTGGATCCCGTTCGCCCAGATAGTGCTGCTCGCGCCAGAGCTGTAACCCGCCAGGCTGACGATCAACGTCGGCTTCTTGTCGGCGTCCGGCTCCTGCCCGTTCCAGAACCGGATGGTCCAGTTGCCCTTGTAGGTCTGGCCCATGCACCAGTCTTCCGTCTTGGAGCAGCCCACCTTGTACACCAGGTTCTCGGGACACTCGGCCACCAGCGCGTGCTGCCACGGCGCGCCGCCGTTCTTGAATCCGTAGCTGTAGTGGTCGAAGTCGCCGACCTGAAACAGCTTCCTCTTGGGGCTGACGGCCCACGTCAGGCTGCCCAGGTTGGTGGCCTTGCCCTTCTCGACGGCGAGCGAGTCGAGGGCGAACGTCGTGCGGACGTCGCGGATGGAGCTGCCGTTAGACCAGACCTGCAGGCCGTAGGACCCGGTGCGCACGTCGGGGATCGTAAATGAGCCCGACGCGTCGGCGTAGGTCGTGTAGTAGTAGGTCGAGCCCATGTCCAGCGCCGTCTTGGGGGAGGGCAGGACGTCGCCTAGGAAGACGGCCGCGTTGGAGGCGGGCCGGCCGTCGGAGAGGACGAGCTTGCCTGATACGCTACCGCGGGAGTGGTAGGCTTCGTCGTCCAGCCAGGGGTATGGCCAGGAAGCGAACTCGGTTTTGGATTGGGCGGCGGCGTCGGATTTAGAGCCGTCATTCTTGCCGTCTGTCAGCACGGTGTCTCCGCGCAGAAGATGAGGGAGGGACACTCACGAGATACCACAGCCAAGGTCCCCACATCTTGCCGTCGGGAAAGACGTCCGAGCTGGACACCATGAAGTGCGTCCCGTGGATCATGTTCAGCTGCACCGCGTCGCCGCTGGCCGACTCGCGATGGACCATCAACTCCTGCTTCGCGTGGTTGCCGTTGTAGTAGTCCTTCCCGGGGTTGATGTACCAGCTGCCGAACTTATCGCCATAGACGCCGAAGAAGTCCTGAGCGCGGCTCCAGCTCGTCCAGTCGTACTTGGTGATGTAGCTCTTTCCGTCAGGGGCGAGCCATGTCTCGTCCTGAATCTTGTTCTGGGGCAGGTATTCGGATAGCGGGGGAAGGACGCCATCCTTCGTCACTGTTCGGCCGTTGGGGAAGGTGGTATTGTCGAGACGCCAGAGCGTGCGGAACTCGCCTAGAGTCGGCAAGGCGTGGTTGACGAAATACTGGTAGGCGCCGTGCTGGCCGGCGAAGATGACCCAGTGCATGTCGCCCTCGGCTGCGGTGAACAGGACGTCAATGTAGGGCACGTTGTTGTAGGTGTCTTCTTTGACGATCTTGGCAGATGTCCAAGCCAGGTCGTTTGCTGCTCCGTCTGGGTGTTGTGTTAGCTTTCATGGGAGCGGGCGTGCAGAGAGGACGAGGGGATCCGACGTACTGTAGCTGACATAGTGTCCGACAGCATCTCCGACACAGTCATGCTCCTTGTAGTACAGCTTGACTCCGTATTTGGGACCTTGGGTCATGTTCCAGACATCGTTGCCGATGATCCATGTCTGGTTGCCCACGGCCGTGAGGAAGGGGCCAGTCGCCGCCGCCACGGCGGTGACCAGCGAAGCTGCCAGTGTAACGAAGATGCGCTTCGTCATGACAGTGAGGCTGCTAGTTGAACCTTGGTAGTGAGTTGAGAGGCAGACCCGAAAGGATTCTGGAAGGATCGTGCTTCATGTATACAGGTCCCAGGAACATGTACATCCCCTGCCAAGCATCGCGAGCCATCAACCCGGGTTACGACGTCTCCTCGATGTCACCTACATAGTGCCCCCTCTGGACCGTCAATAGCTTCTCTCTGCGTCACCAAAAGCTTGGTCGTTGAAGCTCAGCAAGCTGGGCACTACGATCTCCCCACCTGAAGCATCCCTCCCCATGGGGAAGCTGTCCGGGCGACAGCCGGATTGTTCAGTCGGCCCCAGCGTCTCCTCTCCACTAGGGGCAATACTCGTATTCCCCCTCGCATTGTGATGGGTGGGAATATACATGCTATCCTGGCGCGGTGGCATCGTGCGTGTGGTTTGCGGAGAACCTGGATGACCTCGGGGTAATGTTACGACCGAGGTGTTGTTACTGCTTTCGGTGGGTTGTCTTCCGAGATCCGGCATTGGGGAATCACATATTTAGCCTCAACCGACCCCAATAATGCACGCACCCGCGTCGGCAGCTTCTGGGACGAAGCAGGAACTTGGAGTTTGCAGGAAGCTGTGGAGTTATGACAGAACTTGGTAACCTAGCAGTGTAGAATCATTGACTAAAGATGACTAAGGTAGATAGTGCAGGTCAGAGGTCTGCGACCATCATTATTGCGGATGCACCAGGGTATATGTGATAAGCCAAACGCATCATGAGGAAACCAGACGTGGTAAGTGGTGTCCAAACGCTGCTTCGTCCGTCCACGACAATATTGCAAGTAAAGGAAACCCTCAGCCAGGGGTAGAGCTTCGCCAACCGAAAAAGTGACATAAGAAAACACTGATCCTCCTCAGAAATTTCGTGTGATTATACCTCGGCCGCTCCCATCGCTTTAGCGGCGCCTCGCACCGCGACAGGGCCTTGAAAAGCAGGTGGCGGGTTCTGTTCGCCCCTTTTGACGTCCGTCATCTCGACGCCCTCCTTCTCCCTCGTCCTCACCTTGCCCTCGCGTCTATTCTGTCCCAGCCGCTGGTCGCCCGGCGTGTACCTCTTCTTGAACTGGTAATAGGTAGGCGGCCGCGGCCGACACAGCACAACCCACCAGTTCTTCACCCAGCTGGCCTGCGTGAAAGCTCGATACCGGTCCTTCTTGAGGAACTTGTGAGAGTTCAGATACTCCCTCGTCGTCTCGCCCCTGGCCATCAGGAAGACGTGATAGCCTGTCAGCGCGGCCGGGTACATGATCCCAAAGAAGCCGTAGATGACCATTGCAAAGGGGACGCGGAAGTGGCTTATGCTGGCGCCGAAGGAGATGTGCTCCCGGTTCATGTAAACCAGGATCTGGGCTAGGGACGCTGCCAGGAGATACGACGCTGCCGTCATCAGGGAGAGGACAAAGGTGAAGAAGTAGCGGTAGTTGCGCCGCCCGACGCAGTTGTTGACCCAGACGCAGTGGTGGTCCTGGGTCTCGATGCAGTTGTCGCACAGCCTGCAGTGGTGAGCGCGTGGCGGGCGCCAGATGTTGCAGGTCTTGCAGTATTTGGTTGGTACCTCCATTGCTGCTGCTGACTTCTCGGCTGACTTGACCAGGGTCCAGTCGTTAGTTGGTGGCCCTAGCACGAGAGGGTCTTCATTTGGCGACGCTGGCGGGAATTGGTGGAGGTTCCGGGGAAGGATCTGGAATGCTGTTAGCTATTGACATGGATGACACGTACGGGAGAAGTGCATACTCCCGGATCTGAGGTCGACGCATGAATAAAAGAGGACACGCAGATGTACATGATGTAGGCGAAGACGATGGGTATGGCGGGCGATATGTTGTGCCACAGCCATGGTGCCGAGAAGATGAAGAACAGGATCGCAGGAAGCACGACGACAAAGCCTGTTCCGATATTGACGGGCCTGTGCCGTGTATTTTGGAGCCGGCCACCAATGCAGAACACTGTGTTGCCCATGAAATATTCGTAGTTGTAACCCATGTTCGGTTTCGATCCTGGGAGTTTGACCTCGGCATTCGGATTGGCAGGGCTGAGTCGTGGTGATGAGGCCACCGAGTCGAGCTTCTCGCCGCCTCGCATATCCCGGTTGCTGTTAGGATTAGAATCGTTGCGGGTTGGCATGAGGAAGCTCGACCGGAACGAGCGCGGCGACTTCATGGGAGTCGGCACATTGACGCCGCTCTTGTAGGTCTTGTCGATATTGAGGGTGAGGTTCCGATTCGCAGGAGGCTGCTTCTGTAGCGGCCGGACACTCTCGCTCAGGCTTGCCGTGGCGTAATGGCCCTGTGTAGGGCTCGTGTTCGCCGTCTGGCGTCCGAACGTCTCGGGCTCCGTCATCTCCGTTCCCCTAGACGGAGGGGGTCGCATCTCGCCTTCGTTGGATAGCCGACGGGCCAGTTGAGCCACCGGGTTAGAGATGATGCTCTGCCGCGCCGTGTCGCCGTCGTTCTCTGGCGCAGAGTCTCCGCCGGCGTCCTGTGGCGGTCGTGACATGGTTGACGGCCTGGTGACACCGCGCTGGGCCTGCAGCTTCTGCGAGCTCATGGGCCGGAAGAAAGCATGTGACGTGAGCGACGGGACGTGGCTCCTTCCTGCAGAGCTCGTTGGCCTGCCGGCAACGGATCCAGAAGTGGTAGAGTTTATGCTCCCCCTCTTTCCCGAGAGGCCTCTGCGCAGTGGCTGCGGCTGCGCTCTCGAGGACACGCCCGTCCTTGCCGTCCCTGGTCTTGACTCGGAAGCCAAAAGGCTCCTTCTGTTCGGGTTTGATGCTGCTGCTGTTTGTCGTGCATCGTGCTCGGGCGTATCTTCGGAAGCGATGTCCGTCATGCGCGAAGATATTATGCTCGGAGGTCCCGCGACCTCCTGACGTGGGTACTGAGGGAAGCTGTCATCGTTTCCCGTCGGGGAAGGAGTCGACCTCGCGGCGCCATCGCCTGAGGTCCGAGTCGCCATGTCGGGGCACGGAGATATGAAAGCAGGGGCGCCTTCCAAGTTGCGAAGGAGTGTTCCAGCCCCGTCTATAGCATGTCTCGCGACAGAAGAGGAGGCGCGATTGAGTCGAGTCGAAATTGGCGGCAGTCGCCGAGTGATGGACGAAAGGGACAGAGGTACTGATCAGAGGGACCCGTGAACGAGGCAACGCAGGTACGAGAGCTGGATATCCGGCGAGACTCAGCGCAGGAAGAGGTTGTCGGGGCAGTCGGTTGGTGTGTGGTAGGCTTTCCGGTTCGCAAATTATGTTCTTATGCTCGTATGGCGGATGTTCGAGGCCCCAGCAATGATGTAAGGGAGAG
>Ga0209127_100276_pt1 | contig 18016 bp, 20 predicted proteins | sample LakSupMetagenome_FD_187469 | JGI IMG/M metagenome (GOLD analysis project Ga0209127, IMG submission 187469) | Freshwater microbial communities from Lake Superior, Canada - Sta WM archaea (SPAdes) (version 2) | ecosystem: Environmental > Aquatic > Freshwater > Lake | place: Lake Superior, Canada...
CGTCACAACCGCCCACCCCATCACAACCGCCCCATTCCAGAGCCGACATCAACGACACTCCGACACAACCACCCCCTCAAGTCCGGTTATGCCCGAGATGCACCTCCCTCAGCCGCTTGACCCAGTGCTTCCGCAGCACGACGGGCATCTTGCAGAACACCATGGCCTTGTTCTCGTCGGCCGCGAGCGCCTTCTCGGCGATCTTGATCTGCAGGTCCATGTCCTCCTCGCCAAAGTCGCGGAAGAAGATGTCGAGCGCCTGCTCCGACCAGCCCGGGCGCGCCGACCTGGCGGACCGCAGCGCCTCCGCCAGGGCGATTATGCCGTCTTGCGACGCGGAAGAGGTGGTCGGGGGAGGGGGAGGCGGGGCGGAGAGGTAGTCTGTTGCTGTTGTTGCTGTTGTCCTGCTGCGCTTGGCGGCGGGTTGTTGGGAGGAGGAGGAGGAGGAGGACGCGCCCGGGGCGAGGAAGCGCTGGCGGGTGTGGCCGGGGGTTTCTTCGGGGGGCGTGAGGGCCGAGGTGGTGGTGATGGATGTGCGGGGCGGGATGGCGGCGGAGGTCGGTCGGGGTTGCTGGGTTGTGACGGGCGAAGGGGCGGGCATGCTGGTCGATGGGCGGGGTTGTTGTTGCTGTTGTTGTTGTTGTTGCTGTTGTTGTTGTTGTTGTTGTTGTAGTTGGGGCTGGCCGGACATGGCGGCGGTGCCGTTCTGGTTCCCGTAGGTGGCGTCGGCCAGGAGGTTCATGACCGTCGTGCCCGGGGTGCCGTGTTCGGTCTGGTCGTCGATCTCGGTGCCGCCGATGGTCTTTCGTTTCCGCGACGTGACGCGCTTCGGTGCGCCGCCGGTGCCGATGACGTCCGGGAACAGGATCTCGTAGAACTCCTCGTACTCGAAGGGGCGGCCCTTGAGTGATCTCGACAGCGGCTCTTTCTGTTGATGCAGCAAGTTTGTCTCAGGTTAGTGGGGGGCCCCCAAAGCGAGTCCGTCGCCAACGATACATACCTCGATGTGTCTCCTCCAGGCGTCCTCGCTGCCGGAGATGGTCTTGCTCTGCGGGTTGTACATGAACTCCGGGCTCTCCCTCAGGCCGCGCCACATGCGGTACTTCTTGCGCGCGTTGTCGCTCTTGTTGATGAGGTGGCCCTTGTTGGCGTAGGCGTTGTGCCGCTCGATCAGGGCCTGGGCGGCGCGGTCCCACGCCTCGGCCTTGAAGGTCATGCCCTCGCGCAGCCCGAGCCGCACCGACTCGCACAGCGACTGGAAGAAGGTCACCTCGAAGGCCGGGTTCCACGTGAAGCGCGGCCCGCGGTGCTTGCCGGGGACGTGCGGCTGCACCGCCGAGCTATCGCCCCGCGAGTAGTCGTCCTCGGACATAATTTGTTCGGGACGCCCGATCAGTGTCGTATCGTTGACGGAGAGGGTGCACCGGGTAGGGGGTTGTCTTAGCGATACAAGGGGGGTTGTACCGGCGTGGTGGGCGCAACAGCACGAAACCAGCGCGGTCAACCGTTGAGGCTATCGAGACGAAGTGGCGGACCGTCGCGGGACACTGTGGCAGCGCCGGACAGGTTCGTCCCAGCAAAAAGCACCTATCACCTATCCACGGCCCGGGGCGGGAATGTTATCGAATGATAGACAGGGATCGACGGTCCAAAGTGACCCCTTATCGCGGCGAAGATGCGACAATGGCGATTTTTGCGGATCGAGGCACTTTTGCGATGCGAATCTCACCGTTTCGTGACACCGGTTGGGAGATGGGGGAAATGGACAGTTGAGCGGGTTGCTTGGATGCGGCGAAGGCGAGAGAGGCTGGCTGGGACCCCTAATTGATCAGCTGAGACGGTGAAGCGGGGCCTCCACTTGCTCAAGCGCCCGCCGCCGCTTCAGCCAGAAAGTCTGTTTTCGAAACGGAAAGGAGCTTTGCGACAGGAAAGTCACGTGCTAGAGCTCGTCTGTCGATGGCCGCGACGACGATGGTGGGTTGGTCACCAACACCAGAGGAAAGCTTCGGAGACAGGACGAGAATCAGGAAATTCACAGACATTTACCACCTCTGAGAGGATGCTATGAAGCGAAGATGCAGGGTATTGGAGACTGCCTCAGGGTACCAGTTTGGCTGTTATCTATACTTTGGATCCTTCGTGTCTGCGGGCAGACCTCAACGCCCGAAAACATTTCTTTCTCCACGGGGCGGTCACGAAGCCACGCAAAAGGCTGGAGGTTCGCTGTGGATGTCCTTTGAAGAGGCGCGTCATTGATACACACCACTGACGGATCTTGCAAGACAAGAGCAGCCCCAATTACGGGAACTTACATACTGGCAGTGCAAGCAACTCAGGTTGTTGTGACGGCGTCCAGGAGACCCGAATACAGAGAAGCTCAGCCTTCCAATGTCGAGACAGAATCCATTTGCGCTCTCCAGATCCGCCCCCTTGAGCACCTTTCTCACCCACGTCGGGTTCTGGGATGGGGACTCTACCGCTGAGACCTTTCAGCCGGAAGAGCCATTGAGAGAGAGGAGCATGCTATTCACCCTCAGTTCCTCAGTTCTTGCTTGCAATGGCAACTGGGAAGCCAAACGACCTTTTAAAGACATCAGATCGCAAAAAAGCCTTCGGATCAAGCGTGAGCAATCAGAGCTCCATACTAAAGAACTGGGACAGGGACACGCAATCTCGGCCCTCCTGCTTCATGCCTGAGATGCTCACAGATCAACAACACATAATAACAGGAGATCTTATGACTGGAAGATCCGTCCGTGGTTCGCTCGACTGTCTTGTCGATGTGAAGCAAGGAATTCATATCACGTCCTCCGACGTTTCAGCTGTCGCTCGAGGCCTCCCATATCATTGGTCGCTCGCCGTCGTGGCGCGCGGTTTCGAATTCCCATGATTTTATCTCCATTGTTTCAACACGCCCCCATTCCCCACAAGCACACCTAAGGTAGTGTCAGGTAACCAGTAATCTGGATTTCGACCTGCATGGCCACTGTGGAAGACCACATACGCGTACACGGTACGTACCTATGTCAGTGTCTAGACGTCCAAAAGACCCTTCAGCTGTGAAAGATGTGTATATTCTCTCCTGTCAGCCGGATCAGATATCGCGACTGAACCTCAACAAGGCGCGCAGTGCTGTTTCTAGTGTATGCTGATCCTTTGTCCTCCTCCTTGAGTGCCGAGCCTCCTCCCTGTTGATCTTCATATCTTCCGATGGGAGATCGGCAGTGGCGCCGGATCCTCGCAGACCCTGCTGCAGCTGAAACACACTCGTCAGGGCATCTCCGCTGAACTTCCAGAACAGAACCGGGCACGTTGCAACGACAACAGGCCCAGACAGGTCGCATAGGGCCACAGGAGAATGACTCCACGAACTTGGCTTTTCGGCCAAGGTCCTTGGCCCAAAGCTTCAATTTGCATCCTCGCGACTTCATCAAGCACGGACTTTCAGGATGAGTACCTTACGTAGTATGTCTTCCCTGACTCAGCCCATTATGAGCACGTTTGCCGGGCACTCTCTCCGTTGGCGCGCGTCCATTTATTAGCGGACCGCGCCCGGCTTCCAGGTTCTGAACAGGCCGTTGTCCCTGCCCAGTGGGTCGTCTGTTCGTGGCTTGTTTTGGGCCCCTGTCTTGCAATCCCACTTCAACGACCATGGACCACCCACATGGCTGAGCAAGGACGGCCTCCCTACGAACCTGCTGCAATGGACGTCTTGAATCAGTTCGAGTGGTACGTTGACGTTCCTTTACTGCTTCTGGCAAGCAACATTCAAGCCAAGAAGTTCTTCTCCACAACACTGGGGCCCCGATGGATCAGGGATCACTGAGAGCCTCCTTGAGTCGGACAAAGTAAGTGCTTTCACACTTAAGGGGATGGCTTCCACGTAGAGACATCTAGATTTCCTCTTCGTTCCTTATTCATCTTTCTTTTCCCACTTCCCCCGGCACCCTCCCATCCTCGGTGTGTTTTTCTGTGTTGTTTTGTACCGGAGCATATCCCTCCCTCTCCGGACTTCCTCTCTTTACCTCCCTTCGCCCACCTGGTGTGGTCATTGCGTGTTTTCACGATGCCTTCCTTTCAGAACATCATTCTCTTCTTTGGCCTCTTGGCATCCTTGGTAGCGGCGGCGCCGGGTGTGATTCAGAAACGCTCCTTCAAGGTTGAGCGGGTGCGGAATGCGAACTTCAAAGGGCACGATGGACCGAGGGAACTGCTGAAGGCGTACCAAAAGTACAGCATGCCCGTCCCGGCAGCTCTACTGGACGCCATCCACAACAAGGGCAAGCCGGACACCAACGCGGCCGTCCAGACATCGGCTTCGGCGGCAACGACCAAGAAGAAGGGCAAGGGCCGCAAGGGCAAGGGCAATGGCAATGGAGCTGGTGGTGCTGCAAATAACGGCACTTCCCCTGCAACTGGAATCGGCAGCAACAGCACTGCTCCTGCCACCGGAGACAGCGGCAACAGCACTGCGGGCGTTGGGCTGGTAACCGCAACACCGGAAGCTGGTGATATTGAGTATTTGTCTCCGGTGCAAATCGGAGGTCAGACCCTCAACCTCGACTTCGACTCTGGCTCGTCCGATCTCTGGGTATTCAACACGCAGTTGTCCGCGAAGTCGACGGCCGGCCACCAAGTCTTTGACCCCACGAAATCATCCTCCTTCAAGATGATTAACGGAGCCAGCTTCTCCATCTCCTACGGCGATGGCTCGGGCGCTGCCGGCAACGTCGGCACTGACACGGTCGTCATCGGCGGCGCCACCGTCACCAAGCAGGCCATAGAGCTGGCTACCGCTGTGTCCGGGTCCTTCGTCACCGACACGGCCAACAACGGCCTCCTCGGGCTCGCCTTCTCCAAGCTCAACACGGTCAAGCCACAGCAGCAAAAGACCTTCTTCGACAACGTCATGCCCACCCTTGCCGAGCCCGTTTTCACCGCCGACCTCCGCAAGAACGCCGTCGGCGCCTACGAGTTTGGCCGCATCGACACCAGCAAGTTCACCGGCGACATGGCGTGGATCCCCGTCAACACCACCCAAGGGTTCTGGCAATTCGGTACCTCGAGCTTCTCCGTCGGTGACGGTGCCGCTCAGCAGGCTACCCCCGCCCAGGCCATTGCCGATACCGGCACGACGCTCATTCTCACCAGCGCAGAGGTGGCGGATGGCTACTACAGCCAAGTCCAGGGTGCCGTCAACGACGCTACGGTAGGCGGCATCACTGTCCCCTGCGATGCCACCCTCCCTGATCTGATTCTCGACGTGGGTGGTATCTACCAGGCCCGGGTTAAGGGCGAGGACATCAACTTCGCCCAGGTGGAGGGTAACAGTAAGTTACCCTGCTTCCAGTCCCTGCACATTTTTCTCAGGCTAACCCAATCTCTCTACAGCTTGCTTTGGCGGTGTCCAGCCTACCACGTCCGACCTGCAGATCTGGGGTGACATCTTCTTCAAGTCGCAGTTCGTCGCATTCAACGGCGGCAACAACACGCTAGGCATGGCTCAGCATGTCTGAGAAGTCGTCCTCCTTCCAAGACATTTGTACATATCTCTGTACTGTATATACGTATAGAACATGATAGAGACGCTTCTTGACACGGAAGGCGCTTCTTTGCAAGCACGGAGTCTTGGCCTGTACATACCATTGAGAATAAATTTACCATCTTTGCTGCTTGCTTTCTCTGTAGCAGACCACTTCACCCACCTCCAGTCTTCTTCTCGTAAAACTCCCCAAACCGATCATACCACTGCTTCACAACCCCAGCGCTCATACCCGCTCCGATCGTTTCCTCACCATCCTCCCATCTCATCGCAACCTCCTCCATAAACTCATCCACATCCAGCGCGTCCGGGTTATTCTCCTTCTTATTATCATCCGGATCCTTCCTTTCCCTATGCAGATCCGTCGCCACCGTCGGCGGCGCGATCTCAACGACCCTGATCTTCCCCTCCCCTCCCTGCCGCAGCTGCGTCCGCAGCGTCATGCTCCAGAAGTGCAGCCACGCCTTGGTCCCGTTGTACACGGGGTTAATCACGGAAAAGGGAACAAACCCCAAGACACTGGAGACATTCACAACCACCGCCCCGTCCCTCTTCCCCCTAAAATGCGGCAGCAGACCTAGTGTGAGGTGCATGGGCCCCCGAATATTGATATCGATCTCCTGGTCCGCCTTGGCCAAGAAGTCTCGGTCCTCCACGATCTCGAGCGGGCGCTGGACGCCCGCGTTGTTGACCAGGCAGTCGAGGTCCGGGTGCTCCCCGGTGATCTTCTCGATGAAGGGCGGGATGTCGGCCACCTTGCCTGTGTCGATGACGTAGTACGCCGCGGCGCCTATCTCCTTGGCGGTTTCTTGGAGCTTGGACTCGGTCCGCCCGGCGATGATGACTTTCTTGCCCTTCTTGATGAAGTATTGCGATATCGCTTTGCCGATGCCGCCGCCGCCGCCGGTTACGAGGGCGCAGGTGAAGCCGAGGTCGATGGGAGACATGGTTGGCGATGGGGGTTTGGTCGGGGCCCGCTTAGTCGTTCTACTCGGCGAATTCCAACAGCGCAACTTCCAGGTCTTCACATACACTTTTGATGCGTTGTCATCAGTGGAAGGTTATTTGATTATTTTGCCCTCTCTCTCCCCTGAATATCCTAGTACCGCTACTTGCCAACCGACTACCTACTGCTGGCCGTTGTGCGGAACTCCCGTCCAATTCGCGCCAACGCCATGTCGGAATGGTGACGTCTTCGAGGGCCCGTTCTTGCCGAAAATTGCTTGTTTCTGACTAAGGAAAGGAGACACTACCAGGTAGTTTTCCAAGCATTTCTTATTCCGACGTCCACCTCCACTTCAACAACCGACCACATCTCGCGCAGCGCCGTTGAAGCTGGAGTCCAGCGTTTGTGCGCATTCACTGGATGCGTTGTGCGAAAGTACCGGGATTGAGGTATCTTGGACCACCGATATCCCGTGAGGCTTCCTTCGCACTGACCTTCGTCCCAGCAAGGCTTCGAGTCTGCCGGTCGTCTGTGCGAAAAGCCGTACTCCCGGTTCTTTGAGCGTATCCAAACGACGGCCAGCAGGTGTGGCAGCTGTCCTTGGAATACTGTGCAGCAGCGCAGTGCCATTGGTCCACGCCGTTGCTTTCTCCTGTGTGGTAAGCAGTGAGACTTTGGAAGCCAGTACAGGCATCACCTGCAGATGCATGCATCAGTGACGCCGCAGACTGTTTGCTCCGCTCGGAACATGCCCGCACATTGCGACGGGTTTTATCTTGCACATACCTAGGTAGTTCTGCCCTGTCGAGTGGCAGGCTGGCAGCCGTCTTGTGGGTACAGTAAAGGCCCCGATGCATCGGTCCAGGCTTTTCACTTCGAGTGAGCCGGGTATTCTCCCTGAAATTGGTGTCCAGTGGCTCCATTCGGTCCGCTGCCGTGCATATGTCTGTGCTGTATCCCGGGCTGCAGCCATTTACTGATCGTTCCTTTCCATATGAGCTTCATCTCTCGTCGTCTCCTTCGACATTGCAGATGTAAGCACTCGTTGTTGGCAATCTGCTGCCGCAATAAATTAGAGACGACTGCAGGTCTGCCAGCGGGGGACCAGGCTGCAAAAGCAGAGGGCAGACTCAAACACAGTCAAAGGGCGAGATACCTGCCGAGAAATCCTTCGCAATCATCCTTTACAAAGGCGCGGAGGCGTTCGGTTCGGTCGCGATTCGCAGATGGCGTCTCGGTCGTCGACCGCCTCCGATGCAAGGGCGGCCTGTTTGTCCACACCTTCTAACGATAGCCTCGAAGCAAACAAGAGTCTCCTATGCAGCTTCTCTGCAGGTTTTCAATTCCTCAGCAATCAATCAGGACACGGCCCGGCCTACTTTCCAAATTCCCTGCTGCTGCTGCAACGCTGCGGCGCCGAAAGCTGCCTGACGCCGCCATGGCACGGTAACTGCTCCAGAAGTAGTTTGTTGGTTGGTACGCATTGGGTAGGATCCTCTCCTGCGAGACGATATCCAAGGAGCTGTCCCCCGAGTCGAGCAAAAGACCATGTTAGTGAACAGCTATACTTAGCTGCATGGTACAACCGAGAGCATCGATAGCGCTGGATCTGCCCTGGTCCTTGAATTGCTTCTAGACCACCCTGCATCCTCGACCCCTGTCGCCAACTCCATGCTATGTCTGTCTTCTGCATGTTTTCAACGTTTTTCTTGTGTTTGAGAAGCCACACACTCGGAAAATGCAGCCTCCCGCGCTCTATTGGCTTAGGCGCTCCATGAAGAGAAAGAGACCCAGGGGTGGAAGCTTACCCGGCAATGGCAATCCCCGGAGATCTGTGTAGCCCTCGGTGAGTTTTGAGTGGCCAGCCCGCGTCTTGTAAAACATGCGTACATCTGAGTCTCGTCGTACGTGCCGCATGCTCACCATGGTGCGATGTGGTGTTGTATCCTATCTCGGCAGGCGGATTCGTTCTTAACATCAATACTGCCGCCACATTATTCGAATATTGGCTCTGCCCTATCTTGTCTTCTCGCTGGATTCGACTTTCCTTTACTATACTTCTCTCCCCGTTCTTCTCCAACTATACTTCTCTTGGGATCCCAGTTATTGCTCTTGTAATATTGAAGATCAAGAGCAACAGCCGGTACACCGCCAGCGGGTATATAGCGAGAGAGTTCCCCAAGCGTTGAGGTTGTACAACTCCTGCCTGTACGACTTGTGCCAAGATGAGCACCTCCAGCGATTTTGAGAAAGGGAGTCCCAAGGAGCAGGCGGTCTTCTCCTTCACCGAATTGACAGCGGATCCCGACGCCGGCCTCAGCGATGCGGAGAGAGCAGAGGTGGTACGTCAAATTCTTACGCCAGGAAATGGAGATAGCTGTCCCTCCAAATCAGCTTCATTGTACTCACACACGCTGGCAGGATCGGAAATTGGTGTGGAAGCTGGACCTCATCCTCATCCCATGGCTCTGTCTCTTGTACCTTGTCGCCTTCCTGGACCGCACCAACATCGGCAACGCCAAGATCGCTCACTTGACTACCGACATCCCTATGGATACCGAGCACTACAACTTAACTCTCACCATCTTCTTCATTGCCTATGCCGTATTCGAGGCCTTGGCAAACATCATGCTGAAGCGGTTCCGTCCTTCTGTCTTTTTACCGATTACGATGCATGTCCTCCCCGATGTCAACTTCTGTGACTGGAGCTAACGTGATTCTGCAGGATCTTCTGGGGTGCGGCAATGATTGGCATGGGCTTTGCGACCAACTTCAGCGGACTGATGACAGCTCGTTTCTTCTTGGGCGTGACAGAAGCTGGCCTTTTCCCTGGGGTGAACTACTATCTCAGCTGCTGGTACAAGCGAGACGAGTTTGCCGTCCGTGCAGTAAGTCGACCTGCCTCCCCTTCCACGTTTCGGGTCATTCACAGCCGTGCCAGGCCATCTTCTTCTCAGCAGCCGCCCTATCCGGCTCCTTCGGCGGCCTCCTCGCCGCCGCCATCCAGAACATGAACGGCGTCCGCGGGCTGGCCGGCTGGCGCTGGATCTTCGTGATCGAGGGCCTCCTAACCGTCGTGATTGCCTTCGCTTCCTTCTGGATGGTCCACGACTTCCCCGATGACGCCAAATTCCTGTCTGATGTGGACCGTGCCCGGGTCATTTGCCGCCTCAAGATGGACAAGCAGTCCAGCGCCGAGCACGAGGAGTTCAAGATGACCTACGTCTGGGCCGCCCTGTCGGATTGGAAGACCTACGCCGCGATGCTGGTGTACATGGGTCCCCTGATGCCGCTCTACAGCTTCAGCCTCTTCCTCCCCACCATTATCAGCAACATGGGCTTCACCAGCACCAAGAGCATCGTCCGCAACCAGCTACTCAGCGTGCCGCCGTACGCGGCCGCGGCCATCGTCACCGTCGCCGTTGGGTTCGCAAGCGACAGGCAGAAGAAGCGCGGCATCTACAATATGTGCCTGGCGCCCATCGGCATCGCGGGCTTCGTCATGCTCATCGCCAGCGAGAAGCCCGGGGTTCAGTACGCGGGCACGTTTCTGGGAGCGATCGGCATCTACGCTAGTATCCCGGTTACCATCGCCTGGATTGCGAATAACACCGAGGGAGTGTACAAGCGCGGTATCGTCCTCGGCTTCGTCATCGGCTGGGGCAATCTCAACGGCATCGTGTCGAGCAACGTGTGGCTGCACGGGCCGCGGTTCTTCGAAGGCCATGCGACTATCATTGCGTACATGGTCATAGGCATTTTTGGAGGCAGCCTTCTCATGCAGGTCTTGCTGGCAAGGGAGAACAAGGCGCGGATGGCTGGGAAGAGGGATCACTGGATTGAGGGGAAGACTGCGGAGGAGATTGATCTGCTTGGTGACAAGAGGCCGGACTTTCTGTACACGCTTTAGATCCACCACGGACTGGCGGTGTTGCCGTTTCTTTGCAGTTGACTAGACATAGTCGCAGGGAAACAACTGCGTGTGAGAGAAAATACCGAAGGCTGTCCCAGACTTTGAAGCCTTGTCTATCAAGCAGACAGGATGCCCTCGCGATCTGACATCACCTCGCCCGACCTCGGTAGCTATATCCTCATCTCCATCCCTTACCAACTGCAATAAATTTGATTGTCCGCTCCATGTGTCTACCTTCCGTACGGGGAGACGCCTGTGCCGCGCCGTGCAGAAATAGGCACGAGCCGAGAACTTTGGTAACAACCATAGGCTAGGAAAGAGCTCCATGCATGTTGTCGAATATACAATATACACCCTCATTTCGCCCTACAGTCCCCCAGCTCTACATACCAAGTCTCCAACAGCAGTAACGAGCATGATATTGGCAGGGCACGTCTCCTTTCTTTGTACCCCATTCAGGGTCCAAACAGACTCCCGAGAACTTGACCCTTGATATCTTGCCGTTACATGGGACATTTGACGCTGTTGCCGAGGCTAACAGGAAACACCCAGGTCAGGACATCCAAGCCTTCGAATATATGGGTGTGGCTTCGGTCATAGACGGACGGGTGGTACGGATCGGTCTCCGGGCTATTGGTTCCTGGTTCTTGAGCACACCATCTCGGAAACGGGAGCCACGCGGTTGCGCTTCGTCAATGCTCCCTTCATCGCATATTGCTTCCGCATCCGCTCACTACGAATGGCTCTGCTCTTCGTTCCATTTGCCGACCTGTTCATCCATCGCCCGTCAGGATGCTATTCCTAGTTCGTATCCCCTTTTCACGACAGAATGCATTGAAAAAAGTCACAATCCAGCAGTGAGTTGCGGCATTCAGACACAATGTCTGGAACCTGGCGCGGTACCCTCAGCGTACACTGGAAGGTTGTGCTGAATCTATCTGCTAAACGTATAGAGCTAACTCTCTTAGGGCTTCCAGGGACCACAATGTAGTCCTTTTTAGCATTAGAGGCTAAAACGCAAGTTCCTAAGTCGGGCGTCTGTGAAGGTCGCTTGGTCTGGGCTGAAACCCTGACTCCCTGAGACCAGGAGCCATCACAAAGTCAGTGCGGGGAACCCCTGCTCCGAACATCATACGTTAAGCACGCGAGAACTCTTAGTCCGCAGCGCGACCACTTACAGAAGCCCGTTCTCAGCGGCGATAGCGTCGCATCGCAGTATCAGCCACGATGCGGGAGTACCAACAGCATCGAGAAGCTGCAGCCGCAGTCCGCGATAACATCCTCCAGTCAGATACCTGAGACAGGTCGGATTATCACCCAAAAGGCATCACGTCGATGATAGGCTCTGGTTCTCGGATTCATTTTTCGACCGCCACTGCGCCTATGACTGCCTCGTGAAGTAGGAAGGGCACAATGTACGGCTGCGTCTCGCTCGCGGGCCTCAATCCACGACTCCAGTCAAATCTTAGCGTGCGACCGCCGACGATGACACCGCACACAAGAACCCGTTAGTGGGCGGTGAGACGGCCCGGGTCGCGTAATCCACATTCCGACGCGCACCGAATACCTACCTACCAGAGCGGCATATGTTATGTGGCTTACATGATATTGCGGTGCATTTGTGTCACCTACGCGACACAATTCAGAAGCGGCGACTGGCTCGCTTCCCATGTCTCGCCGCAAGGGGACAGCTTCACCGTTGCTGACGACACTTACCGGTCTACAAGCGAGTCCAGTGGGTTGCGCCTCTTGATCTCGGGCATTTCATCCATATTGTGTCGGACATTGAGCCACCTACGATCAAATGTTTCCTACGACGCCAGATCAACCATTTTTTGGGTTACGTTGAGCTTAGGTTCCAAAGCTTGATATCTTGCGTATGCCATCCAGTAACACCGGAAATCATACCACGCCGATGTGGCAGCGTCAAGTGCTGATGCGAGAGATGAAAGTCATCCTTCCGCTTGCCTAGCGTCTCAGCAGTCAGGAATACTTCTTCCTCGGATGATCGAAGCAAATTCCTCTCATGCGGGCTGTCCGAAGGACGAATACCACCAGCATGGTCGACTTATGCCTTGCGACTCCGACGCAACCTCCCGACTCAGAATGAGTGCAACGCCACAAGCTCATATACTTGACGTTTAGCCACTCTCTGTGTTCTATACTCTGTGCTTCCATATTTGATCGCTGAAACCGCACGGCAGGGCAGACACACTGACCTCGACCACACGACGGTCACCGCATACCCCTGAAACATTTACAGTGCCGCATTGGGTCAAAGCCCATCCACCACACATCCATCAGAAACATTACTCTTGCTGTCATTGCGCTTTAGGAGCCCTTTTTTAGCTACTTGCACTATTTGATCTTCCCAGGTCCGGATCTGCGAACCTGGCCGGTGATCTCTCCTTCAGCCCAGATCGAGAACGCAGCATAATTTCACAGCCTTATCCAGCTCTAGAGTTCTCGAGCTCATGCCTAGCTAGGTCTCTCACCTCAGCGCTTGCTGTAAACCACCCGCTGTCATCAACTGGGCTTATATTCTTCTTGATTTGTATTTTATATACCCACATTACCTCAGCCATGGCCCAGGGCTCGCCTTTCACCGATGAACAAGTCTTTGTCCTGGCTGTTTTGGAGCGAACAGGAGGCAGCTTGAGTCTCTTCGGTGTTTGTATGATATTTGTAGCTTATGCACTGTTCGAGAGGTTAGTGTTGGCCACTCTTCCCATCAACCAACATCGGCTGACAACATTCAGGATACGGACAGTCCCAAATACCTTCATTGTGTTTGCATCCGTTGCCAATGCTGGAGCTTCGATAGCCAGCATTATAGCCACTGATGGACTGTCAGAGACAAACGGCTCACTATGCCAGGCCCAGGCATTTCTCTTCGAAATGTAAGTGGCAATTTTTGGCGGCGTTATTCAACATTACGAAGCGACGACACCATGACTGACCAAGCCTCAGGTTCATACAATCCGACCCATGGTGGTCACTAGCCATGGCCATCAACGTGGTGATGGTATTCTTCATGGATGGCAACCCACATTCGATCAAAAAATGGGGCTGGCTGTACTGCCTAATATGTTACGGAGGACCGCTGATAGTCTCCCTGGTCTGTTTAAGGCTCCGAGCGCCTGGTAAGGGGATGGTTTACGGCAGCGCTGGGGTGAGTCAACATCTAGCGTTTCTACCGGCGCATGCATGGGCGGAGTTACGATGCTAATTCTCACGTCAGCTCTGGTGCTGGATAACGAACGACTGGAACCCACTGCGCATCTACACCTACTACATGTTGATCTGGATATGCATCCTTTCATCCATGGTCATTTACTTCGGTATCGGCGTCTATGTCTTCAGAGCACGCAACCGATTGCATCAGTTCAGCAGCACAACCATGACGAGCGCCCATAGGAGGGGTACGATCACCAGCCCTACACCACCTGACAAGGTATGTTGCCCAATTGCCTCCAGGAGAACATAAGACTAACTCGAAGCCTCGAGCTTACCGAATGGCCGTTATCTCCGGGACTCAGCGTCAACATGCACCAAGTTAGTATCGTGACCGAAGTGCGCGTAACCCACACGAAGAACAACTCACTCTCACCCTCGTCCTCCCCCATCACCAAGCCAGAGAGAGTTCACCATGATATTGACCACGAATGGCCAAAATCATCCTCGCCCTACAACCGACCCTTGCCACCACCACCCCCAGCCTCCGGAATCAGCACAGTCGTCACCTCCCACCAACAGCGCGACCTAAGAACAGCGTCGAAAGACAACATCACAGCCCAGACCCACCGCAGCATCCAACGTGTAGCCGACCGCTTCAAGATCCACGATCCGATCAAGCGCGCCTACCTCCGCACCAGCTTCCTCTTCGCCCTGTCCGTGCTGGTGACCTGGATCCCGTCGAGCATCAACCGCATACGGGGCATGTTCTACTCTGACAGTCCATACTCCTACAACGTCGGCACCGCCACCGTGCTCCCGCTCCAAGGCGTGTGGAACGCGGTCATCTTCTTCGTCATGAGCTGGAAGGTCCTGAGGGAGTCGATCGCGGACTGGAGTAACCGGGGACAAGTCGTCGAGCTGACCGAGGGTCTAGGGCGAGATAGGTTTGGGGGTGGCAACGATCGCGTATGGCGGGATACGAGCGGGGAAGATGACCAGGCGGGAAGGAGACCGGGGCCCAAAGTGGAGAAGGACGAGGATGGTCAGGATAGTTGGGATTTTGCTGATGTTGGGAGGGAAGGAAGCGATGTCGAGTTGAGAGGAAGGTCGGGCGGGAGTATATGACCAAGGGTTCAAGCGGTGTTGCAGTCATCCGTTATGGTGGCTCGTGTCCTTACAGCACCAGACTTCCAATGCCGCCAATGGATAAAGCCAAGGGATAAGGGGTAAGATTGCATCGCATCTCACCCGCTGCCTTGTCCAGACTCACGAGAGAGTCGCCCATGCCAGAAGGAAACCCAGGTTCGTCGACACCCGGAATATCCGCCATGCCGCATCTACTAGGAGATGTCGAAAAAGGAGGCCTACAACGAAACTTGAGCTGGCGAGACAAGTCCTTGGGGCCAAGCGTCTCTCGTACGGGACTGGACCGAGATATTTCCCCCGGATCACAACGCTGCCACTCTAGCTCTACATTACTGCGAGACTACTCCAGCTATGGTCAAATCATTTTGATCCGCAGACCTGGCAGGTAAGTTTCTATTCCTTGGCAATAGCAGGTGCATCGCTGCAATTCTAACCATGATACTTAGATGAACATGTGCATTTCGGCCGCTCAATTCAACCCGGATCATTATATGCCAGCCGCTCATCCATTGGCTGCGCTAGAGCTGAAATACATGTTTCCAGACCTAGGGTGATGCTCCAGCTGCAAGTTCAACCAATGCTGCAGTGGACATGTCGTCTGATTCGAGGCTTCCATCGGTCTCTCGGGCCTCACCTTCCAGGTTGAAAATTGCGTTTTGTTCAGTGTATCTGGGCTATGGCTCTTAATAGAGACTGCGTTGCAATGGGTAAACCATTTAAGACATGGGCTATGTAGGGACGTTGGTTGCCGTACGATTAGCGGATGTGAAATCATGAATCCGGCAGCGGTATCTTTCTGAACCTCACATGCTTGAAGACGAATGTGATGGAGAGTTAGCGCCGTCCCTTGAGACTATTGCTTCCGGTCTGCATCTAGATACGATTATAAGATATGCAAGACCTGAGTCAAGACCGGTGCTCCAGTGGCGTCCACAAGTGCCTCTCCGTCCATGATGCCATACACGTACGTCTCACCGACCAGCGTAAAATGACCTTCCACATCCGCCTTACGCAGTAGATATGGCGTTCTTCCTCCATGTAGCACCGCTATCATGTCCCCGTGCCTCGCATTCCACGGCGCAAGCCCGATATATCCCTTCTTTGTGACAAACAGCGCCCGGTGAGCACACACCCTAGATATCCTCCTCATATACTCCCCATACCTCTTATTTATCACTTTACCCTCTTGATAAGACTGCCTCAGCTTCTCGCCAAACTCTGGATACCTCGACCGATTGAGTCCAATAAAGTGGTAGAGCATCTTTTCTTCCATACCTTTCATCTTTTGTTCGATCATCGTAGAATCCCAAACGCCAAGTGATGTTAGGTTCGGCTCGTCTTCTGCCCAGCCTATCCGATCGTACCATGTCTCGATGTATAACCAGTCTTCATCTGGAGCAGCTTCCTCCCCGGCTTTGTCGGCGATCATGCTCCGCCAGAGGGCGTTGTGCCGGCCGCCTGTTGTGTCGTACGGCGACTTTTCGGATTCCTTTCTTCCCAGTTGTTCCCAGGCGACCAAGATTTCGTTACCCTTTCTCGAAACGGGCGGTATGTCGGTACTTGGGTGCCAAGCTTGAGCAAGCTGCTCGATAGTGTCGAATAAAAGTCCGTCCAAGGATAGTTTGTGCGAGTCAGGCACCATGTGCAGGTAAGAAACTGCAGTATCTCCAGACGCCCAAAACTGAAGCGATGGAGAGTCCAGCTGGATGAGAGGCTCCGGATCCCACCTGGTGGGAAAGGCCCAGTTGGGGACCCACGATGGGAGAGTCAAAAGTCGTTCCCGGAGTTCAACATTTTTCGAGTGAGCTTCCGTCTCTTCCTCTGGCTGTCCCAGACTATATTCGACAGTCTGACAGCCGGCGTTGTTCCATTTCTTGGTCCACCCTGGCGACAACACTCTCTGCTTAGTGTAGTACTCAGCTGGATGAGGCGGTAGACCTTCCAAAGGGCTCCTTTCGTGCACAAGCCCGGTATTGTGGTCCTTGAACAGGACCTTGCTGCCATTTGCTATCCTCTCCCAGCCAGCAGGCAGCTTCGCCCATCCCCCTCGAGGACTCTTATCCGGCGCGTCTTGGATGAGAGCATGTACATCGTAGTACTTCGCCTGGTCAAGAACGCTGTACGCTTGCATCCGCAGAGCTGACGTATTTGTCCCATTCCACTCTCTCTTGCAGTTGAGAACATCCAATGAGTTCGTCTTCTCGATGTGTTGACGTGCAAAACTGCGGTACACGTCCTCCACGGAGCTGCTATAGTCCGGCGCGAGACCCATGCTCACAACCTCAGGGATGATACCGAGAAACCCATAGATCTTGTCCCTTGCATTACTGCATTCAAGTTGTCGAAACCGATATAAGACGTCCAGCAACCTGATACTGTGTGATGCGTTGTGCCACTTCTCGCGAAAGTCCGAGATGACCCGATACAGCTTGTCAGGAAAGAAATCCTTCTCATGCACCGTCAACCCAAACACCTCCATTCGATCCGTCGTCCAAGCTAGCCTCTCAAACCAAATATCAATATCCTGCCAACTAATATTCTGGTCACCACACATAATGACAATCTTCTTGGCCAGCACCGCCTCCTGCACAACCCATGTCCGCCTCCACCACGGCCTATCAAGAATCTCCCTCACCTCACCATTACTCTGCTCCTCTACCAGGGCCGATCGATTCATGATGCCCGTAGATGAAGTAAACTGCTCCGTCCAGGGAAGTGTAGGCTTTCCGTGTTTTCTGTCAATCCAGAACTGGTGCCACCCGACGGACCATAGTTTGCCCCGCAACTCCTTCATGCCGATGATGCCGCCGTCAGTCAGCTCGCCGAGCCAGACGCAGACCTGCTCTGCCTGGCCATAGATCTGCTGCATAAGCAGGACCTGCTCCGATCGCTCACGGTTGTCCTTCTGATTGATACATATTGCGTCGATCCAGATGTTTCGAGGTTTCTTGCGGAGGCGTAGTCGGCGAAGGGCTGCCACCGCGTTCTCCCAGACTTCAAAGCGGTGGGCATTCAGACGAATATTGTCTGCTTTGCCCTTTGTGCCCCAGGTGTAGGACAGTGCTTCGAAGCTGGGGTTGTCGGATAGTTTGACTGTCTTGAGGTGGCAGTCAATCAAAGCATTGTGATCCGATGCGGGAATCAGGATCAACAGCCGGATTTCGCCCTTGGATGAGGCCACTGGCTGGTAAACAGTATCTGACATATTCGCGAACGATGCGGATATCATTTTCATCTTGCCCGACTGTAGGAACGGTAACGCGAACAGAGGTGTTATGCAAATGTCGATGGA
>Ga0209127_100277_pt1 | contig 17933 bp, 11 predicted proteins | sample LakSupMetagenome_FD_187469 | JGI IMG/M metagenome (GOLD analysis project Ga0209127, IMG submission 187469) | Freshwater microbial communities from Lake Superior, Canada - Sta WM archaea (SPAdes) (version 2) | ecosystem: Environmental > Aquatic > Freshwater > Lake | place: Lake Superior, Canada...
CTCTCTCTCCCTCTCAACCCCGAAGCGAATTCAAGTCCTTGCACAGCGGAATCCGCCTGACAGTCGAAGTGACACTCGCACCCGCACTGCTGCTCGTATTATCGCCACCGCCCAACGACCCGGACCCGGACCTCCGCCCCTCCGCGGCCACAACGGGGGGGCGCTGCCGGTCGCCTCCCTCGCCCCCGCCCTCGTAGAAGTACCGCACCGGGTCGCCCACCTGCTCGACCATGCGCTTACTCGCCCCGCAGTCCTCGCACACGAGCCAGATGACGCGGTCGCCCGTGGCGCTGCTGCTCCTCTGGCTCGCTGCTGCTGCTGCTGCCTGGGAATTGCTGGGGCCTGCTGCTGCTTCTGCATGTGTTGGGATGGGAGGGTGGTGGTCGGGTGCGGTGGTGGGCTTGGGTTGGTTAGCGTACAGCGATGATTTCCGCGGCTGTATGGAGAAGGAGGGTAGGTTGTCGACGAAGTCCCTGTAGCCCGCGTCTTCGTAGGGGTCGACGTTGACTATCATCGAGAGAGGTATCTTCCCTCCGCGTGGGCTGGGTCTGTCGAACTGGAGGAACGGCACCAGAATAAGTGCGAGCACCGAGAGGCTCAATGTCGTGTAGAAGACGTTGGTGTACGGTACTTCGGGGTAGGTGATGTCGCTCCTCCCTACAAACGAGGTATGAATGGCCGTCGTGATCGCCAGTCCAGCCGGGATCGCCAGTCGAGACACTGTAATCACCAGCCCTACACCGGCTGTCTGATAGTGGAGAGGCAGCGAGGATGAGAATGCAGCTGTTGCAACACCGAGACTCCAATCCATCGCCACGGAACTGAGTATCATAGCAGGGAATGTTGTTTCCCAGTATCCGCGATTTGACCGTTGGTACATCAGCGCCACGTTGCTCGCTATCATGCAGAAGGCCGATACGGCAGCAACGAGACTGTGGTTCACTCGGTGCAAAACGATTGTCAGCAGGGGACTGATGCAGATACCGGTAACAGCGGCTGGCAACAGTCGGACCGCCGTCTGGAAGGCCGTCTGCATCTGAACCTGTTCCATGAATAGCGGCAGCCAGAAGATCAGGGCGCACCCAGCCATAGATATGAGGAGGATGAAGAGGAGCATAGCCAGGAGACCAGGTCTGTCCCAGACTGGCGGAGGGATCATCGGACGCTCTGTAACCTTCTCCCAGTAGACGAACATGCCCAGACACAATAGACTGATGGCAAACAGCAGCCAGACATAGGGCGTACTCCAGCCGTCGTGCGCTTCGGGAGCTGCTGTCAAGGCCACCGTAAACAGACCGACTGCCAGTAGTAATAGGATCGTGCCTCTCCAGTCGAATTCCCATACCGTTGTCGTCGCTTTTGCTGACACTTCGTCAGAGACATCTTCCTCGTCAGGCATCTCCTTTGCCAATGACTTCAAGCTCGGCTGGCGATCGAAATCCGGCACCACGACCAGTGCGACTATAGCCGCGAGCACCGCCAGCACTGACAAGAAGACGAACGACCCCCTCCAACCAAAGCGCATGGATACCTCGCCCGACAGCATGCTCCCGACAATAATGGCAGTCGGGTTCCCGCAGACCAGGAAGAACACAGTCGCGACCGTCTTCCTGCCCGAAGGAAACGGATACGCCGAACCAAGAATCGAGATCGCCGCAGCCAGATGCACCGCACACATAGCCCCCGCCAAAGCCAGCATGGCATCGAGGAATATCCCGTCCATCGACGCCGCGCAGACGCCGACCAAGACGCCGTACAGCAGGAGGCTCCCCACGAGCGTGTACTTCCGGGAGACGGGGCGGAAGTGCTCGACGAGGAAGGTCACGGGCAGGAACAGGACACCCGTCGACAGCGCCGGTCCGGCGAGGGTCCAGGATAGTTCCGAGGGCGTCATGGACAGCCCCATCTCGAGGGGGTCCATGATCACGACGAGGGAGCGCTGGAGGAAGACGAAGGTCGCGCCCGCGGAGGAGCAGACGAGGACGAAGAGGATCTCGTGGATGATGTTCCTGAAGCGAGCCGGTCGGGGCTCCATCGTCGGGCTGAGGTCGCTGTCCGAGTCGTTGAGGCGGATGTCTTGGAGTCCTGGATGGCTCAGGTCGAAGTGGATGGCCGACGAGCGGCGGGACTTGTTGCTCAGGATATTCATTGTGAGGTGGTGTAAAGTCTGAAAAAAAGGAGTGACTCTGATGCTGACAAGAGCGAGTGTGACAGTTGTATTCTGGTATTCTGAACGAGCGTCTTGTTGAGAGGTATGTACTTGGAGGCTGAGGAGCAATCATCTCTTCCCAAGCGGCTAGGCTAGCTTACCTTACTTACCTTGGAGAGAATTTCCCTGGCGATGGTGGTGAAGCGGAAGGAGCGTCCTGGTTATCCCGGCCATCCTGGGCTGGCGGGACCCAAGGCGACTTGCTGTTCGCCGTCTTCTCGACCCTATATATCCTCGAGTCATAGACGAGCCAGCGTAGGTCAGGTGCAGCTTCCGAAAGGGATAAGTCCTTCTTCCGTTACTCGCAAGGTCTTACCAATCCTGCAGTGTGCTTGGTGCTTCTGCTCCGTTGATGATTAGTCACGGTCCGGGCTCGAGATGGGCTCCAGACTGCAGAGGAACCCATCCGCCAGCAGAAAGAAGAGCACGTCATACCCAGACTTTCAATCGGTCGTCCCGCAAAGAGTCGCAGTCGATCATCATCAATGTGGTAATGGACATCGCAAGACCATACTAGACTTCGCCATGTTATTATGCTTGTTTCTACAAAATCCAACCCACTCCCCGTCCAGAGTACAACTTATCGCCCCGCAATCGACTTCTCCCCCGACCAAGCGACTTATATAGACTTAGTACCTAGACCAGACATCGGTCGCATCCAATAACTTTTCGTGAGCGTTGTTCTGTCCTCACCCTGCTGCCCTGGTAACAGAAGTAAGCCAGCAATCCAATTTCAACCTCTGCCAACGATCCCGCTTCCAGATCCTACACACAAAGGGGCAGCCAGCCTATTTGAACTGGTCCTCGGTAACGCCCTTGCCCATGGCAGCCGTGCTGCTGATGCCGCCGGTCACCATCTTTTGCAGCTCGTCGACGTACGTGGCGCCGCTCCACTTCTGGTGCTTGACCACATCGACGCCGCCCTCCATCTCGGGCTCCTGCACGAGCTCGCCGTACGCGCGCATGCCGATTTTGCTGTACGCCTTGGCGAAGGTGTCGCTGATGAGCGCCGTCGTGTGCAGGCCCGCCAGCGTGATGAACTGCCAGCAGTAGCCCAGCTTGGCCAGGCGGCGGATGTACGTCTCCTGCTCGGCGCGGGGCATGGCCGTCTTCCAGTTGAACGAGGGGGAGAGGTTGTAGGCGAGTCTGGTGGAGGGGGGTTCCAGTTAGTTCCGATGTATGCAACTGAAAGGTTATCAGGGGTCTAGGGACAAACGTACTTTTGCTCGGGGTAAACGGCGTGCACACCCTTGGCGAACTCCTCGGCCTGCTTGTAGTCGGGCAGCTTGCTCTCCATCCAGATGGCGTCGCAGTACGGCGCGTACGCGATGGCGCGGTTGATGGAGCAGTCGCAGCCGCCCTGGAGGCGGTAGTATCCCTCGCGCGTGCGCGGCGCCTCCCAGTCGAAGAAGATGTCCTTGCCCAGCAGGCCCTTGGCGATGGCGCGCGCCTCGCGGTTGGACAGCTGCTTGCCGTTGACGGCCTCGCGGTACTTCTTCTCGAGGCCCTTGGGGTCCGGGTACGAGCCGGCGTGGATCGCGTCGGCAACGGCGTCGTCGAAGCGGCGGAGGCGCGCCTGCGCGAGCCAGTTGTCCTCGATGGACTGGAGCTCGGCGCCGACCTTGCCGGCGCGCTCGGCGGCCAGCATGAGGTCGTTGAGGGGCTGGAGGTCGGGGTTCGTGCAGCCCATGATGAAGGCGTGGTCGCGGGGGTCGATGGTGGTCGTGATCAGGGTGGCCGCTTCGGCGTCCGTGCGGGCAATGGCGAGGAGATCCGAGCCTGGGCTGCCTGTTAGCGCCGGGGATCCTGCTTCGGGGTCCGAGGTAGCGGTTTACTCACCCATAATATCGGCCTGCGCGCGGATAGCGACCAGGCGGTTGATGTGCTCGCTGATGGGCACCAGAACCTTGCCGGCCATGTGGCCGCACTTCTTGGTACCCGGAGCCTGGTCCTCAATGTGAATACCGGCCGCACCCTTCTCGATAAACAGCTTTGTGAGCTTCATGACGGCCGTCAGACCGCCGTGGCCGGTATCGGCATCGGCGATGATGGGGCGGAGGTAGTCGACGTTGGCGAGCTGCGCACGCTGCTCTTTGGTTGCGGAAAGGCGCTCGTGGCGCTGTTTCCGGTCGTGGAACAGTTGTGCCATGAAGAGATGGGAAACCTTGTTAGGGACGGTGGTCTGATGATGGGTAAGTCTACGATCACCAGACGGTCTCTCACGGAAACACCTACGTAGGGGTAATCTGCCAGATCCGGACCGGGCTCGTCCGACGCAGATGCTGTGGAGGATGACTGCCAGCCAGAAACATAGACAGTGTCGAGGTACTTGGCCATCTGAGTGACCATTGTCGGTTCTAAGCATCCATATGTGTAGCTTGCATCCTTGTTCTGCGCCGCCGGGGAATGTCAGAATCACAGCTTTTTGGCGGGGAAAGTGTCTGGACAAACCTGGAACCGGCCTTCCAAGATCTTCCACAGCTTCTTAGACAGAGTATTGCTGGCATACTCGATCTTCAGGTTGCCTCGCTTGGAGGCGATCTGCTCCGCGGTAAACGGACGCTTCGTGTACCGCCATCTTGGCTCACTCCACCACTGCTTGATCTGCTCTACCTCCTTCGCAAACAGCTCGTCCTCCCGGGCAGGATCGACGGCCGGGTTGACCATGTTGTTGGCAGCCATGATGAAGAGTGGAGATTATATATAGCTGGTACAGAGCAGGAACAGAATCAAGTAGGGGCTTCAATGCTTAGTGAAGCTGGGTATATCTCAGATGTGATGTCTGTGTAAGGGATCTCACGGTGTCTGATCTAGTACTGTGCTAGACGGGAAGTATACCTCGACGAAGAAGAGAAGGAGAGGAAGATCGGGCCAGAGGGCAACGAACAGCAGATATGACGAATATGAACGTGAGTCAGTCCCAGTCACGAGCAAAGAGACAAGTCTAGATCCCTGGCCATTCGTCGGAAGAGATCGGTCAAGCGGCTGTAGCATCCAGAAAGCTCTCGGAACAGCCACAGGGCTGCTAGCTCGAACTGGTGTACAGGACGAACATCACTGGAAGAGAGCTGGGCCTGCTGGGGTTTGAAGCTGATCTCTGACTTTGAGCCACTGTTAATTCCCGTCACCCACGTATCAAAGGAGGTGGCATGCCAGTGGTATCTCGGCTCAAAGGGAGGAGCCAAGGTGAATCGGCTCCACACCACAACCCGCCATTGGCCGAGTTACCGAGTGCCGGGGCACCCTCTCTCATTGGGGCTGCCGAGACTGCCCCTCCCCCGCGAATGCGACTTCAAAGAGTTCATGATGACATGGGCTAAGAATCGAACAACGTCAGCGGAAGGCTCTTGAGGATGCAATTGGTTTGAGAATAATATATAGATCATCTGCAAAAGCGTGCCTTGTCGTTTGAAGTGTCGTTAGGATGGTCCCGTGGCCATGTTGTAAGTGAACAAGTGGCCATTGAGCTCAGAGTCGAGCAGTTGACGATTCGAGACGCCCAATTCCCATGTGAAGGCGATGCGTCATACGAGCACCCCATCCGCTTTCGTGCAGTGCTCCGCATTTGCGGCTCCCATTCGGCCATCGCGCCGTTGATTGGCTACTGTTTGCCTCGGTCAAACCTGTTGCGCTCCCGAAGTCCACCATCACGTTTGGTCTGGCGTATCTTCACATCACATGTCATTGTTACTGTACCCTGCGTAGTACGAGTACTGGATCTGCAACCTATCATTGCGTGCACTGGGGGGAGAGATAGTTGATGGCTTCACATCCAACCTGCGCATGAATGAATAGCAAATTTCAAATAGCAAGTATCCTCTCTTCCAGGGGTATCAATAGTCCTTTAGACTCCTTTTCCTAACGCCGCCCACACCCGTCCAGTGCCTCAAAGCTCATCATCATCGTCATCGTCCTCAGTATCTTCGACCTTCACTAGCTCAGCCATCGCCCTCTCCTCCTTCAGAGCCTGGATTTCCCTAGATAGCCTCAATATGTTGTTGTTGATCTCTTCCTCCTTCTTGATATACGTCCGGTCAAGGCCAGCATCTCCACCAGGAGAAGATCCTTCCTTTTTCTTGATACAGACCTGGTCTTGACCCGCCTCGTACTTCTTCTCCTCCTTGACATCGTCCTGCTTCATGTCCTCATCCTTCTTGATAGAGCTGGCATCCTTCTCGTCAGCCTCATCTTTCTTAATGAAGCCGGCATCCTTCTCGCCTGCCTCGTCCTTCTTGATCAAGCTGGCATGCTTCTCCTCAGCCTCGTCCTTCTTGATGCGCTCCAGCTCGAGATCAATCAGCCGTGCCTCCCTCCGCTTATAAAACGCATCCAGGCAGTTCCTCCTCTGCTCCGTCGTCCAGCTCTCGACAACGAGCGCAAAGTCCGTCGCGCTCTGGAACCCGAACTCCCTAGCCATGGAGCAGAACTGCCGCTTGATCACCTCCGGCGGCGGGTTGAAGCGGAACCGGAAGCCCTTCATGCTGACAGCCTCGGGGACGTCGTTGGCCTCCTCGTCCATGAACAGGGGCGCGCCCTGGCTCTCCGCCACGTCCACGGCCGCCATCTCGGCTCTCTTCGACAGCTGCTCCTCGACCTTGCTGGACCCGACGACTTCGGAGTTCTCGTGGGTGTACTCGACGCCGGCGGCGGCCAGGATCGCCGCTATCGCGTCGTTCTTGGGTTTCTGCGCCCTGATGAAGTCTGCCTGGTTCTCGTGCTTGATGAGCTCGGCCAGCTGGCTCATGCCGGCGTCGTCGTCGTCGAGTTCTTCTTTCTTGATGTACTTCAGGTCGTCGTCCTCATCCTTGACCACCTTCTCCATGTCGATGTCAGTGAGGTTCACTCCGGCCTTTGCTTCGGCAACATTGGTCTTGTTTACGATCTCCCGCAGCACGACTTGGTCAGCGTGGAAGCTGAACAGGTTCTCGAGGCCGAAGATCTCGCCTTTGCGTCCACTGTCCTGCTGGACACCTTTGAAGTACCGACGTTCTGTCGACGCATTGTAGCCGATATTCGCCTGCTGCTGCTTGTAGATCTGCCGCGCGTAGACGATTTCCTCAATGGTGCCGGCCGAGATAAGTCTGAAGACATCGACATCCCTGACCTGGCCGATTCTGTACGCTCGGTCCTGCGCCTGGAGGTCGTATGACGGGTTCCAATGGGGGTCGAAGATGACCACCTTGTTGGCCGAGGTGATGTTCAGCCCGACTCCTCCAGCTTTCGTGGAGATGAGGAACACAAACTGCCCGGGGTCGGTATTGAAGTCGTCCACAGCCCTTTGGCGGTCCTCGTAGCTCAACGATCCGTCCAGGTAGCTGACCGTATAGCTCGTGTTGTGGAAGAGATGCTGCAAGATCCGCAGGAGCCGCACACTGTGCGAGAACACGAGCACCTTGTCGCCGTTCTCGTGCCAGAACCGGAGGAGTTTCCTCAAGACTTTCCACTTGCCGCAGAACTCGGGATTTGCAAGGTTCATCATGGAGTCGCGATTGCGGTAGAGGTCCTCCCATTCGTCGGGTATGCAGGTCTGGAGCGTCCTAAGCTCCGACTGCTGCTTCTCGTTTGGATCGGTAGACGTGGGAATGAGGAGGGTAAGATGGTTGGCAATCTTTTGTAGCGTGATCACTGCCGGGAAGACGAGAGCCTGCCAGGGTTTGCCATTTGGCAGGAGCCTGAAGCAGCACCAGCCCCTCTTACTGCCGGAACCACAGGGACATGGCTCGGAAGCCGTCAAAATAGTCTGCACGGCGTCGCTCTCGAGATAGTTCTCGTAGCCCTCCCTCTGAAGGTCAGTCAACTGGCAGAAGACGACCTTGTCGCTCTTTTTCGGGAGCTGGTGTGCTATGAGAGACTTCATGCGACGTAGAAAGAACGGCGGGAGCAAGTTTTGAACGAGTTTTTTCGCCGTCTTGCGTGCGACACTTAACTGGTGCAGTGTGGCGTCGTGTGACTGACCGAGCTTCAGAGGTTTGGAGATGGTGTTCTCCCATTCCTTCATGGTCCCAAAATGGCCCGGGTTTGTCCAGTTGAGCAGCGTCCACAGCTCCTCGTACTTGTTCTGGATGGCGGTCCCTGTCAGCCCGATGCGACAGAGGGAGTTGACCTCGTTCATCGCTCTAGTCGTCTCTGACGACCGGTCTTTTAGGACGTGGCACTCGTCTGCAACAACAGCATCCCACTGCACGGAGTTGACACTTGTCCGTTGGTTTTTGTAAGTCACGTAGGTGGTTATCATGACCTCCAGTCTTCCAGCTCTAGCCGTTTGTAAGACGTCCTCTTTCCCCGGGCCATGGAAAAGGTCGGAATGCCACCAGCCCCAGCGGTTCAGTTCGTTCTTCCAGTTTTGGATCAACGAACCCGGGCAGATGATAAGGATCCTGGGGTACCAGTGGTCGCCAGCCCTGCGCATCTTACGCATTCTCTTGGCGTCGCGTTCGTCTCCAGTCTTGCCAAATGCTGCCGTAAGGAAAGCAATGACCTGGATAGTCTTTCCCAGCCCCATATCATCTCCGAGTATGCCGCCCTTCTGATAAACGAACAGCTGGTGGAGGAATTTGGCACCGTCGATCTGGTAGTCGCGCAGGTACTGGGCAATCGACGCAGGGATCAGACCTGCAGAGTACTCGAGCTCAATGTCCTTGTACTCGCGCGAGGGTTTGATGCCGCTGCTCTCGTCGAAGTTGGGCCGCTCCTCGAGCTTCTTGCGTCGCTCGTCGTCCGAGAATTCGATGTCGCCGTAGTCTGGTGGAAGCTTCAGACCCGCCTCTTTCAATATCTCCCGACCGCGCTCGAAGTCTCTGCGCCGTTCTCGTATGTAGTCGGGTATGTCGGGGTCAACATAGTCGTCCGGCGCACTCGGTCCGTCCATGGTCTTACCAGCGGTACGCGGAGCGCCGGCACCAGACTTCTTGTTCTTTCCCTTCGAAGCCTCATATTTCTTCTTTGTCTCCTTATTGGCTTTGGCCGCTGTCTGACGCTTCCTCTTGTGGCGCTCCTTAAACTTCGTGTAGGCATCATCCGAATCGTCGGTCCATTCGACCTTGGCTTCTACCTCGGGTTCAGAGTCGCTGAGCTTTCGCTTTCCCAGGGATTTGCTACTAGGCCGTGTAGAACCAAAGTCCTCGTCGTCCGAGATCTCGATCGGCATTCTTGCCATCCCATGGTGCTGTAGGCGGCGAGGAAATGACGGACTTCCCACGGACTAGGATAGTCCAAAAAGTGGCTACAGACGCGACGCGACAAAGCGACGTTCGCAGATTCGAGCGTTGGCACGTGACCGCCGCTGAGGGGAACATTGACGGCCCCACCTCACGCGGCGTCATTCCGCCCCCGCACGCACGGGTCTTCCGCAATGGGGACTTCGTAAAGGCGACCAGGGTCACCAGGCACAATGCCTCGGCGCAAGGGTCGGGATGTAAGATCAGATGCTAGAGAGGAGCTTCAAATCGAGCTACCTTCTCCTACTTCAATCGTTAGACGATGTCTTTGCTTGTTGTTGATGTTCTTGTTGTTTATCTTCGATAGATCACCATGGAGTCTTCAGGCGCTAATAAGGGGTTCTTCCAGCAACAGCCAACTCTCAAGAACCAGTTGTACGATGATGCTGTGCTGCAACGGGTGATCAAGCGTGGGTCTTCCATTTCGCCGTCCGCGAAGTATACATAGTAGTCTAATCAAACATTCCCAGTGTTCCTTCCTCCGTCTGTCTTGAAGACAGTGGGACCAGACTTCGCCAGATTCGGCGACGATGTGCTCTCACCGGCTGTCTTCGACTGGATCACAGATGCGGAGCGAAATCTGCCCTATATCCGGGGTAGCGGCCGCGATGCCTTCGGCAAGCTCAAGAGTGAGTTAGTCGTCACCGAGGGGTGGAGGAAACTCCAGGACTTCGGCATCCAGAACGGGGTCATAGCTGTCAACTACGACACCGACCATCAGCAGTTTTCACGGCTGGTCCAGTGTGTCCGCCTCCATCTGTGGGAGGCTTCCTGCGCCAACACCCTCTGCCCGGCTGCCATGCAAGACGGTGCAGCCAGGCTCCTTCAGCTTCACCTTGCGAACCCGAAAAGCCAGCTCGACACTGTCCAACGACGTGTGTTCCAGAATGCATACGATCGTCTGATATCCAGAGATCCGGCGAAGGCTTGGACCAGCGGACAGTGGATGACCGAGCGTACCGGTGGCAGTGATGTCTCGCAGACGGAAACGGTGGCTACCTACTCACCTTTGAATGCCTCCTCGGCAACACAGCTGGCCGATGCAGAGAACAACATCCCCCTCGGCCCATGGTTGATCAACGGCTTCAAGTGGTTCTCCAGCGCCACCGACTCAGGCATGACCATCCTGCTTGCCAAAACAGGGCCGGGAAAAGGTCTGAGCGCCTTCTTCGCCCCCATGAGGCGGTATAACCCCGAACTCCTCACCGCCACCGGAAAGAAGGGCGGCTACGAACTCAACGGCGTGAACATATCTCGGATGAAGAACAAGCTAGGCACACAGTCGCTGCCCACAGCCGAGCTAGAGCTGGTGGGCATGCGCGGCTGGCTGGTTGGCGAGGAGGGTAAAGGCATCCAGCAGATCAGCACCATCCTTACCGTGACGAGGGTGCACTCGACTATCGCCTCTCTTGGCTACCTCGGTCGGTCCCTTGCTATCGCCAAGTCGTACGCCTTGGTGCGAGAGATTGGAATCGGCAAGGGACGACGCCTCCCGTTGTGGAAAAACCCGCTTCACATGCGCACTTTGGCCACTATCACCGGGGAGTATCACTCCATGATGCTGCTGACCTTCTTCACGATCTACGTAATGGGTCTGGAGGAATCGAGGGGAAAGCAGCGGAACGTGCAGAGTCCGCTAGGTAGCAAGCTCACTCCGCCAGATAAGCACGTTACGCCGTTGCTGCGCGTGCTGAGTTCGGTGCACAAAGCCTACTGCTGCGAGAACACCATCTCGCAGCTGTATGGATGCATGGCGGCGCTCGGCGGGGTGGGCTATCTAGTCAACTCCGAGACGGAGCACTTGAACGTTGCTCGGATCTTCCGCGATGCGTGCGTCCTCGCTATCTGGGAGGGCACGACGGATGTCTTGTCGTCGGATACATTGCGAGCCCTTAAGCACCCGGCCCTAGGCAAGCAGAGCCTGGATGCGCTCGACTGGTTCGTCAAGGCTGCTGTAGATGCGCTCTCCGCCTCTGCCGAGGCAGCTTCGGTTGCGAAAGACTGGGCGACCTTGAAGAAGAAGCTAGAGACCCAAAGTCAGGAAGCACTGTTGGCCGAGGCCAGGGTCATCGTATTCCGCATTGCGGAGGTGCTGATGGCTTTCCTGGCGCTTGTCGATGTAGAAATCAACGGCGGGGTAGAGAGCGAGGCCATGACACGGCGTTTCCTGGTCAAGAAGAGCTTTACCGACGACAGGAATGCTACATCGAGCGAGGGACTCGATGTTGACACGGCCATTGTCTACGGCAATGACACGGCTGGTGCATCCAACGCGGCGCCGAAACTATGAGAAAATGCACTACTCCACGGCAGACTCCATCTCGAATCAGAACTGATAAGGCCGGGGACTGCTTCAGCCCCCGACTTCTTGGATAGTATCAACAGCATGTTATGATTAGTGCCTTACAAGTAAACATTTACTGATGACCCCAACGATTGCTCCGCTCGAACAGTGACAAAACCTCAAAAGTCCGTCCAATTTCTTCCCCAGAGGTATATGTGTCCACCAAAGAGACGCCAACGCAATGCAGAAACCAACATATCCAGACAGTGCACTTCCTGTCTCGCCCAGCAAGCCCAGGAACCCACAACGATAAAGATGAACCGAGAGAACCCCAAATTCAACTCCGTAGAAGCTCATTGGGGTGCTCCCACTTGACAGGATGCACAAGCATGCTCCGCAGACACATCCTCCCGGTACCGCCAGGCCTCTCCTCCTCCGCCTTCCCACCCCTCAGCGTCCCCAGGCCAGCTCGCCCACCATCCGCCCCCCGTCCATCCATCTGCGCATATCCCAACCAGCGGCGCCACAACAAGCCCGAAAACTCACTATTAAAGTACCAACTCGACCCCTTATGGTTGTGCTCATTCTCATAGTCAAACGGACTCCCCCTGCCACTCGTACTCCCGTCCCGCCCACCATTGAAGCTCCGATCCACCACATCCAAGTCCCACTCGCGGTCCAGATACACCGGGTGCGGCGCATACACCGCCTTCAACCCGTGATGCAGCGCCATAGTAGCGGGAAACATCTCGCTGAACATAGCGTGCCGCATCCGCCACGTCTCCTCGTGCATGACAGCCAGCAGCCGCCTGCTCAGCCTACTAGCCGTGATGATAGCGACGCGCCGCGGCGGCGTATCGAAGTATCTCTTGTACCCCGTTACATCCGACGCGAACACCCACCCGCTGTCCTCCGCGTCGAAGATGGGATTCAGTGTAATGAGATCCGCCTCCTCCCCCACGCCGCATAGCGTCGGGTCCAGGTCCCCCGCGCAGCTGGCCGGGAGGAACGACCTCCCCATCTCCTCGGACCGAACATCCTGCCTCCCCGCAAACCGCACGGGGCCCATCGCCGGCCGCCTCCCAGCCGCCTGCGTCTCCTCACGCACCAGCTCCGCGAACTCGTCCCACGACCCGTGGAGGGCAGGGATATAATACTTCTGATTCCTCTCCCACAACCCCGCCCGCCCCTGCTCCCCCGCCCACTTCCCGAGCCTGTCGAACAGCTCGCGGTAGTCCCCGACCCACCGCATGTCCATCTCCCAGTTCCAGAAGTGCGAGAACTCGGGGTGCGCCATGGCGAAGTGCTGCAGCGGCATGTGCGCGGCGCGGTACACGCCCCGGACGTCCTGGCCGCTCGGGTTCTCCACCGCGTCGCCGAAGTCGCCCGGGTAGAGGAGGCGCATCTGCGCCTCGGACCAGAGTGTGCAGAGGCCGTGGAACTCGGGCGGGACGTTGGCGTCTAGGATCTGCTGGGCGGTTGCGGCGTCGGCCCAGATCGGGGCGTCGTCGTCGTGGACGTGGAGGAGGAAGTGGACAGCGTATTGGCCGCCTGAGCGGAGGGAGAGCTCGTTTATCATGGCGCGGAAGTTGAGGATTGCGTGGGGGGTCCAGTGGAAGCCGGTGTAGGTCCGGATGACGACCGCGATGCGGTCGAGCTTTTGTTGCTGTGGTGCTGTTGGGCCTCGGTCCTGCCTGGAGAGTGTTGAGCTGAGGGTTGAGAGGGATTGGTCTTCGTCCGGGGCTGAGAAGCGCGCTTTGTTTTTGATGTAGCATCGGTCTTGGACTTCTGCCCAGTCTACAGAGGTGTAGTTGATTTTCCCGGTTTGCGACCACACGGCTTCACTTCCCTCCTTTTCTATGTCGCTGCCCTCGTACAAACCGCCCTCCTCGTAGCCGTAGCCGAGGCCGTAGGGGCCGTACCGTCCGAATCGGTCCCAGCAGATGTCGTCTCGCAGGCCGAGGAGGTTGTGTGACCCGAACACGGGTTCCGGTTGTCCTTGCACAACCCCCTTGTAGGCGTACAGGTTGGGGGCGGGAACCTGTTCCTCACTGTCTATGTAGCAAGTCCTGGTCCCGTTGTTATGTGCCGTACGGTCAGACGAGTCGGAGTTTTGATGAGGAACGAACGGGACCGGAGTTGGAAGTTCAGTATGCTTTACATTTTGTCGATATGACGTCTCGTCGCCTTCTGTCCTTGGATATTCCGGCGTGTAGTTCGCGACGGGAACCAGAGTCCTCAGGCCGTTGAAGTATCCGTCAAGACTGGCATCGTCAGCAATGTAGTCGATATAGCCGCAGCGTCTACTCACTGTTGGTACTTTAACCAGTGAGGAGGGTTGATCTTGGATAGGGGAGCGGCCGCTACCCGACCTTCTCCTTGCGATGTCAACGTGCCGGGTGCATTGACCTGCTTCTTGACCTCGACAACTCGGCTCCGATAATCCGCCTTGCTGAACTCTACCAAACCCAGTATCCCGCCAGTGGTTGTGCGTACTAAGCCAGCGGCACTGCTGTATACCGTCAGGCACAACAATAACAGTACTGTGACGGTCCATATTATAAGCCTCCGGTATAAGCAGTGGCCGAGCAGAGTCCGCACCCTGATCTTTGGTTGCCGATATCCGGGTGGCGGAAGCAAAAAGTCGTGCTTGATGTGGAAGAAGCGAGGAGAGCCACACTTTTGTCTGAGGAAGGGCGATATCCGTTCCATTAGACCGGGGAATATCTTGCAGAAGCGGGATGATGTTGGCGAGGAATTCCTGGGATGCAACGTCTAAACATGAAGTGAAGATGAAGCCGAGACCGAAATGGGAGTGGGACATTCAGTGCCGGAGGACGGAGAGGTTCGTCGGCAGCTTTAAGCAGGAGTTGAGGGTACAGACGAGGCAATCCAGCAGAGGTTCCAGATAATTCCACAAAAGAAACGATAAGCAAGAGATGATGCGTGAACCACAAATAGACGTTGCCGAGAAGATCTGCTGCAGTGCCGGTAAATCTGCAACTCTGAAGCTCGGATGGGCTCGAAGCATGGAGTTGGTTTTACTATCCTTGTGGTCGAGCACTGCCCAGCTCCCTGCCCTTATGCACACTTGTGAAGTACATCGAGGCCGACTGTGGCGTCTTCTCCTAGATTCGACGTGTAACGAAACTCCATAATGTTTCTTCGTCCGATGTTGGCTGAGGCTGTCCATACTCGGCGCAGGTACTGGTTGCTGCCACAGGTGGTCGAATGGGCGCCATACTTTGATGCCAAGCTTCTACCTCTCGAAAAGAAGTGTTATACTTTGGGTGCTGCTGAGATATTCAGACACCGCCACAAACCAAGTGCCCGTATCAAACACATTCAGGGCAGCTTCGAAGTCTTCTCGACCAGGTGATGGATCGCCGGGAGCCACGTTCGCCAAGATTGATGTGCAGCCAGTACCAAACATTCTCGATCAAGCAAGACTAGGCCTGCCAGGCCAGCTTCCCTCGCATTGGACGTGCGACTCGAGAGCCAGGGAGAGTGTGGTATTTGGCGGACTGGTGTTGCGATTGGACATAGGCAGAAAGCAATCTGTAACAGAGAAATCGTGGAAGTCGGTAAATGCCAAGACAACAGCCAATAGAGCACATCAGGATGTCTGTAGATCCGGAAGCAGATGGAAGCCTTCGTTCATGCGTGGCCTCGTAAGAATGGCCTACAGACTTGGAGAGTGTTCGTATCATAATGTCAAACGTGAGACAGCGGAGCCGCTCAATACGCAGTTTCGTGCAGCGGCAAGTTGTTTTACAACCCGCAGCATCAAATGCTACAGTTGATACAGTACAACCATGAGATCGCCCGATGTTGATGGATGGGGTAGACGACGAGCGCTCAAACAATTCCAAGAACTTGTGGTTGAATACGTCAAAACAATGCCTGTCTTCATTCTCATCAGCAACGATAGCATCTAAACATAAGTCTACAAATGAACTGTGCAACGCAACCTTCTGAACTCGGTTGCTTACATATCGGGGTGCACGTTTGGTCCGCATAAGGCTGTGCAAAGAGAGCCAGTTCGCTGACCTGGCTGGAAAGTCTCTCGAGGCGTCATCTGGCTGTCGATTGCCTCATCTGGGCCCAAGAAGAACTGCGACAAAAATAGATGCACTCGGAAGCCCATTATGCAGCGTCTTTACGAGATCTGTATTTGACGATCACAGATGGGACGTCCTCGAGGTAGAGTTCAGACTTTTCATCATCATTAATAGGCGCTTCAGGCGGTTGAGCACAGCGTCAAACAAAGTGGCTCCCTTCGTCATTTCGCATCCGCCTCCAACACCTTCGTCCCTTTCTCGAGATCAACCGCACCAGCTACGGCATCCGCTCTTGTCGAGGTCGAAGCCTGATTTGGTTCCTGCGCTGACATGATCTTCTCGTCCTGATCCTGGTCTTCTCGCTCCAGCTCTTCCCTCGCGGCCTCGCGCTCCTTCATCCTCGCCTGCCTCCTCTTAAAATCAATCGCATCCCTCCAACCCTTACCCCACCGGATGGCAGCCATCGTCCCCGCCGTGCCAGCGACCAAGAACGCAGCGCTGATGGTCGAGAACCACCCGACCCCTATCCCCTCCACAGCCGGCAGGACGCACGCCGTGGCCGCGCAGGCGAACAGGTACCGCACGAAGTAATTCCCCGCAATAACTTCGGATCCCCTACCCTGCATGACATCAAGGCAGTACGTGTTCAGGCTCGGGAAGCAGAACAGCTGGGCCACGCCCTGGAGGAACATGGTGATGACGGGCAGCGGAATGCCGCCCACCTCCTTCTCGACGCTCCACCCGTACACCAGCATGCATGCCGGGATCACGACGCCCATGAAGGGGAGCGCGGACCTCATCCTGTCCTCGGGTATCCTCACCCCGCCGCGCTTCCCGATCCACCGCTTGACGACGTAGTCGGCGTACCTGCCCCCGAAGAGCGTGCCGACCAGGTACCCGCACCCGGGGGCAAGGTAGAACAGCCCGCCCTGTAGCGGGGTCGTCAGGCCGAAGCGCGGGTTGAGCACGTACCGGATCGGCGTCAGCAGGCTGTACATGTTCCAGATGACGGCCGAGCTGGCCAGCCCCGCCATGATCAGGTTCGGGTAGCGGTACAGGACCAGTACCCGCACCGGGTTGACCATGCCCCAGACCACCGACAGCTTCCGCCTCCGCGTGTAGCCCTCGAGGTCGTCGAGCTTGCGGTGGTGGATGGTCTCGGGCAGCAGGACGAAGCAGCCGATGGCCGCGAGGCCCGAGAGGCCGGTCTGGAGCCAGAAGATGACGCGCCAGGAGGTGTAGGTCACGATTATGCCGCCTAGGAAGGGGCCAAAGGCGGGTCCAATTAGAGTTCCGCTCAGGAACCAGCCCATTGCTGTTGCTCGCTCAGTCGGGCGGTAGATGTCGCTGATAGGTACGTTAACAAGATTCCGTTAGGGTTAGGGTTACCTAGGTTCAGGTCAGGGGGGGAAGCACTTACGCGAGACACGCGGATCCGACCAGAATAAAGGCCGTTCCCTCAAACGCCGTCAAGATCCGAAAGATGAAGAAAGCCGCCAGGTTCGGAGCCAGCGCGGTCCCTATGCTGCACCCGCAGAAGAGCACCGACGTGACCTGACTGACCGACTTCCGCCCCCACACCTCGGACGCGGGGCCCCAGATGACGGGGGATATGCCCATCATGAGCATGTATATCGCGTTGGTGATGTTGACGATCGACCCCGTCGTGCCGTACTCGTCGGCCACCTCGGGCGTTGCGGCCAGCACGCTGGTGCTGGAGATGGGGGCCAGGAAGGAGCAGAAGGACATGAGCACGACGATGCCGAGCTTGCGGCGCGGGGAGAAGCGGTCGTAGACCGAGTCCGGGATCTCGACGAAGGAGCTGTAGTGCTCGACCGGGTTGTCGGGGCCTAGGGAGACGGTGGTGGAGACTCTGTCTAGACTCGGCCGGGACTTGGACCGTGAGTGTGGCCCGTCATGGTTGGAGGAGTGGACTGAGGAGATGGATATGGAGTCCGAGCTGGACGTTGGGTCTACCGTGCCTCGCCCGTGGCCTGCTGCTGTCGACATCTGTGACTCCGGGTCTTTGCCATCTTTCTCTTTCTGCTCCGCCATGACTGGTTCGGGGATAAACGAGGTAGGTGGATAACGTGTTGTCCAGTCTATAGAATACCGTTGAAAGATATTATTCGTAGCAGAGCCATAACAATTGCTTGATGGCT
>Ga0209127_100278_pt1 | contig 17923 bp, 19 predicted proteins | sample LakSupMetagenome_FD_187469 | JGI IMG/M metagenome (GOLD analysis project Ga0209127, IMG submission 187469) | Freshwater microbial communities from Lake Superior, Canada - Sta WM archaea (SPAdes) (version 2) | ecosystem: Environmental > Aquatic > Freshwater > Lake | place: Lake Superior, Canada...
GCCCGAAGTACCCCTTCTCTGTTAGCCCATGCAACATAACCTCGTGATTAGTCTGCGATAGGACAGTGGCACCAATCATGACTCCGACATGCGTGAGGTTGAGCCGTTGGACTCCTGAGCCTTGTGCGGCATCTGCAATACACGTGAATGACGGTTCAGATGGGCTTTCATGTCTTCCAAACTGAGCTCCTCAGCCAGCGTTATGCCAAATACATTGCCTGGATCTTCTCCGTCATCGAGAAGCGATCCTCACCCTCAAGTGCTGTGCCAATCTCCTTGGCAACCGAATGGTCTTGAGCACCTTCAAGGAGCCTTCCATACCTTGGTCTTTTATCTCCTCCTATGTTTCCTCCTCCTGTTTAATGTGACCACCACTTCCAGTATTGACCAACCGCTCCCCACCAAAGCCGACGCTGTCTTCGGCAACTGCCCTCGAGAACCTGCTGCACAGCAGCTCTTCAACCGTGTCGATATTGACGATGTCATCGTCATTACTCCCCTCGATAGCGCGCGTCTCTACGCACCACTTTGAGTCCCGTCTATCCGCTAGTTCTCCATCCCCTAACAATGAGACCACCGACCGGTAGCCCATGAAAGTTGCAATGTGCAATGGCGTCAGTCCTCCTTGAGCCTGGGCCGCACGGTTCGCCCCGCTGGTGACTAGTCGAGCCACTGCGGTAGCATCCCCATTGTAAGCAGCGATGTGGAGGGCGGTCGATCCGTCTTTTGCAGCGGCGACGACGTCAGCTCCAGACCTCAGTAGGATCTCGATCGCCAAATGCCGCCCTTTGTCGACCGCCCACATCAGAGGTGTCCTTCCCCAGCGGTCTGCAACATTGGGATGGGCTCCTTCGTCCAGCAGGAGTGACACCAGGCTGATGTCGCCGACCTGGGCAGCCCAGTGCAGTGCTCTTCGGTCGTGATAGTCCCCTGCATGAACATCTGCGCCCTGGGCGAGCAGATATCTTACAATACTAGGATGAGCCAGCCTCTCTCTCAGACTGCGAGCTGCAAGGAGAAGCGGTGTCCATCCATGGATACGCGCCTCGAGGTCCGCGCCGTTTTCGACCAGCATCTCCACCATTCCGCTGTACCCATCGCGTGCCGCAATGTGCAGGGCTGTCCATCCGTTTCCGTTCGGCTTGTTGACATCAGCGCCGTTCTCCAAAAGTGCTAGTGCGACATCCTCATAACTGAACCACGTTGCCAGTGTGAGAGCCGTGGAGCCCTCGATGCTGTCCTCGGCATCGATATCGACGCCCGTCTCGAGAAGGGCCAGAACCCTCTCGACGTGTCCGCTGTTTGCGGCCAGGCGCAGGCCTCTGACCACCGTACTGCCTTCTGACTTTGCCTCTGCGATCTCTTCCAGCCAGTGTCGGGTGTTCTGGTCTTGTAAGTGCAGGGTCAACTGTTCAACAATGCGTTCTCCACCCTCGACTCTTTCCACCAGCAACTCGACCACGGCGGTTTGCTGTTTCAGTACTGCGACGTGGAGTGCTGTCCACTTGTCCTTATCCCTTGCGCCGGGGGTTGCACCGTTGTCCAATAGCAGCCGAACCAGGGGCGCGTTGCCTTTCGAGGCTGCTGCTGTGGAGAGGCGTCGACCCGTCCTTGTCTTGTACGTTGACATCGGCGCCAAACCGGACAAGAATCTTGGCCGTGTCAGTCTGGTTGTGCTGGGCGGCCCAGTGAAGAGCCGTTTGCTTTGCTTCGTTGGCAGCATTGACGTCCGCTCCATGCTCCAAAAGCAGTTGGGCGATTGCAGGATATGTGATTGCCCAGTGTAACGGAACATTGAGGTAGTTGTCTTCGGCCATGACGTTGGCCCCGTTCTTGAGGATTGCTCGCACTGTTTTCTCGTGTCCCATCGGCACTGCAAACGTCAATGCCGTGCTTCCCTCGTCGTCCTTCCAATCCACCTCGGCCCCTTCGTCTAGGAGCATCTGTACCATATCGGTGTTTCCAACCTCGGCCGCGAGATTGAGAGCCTTGTGCTGTTGGGAGACCTCCAACTCCTCCTTCACGTAGTGGCTGCTAGTTGTGAGGAGCTTCACAACCTCGTTGTGTCCGCCCATGACAGCCCAGTGGAGCTCGGTCCAGTGCTCCTTGTCTTCGACGGCCATCTTCGCCCCGTGCTCTAGGAGGACCTGGACGATAGCCTGGTGGCCGTTCCTGCACGCCCAAGCCAGGGCTGTTCGCCCTTTGCCGTCGATCAAATTGGGGTCTGCCCAGTTCTGCAGCAGTAGCTTTACGACCTCCAAGTGACCCCTCTCGGCGGCCAAGTGGAGGGCGCTTGCTCCAAGGGAGTCCCGGCTGTCGATGTCATCGCCGGGTGCGAAGACCCGGTCGAAGACCTTGTGGAGGCCCCAGTATGCTGCGACATGCAACGGAGTGACCTCTCTTGGAAAACGGTCGTACCATCTCTTCACACGGCATCGGGGTAAGTGTAAGACCTGAATGGAGCTGGACAGCTTATTTTCGTCTTCCAAAAAGTCATCGAGCATGCTAATTATCCCGTCGAGCTCGAAATCTGATGCTTTCACGTGGAACCCCAATGGTGGGAGGCGTAGTCAAGGAAACTATACTCTTGCAAGCGCCGGTCCAGGAGGTTACCGTCGTCACATGGACCGTTCTGGAAATCCTCGAACGAGAGATACGTTAGACCCACTCTTGCTAGCTGCAGCTCTGGTTCAACAGGAGTTGTTCACGGTGCTTTTCCAGATATTCTTGCAGAGTGTGATGGACCAAACCGGTGATGCCACTCTTTTCGTCGACCACGACCAGACCTGCGCAGACACTGTTGAGAATCGCGAGCTCCGGCAGTGCCGACACGTCGTACTCGGCATCCCCAGCTTCGACAGTCAATGCATGAAGTAGCTCGCCCACATTGAGTGGCCTCTTGGCACAAAAAATGTAGGAAAATGCCTTCCTTGCCAGCTCCCTATCGGGCTCGTCCAGGTCTGCGATTCTTCCCATGGCTCCGTCGTAAACTGTTTCCAGGTCTTTCGGCATCGTATGGAGGGATCTCCTGACGTTCCTGGGACTGGACTGACGGCACAGCTCGAGCATCTGGAGATGAGCATGGAGGAACCTGGCATGTGAATCAGCACGACTTGACCCATGTATATGTCTTCAAGTCACGGCGCGACGTCCCAGGGAGACTCACATGCCGTCTGCCTTGGCAGATAGAGTGTCGATGATTTGCGACTTCAGACCCGGGTCGTCTCGGACAAACTTTTTCATCCTGTTATTCTTGTTGAGAGTGGACTCCAAGTACGTCCGAATGTCGCTCTCACGAGTCACAATGTTGACTCGGGACAAGCGCGAGTATCGGCCGTCCAGGTCCACGTTTGGTCGCGAGGTTATGAACCAATGGACTAGATCTTCAAGCTCGCTGGTTAAGTCAATAAGCCTCTCTCTGTTGTCCTTAGGGCATTCATCCTGTGCGAAGGATCCCGTTAGCTCTCAGCCACTGATGCCGGACAGATATAGAAAATGTGTAACCAACGAGTGCGTCAATGAATACGAATGTCTTGTCGAAGAGTTGGGCCAGGGCTTTTATCAGTGCCAAACGTTCTTCCAAGGTTGGCTGAGACCGAGTTCCCATCCACTTGTCGCAGAACGCTTTCGCCGCGCGAGGTATAGGCTCACACTGCTCAACTAACTGCCGGGTTATACTGGTCAGGATAGCGACTTCTGAGGTTGTTTTGGGGTCCTTGTAGTCGCAGTATACGTATACTATTGCGACAGACGAGCGTGCGGTGACCTGATCGACGTAACTGACGGCAGCAGACCTATTCGAGATATAAGCGACGGATATACGGGGTTATGACACGGACTGAGCCACTCACAGCATCACACTTTTACCTGCTCCAACTGGGCTACGCTGTCAGCGATGATTTAACATGCATGGTGTGTGAAGGAGTACCCACGGTTACCGGGACACCAGATGGTCGAGCAATCATCTCGGAGCCATTTCAGGAATGCGTCAGAGTGTAGGAACCACTGCCCAGTCCCTTGCTGGTATTTTGCGAATGTGAGGTGCTGCTTATCGTGGAAGTCGATGGAAGAGAGCCAACACAGAATCTTGTCGCGTTCGGCCGATGCCTCTTGGTCTGGAGAAACTGGTCAGATGCCCGGCTGCCGGCATTGGAAAGGTAACCTTGCCTTTGATATATCTATGCATCTGTCCGCCACCAGCCATCATGGACATGAGATTGTCGTCAATGCGTTGTGTAACAGCAAGACCGTGCTGGACATCGGCGTGGATTGCAGTAGCATCGATCTGAAGTTGATCGAGTCGGACCCGATTCCTTATAATGTTCCCATGCATCGAACCATCGTCCGCCCTGACGCTTTCTACGCCGACGAAATTAGAGTCGATGACCGTATCTTGTTCCCCTTTTTACCACTTTGTGTGCAAGCGTGCATAGGCTTCTTTGAGCTCATCGTCTCCGCCAAACCTGAGAATCAAGGGCTTTGACTGTATCTGGAGAATTTGTCACAGCCAGCTTCCTTTGGTTCGGAGGACGCACAAGCACCAAACTCAAAGGTATGACAACAAAGGCTTGGCTACAAAAATACCGATACGCTTTGTCTTGATATAGTTGGTGCAAATTCCACAAAGGACGAGAACGGAAATGAAGACTTCAGTCATGACCGCTTCGAGCAGAGCCTTCCGGAACCCTCAAACGAATGAGATACGCTTTCAGGTCCTAGAAAACTCAAAGGCAGGAATTTGTCATGATCGCTGGACACGGCGTTCGCCGTCTAAATTTGGTCAAGCCAAACACGGGCTCAGGGTCTAGGTCAGCCTCAAGCGGGAAGCATACAGAGATGAGAAAATGAAGGGCGCCCATCAGCCCACCTGCAGCGATATCCTGCCGTCAGCAGGCGGATTGCGTGACCGATCAAGCGACCGCTCAACAATGGCCACAATCTGGCTCCATCTTCGCTCGAGGATTTCTCTATGAGACTCTCGACCGACACGCAACTTGCGAACCTTGTCCAATGTCTCCATGGCCATGCCATGGAACTGATGGAGCAGCTGATCTAAGAAGGGGTCACACCCCGCCAAAGCGGCGCCTGCACCGTCTTGCGGAATCGGGGTCTGTTTCCTTCTTTGTGATCTATTGCAGAGGAGATCAAGCGCTAACCGGGTCTTGCGACATGGTATGCCGTTGGAATCCAGCAGGAATCGGCCGAGCAGGCCTTCCTTCTGCATCTGGGCCGCTTGCCAAGGGCTCAGGGTATCGAGGACCACATCATCTATGCAAACCATATCCCAACAGTTGTCGGAAAGCACAAATCCGTACTCGGTCAAGAGGAAGTCGTTCGAGTGCTCGCCGTAGGAAATGCAGATCTCCTCACCGGGCCGGTATGACCGGTCAGCCGACACAGTGTAGGCTGTTGGCGTAAAAGACACCTCGCACCCCGTCTCCGCGTGGTTGAAGAGGTCCGCTGCTGGCATGAGAGCTAGTCGATCCATCACAGGGTATTCTAACATCTTGGGGGTTTCGTAGTAGAACGAACGGGTACCGGCAAGGAACCAGCTGTGTAGATAGCCCTCGCGGCGCAGCTTTGGAAATGCCCCTGAGACTAGATCCCAGTGCTCATGGAAGGTAGCCTGGTGCTTGACAAGGAGCTCCTTGGCGGGTTTGGGTAGGAGGGCTTGTAAATCTTCATGCCAGAAGAACGGCTGAGCGGCCTCAAAGTCTTCCAGCTTCGGCATAGTTTCCCTCCAAGGCGCAAAGTCTGCAGACGTGTCAAGCGCAATATCCAGAGCGAGGAGACAGTGTATCGATGTATGAGATGGGAACTTTCGGGCGACGCGGTTGGGAACTGTATGTAGGCTACGGATCGTCTCGATAGGAACACTCAGGATCGTCTCTCCCTTCTGCGAAGGAATGGTAAGCTTCGTTCAAAAACAATGGTCTGATGGATCGAGCCTAGAGGTGGGAAGTGATACCTTCAACCGGCGCCTCGCTAAGACTGCGCGCCCTCGGCCTGGGCGGTGGGTCAGCCCTATCCCATTGACGTGGAGGCCCTTCGTCTTGGCCCATGTCAGGAAATCCGGCTGTTTGCCCGCCATTCGTGAGCAGGGAGCATCAGAATGACAGACGAGGTCTGCGCAGCGTGGTTTCGGTCGTGGCCTGCGAGCATAGCTCTTTCTTCAAACGCAAGCCACTGGAAGGCAATGCTGTCGTCCGAAGTTCCGAGCAAATGGTGGACAAGCTCATGCATCAGTCGACCGCGTCCTGGAATAGGCGCGCTGGCGCTCGGCACGTCCCGTGTTGCGGGGAGCATTGAGTACATTGAGAGGGTCTAGTACAGCACAAGTATGACGTAGACTACCACCCCACCCCCCCTAACATCCGCATTGGAACATCCAAAGCTACCGTCCGTAAACGCCTCCGAGAATGATACAAAATCAAGCCTAGTCTGGTCAGAGCATCATGTAGCCGGTTTTGGCTTTAGCGCGTACATCTTGACTGGAAGCAACCGCTTAGGAAGACTCGTCGGAAACCCCTTCTGCAGCTCCATCTTCACGATTCGAAAGCCTGCCTGGCTAAACAAGGCTTGGAACTTGGTATCCTCCCTGATCCCCAAGTCAGCCAAAAAGGGGCTAATGAGGTTGGTGGTCGAATCTCACCTTGTCACACTGCGGTCTTCTTCGTCGAAAAAATCCTCGCCGCTGGGACTCAAGTTCTCCTTGATGACGATGATCCCGCCCTTGTCAAGTGCGTCTTTACAGCGCTCCAGGAATGCGACCAGCTGCCCGTCGCTCAAGTGACCGACGCACCACTGCGTCCAGATCAGGCCATACCGAGTGCCCTCGGTCGGCTGCCACTCCTCCAGGCCCATGGAAAAGACGTTCCGCACGCCAGGCTTCCCCTTCAGACCCTCGGTGAACTTGGCCACTGGCTCAACCACGTCGACCACGTCTGCCACACCGAAGAGGAGGCCCTCGGTGACTCGACCGATACTGCGGGCGATACCAGACATTAGCATCGCCCAAAACCCATCATCGACTCATGGAGATGGCTTTGGGTACGAACCCTGCGCCGCCCTCGAGTGCTGCAGCCACTTTACGTCGTCCATGCCTGCCTCCGAGGCCGAGCTTGGCCAGAAAGCTTCGCGACCCCTGGAGATCGACCTTGGAAACATTGGGAAACCATCCGGATGAAGGGACACCTCCAAGCATCCCGTCGATGTCGGCTGTCACGCTCTCCCAGTATCTCTTGCCGTCGGCATTGTTGACCGGGATAGCTCCGCGGGCCCCCGACTCTGGCTCCGACATGTATTGAATCGTACAACTGGTCCTAGAAACTGTATATTCACCTCTATAACCCGGAGGTGGCCGGTCATGACACGGAGGATTTCCGTCAGATTTGAGAAGTGGTGCGATCCACCATCGAACTTGCTTATGTAAGGCGACTCGGTGAACGCTAAAGATCCCCGCTGATAACGTGAAGTCGTCTCTTCCTTCACAGTGGACGCCCGCGGACAGGGTTCATCGTGCGATGGATCGCTCCCGGACTTGCAGCACGCGCGTGGCAAATGCGTGCGACGCCTGCAAGGCCCGAAAAGTCAAATGCGACGGATCCAGTCCCTGTGAGTTTTGCGTCCGGCGCCGACGACCAGGCCAATGCCATTACTCGCCTCAGCGGCGACGTCGACATGGCCAGTCCGTCAGCAGCAGTTCGGCCAACGGTATCCAAGGGCCGAATTCGAGTGCCTCAGTGCCAGACAGTGTTGCACAGCGGCACTTGAGCTATTCGGCGAGCGTCGCAGCTGACGCGGCCAGTTCTACGGCGGTCGAGGACCACGATGAGACCGAAGTACCGAGAGAGGCGCGATTGCTGTGGGACTCTCAGGGGAAGCTCATCTTCATCGGCGACTGCGCACCACTGTCATTCTTCCAAACGGTCCGCCAGCTAGTGACGTCCAGCGTCGATGCCAATGCTTTCTCTCCGCAGACCAGCCGCTACTCTGTACTTGAAAATGCGTATCCAAAGACCTCGGCGCATTCGACGTCGCGCACGGCCGCCCGGCCCCATGTTGATACGGGCCGTATCCCGTCATCAGTGATGGCCTACCTCTCTGTAACCGCCGGGCTGGTCGATCTCTTCGATGACGCCCGGCTTGTTGACGAAATCTCCTTGTGGGCGGTTCAAGGTCAGGCAAATGACGGCCCAGACAACATGATATCCGTCGTCTACTACCTTGTCCTTGCTAACGGTCACCTGGGACATGATCAGCAACTGTCGCAACTCTACTTTGACTTTGCGCGGGATCGAGCGCTAGCGAACATTGGCGGCAATATGAGTATTGCCACCGTCCAGGCCTTTCTCTTGACAGCGCTCTACTCTCTCCATGCCTGTCAGATCAACGGCGCCTTCCTGTTCTTCGGTCTTGCTGTCCGCGCCGCCTACTCCATCGGCGTCCACCGGACCGAGGTGAACTCGCGCTTTGGGTCCGAGATGCATCGTCAAAGGGATCGGCTCTGGAAGAGCTTGAGAGTCGTGGACCTCTTTCTCAGCACATCCATGGGCCGCCCACCCGCTACTTCGGACGTCGACTGCACCGTGCCGTATCGGGCCACAGATGACAATGGGCAAGAGGTGTTTGATCTTCTGAATGCATCAGTGCAGATCTTCCTGATCATGGAGACAATCGTAGTGGAAGTCTACTCGAAGCGAAAGATCTCCCTTCGCCAGACTGAGGGCATCTCTCTCGACTTGCGCGAATGGTCAACGCGGTGGCTTCCAAGGCTCAAGGCCACTGTGGCCAAGACTGTGTCGGCTGATAACGCATCTGATCTCAACGGTGCTGCCCAGGTCATGTCGACTTACTACTATGCCGTCATCCTGGTGTCCCGCCCGTTCCTGATGCACGAAGTCTATCGCAGGAAAACGGTCGACTCCCAGCAAACGACACCAACGCCAAGTGGTCTGACATCTGCCAAAGCAAGGTTGGCCGACGCATGTATCGATGCGGCCAGTCTCATGGTTGATCCGATCCATGACCTAATCCAGAGGGGCCTGATGACACAGCGGGCTCCGGTCATAGTGTGAGTATCTCTTAGCTAGGCGTCGCCCACCTGTCCCCGACTCATGCTGACAGCGGGGGAATAGATCATGGCTCTTTGCGGCTTCCCTAGTCCTCGGTCTAGGACTTATCGGAGGATTCGGCCGTGTCATCGAGAAGCACTGCCGCCTATCCATCACGGCCCTGGAATTCTTTGCCGAGACGGACACACACGCCATGCAGTACTCTCTGATAGCCAAGTCTCTGCTCGCCACTGCTCTTGAGCACCTCGACAAGAAAGAGGCCGAGGAGCGATTGAAGAGCACGGAAAGCTCGTCACGACTCTTCGGCCTCCTTCCTCACGACACCAGCCAGAACAGTAATGCAACCTCACTGCCATCGCTCCGTCAGCAGCTCGCGGAGTCAGTCGCTCTACCGTACAGCAATGAGACAGTACCCAGCCGAGCGAGACCGACCAACTGGCCTGGATCGTCTCCTGGCTTCAGCTTTGATATGGACTCGGCATTTATGGGCCTTTCTGACAACCTGGACCGGACGCCTGGGTTCTCCGTCACAGGGCTGTCCCTCGATTCAGATCCTGACCAGACCTTTGGCGCCCTCAACCTGTTTCCGCTTCTGGAGAATGAGGGACATATTGATCTGGCGCACTACTTCTGAGGCTCAACTATCGCGGAGCTTAGTGCGAGTGTCTCGGCGGCCACGACGCGCAAAGCCCAAAAGTGACAAAAGGTTTGAGATACCTCGGACATGTCACGGACGAGGTAATCGCAAAGAGCGACTGTCACACTCTGCTGCTCCGACGGTGCCTCCTGGGTACAGTGGGAAAAGCGCCAGTCTATCACGGCCCCGTGTTATGAGACCCAGCCACAGAATCCTCGGGACAACTCGGCGTACCTACCGTGCGACGAGGTTCTCCTCACTGTCGGCGTTCCTTCGGTTCCTTCCTGATAGGGCTCCTTGCCTTGAGTGATCGGGCTTCCTCGTATGCATCCATTACGCGCAGACGCAACTGCACTGGATAGTCCCAACGCTCGCGTGTCTAGACCATTGCTGGCCGTCGAGGTCGCCGAGAAAGATGGACACAGTGAGTTCAGACTAAGTCGCGTATAGAGCCTCCTCATTTATGCTTATCTGTCCGCGGCATTGACAGATCATGTGGAGAGAGGCAATGAGACTAGAAAGTTCGACGATCGTCAAGTTGATTGACACAAACCGGGTCATAATCCGGGACGACTCATTCGGTTGGAGGTCAGGTACCTGATATCACCATCCCAAGAATAAATGCAGCAAGAGAACCGGCCGTGCCGACAGTTGTTCCATACACTGCCGCCCTCACCCATCGTCCTTGGACGCGGAGAAATCTACCATTTCGGTCGCCGGAAAGGGATGGATAGATTGTATTATTTAGGCGGAATACCCCTATCGCTGGTTACCCACCACATGGCATGGTGTCCGGTCCTGGGTCGGCTAATATATGCTGCGCCATATATCGAATGCCAAGCTCCCAGTATATTGTTACTCCAACTTCACCTCTCCTGACGTCGACTATCCGCCGCAAACAGGCAATCCGCGAAGTCTCAAGTTGGTGTCATTCACGGTACAACCATGGCTCGATGTTTGCCTAACCCGGCTGGGCATCATTGGACAAATCTCCGTCGCTCCGATTAAGTGCATTCCAAGAACATGTGGCACGACCCAGTAGCTGGGATGCAACGAGCCTCATGACGCTATATAGGAGGTGTCCGAACCATTGTGGCTCCCATCAGTCCAAACGCACTTTGCGATATCTATCTTTCATCTTGACCACACCTCCGCATCCAATCCAAGGCGCTCAAGATGCTCTGGCAGTCGATCACCACCATCGCGGTGGTCCTCCTTGGCCCCGGTACGTCGACTTTCCTCTTCACACAGACACCGAACCTAACATGAAACTGCAGCCCTGGCCCAGACAGTAAAGACCTACCCCTTCCCCTCCAGCTGCCCCAGCATCACCGCCAGCAAATATCAGTACAGCCTCGACAGCGGCTGGAAAGCGACCAAGATCCTGGGCGGCTCGGCGCTCAAGCAACCACGCACCATCATCTTCGACACGGCGGGCAACATGTTGGTGCTGCAGGCCACCAAGGGCGTGTCGGTGCACACCTTTGACGCGAACGGGTGCGTCGCCAGCTCGACGGTGATCATCAGCAACAACCGCCTCAACCACGGGCTGACGCTGACGCCCGACGGCAAGACGCTGTACGCGAGCTCCGAGACGACGGCGTGGAGCTGGAGCTACGACGCCGCGACCATGAAGGCGACGAACCAGCAGACCGTCGTCAAGGGGATCAGCACCGGGATCCACTCGACCAGGACGATGCTGGTTGTGCCGCAGGCGCCCAACTATGTGCTGCTGCAGGCGGGGAGTAACGGGAACTGGGACTACGCTTCTGGCAGTCCGTCGGCGGGGCGGGCCATTGTTAAAGTGTTTGATATGAGTAAAGTGCCGAGCGGGGGGTACGATTATAACACTGGCGGTGCTGTCCTGGGGTACGGTTTGCGGAATGAGGTTGCGCTGGCGTTTGACCCGGCCGGGAATGTCTGGGGCGCCGAGAACAGCGGAGATGTGAGCACTGCCGTGAAAGGAACCGAGGGGTCGACATGCTGACTTTTGATCTCGCAGGACTTCCGACGAACAGTCAACGGCCAGTCAACGGACATCCACATCGACAACCCAGCCGAAGAGCTGAACTACCGTAAGCTCCTCCCGCAACGACACAGATTTCCTAGCGCTAACCACTGCCCTGCTTCCAGTGGGCGACCCCCTCAACCCGGCGGGGACCTGGTTCGGCTACCCGACCTGCTTCACGGCCTGGTCGCCCATCCAGTCCCTCAAGACGGGCGACCAGTTCGTCGTGACGCCCAACAACACCTTCAACGACGCCAGCTGCGTCGGCAAGTCCACCCCACCCCGCCTCTCGTTCCCGGCCCACAGCGCGCCCATCACAAACGTCTTCGACAAGGCCGGCGCCAACATGTACATCACCATGCACGGCTCGTGGGACCGCAGCCCGGCCATCGGGTACAAGGTCATCGAGGTGCCGTTCGCGAAGCTCGATAGCGGGCTGTTCGACCCCGTCGCCGCGAGGGACTCGCAGCAGGGGTGGAGGGACGTCATGTGGGCGAACAACGCGGGGAGCTGTCAGAGCCAGAGTCTGACGATCAGCTCGTGCTTCAGGTTGGCGGCGCTGGCGTGGGATCCGGCCTATGCGAAGCTGTTCGTGTCGAGCGATAATAACTCGGAGGGCGAGATCTGGGTGCTGGCTAAGAAGTAGATTAGGTCATACAAATAGATTGAACAGTGTGACTTCGCCGATGCTTGTTGGCTCCGCGGGCTGCAGTGGTGTGCCATTTTAGACATCCAAGGCGTAGGAAAGAGTCGTTCATCTACTGTGACTTGGCGGGATGATATGGACTGCTGTTTGCCTGCAGTCGAGAACATCCTGTAGAAGCTCGGGCTTCGCGGCTAGCCATGTCTTGATCACACAAGGGAGGAAAGTAGCATAATATTCAGAGCACCGGCAGGAGTCGTACCTTTGGTGTTGACGGCCTCGAGACAGGTGATGCACTTTTGTGCATTACCTGACCACAGAGTACTCGAGACGAGTACATTCCCACTGGTGCCAGCATCATCGCTGCCAAGTTGGTCATTGCTCATGGCTCCCACCATGCGCGCTAGTGGTATGGTAAACACAAGGTGAACTGTACTATATAAAGCAACACTTGGCCAGCTTCTACCAGCCAACAGGCTAGGAAGGTGTCTCACTGGCATTGGGCGTGCGTCGGCTAGAATCCGGCGCCTCCAACACCAGCGAGAGCATCAGTACAGGCCACGGGTTCGAACCCCCGTGAGCCGAAATTACAAGTAAACCTTGGGAAATTCCCAAACAAGTTTCGTAGCCGGGCGCCTCCAGCAGGTGTCCGGTGAGCTTTTGCCTCTCCTCTTTGCTTTACCTGCCAAAAAGAAGACCTTTCTTTACCGTCTTAAAGCTGGTGATTGATAAATAATACCTTAAAGGTCGGAGCGTCGGAAAGACAACGTCTTGCTCTTTGCTCCACCTCCCTGGGGAGCACAGCTGGAGTAAACCGTGCCGCCAAAACGAAGATTGATTAGAGCCTCAAAGGCCATTAAGAGTCGTCAGAGACTGTAAACGACGACTACGAGAGGGTATAGACGAAAAGGTGTCGTAAGTCCAAATGACGGAGAGGCTAACCCACCAAACATAGAAGATGCGACCAATCCACCGGCCAGCGCGCGGAGGCTCGCATACATTATCGGCATCCGCACAAGTAAAATGATATGGGAAAGTCCGGTCGCCTCGAGCCCGCAGTCCAATGACCTGAAACCAGGAGCTCAAGCATCATGGATGGCATAAAAGAACGTGAAGAGCAGGCTTCTAGCCCGCCTTGGCGCCATTATCGTCTGGAGCCGGGCCACCAGCCTCGCCGTCCACCTGAGGCTTGGAGTGCGCAGCCGCATGGCTCGACTGCCCGCCACCGATAAACTCCCTGAGGTGCTTCAACCGGTGCGGGTCCTCTACGGCCTCCCACGCGCGCTCCTTCTTGCTCTTCAGCGGCGCGTCGGCGTCGTGCCCGCTCTCCAGCGCGCCGAGCCGGCTCTCGTCGTCCGAGCTGAAGCTGCTGGAGCTCGGGCTCCGGTTGAGGACGAGGTTGACCGATTTGCCTTCGGCCTTCTTGATCTCCAGCTGCCGCTCCTTGAGCTTCTTCAGCTTCTTGTCGCCGCAGTCCATCGTGACGACGCCGAGCCCCGGGAAGTTTCGCTCGAGGAACTCGCGGAGGTCCGGGAGGACGGATTTGTCTGGGCGGTAGGTCCCGCTGTCGTTGTCGATGACGAGCTGGTACAGGCGGGGGTCTGCGGGCGGCGGCTGGTGCGGCGGGCCGTTGGGCAGGTCTTTGTCCGGATGGGTCGGCTCGCCCGGCTCCGGGTCGGAAGAGGCGTCCGGGTGCGCCAGGCGACGGATGAAGAACTCGCCCGAGCAGGCGATGTAGAGGGCCACGTCGCTGTGCATGGTGTGCTTGCTCAGGAGGTCGATGCCGAACTCGCGGCCCGTCTCGGTGAAGCGCAGGAGCCCGTCGAGCGTCAGGACGTAGGTGAAGATGCGGCCGCCCTCGTCGAAGTGGGCCATCTTGAGGAACTGGAGCGATGCCTCCTCGCTGCGGGGCTTGAACGTCCCCCACTCGGTCGACGAGTCGAAGTTGTAGACGCGGTTGTGCTGCTTGTGCAGGGCCATGTTGAGCACCTTGCCCCGGAGGCCGGTCGAGGCGAACATCCTGCCTATGATTGGCCGAAACTCCACGTATCGGTGGTAGAGCTTCGGGGGAACTGGTCCAGCCAGCTGGATCTCGTTGGCTTGGAAGCTGTGGCAGACGATCAGTAGTTGGAGCCGTCGATGGTGAAGGCGGCGACTTACTCGTATTTCTTGGTGTGCTTGTCGCCCTTGTGTCCATGAGCGTCGCTCTCTTCGTCCCTGTTGACCTTGGTGCCCGTCAAGCGCCCGATCATAGGGCTGTAGTGCTTGAACCAGTAGCAGGGTGCGACGGTACACATCACGGCATGGGGAGGGTCGGAGACACCGAGCACTTCGATGCCGATATGCAGCGTTGGCGTCATGGAGACATGCCTTGTCAGGGCACTCGTCGCTGCCTTGAGGAGGTAGGCACGCTTGCTGCCCGAGCGTTTCTTAACCTCCAACACCTTGCCCTCGGGGCCGAAGCCTTCCCAGTTCTCGTCCACGTGAGGGATGTTGAGGGTCAGGTTGCCCAGCCTGTCGTTGGTGTCCGGCCAGTCCTCATCGTAGATACGGCACTTGAGCGTGAAGCCCGTCTTGGGGACGTTGGCCACCACCCACTCCTGCTCCCATTCCGGATCCGTGCTCCTCCGTACAGTGCGGGTCCGGAAGGTCAGGGGAGGATCTTCTTTGTGCCTCCTTGGGATGTCGGCAGTGAGAGTGGCATGGAGAAAGGGGTCAGAGGAATGAGTGTGGATGTCGGCCGACGGGAGGTTAGATGCCTTGTGGAACGTGAACTTGACGGTGTAGCCGGGGGGTGCATCTGGGAGAGGCGTGTCATCGAACCCGCCAGGAGGGTTCTTCTTGTCCTTGATCTTCTGTGTCTGATGCGTGACTTTGTCCTTGAGCTCTGTCATGGGGCGCTGGCCATGAGGCGCAGCATCTTTGTGTTGCTGTTCAGGCTGCTCAGCTTGCTGGGGCTGCTGGCTAACAGCATCACCGTTCGGGTGGTTGTCGGCCACAGCGGTGTCGGTAGCCATGGCCACCAGGACAGCGGGACTTATCGTGTACCCGTCCGCTGTCTATGATGCTATCGGTCCAGCGTTTAGCGAGTCGCGGACCCGGTAGCCCTGATTTCGTTTGGACTGAGGGTACCTGTGGCTTGATGCGTGGACTGCCAAGACGTCGATCAGGAACCTGAGTGGCCACTAGATCCCGGTTCGATGTCTGGCTTGATCTTCGTCTGTTGTGACTCGTCCAAAGGAGCGCGACTTGAGACCGTTGGCGGATCCGTTGACGGTCAGGTAAAAGTCCGAATTTGAAGTAGAAGATACGAACAGACTGTAAACAACGTTAGAACTGCGATTGAGCGCAACCCGAAGTCTCTTCAATGTCGATATGTCTCTGCGGAGTGTGGAGGTCCCTGTTGATGCCAAGCTTTGTCGTCCGTTGATGGCCTGACGTCACAAAGTTGGCGCTCTTCGTGTTGTGGCAGCTGCGGTAGCTGCCTGAGGTTGAAAGGTGGATGAGCACACAGCCACAGCGGAGGCCAGCTCACCAGCCAACCCCATACGCTTGCAGACACGGGCCATGCCTGTCACTCGGAGGACACCCTTGAAGAAAAGAAGTTGAAGTTTCGGCCGACAGATCGTCAATCGGGAGAATAGTGTTGTGAGTTGAGACTGAATAATAGAGGAACATTGTAGCAGCATTTCATCTCTCAACAATTCAGGCTCCTGCTTTCCAATTAATCCAGAACTGCTGTTGAAAGCGAGTACATAGCTTAACGTTCAGCATCGCTGCATCGGCAGCGTCCAATCTCGAGGATCCACACTCGGAGTCTGGGCCGTCGCGGCACCACGAGCTCACAGGCATACCTCTCGAACCACCTCAATCGCGACCGCGGTCGCAGCTACACAAACTCCGCGACACAGATTTCGTACTGTTCTTTCTCATCCGCTTACTACCCGAGAGTACCGCCAATCGAGCCCCTAGATCCTGTCCACATCTTCTACTCAGTCACACCTTGCACCATCGGCGGTGTGCGACACTGTCCACGACGCCCAGAGACGAGCCCGCGGTCCCATCGCGCATACAGCCTCCACCGCACCGCTACGAATGACGTTATAGCGGAAGTGATAAGGGGGCCGGACGCAGAGGCATGCAGTCAGCCCGCGGGAAAGCCGAGGCCCTGGGACGGAAGGCCAAGCTTGCCCATTCCTACCAAGAGCTGCTCGACGAGTTCTCCAACAAGGACCTCAAGTCCGTCGGCAACTACACACTCGGACGGTTGATAGGCAAGGGATCGTTTGGCAAGGTCTATCTGGCCACCCACAAGCTCACCAATGGCTCCAAGGTCGTGCTCAAGTCGGCGAACAAGGGCGATTCGAACCTCGCGCGTGAGATCCACCACCACCGGCAGTTTGTCCATCCGCACATTGCCCGGCTCTACGAGGTGATCGTGACGGAAACGTTGGTGTGGCTGGTGCTGGAATACTGCCCCGGCGACGAGCTGTACAACTACTTGGTAAAACACGGCAGACTCCCGGTTGACAAGGTGCAGAGGATATTTACGCAGTTGGTCGGCGCCGTGTCCTACGTCCATCAGCAATCATGCGTCCACCGCGACTTGAAACTCGAAAACATCCTACTCGACAAGCACGAGAACGTCAAGCTATGCGACTTTGGCTTCACCCGCGAATACGAGGGCAAGGCGAACTACCTCCAGACGTTCTGCGGGACGATTTGCTACTCAGCACCCGAGATGTTGAGGGGCGAGAAATACGCCGGAGAAAAGGTCGACGTCTGGAGCCTCGGCGTCATCCTATACGCCCTGCTGACCGGAGAGCTCCCCTTTGACGACGACGACGATGCTGTCACTCGCAACCTGATCCTGACGGGCGAGCCGAAGTACCCAGATTATATACCCGAAGATGCTTTGGCATTATTGAAGCGCCTGCTGTCCAAACGACCGCTACTACGACCTTCGCTACCGGATATGTTGGCGCACCCTTTCCTAGCCGAGTATGCGCCACAGCAACAGGCGATTCTCAAGCTCGAACAGCCTGCGCCCTTTTCCACTCCCCTGGAGAAAGAGACGCTACAGAGAATGCGGAGCGCAGGGGTAGACATAGACTCGGTTATCGAGAGCGTCTTGTCGCAGAGGTGCGATGCCCTAGCCGGATGGTGGACCTTGCTCATCGAAAAGGAGGAACGCAAGGCCCAGCGGCGGGAGAGAAAACGAAAGGAAAAGGAGGCCGAGAACCGAGTTTCCAGGCGATTTTCGCAGGCTTCGAGTCGTCTAGAGAAGCTGGCGACGGTTGGAGAGGAAGCGACGCTCGCAGAACCGCCGCCGCTACCGAGAACTCGTGGACGACCGGAGAGGAGAAGCGGACACTACCCCGGACTGCTCCTGACCGATTTCCCCGCGCTTGCTGATTTGGGCAAAGCCAACGGCAACCTGAGCCCCGACGCCGAGACGCCGCCTCCGCCGCCCATCGACAAGGATTCGATCCGATCCGCGAGCTCGTCGCGACATCGCCGGCCGATCCCACCTCCAAAAGAAGGCGTCCTCCGGAGCGCAA
>Ga0209127_100279_pt1 | contig 17916 bp, 12 predicted proteins | sample LakSupMetagenome_FD_187469 | JGI IMG/M metagenome (GOLD analysis project Ga0209127, IMG submission 187469) | Freshwater microbial communities from Lake Superior, Canada - Sta WM archaea (SPAdes) (version 2) | ecosystem: Environmental > Aquatic > Freshwater > Lake | place: Lake Superior, Canada...
CAAGGCGTCGTAACCCTTCGATAACAGGAACAAACTCCAACTCAAGCATCCGCCTAACTCAGATCCGCGCCTACTCACCCCAAAATGGTCAAGGACAAGGAAACAGTGATTGAGTAAGCCATCGCCTACCCTACCTGTATTTCCTCTCTTTCAATACCATGGCACTTATTATCTGTGAAAAGGGAGTTCAATCAATACGTCAACATGAGCAAGCAAGACCTCGAGGACTGGCTCCAGGTAAGAATTCCTGTCTCCCACACCTATCCCAGCACCTCAGAGCAACCATGTTAACAAACCCCCCGTCCCGCAGACAGAAGACTCCACCAGCTCAGGCTGGTCCAAGAACGACGGATCGGGCGAGAGCGTAGGCCACGACAGCGGGCGGCACATTGTCAAGATCCTGGAGAAGAACCCGAGCAAGGATCCCGGTAGGTTAAAACACACACCCTGTTTTTCTCGGCGAGATGTTTGGAGGGAGCTGACTAATTTCTGGTGGGACGGACGACACAGCTAAGTACGACGAGGAGGATATCGCGCATATGCGCAAGGTGAGTTGGGTCCATGGGACGGGTATGCGAAGAACCGCAGGAAAGGACTTGCTAACGACGCATCGTATGTGCAAGGTGGTGAGTTACTGTAAGCGCCATCTTGCTCAGGAGGAGAATGCCAAGCGGGATACTAGCAGCAAGAGCTACAAGAGTTTGAAGAACTGGGGGCATGACCCGCTGAAGGCATCGGATAAGGCTGGTTTTGTCGTGTATGGGAAAGTATAGGCAAGGGGTTGTTTGTGGAAAGCAAGGAGCGAACGATGGCAAGGGGCGAGAAGTGCTGCTGTGGAATCGAACGACGTGGGTGTGCATTCTTGCTGTGTGCTCCGGACTGGCAGTACTTAGCCATCTGGGCGATACGCGTTATCCTAGAGGTCGATGGTACTCTCAGACCCCAATCCACCTGTCTGCCTGTTATTTTCCACCTATACAAGTGCAGCTGTGTTGTGTCTCTGTCCCTCAGTCTCACCGACATGGACCATTCCGTCGAGGCCCCGTTGTCCCTCCATCTCAAAAGACCTCCCGAAATACAAGGGGTATAACACGACTCTCCAACACTCCATGAACGCCATATCCTCCGCCCTGGGTGCTCACCCCGTGAGAAACCCATGCCTTGATAATCCACTCGGCTCGCCGACTAGATCTTCTCACGTCGGTATGAACTTCTTCGAGTCATTCTCCTGATCCGCCCAACTCTGGGGAAACGCCGCAATGCCCGCCACAATCCCAGCCGTCATGAACAGCAGCGAGATGATGGACCAGATAACCCCCCAGCACTGGCTCGACCCCCCGTACCTCTTAGCAAACACGCTCGCGTCCGAGCTGTTCACCTTTCTCAGCACCAAATCATCGCACTATATGTCTTCGTTAGCATAGCTCCCCCAAATATACCTCACCGTCCATCTCCACGTTCTGGGGAGCAACTCACAATATCCCAAACACTATACAACGAGCTCATAACCCCAATAAACAACACAACCCACCTCAGCGCCACCGCATGCGCAATGAACCAGCACGCCACAATCAACCCCACAGCAAGCAACACCGTCACGATAGTCAACCAATCCCTCCTCGCCCACCAAAGTATCAACAAGAAGCACACCCCCAACACAATACTCGCCACCTTACTAGCCACAACATCGAACCCGCAAAACGTCAACAGCGCCCCGATCAGCGAACTCCCCAAATACCCAGCCGGCAGGGTAATCCCCCCCTTCCCCCCAAGCATATGCGTGACCCCGCCCTCGTTGGGGTCCAGAGATATACTCTTGACCTTGCCCCCCGTAAGCACGGCGGCGAGGGCGTGCCCGAACTCGTGGAAGGCGATGACGAGCATCTTGAAGGGCCAGAGGGAGTAGCGCACGTAGGGCACGTTCCAGAGGATCGCGATGATGACGATGTAGGCCGCGATGATGCCTAGCGTCACCTTTTGGGTGTCGGTTACGGTTAAAGACCGGGCGGCGAGGGAGGTGGTCGCGAGGCTTAGGGCTGCGGCGCGTTTGAGGCGCCCCGAGTTTGGGGAGCTGAGGTGGGGAGCTGGGGCCATGGCTTTTTGTTTGGATTGCGAGGGGGAGTTGAAGTTGATCTTTTGAGGATTTGGAGACGGTTGAGTTATCTGGTCCTCTCTGAACGGGCTTGTTCACAGGAGTGTGTAAGGAAAGAGTTGTTAACGAGAGTAGGTTGAGATGCCACGCCGTTTAACATTCACACTGCTGCCCCGGCGACGCGTAAGGCATTCATAAGCCCCTCTGGGTCCCCTATCGTCTGAGACATCCATGGCGGTGGCTTAGCGGGCGACACGCAGTGGGATGTGGGGCGGTGCTATTCTTAGCAAGTTTCAGGGTCCTGCGATTGCGACTCCCGGACAACTACCGGAGCACGTGACCTTCGCTGTTCACATTCGAGCAACAACTCTTTGCTCCAAGTACCAATTATCTTCATGACAAAAGCGTGACCTGAGAGACCATCCCATGCCGCGTTTTCAGCAATGTGAATTGACCCTTCCATCTAAGACCCCTCCCCGTCCGTGGTCTTACCATCAAAGCAACGTCAAATGATGCCCTGAGTGCCCTAACCACCAGCCAGTAACGCCAGACATGAACCACCCGCCGTTATACAGGCCCACATGCACAATCGGAAGCCAGGCCAAGTCTATACATCCTCGAACTCGAGGTCCTCCTCCTCATCGTCATCTTCATCAGCAGGCACAGGGGCCGCCGCTGTCTCCTCCACCTTGATCTTCTTCGCAGGCGGCTCGTCCACAGCAGGCGTCACTCCATTAGGCGACGTCGCCTCGGTGCTGGTACCGCTGCCGGGCGCCTCACGCTTCAGGCCGCTAGAGGGCTGCACGCTCGACTGCCGCAGCGGCGAAGGAGCGACAGGCGGTGCGCCCAGGGCCGCCGCCGCCGTGCTAGCTGGCGTTCCAACGCCCGAGTTATTTGTGCTCGTGCCCACCACGTCCTCAAAGTCGCCTTCGTCTTCGTCGCCCGACTCGTACTCCTCCTCCTCTTCCGCCGCCTTCCGCGCTGCTTCGGCTGCCTGCTCGGCCTTGAGTCGCGCAAAGTAGTCGTCGACGGCGGCCTGCTCCTTTTCGTCCAACGCTCCGGCTTTTTTGGCCGCTTGGGCGCCGGGTTCCTCCTTCAACGGCGCATTGAGATCCTTCTTTTCGATGAAGTACTTCTCTTCCGGCTTCGTGGCGCTTTCGACCATCCACGACGGCATCTCGTTCTGTTTGGCTATGCGCTTCTTGCGCTCCGCCTCGGCGGCCTTCTCCTCCTCCGTCGGTCCCTCGCCGGTCGAGATGCTGACGTCGATGTGCGTAGGCCCAGTGTTGGCCAGGCCCTTGACCGCAGTCGGCCGGTTCAACCCCGTCTCGACAGGCACGCTAGAGACCGTCTGGTGCGTCTCGGAGCGCTCCACCACCCGAGCGTTGGCGTACGCGTCCTCGAAGGTCTTCTCGGGGATACCGACGGCGTCGATCTGCGGCAGCAGGTCGGTGATGAACTTGAACTGGTTGTTCATGCGCGTCGACTTCTGGTGCCCCACGGCGTGGCGCTCGGCGTCGTGCACCAGGACGTGGTCGCACCGGTGGCAGATGAAGCCCTGGGCCGAGAAGTTGTCGAGCACCTCCATCTGCGTCCACGAGGCCTTGCAGAAGTTGCAGAAATACTCCTTCCTTTCGTTAGCCGGAACGGCGGTGCCTTGCATCTCCTTATCGATCTTGTAGACGCGCCATTTGATCGCATCGACGGTATGTTGGAAATCGATCCAGTAGTAGGTGCGGTTGACCGGGCGCGTCTGCCCTTCTTTGAGCTCGGGGCGCGTCTGCCTTCAAAGTCCCCCAAAGAAACAAGTTGTTAGCCAAGACCATGGGAACGGCAAGGTTCAGACCATTTTCCTAGACATACACCTCTAGAAGCCGCTCTTCCTTGAGCTTGGCGCAGAGTTTATGGAGGTCTTTCGTGTTCATGCCTATGAGGTAGGCCAGGTCATCGTCGCGCAGACTGGCAGCGGTTAGCCTATGTCCCAGGTAATCTTCGAAGGCCGACAGAACCGTACGCCGAGTACTGCAACAGGCATTCGATGATCAGGATATGTCGGGTCTCGTAGAAGGCTCGCACGACCTCTCGGGTCAGGAGCCTCGCCAAGTCGTTGCCGTTCATCTTGCGGGACATCGTGAGAGATTTCGGAATGGTTGCGCAGCGAGCGTGGGCTGTCTGGCGTTCGGGTTTGCGACTGCCAAGGGCTCTGTCTAGGGGCGTAAAACAGCGAATGTTGGGAAGTGGTGGTGAGTTGAATGTGACGGGGGGCTAAGGTCGTAGCAAGAAGCGCTACCTAGAAGGGGCTTGAAAGCATGTCATGGTTCGCCGCGCTCAACTTGGTCAAGTTGAGTTTCAAACCCGGCGCACTAGTTACGTTCGGTTGAAAGATGATAGGCGCGCGGATCTATTGTCCAGCGAGAGTAGTGCGACAATAGCTTCGCCGGGGTATGGCTGATGGTGAGGATGAAGTCAACTGAAAGTGAGCCTGTTCCAGAAGAAAGATATTGGAACTGAGACGGCACGATAGGCAGTTGTGGGTCCCGCCGCTGGTAAGCTCCGTCGTGTGGCTGCTAGCGACACCCCGGGGCGTATTTTACTTATCGATGACACCGGAACACCTCATGAGGATGTGCCGTTGGAGTTAAGTCTCGACACGCAAAAACAAAATAAGGCAAATGACAAATTTCAACTACATCAACCTGGATGTCTGTCAGCTTCTTGGTCGCGGCGAGTCGCATTGCGCAGGTCTGGACTACACGCGTACCACGAGCTGGAAGCAGGAACGATGATGCAATGAAATTCCATGACAACCCAAATGCCATGATCTTCCCTCAGCTCTCACCCTCACCCTCCCGGCGCTTCACACTTTCGAACCATAGTTGTCTTTTGGGCACATGTAATCACCAAATTTTGGATACCATGCTTTTCTTGGTTATGACAACCGCTATCCTCGCCCCTGGATGATTTGGAGCGGCGCAAAGGTCTTGCGAAAGCTCAACATTAGCTACCTCTAGCTCAGAATGCGCCGCGCTTCCCCTAGATACACAACAGTTCTAGTGGCAAAATGGTTCTCAAGCTCCCAATAGTATATCTTCTTCCCAAGAACCTCGAGGCGGATGAGCTTCACGACCTCGAGGCGAAGATCCCGACGTTGACCTACGACATCAACGAGGCAGATGTCGTGGTGGGCAAGATCAGCCAGAAGGCGCGAGCTTTGTTCGAGCTCCGGTCCAGGAAGCTGATGACGGAAGAAGTCTCTCCTAAGGAACTTACACCTTCCCCTGAAAAGGCCTGGAGAGCGGCTGTGGTCGTCGATACCGACTCGGACACTGCATCTGACGGTCACGGTGATGAGAATGCTCCTCCATCGTCTCGGACAGCCTCACTAGGTCCCCCGGAGATAGTTAGAGTGGTCAAACTAGCCTGGCTCACAGAGTCCCTCAAAAAGGGCACCCCAGAGCCCCTGGACGACTACCTCGTCTACGCCGGCCGCAAGACCTCGGGCCTCAAGCGCAAAAGAACACCTCCGGCCCCAGCCCCAGCAACTCCGAAGCGCGAAGACATCCTCCTCCGCGCAAAACCCGACGCGGCTAGCCTCCCCGAGCCCAGGCACTACGGCGGCTCCAGCCAGGCCTCCTCGTCATGGCGGCGCAACAGGGAGCACCACGACCACCCCCTCAGGCCGCCCCCGTTGCTCGTCCAGTCCACCACGGAGCACGACATAGACCTCGATCTCCCACCCATCCCGGACTACCTGCACACGACCTACTCCTGCCAGCGCGCGACGCCCATGCACCCCCCAAACGAGGCCTTCATCAAGGAACTGATGAAAATCCGCACGACCCGCACCCTCCTAGGCGACAAGATCGGCGTGCGCGCCTACTCCTCCTCCATCGCCACCCTATCGGCGTATCCCTACACCCTCTCCAGCGCGCAGGAGGTCGCCCGCCTTCCCGGTTGCGGCATGAAGATCGCCCTGCTCTACCAGGAATGGCGGGACACGGGCCAACTCCGCGAGGTAACAGACGCCGAGTCCGACCCGGAGCTCTCCGTCCTGCGGCTCTTCTACGAGATCTGGGGCGTCGCCGAGACGACGGCGCGGCAGTTCTACAACAGGGGCTGGCGCGACCTCGACGACGTGGTCGAGTACGGGTGGAACACGCTCACGCGCGTGCAGCAGATCGGCGTCAAGTACTACGACGAGTTCCAGCTCAAGATCCCGCGGGACGAGGTGGCGCGCATCGCGGACGTGGTGCTCGAGCACGCCAACCGCATCCACGAGGGGTTCCAGTGCGTCGTGGTGGGCGGGTACCGGAGGGGGAAGACGGAGAACGGCGACGTGGACATGGTCCTCAGCCACCCGGACGAGAGGGTCACGTCCGGGTTCGTCGAGCGCGTCGTCGTCGCGCTCGAGGGGAGCGGGTACATCACCCACACGCTGACCCTGAGCACCAAGAACAGCGAGAGGGGACAGGAGCCGGTCGCCTGGAAGGGTAACGAGCGGAAGGGCGGCGCCGCGGGGACGGGGTTCGACACGCTGGACAAGGCGCTGGTGGTGTGGCAGGACCCGGAGTGGACGCCTACCAAGGAGGTGAAGAAGAATCCGAATCCGCACAGGAGGGTGGATATCATCATCAGCCCCTGGAAGACGGCCGGGTGCGCGGTGCTGGGGTGGACGAGCGGGACGACGTTCCAGCGGGATTTGCGGAGGTATTGCAAGAAGGAGAAGGGGCTGAAGTTTGATAGTAGCGGGATTAGGAGTCGGGTCGATGGGAGTTGGGTCGATCTCGAGAGTCGCGATGGGAAGCCGGCGCCGGATATGCTGACTGCTGAGAAGAGGGTGTTTGAGGGGTTGGGGCTGGAGTGGAGGGAGCCGGAGGAGAGGTGTACTGGTTAGAATTCTGGATAGGATATTATATTCCCTTGGATGATTGGCAGCTTGGACGTCTCATAGCATTTGTTGTGAAACAACTTTGATCGGATGCTACTACCTGACCTTATGTGTGAAGACCATGTTTCACATCTCCCTAGATGCCCCAATGAGGCGCTGGCTGCGTGCTCGGTGCCGTCTGTTCGGGGGTGCTTGTTTCGGCACCGGCGAGCTGGTCGTTGGCGATGGCGCAATCGAGCCCCCCGGCGTTTGTATGTCAGCTCGGGGATTGTGGTTGGCCAAAACCCCCAGGTTTTGGTGTGCTTCAGCGGGAGCAGCCGCTGGAGCATCGAAGGCTTCGGCCGCTAGTGCTTACTGGCTTGGGCAATGCATGCAATGCCCGGCATGGTGTTCAGATCTCGTAGATCTCCCTCCAGATCTAATCATCATCACTTTTATCATGGCGGAACACCACCTGCCGCTGGCATTGCGACGCGCTTAAGTGAGCGTTGTATCAGAGACTGCCCTGACTGCTTTGTAATGTCGGCCTAACCAAACTCTCCAGCACTCCGCTCCCGTTCCTTAGTCGCCATGGGTCCGTTCGGCAGTCGGGAACTTGTCCAAATCCGGTTCGCTCTCATTGGTCCCTTTCTGCAAGGAGAACTGGAAGATGTGCCGTCAGGGACCAACAAATCTCCGCGTCATGATAGCGGCTACCACTTGGTGCATGATGGCCCTAGCGGAGAAGGAGATCGAAAGAAGCTTCTGGATTACACATCAAACGGTCTGTGGAGCATAATAAAGGGTCACACCACGGACGGGACAACGTTAGCCGTATCGTAGCCTAGTGAATCTCTAAAATAAACATCATATTTGTCTTCGCCCAGATACCCTTCCTCGCCTCCAGCTTCATCCGCATTCGTAGTCACACCTGTTCTCCCACACTGACCAGTCCGATTCTATCCTGCACATCACAGACACACTCCCACAATGGCCGTCAACATCACCCTCCCCGCCGAGTACGGCTACGTCCTCGCCGCCGCGACATCGACCTACTTCGTCAACTTCTACCACATGATCCTGACCTCCAAAGCCCGCAAGGCCAGCGGCATCAAGTACCCGGCCGCCTAGTAAGTCCAGCTCTCGTCATCGCCTGCAAAACCTGTATGGCCCAGTTTTGCTCACACGTGTGGGAAAGCGCCGCCAACGAGGTAGCCGAGAAGGACCCCAAGGCCTTCGCCTTCAACTGCAGTACGTTGTTCCCCTTCCCTCGCATGTGTGTTTGTCTGCATACTGATTGAGGTAAAGCCCAACGTGCCCACGCCAACTTCACCGAGAACCTGACGCCGTTCGTGGTCTCCCTGCTGGTGGCCGGCCTGCGCTTCCCCGTCGCCGCGGCGACCATGGGCGCCGGCTGGTCAGCGCTTAGGGCCTTGTATGCGTACGGGTATGCTTGCAAGGGACCTAAGGGGCGGACGATGTGAGTACTCTCCCTGGTCTGGTGCTGATGAGAGGGTAAAGCAAATGCTAATATGGATGTGCAGCGGCGCTATTACCTCGCGGCTGCTGGATATTGGTCTCGCGGGCATGGCTATGTTCACTTCTTACAAGTTCATCCAGGCTCTGTGAAGGGAGGATGTATCATGGAGAGATGAGCTGGGTTTCGCGGGGAACTCCGGGTTGTACAGTAGTAATTGGAAGCTTGTATCAAATATGATGCGCATTTGAGCCTTGTCGAGTACACTTGACTACCTTCTCCCTTGCACTTTGCTCCGGCCAGACATCCGTCGGTGTAAGCCAGATTCCTCAGTTAGCATTACTCTAACGAGTCCCACGTCGCACAAAGCGACCAAGGCCAGAAGCGAGAGTGAGGGAGAAACAGGAGGCCCTGAGCCATCGGGAATGCCGGCCGCCCTAATCCGATGGGCCCGATGACACTCCGCCGCCGAGAATTGTTCGCGTGCGATGCTGCCGCCTGTCATCGCATGGCTTTGATGGGGCCATATATACCGAGACTGTCATCTGCTGCAGGTTGTTATGGTAGTGTGTTCACAATTGGATCTTCATCCCAGGAACACTCGCCCTTCCGACCATGGGAAGACCCACGCTGTCGTTGTTCACCAGACGTGAGAGGTGGGCCATGTGTTAGCATTCTGCGGGTCGTAGAACCAGAGAACTGCTCCTGATGAGCTGGTTCTGCTGGTACACTACACATGGGTTGCTCTTGGGTGAGGCTGGCTGAATTTGGTCGAGAGCTCGAGAACGTACCTTAGGCACAAAAAGTTTCGGCCTAGACCGTTTACGGCACGCTAAGTGGGTCCGACAATGCATCCCCCGCCAAGATACGTTCCCGCCAGCAACGTCGGGACATATGGACTCGCTCGTTGGCAAGCTAGGCTAGGGGATCCCCTTTGGATAGACTGGTTAGAAACAAAACATCGGATTAGATGAACCCCGAAGCCTGTATACGCGCTCATCTAATATACGGATAACTCCGATGGCTTCTAACGGCAACTCCAGCAAAACAGAAACAAGCGTAGGTGCCTTCGGCCAACCCGATATTCACGAGGCGTAAGCCCCGTTCGTCTGGATATGATTGACAACGCATAGACATCAGACGGCGCTCAACAAGAGCTAGCAGCCCAAATCGACGATCTGCTCAACACGCTCTCCAACAAGTTCTCCGGAGTGTCGAGCGAGATCTTTGCGAAGAGTCAGTCCTCTCATGACCTTAAACCTCCCCTTTTCCGCCATGATGGCTTAGTGGTTAACATGTTCATCTGGAAAGTGGACGAGATGTCTAGACGATTAGATAGCCTAGAAGCGCAGCTCAAGGCCAACAGCGAGAATAGCTCTGGGTCGACCTGAGCACGCGCTTGTTGGGAAGTCTATTCGTCGTTGAGTCTTTGTCGTGGAACAAACCGGCAGGTCGAGGTGGCCGATGATGGACGGGATGGAGGGAGGGCAAACCTTGCCGCTGTAATGGGAGGTTGGCCATCGGAAGAAAGGGGGGATATGCTGTCCCGAAGTGACGCAAGTCCCCCTTCCACGATGAGAGGAAATGTAACCTGAGGTCGGGACATCACTTGGTCGTGCCGAAACTGGTTCAGGCTTGCAGTGTAATAGTATGCGGATTGGAAGTTTGTTACATGATTTTCGAAACACAGACTGCTACCTCGACAACATCAGACACTCTGCTCGATTTCGTCTCTTCATGGCTCACTTCCACATGGTAAAGGAGAGCTAAAATCGAAGTCATGAATCACATCGCAGCCTCGTATTTTCAACGCCAAACGTATCGAAAGCTAGGGAAGAGACACCCGAAAGCTGAGTATCCTACACAATATTACCAAAGAGGTTCAATCCTACGTTTCCTTCAGACATGCCCGCCAATCCACTCAAAGCTCATCCCTGGTGTCGCCGGTAACCTTTGCCACAAACTTCTGCAGGACGTTACGCTTGGTGGTGAACTCGTCGAGCTTGGCAGGCGCCAGACCGCCCTTCTTGATGATACCGTCCAGACGAGCCAGCTCCTTGGCGGCGTAGCTGTCGCTGTCGGCGAGCTTGTTGAAGACGCGCAGGTAGTACTCGGCGTACTTGAGCTGCGCGGCATCCTTCAGGGACTCGGCCTGCTTCTTGGCCTCGGCAGCGGCCTCGGTCAGCGAGGTGCCGCCGGTGAGCTTGGACACGATGTTGTCGAGGGCCTCGACGGTGCCGGCCTTCTCGTTGAGCACGCCGCCGATGGAGCGGTGGGTGCCGGCTTTCTCGTTGACGAACTCGAGGAGCGTGGCCTCGTCGCGGCCGCCGTTGTAGTCCTCGGGAGTCTTACTGCCGGCGGGGAAGAACTTGATGGTCGGGTACGAGGTGACGCCCTGGGCGGAAGCGGTGTTCTTGCTGTTGCCGGCCTCGGCGTCAACCTTGGCGATCAGGACGTTGGGTTCGGAGGCAAAGTCAGTGGCTAGCTGCTCCCAAGTTGGGGCAAGGCTCTTGCAGTCTGTGGGATGTCAGATTGGTCTCGAGATGGAATCAAGCAAAGGGAGCCAGGTAACGTACGTCCGCACCACGGAGCAGTGAAGGCAACCAGAACGTGCTTGTCGCTGCCCACCTCCTTGTCAAAGGTGGAGTCGGTGAGCATAACAACGTTGCTCTGGGGCGCGGCCTTCTTCTTGGGCTTGACGCCCGTCTTCTCAGTGATGAAGGCGGAGAGGCTGTCGAGGTCGCGACCGCCACTATAGTCAGTGGGCTTATCGGACTTGCCGTCAAAGAATTTCAGTGTGGGAAACCCCTGAACACCAAACCGCTTCCCCAGGCTTTTTTCTGCGTCGGCATCGACCTTGGCAATTTGTACCTTGTCCTTCGCAAACTCGAACACCTGCGCGAGTTCCTCATAGACCGGGGCGAGGTTTTTGCAGTGTCCGCACCACGGGGCGAAGAACTCGACCAGGGTCGGCTTGCCGGACTTGAGGACGACATTGTCGAAATTATCGGGGATCAGGTCGAGGACTGCGGACTTGGCTGAGACCGCAGCTGCTAGCCCAGCTAGCACCAAGCTCTTGAGAAGAACCATGGCTGTGTGACTGATCTGGATAAAGAGCTACTTCTGTAAATAAAGATGCGCGATAGAGGTGTCGAGGATAGAATTCTACACTCACAGATCTTGATGGTTAAGGATTCTAAGTCAAGCGGTCACAATCCAAAGTCAAGGTATGGTCGCTTTGAAATCGAGGGATGCCAGAAAGAAGCCACCTTGTTCTGACGTCCCTGGACGTCACAAGTAAGGAGCTCGGTCCTTGTCCCGCCATCTGAGTGGCGCCAACCGCCGCTAAACAAGGCGCTAGGCGTTAGCAGCATTACGATAACACGCTGACGCTAAGTCGATAAGGGACTCTCTCCCTTGTTGTCTGGACCAATCCACACAACGTCAACTTGCGCCAGCAACAAGAAGTTGCGCAGCTTTGCGTGAATGTCTACGGCTCTTTGATCTCGAGATTCGTCCCCCTTCCGCAGCGTGGGTCCCATACACCAGAAAGACAATAATAACAGACCCCACGTTTTCAAGCTGCTCCGATAGCGCTTCTTCTTCGTTCTTTCACTCCGGGAGCTCTTCCTTCCCTGTTCTCACACACTTCGCGAAAACGGCAACCGCGTCAAGATGGACTTCGATATCGAGATGGACGATGTCCCGGCTGATGCCGCCCCGCTCGTAGAAGAATACACCACAGACATTGTTGTCGGAGAAGAACAGGTTTGCTTGACCTCCGCACTGTCGCGACCAATGGATCTAATCGCCCGCCCGACTAGGAACCTGGCGAGATCGACGAGGACACGGTAGACGCAATTGCCGACACGCAACCGGATGAGAGAGCCATTGTGCCTTACAAAGTACACATCCGAGGTCTGGACACGTTCACCCCAGAAGACGTCAAGGGCTATGTCGCCGAACACTTTGGGACGACCTACGAGAAGATCGAGTGGATTGACGACACATCTCTCAACCTTGTCTTCGACTCCGAGCCCACTGCACAGGGAGCTCTTACTGCCCTCGCCGGAACCGAGACTGCAGACGTCACACAGCTAGCGCCACTCCAGTCCGTCACCGCCAAACCCTTCTCTCAAAAGCCCGACAGCAGCTTATACGTCCGGTTCGCAACTGCCGGGGACCGGAAGATTGCCGGTGCCGCGGCGCGAAGTCGCTTCTACCTTCTGCATCCGGAATACGACCCAGAAGAGAGAAAGCGGCGAGGCGAGATACGGGGCAAATACCGAGAGCGCGAGGGGTACGGCCGCCGTAGCGATCGGGAGCGCGGCAATGGCCGGCGAGGCGGAGAGCGCATCGACGACTACGACACGAATTCCTTCGATGTGAGCCTCTACGACGATGATTCCTCCTCACTAGCCAAGCGCATCACCACAGAACCCCGAGCCCGGCGCGGCTCTTCTCACGGCAGGCTACGACGGGAGTCACCTGAGAGCGACGAAGACTTCACGCGTAGGAACCGCGAGAAGGAGCTGTTCCCCAATCTCAAGGCCAGGGATCGAAACGGCGGATCTCGGAGAGATCGATCAGCTTCGCCAATACGGGACGATGGTGCCCTCGACGACCTCGCGCGCGACCGAGCCGCGGTCCGGAACCGCGAGCAGGCACGGGCTGTGAAGGACCGGTTGGCCAAAGACAACGCGGCGAAGGAGCTGTTCCCCACCAAGGTGTCGTCGTCTCCGGCCACGGGAGGGAAAGCCCAGATGGACCAGGTCGACACTCGCACTGTCCTCACAAGCGGTATGTCACGACTGTCACTCTTAGACGCGCGCGACTGGTGGAGCCTGGACGCTTGGGGCATTACTGCTTCCAATGCGGCCGGGTTCAGATAATGCTGTTACGTTGGCTTTTGCTTCTGCTGTTGCGTTGCGTTTGCGTTTGCTTTACAGGCTGCTTTCGAGACGACGAACCTAACATGGACTCTTCCCAAGCCAAATTAGCAGATAGGATAACACCACGACCGACCGAGCCCGAGAGTGCGTTTAGTATAAAGGGTCTTGCCAGCAAACGCGCTGCAGACCAGGGATTCGCGATCAAGGGCGCGGGGACGAGTGTGAAGGAGCTCTTCCCGGAGAAGTTTGGTAATGCTGGAAAGGAGCTGTTTGCGGAGAAGTTGGACGGACGAGGGCGACGACGACAGCGGGCAGAGGATACTTTTCGCTGAGATGCTTATATCCATCACTGGGCTGTAACATATGAGCGGTGAGTTTTGGCTTCTCTTTCCTCTTCTCTCTCTTGTTTTATTTTGTTGCTGATTTCCCCCCCCCGCCCCCCTTGTGCGCAGTTATTTCCAGCGTGGAATGCCTTTTGGACTCTGAAGTGGGCGGAGTGAAGTGGAACATACTTCATTACAGGGCTTGCTGTTGGTGGCTGACAGGAGGCTGATGCTCTTGAGTTATCATGGAGTTATCCTGGAGGGTGTTCTTAACGATGGCGAACACCGTACGGATGGGAGAGGCGCATGGGTGGAAGTGGATATGTGCTGCGATGAACAGATGATCTCAACTCTCAAGGCGAAGGGCAAGGGATGGGACCTCCTCGGCGTTCCAGCTCGCGTAAGCTGAGTTGACTCGAGGGCACCAGGAGACGTTCCGTTGCCTCTGTGCTCATGCGTCTGTTGACTGGGCTGGCTGGCTCGAAAAAGACCCTGCGGCCCATCACTTTTGCATTGATAATGGAAAGACACCCGTTATCATCGTCACTTTCTCCTTCTTGTGCTTACCTTCTGTCGTGCTGCTCGTGATGCTTCCCAGTTAACGTACTTACTGACAGTCGGGTCGCACCTTCCTCGGCCAAAGGCACATATGGTGGCATGAGACTGGACTTCCAATCCTCTACTTGACTCTCCACTCTCCAAGGTGAAGCCTGGTGCCTACAAGTCTACCTATTGATCGGATGTTTTGCATTCGTCCACATCCTCTCTCTCCGGTTCACTTCAATGTCAGTTCACTCAGCCCTCAAGGCGTATCTGACCTGGTGCCACGTGCTTTTACACTTTGATCGCCATCTATTTTGAAACTCTACCTTCGGACCGTTCCAAGATATCCTAGTTGACCCAGACTCGCCTACCTCCATATTCAACATTTCCAACTTGCCAATAGGTAAAGCATTCGACAATGGCTGATCTAGGCTGGTTCCGCCACTTTGGTCAACGCCCGAAGACGCCCACCGTACCTGGAGAAGCACCGGAAGAGCCAGAGTACTTCTCTTCGCCGGGCAAGACAATGCGCTCTCCAACCCGCCGTCTTCACCGTGCCCCAGCCGTCCGCCGCGTCTCCAGCCTCATCAGCCTCGCCGCCAGCGAGCAGCACAACAACATCAGCAACGCAGCTCTCCCCACCCCTTCCAGCGCATCTTTCAATACCACCAACCACAGCAGTGACGTCACCTCCTCCAAAGGCTCAGCCAAACCCATCCCAGCCGACGAGCACCAGGTCGACCTCAACAGTTCCTCCTCATCGACCTCCGCCGTCCAGCCGGGGAAGTCGGCTGAAATCTTCGTCCGCGAAGCAGACCGCATCTGGCACGCCCCCTCGCTCGAGCAGATGATCGACTCCCTCCAGGTAGCCATGATGAACAAGCCTTCCAGCCTCGAGCCCCTGCCGATCCGCTACAACGGCCACGTGCTCGCGCTGCTGGAGGGATACGCCAAGCTCAAGCGCGACCTGGAGCAGACGAGGCGCACCGCGGCGGATCAGGTAGAGGATATCAGAGGACTGAGAGTCAGGGAGCTGGATCAATACCGGCTTCTCACCGAGGACTGGCTGAAGCGCCAGCGGGATTATAACGCTGAGATCAAGCGGTTGGAACTGCTTCTTGCGCATCACACGGAGGAGGGCATGGCAACTGTTGCGCTTGCGAGGGCGGGGAGCTTGGTGGAGAGGGGTGCGACGGCGAGGAAGAGATTTGAGGAGAGGGTCAAGCGGGTGTCCAGGGGGGACGATGCCGGTAAGTTCGAGGAGAGACTAGGCAACCTCTACAGGAGCTGACACTGCGGGAATAGACGATCCGGAAGCTGCACCGCTTGTCACTAGACCAGACACCTCTCCGCTGCAGAGGAAGTCGAGCGTTTACACGCATATCGGTAGGTCAGGGACGGGTGTCTGGCGGGAAAGGCGGTTTCTGATCAAGTTTACAGGACACGCTCCCCCCAATTTCGATCCAGACCATGACCGCCGGGTCAGTCAGCAGTTGAGGAAGGAGAAGGAGAAGACTCGCTCGCATAGGTTCAGCCGATTCACCCGGAAGCATCGCCGACACTCGAACGGGAACAAGCAAGGAAATGAGACGATGGGTCAGCCAGTCGTCGCACCTCTAGCAGAAGGTCCGGACCAGACTTCTGCTACATATTTGCCTACCGACGACTCATCTTCCGGGCGTGGGCATGGTTCTTCTGAGAGACCTCAGAGAAATGGGCAACGAGCGGACCCCGGTCCTTACAACGAATTCATTTCTTCTTCCTCGTCGGCTTATATGTCCAACGATTCCTCTTCCAGCTCCGACAGTGGCAGACCTACCTTGATTAAGGAGAAAGCTGTTCGCGCCCATGAGACGAAAGGCACGGACGACAACTCAAACTTCCATGCATCACAGCATCTGAGGGGCGGCGCGGATATGGTCACCAGGCACCACGACACCAGGGCGATGGGAGAGCTTGCAATTGAGAGATTCTTAGAGGACGGCAATAGCGTCCCTGGTGCTATCCAACACGGTGATGTTCACAACCTCGAGAGCAACCAACTGGAGGCCATCGCGGAAGACTACTTCACTCAACCAAGACACGGAGATCAACGCAGGCGAGCGCGAGGATTCTCGTTCATCGCCGGCGATGATGACTCCTTGCCCGTCAGTCCCATGGCTTTGCCTCCTCCTATGCAGCCTGACAACGACGGATCTACGGAAGAGCCGAGACAGCGGTGGTCACAAGACAACGGATACACGATTCAAGTCCCGGCTCCTTCTGACATCCGCCAGCCCCGACCCCGGTCGACACTCCCTCACTCAGCAGGCCTGTCAGTCGCTAGACAACTTCAACAAGCCGTTGCCACCAACCCATCCATCGATCCCGCACCCAGCATCACCACACCCGCCCAGGCCCTGGGCACAGCCTTCGCCGCTACAGAAGCCACCACCACTCCTACCTCCGGCCAGCGACGTCCAGCCTCCACCGGCTCCGTAATCTACCTAGGCGAGCCCCCCTCTTCTACAGCAGCAGGGAGCCGCGACTCGACCGGCAGCCGCATCACCGTCCTGCGCGACAACTCGGGCCGCGCCAGCAGCAGCCGCCGCCAGAGCTCCCAGAGCCAAGCCACGTCCGACCTCTCCCTCGAGTCATCCCCCGCTGTGATGCCGCCCATCACCGAAGGGCGCAGCTTCAACCCCGTCTCATCGCCCACCCCGTCGACCAGGGGAGGAGGAGGAGGTGGTGGTGGAGGCAGCGGCAAGACCAAGTCCGCGCGGCGGCGCGGCGGCGCGCCCTCCGCCACATCGTCGCCGGCGCTGCCGCCCATGGCCGCAGAGGGAGGAGGAGGAGGAGGAGGAGCAGGAGGGCGTCCGACGGCGGCCGCGCCCTCCCTCGGACCGTTGACGCCGTCGACGGGCAACGCGCCGCCGCCGCCCCGGGAGCCGAGCGGTGGTGCTGGTGGACCCGAGCCAGCAGCGGGCCAGGCAGCGCGTATCGCTGCCGCGCTGGCGCACGCGAGAGGACAGAAACGGAGCAGCCAGTTGTAGAAAGAAAAGTCTTACCCGCGTCCCCTCTCCACATGGCCCGCTATGGTTCGTTCGTTTTTGTTTACAAAACTTCCTTCCTCCTCGTCCCTTTCCGGACGGGTGTTGGATGTACCTCGCATTAGGGGGCCAGTCAGTCAGGGGGGGGGCTATTTCCTCTTCTGTCACTCTGCAGATCGACATGACACGTTTTGGGACACGCGATGCAGAGAGACTCCTCCCTATGAAGTTATTCTGCTCCCTCTTTGGAAGTCTCTCCTGCATGAGGCTGTATTATCCTGCAAGTCGCGGAAATTTTTCTCCTCCTCTCCCTTGCTTGTTGCCTCGCGTGTTCCATCCGGACTCTCCCTGCCCTTGTTTTCAGATGCACAGGGTCCGTGTTGACAAATGCAAGTATCGTCCGACGCGTGGAGTTCGGAAGGAAGGGGGTCATGTCTGTCATGTTTTGATTCTTGAGGAGCCTGCCTGGAGGAGACGAGAGGTGGACTTGGTGGAGATCGGGGGTGTGTGCATAAGGGTAGGGAAGGCTGGCCTCGGAGTCTATCCACCAGCTGCCGTGCGCATGACCTCCTTGTCAACTCCATAGACGGCTATCGTATTCCAAAGCGGAATACAGAAATGGGCGAAGGATTCGGCTGGCAGGTGATCGGATGGACACCTCGTTTGACCTCGTGGTTCTCTTCCCAAATTTGG
>Ga0209127_100280_pt1 | contig 17891 bp, 17 predicted proteins | sample LakSupMetagenome_FD_187469 | JGI IMG/M metagenome (GOLD analysis project Ga0209127, IMG submission 187469) | Freshwater microbial communities from Lake Superior, Canada - Sta WM archaea (SPAdes) (version 2) | ecosystem: Environmental > Aquatic > Freshwater > Lake | place: Lake Superior, Canada...
ATGAGCCATCTTTTCGATGCATGAACGCTCGATTCGGTTTGTTGTCAAAACTCATTACCTAAGCAACCTTGTTCAAGGTGAAACAGCTTCAACCCCCGCCAGCTTCATGCGCTTTCCATCACCGGTACGCAGGAAAAGTGAGGTTGGAAATATAATCCACAACCTTGAGCAAGGCCAACAGAAGAAGTTTCTTCCTCCGCTTTTGATGTTTCTCTCGTGCCGTGATGACGTTGCCGCCATTGACTGACTGGGCTACCAAGCCAATGCGAACACGGCACTGCTATCGACCTTCGAAGGCTCATGGGTCTCTGGTCGGCGTCTCTTCCAATCATCTTTTCCAAGTGGCGATGCATTGACGAGCCCCTCTTCCTCGTCTCTACATGTCTATGCTGACACTTCCGCAACCATGGATTGCATGGAAGAAATGTCCCCTTGGAAGTCCTGGCCCGACGATGATATCGCTTGTGCCTGGAAACGACGCCAGATGACGCAGATCTGCCGTGTTTCGTCGTCTCTGACGCTCACCCCGTCAAGGCCCAGGCCACCTGTGCTGTCTGCGAGTTCAGACAGATCCATCTTCCCTTCGTTTCCCTTCTTCTCTTGTGTAACTCCATGTGAACTCTGCGAAGACCTGAGCTGGCTCCATTTCCGCAGTGTTGCCTCTGGACAGGAGCAGTTATAGTGCTTGGGCAGCTCGGTGCGACAAAGCTGTCGTGCTCCCTAAGCATACTTTCGAATTCCTTTCATTGACTTGGTCTTACGGCCTGTGATCGACTACAAGTTGGCGACTAGACCATCTACGTCAAAATGGACGTCTCTTCACTTGTCTCGCAGATGCACGAGACCTTGTCGACAATACACAGCACTCTCGCCTCTTTGGACACCAAATCCCACGATGCTCGCCTGGACGAACTTGAGCGCGAACGCGAAACGGCACTTGCGGCGCTTCGTAAAAACTTTGAGCAGCAAGCAGAGGCCCTTGCGCAGAAGCGTAGAGCTGAGCTTGACGAGATAGCCGAGCGTCGCAGAAAGGAAGACGAGGAGCGCGAGCGCCGGCGCCGGCACGAAGACGAGGAAATTGCCGAACGTGCCCGGAGAGAAGACCGAGAGCATCAACTCAAGCTGGAACAGGAGACCGGCAATGTCGAAGAGGAGACGGATGGCCTGATGAATGAGGTCGAGGAAGATGCCACTCGACTTTTGGAAGAAGGGCGGGAGCGGCTGCGTGTCCTCGAGGAACGGAGAAGGGTAAGTGTTTTGCCATTCCTCTATTGATGCGCCAGGACCAATTCTAAATTTGGAACAAACAGGAGATCAACCGCCTCATTGATGAGCAGCTTAAGGCACCTCTGCCAAGCGCACCGTCACGACGGAGAACGATGCGCTCCAGTAGTGCTGCGTTGGCACCCGTTGTGGCTGCCGAAAGTAAGATATCGGTACCGGATACTGCAGACGAGCAAATCGGTAACACTGGTGACAAGGCTCCTGATGTGGCGGACCAACCTACTGAGCACGGACCGCAAGACGGACTCGACAATGGCCTTGCCTGCGAGACCCTGCTTGAGGAGCCGTGCTCGAGACCAGCAGACGGTGCAGCGCTACACGGAGATGCTTCCACCACCGTGGAGACAACATCACGGACGTTGGACACGGACACCCTAGGGCTTCATCAAGCAGACTCTCCCGAATCTGTGATTTGTTCCACAGAACAACAAAGTTCGACTAATTATGGCACTGAGGAGACCGACAACCTTGAGACGTCGAGTGCTAGACCTGCCTCTATCCTCGGTTCCTGGGGTAAGACGATTGTAGGCCTCGTCAGTGGACAGCCAGCATCTGAGGAGAGCAGGGTCTCCGATGGACCACAAATCGACTTACCTGAACCGGGACAAGGTCATCAGGAAGGACTGATATTGACCGCACCAAGGGCCCTCTCGAGTCAGATGGCCGAGGACGACGAGGACGTGGTTGCAACGCAAAGAACATTGAGTGACACCGACTACAAGGCTGACCATGAGACCGTCGACGGTTCTGCGCATGATGTCTGCTATCATTCCAATTCTGTGTCTGGCTCCGGATCACCTAGGGGCCTGCAGTTGGATAGCCACCAACCGTTGGAACCACCACCAACTGGAATGAATCCAAATCCATCACCAGAAGGGGCATCGCGCAATGGCACACTTGCCGAGGAGCCGGATGTTGATGGTGACGACGCCAATGCTGTCACCGGGAAAGCCCTGCAACCGCCCAGCCCAGAATTTTCTGATGATCACTTCGAAATGACTGGTCATGAGCCAATACCTGGAACAATGACCCATGGTGTCGACAAACCACTCGGCATCAACAACAGTGAGGATGCAGTGAGCGATGCGGCAGACATACTCCAAGTTTCCGCTGTCATTCCAGTTTGCAGCTCGCATGGTTCCGGGGACAGAGTCGAGACCCCCGCGGTCAGCCGTCCGTTTGAGGGCGTGCTCGGCACTACAGCGGACAATCAAGCAGTGCTAGACGGCAGCAAGTTGCATGACGATCAACTCGACGCGGTACTGCAGCGCGCCGCATCTCCTGAACGAGATACACCTCCGTCACATCTGACCTTGTCCATCTCCGAGGAGGGAGGAGAAGAGTTGCCAGCCCTTACGGTGGGAGCGTCCGATTATCTGGCACCAAACGATGACAGACTTAGCTCGTCTGAAGAGATTAGTGCCGCGCCTGTCGAGGATCTGTACCAGCCGAGCCGTGAAGACGCCGCACACCAGGATCGCCACGCAAGCCCTGGCCAGAGCAGCGACCTAGACGTTGCTGATGAAGAGGGCTCGTTGGGCGAGGATGACAATGCGGATGCATCTTCTCAGAATGGCAGCATCGAAGCCGAGTCATCAGCCAACACGAGTATAGCATCGGTCCTACCTGCAAGCCTACAGACTTCTGCCACGGAAAAGGGTGTCTACCTCGACCACGGCACAGACAATGTAAGCGGTCAACCGGGAGCTGAACCCATACCTAGCTTCGAACATGTCGATAGAGGGACTTCATTCGAGGCCACGGCATCCACAGACGCTTCGGTCCACGGTGAACCCGAGGCTCCAGATAGAGCAAATACACTTGGTGAAGGCCCGGAGGGCGATTACGAGCCTCATGAGAAGATGCCAGTCCCTGTTGCCGATGCGGGGATGTCCGAAGCAGATGCGGATGCAGAGGTAGAAGTTGATTCAGTCTCAGTCGACTTCAACGCTACTGCAGGAGACGGGTCGAGGAGGCTGACTGTTGAGGATGCTCTCGTGGGTCTCTGCAACTCCGGGGTATCGCAGGAGCATACTGATGTCGACTCTAATTCTGGAGAGCCGGACGACTTTGATGACTCTTCTTTTCCAGAACATCACCTGCGGCCCTTTCGGGACGATGGAGATCCAGCTGACCATCACTACCACGGGAAGGACAATGACGATCAGATACTTGTGAGCAACGGCCGTCTACCCTCCACATCATACACTGCGCAGCTGGATCCGAACACAGGCGGCACGGCTTTCATCCCGGGCCACAGCAAGCCGGATACTGAGTCCCAATCGTTCATGACCCCGCTTGCCTCTGCCGACTTCCACACCCCAATGCAGTTTCAGGATTGGCCGGTGAGCCAAGAATATGATCCTGATCAGTTAGACGAAGATGGCCGCCAATACCCAACGGAAGACCAGCTTGCTGTCACTATGCATGGTCAGGACGACCTGTTCGATGACGATGCACATAGCGACGAGGCGTCTCTTGACTCAACGGCCAAGCACGACGCAGAAAGTGCCGATGAAGACAGGCAGGAAGACCATAGTGGCAGGTCAGTGAATGGTGATGACAGGGAATCGGAAACGGCAATTGCCGCAGATGATCATGTGGCAGGAAGCAGGGAAAACAACCCAAATGACCAGTTCGAAGGACAGCCGAGTCTTGAGGAAGCTGGTTCAAGACAGTCTTCGGAAGACAACGCGTTCACCGCATCTAATCCAGGAAGTGAGCACGCAACGGCTGCTACTGACCCTCGACCCGAAGATGGCCCGCCTACTCCAAAGATGACTTCCTCGTCTTCTCAACAGGACGTAACGCCAACCGCCAGCAAAGGGCTTGCCCACAGCCGCCACAATCCTGCCCGGCCACACACTCCCGAGCAGCAAAGTCAGCACCTGTTCATGAGCGAAGACATGACATCGGATGCCTTCGCACCGGTTGATGTGACCAACATCCCATGGCACGCTCGGACAGACTCAACTCCCCATTCTATGCATAGCCAGAGCACGCTCTCTTCGTCTCCTTCCTCGCCGATTCACTCGTCGGTCCCCGTCGACAACCACGAGCCAGTGATACGCGACAGCTGGCCAACCCCGACCCAAGATCGCCTCCTCTTGAGCGGCATGGGCCGGCCTCGCAATGACTCGCAGCTCAGCAGCAATGCCGATTTCGATCCGTTTCGATACGAGGCCAAGGCTGCTGCGGCACAATGGCAACAGCGAGAGCCGGCAGGGTCTCATGGGCCAGGTTCGAACGGACGGACCACGCCGCACCGCAACTCTGTCGCCTCATCGTCCCCCAGCGGCTTGTTCCAGAAGATGAGAAGCATTTTCGAGCCAGCAGGAGGGGGGACGACCGCGAATCGCAGTCTTCCATCTTCGGGCCGGAACAGTCCAGTCTGGACGAGAGCAACCAGTGGTGCACCCCACCCTGGCTTCCGGAGGCCGAGCGGTCCCCCACAGAGTCCCACAAGGCACGCTTCCGGGAATGTGACAAGAGATGGTGATGGCTATGACAGTGCGAGCGATAGGAGAGGAGGTGGTTTCCTAGCTGAGACCGCTGCTGATGACGAGACCGACGAGCGTAGCTCGTTGCTGAACAACACATACGACGAGGGGACGGAAGTGAACTGACCACGCTCGGTAGGAGCTGGGGCTGTCCATGCCAGAGTCACTGACAACGGCGGCCCTGCTAACCCCGACGTGAGATCGAGCCTCCGTTCCACTCTCCGCGGCATCCAGCGAGGCATGCCCAGCGTGCTTGACTCCCAGACAACAAAGGTCGGCTTAGACGGTGCAACTTCAGATGTGACCTTGCAGAGCTGCGCGGGCTATACGCAGCCTCAAGGAGGCAAACGGACATACACCGAAGCTGCAGGAGACTTTAGACTCGCGTGGTTGTGGGCGGAGGGCTGGCGGGCACGTTTAAGGATGAGCGGGGACATCGTGGAGAAGGCGCGCTGGGAATGGCGGATGGACGACTTGATCGGCCGACCGAACAAGGTGCCCCTTATCGTGGCTACGGTCCCGGGTGTCTCGGTACTGAAGAGCCCGGGAGCGAAAGCTGGCAGACCCAGGCAGAAGTCAGTGCACTGGATTTAGTATCAGGAGAATATACTACGACACGTACAGTTCCAACCCCAGGTCATGTGCGATGCTTGCCGTACACTTCGTCTCTTATTGTTGTCAAATGTCCAAGGGACAGATAGGGTGTAGAAATGACCCGACTGGAGGCCAGCACGCCAAGCATCGTGCTTCCCGGAACGTCGATGATGGCCGTCGCTTGAGCCACGACAGGCTACGGACCCGGGTGGAATCCAGATATCCGCAGTTTCAGAGGAGCAAAATCCAGCTATGTCTCCATATTGAAGCAACCAAGTAGATTAGTGCTTCGGTCGTTTCTACCGGCGTCAGAAGTGGGAAGCATCAGCATACGAAGCCACTTGTTGTGGCCGAGTCCCGACTGGTACCTGGGACCGTTGAAAGTGTAGCTGTGCGGGGGATGCATAACCGTCTCGGATGAGGCTGCCGCGGTATGCCAAGAGCGGTAGCTTGAACTTCTTCCGATCTCCGGGGTTGTAGATTGACCATATAGAAGGCGATATTAGCCTGACTTCTAAGCTACCATTCCCCGTGGCTTCGCCTTGTCCGAGCAACGAAAATACCAGCAATCGCGCACCAATAGTCGACAAGCCTGTCACTGCAGGATGGCTTCTGAATCCCTGACATGCATGTCAAGTGCCGGGTTATTGTCCCCAGGTCGGGGTTCTCCTACCAATGCACTCCAATGGTCATTGAGCATATGCCCCTGAGCCATGTGCCCTTGCCGGATAAATGAACCTCAATATCTGAGTGAGAGTCCGATTGGATTTCCCCGGACTGCGTCTCCAACCCAAACTTCTCATCTTAGTATGGCCCTCCACGGATAAGCAGGCAAAGACTTAAGCAATTGAAATATGTGGCAGCGGAGGAAAGGAAGTTGTCTCTATCCCATTAACGGGCATTGCGGGGGTTAGGCTTCCCCATGGTATGGATGGAATCTTGAAGTGTTCCTGGACATACATATCTGGTCGTCCCTGCTGAGATGTCCGGCACACTCCCAGGACCAACAACTGCCCTAGCCTTCCAAACTCCGTCAAGGCCGATTCATCCCTGAGACGCGAGTCCGCAACATGAAGTTCCTCAGTTCAATCTCGGCCGGCCTGGCTCTGCTGGCCACTGGCGCGGTTGCTGCGCCAGCCTTTGACGAGCTGATGATGCCAACCGGTCCCCTCAAGCGCGCTTCCCAGGCGCTGAAGCAAGTGACAGACTTCGGCGCCAACACGTCCAAGACGAAGATGTACATCTACGTGCCCAGCAAGCTTGCGGCGTCCCCGCCCATCATTGTGGCCATCCACTACTGCACCGGCACAGCCAACGGCTACTACTCCGGCTCTCCGTACGCTCAGCTGGCCGACCAGAAGGGGTTCATTGTCATCTACCCGGAGTCGCCCTACAGCGGCACATGTTGGGATGTTTCTTCCAAATCGGCGCTCACGCATAATGGAGGGGGCGACAGCAACTCGATCGCCAACATGGTTACCTATGCCCTCAACCAGTACAAGGGCGACGCCAGCAAGGTGTTCGTTACCGGCTCTTCGTCGGGTGCCATGATGACGGTGAGTTTCCCGCTAACCAGTACCCCGGCATGAGATACAAGTTAGCTAACACTGTGACCACTCCAGAACGTCATGGCCGCGACGTACCCCGAGATGTTCCAGGCCGCCATTGCCTACTCCGGCACGGCAGCTGGGTGCTTTTATAGCCAGTCCGGCGGGGTGGACCAGTGGAACAACTCTTGCGCACAGGGTCAGGCGCGTGGAACACCTCAGGTAAGACCCTCTCCCGATATACCCCTTATGCTTTCCATATGCTAACGTCCTCTTCTAGGTATGGGCCAAGATGGTATTCGACAGTGAGTCCTCCGTGCTTATGGACACGCTCGGGGGGGAGGGCACTAACCGGTTGTCGCACAGTGTACCCCAACTACAATGGAAGCCGGCCGAAGATGCAGATCTACCACGGCTCGTCCGACAGCACGCTTCTGCCCAACAACTACAACGAGACCATCAAGCAGTGGTCCGGTGTCTTTGGCTACGACTACACCAAGCCCGACTCGACCAAGGCCAACACTCCTCAGAGCGGATACACCGTAAGTGCACGCACGGTTGTCTCGATTGTTGTTGCTTGATTCTAACCTGGTAGACCTACACGTGGGGTGATCATCTGGTCGGTGTCTATGCTCAAGGAGTCGGTCATAGTAAGTGACAGCCACACAAGCTTTCCCCGTCCAAGGGCTGCATCCTGACAATTTCCGCCCAGCCGTTCCCATCCGGGGCAGTGACGATATGAAGTTCTTCGGGCTTTAACTTGCCACTGGAAGAACTGAGGTTAAGTACGGCCAATCTCGGAAATTCGCTATTCCATTAGTGTGAGGTTCGCTTCGAAATACGGGGACGACGACTTTGTTGGGTCCGCCTAGACAGGCGATATGAGGTGGAAGAGAAGGAGGAAAATTCGTGGGCTCAGGACTTCTCTTCGCGACAATGACCGAGAGCTGCGGAAAGAGAGGCTTTTTGCCGCCATTCCGATTCCAACTGGGGGTAAACGCCGATGCGAATACGGTCCCCAAGGTGCGTAAAGCTGAGTAGAACCTGATGTATAGGGTAGGTAGGTATCTACCCTATAGGCCAAGATGCCCTCGCATTTCCACGCACCTCGAAACAAGCGCCATCTGATTTTCTCCCCTCTGAAAATTGCCAGAGACTTTCTTGAAGTCGTGCGTGTAGTCCGAACTTGCAGAGCAAAGTGCGTGGTCATGCGCCTTCCCAACGGTTCTTGCCGGAAGTGAGGCATACCTGAAATGGACTTGCTTTGCGCGGCCGCCCATTGCAAGTCGGCGCAAGACGGGGGAAGCTGTAAGATGCCATCGTTGGGCACCAGCAGGGCGAGCGCGTGCCAAGACCCGCTCAGTGATGTGGCTTTGGATTCTCCCAGTTACAACCACATCATGTCTCTGTCCGTCCATTCATGTCGGGTAGATCTATCTGTTAGCAGCGTCTCTTGTCTCGGTCGTTAGTGCTAGGCAGTTGATGTGGTCACCATGACGAGGAAAGGTCAAATCGGAGCGCTGGCCGCCGTGCAGTTTGGCACATGGAAGAAACACGTAGGTGTTTAACGCTGCGTTACCCGCAAAACTCCACCGTGGAACGACGGATTTCAGGATCGAGCCAACCAGACAAGCGGATCTGGGTCATCTCAACCGCCTGCAGCAGGAATAACCTCCAATGTCTGGCTTCCAACGGTGCCACGTCCAACATCATCGGCGACTCTCTCTCCACAGCGACTACGCAGGAGGACAGTGGACTCCAAGCCCGACCTTCCGGCCCAACGTTGCTTTTGATCAAGCTAGGTCGGCTCTTCAAGTAATTGAATTTCTAATCCTTTTGTCCATGATGATACGTATGAGTCGACGCCAGCCTGTCGACTCCTCGGCGAGTATTGTTGTTGACGTTTGGCGGATCCTACGGCCTTGGGCCGGAAGCCCTCTACAATCTCCCAGCAAGCCCGCGTCTAGGCTTGACAGTCGTGTGCTTCCTCATGTCTTTGAGGCGCCATGAGTCACATGGGTCTTCCTGCCAGCTTGAGCATCGATGGCCGGTGCCAGTGCCTCTGTTGCAGCCTGACGGTAGTATACGTCAGATGAAGCCTCCTTCTATTTATCAGTCTTCCACTCCTATATTTTGTACCGCCTTGTATCTAGCCTCACAACCGCACCAGCGTCCTTGGTTCGACCAAGTGTTGTACCGTACATACTGACAATCGGTGACCATCTTTACATTGGCTGTTGGCCAAGACAACCGAAGCTTCCTGTTCCTGCAAGAACTCAAGAAGCACCGCCTCCGTCCATCTCCCCATCCCCTCCATCCGCCTCCCATCCTCTAGACTTTTCCTTCATACCCAACGCGCAGTATGCCAGTTGAGGTCCAATCTCCGCCAGAAGTCCTACGTGATCAACAACAGTCCGCCATGGGAGCTACGGAGACCGAGGCCGTGCCCGTCGTCGATTCGGTGGTGCGGGCCATCCACAACCTCACCACCGACGCCAACTACAAGCTTGTGTCCGATGTCTTCTCGGAAGCCATGTTCCTGAGGGACCAGAACAGGAGTCTCAAGACGGCCAAGCGCGAGCTACTGGAAGAATACCGGAGCTTCCGCAATGAGCTCGAGGAGCAAGAGAAGAAGCTCAAGGGCGAGAACGACTCGCTGAAAGACAGACTCGAGGAAAAGGACAAGGAGATCGCCGAGCTCAAAAACACCAAAACGCAGCTCACCGAAGCCAAAGACTTGCTGGACGCGCAATTGCTGGAGAAAGACAACAGCCTAGCGGCGCTTACCGAAGCCAAAGACGCACTCGAGCTGGATAAAGCGTCGCTGGAAGCAAAGTTTGCAGAGAAGGACGCCGAACTGGCCGAGATCATTGCTGCCAAATCTGCACTGTTAGAAGAAAAAGCCGCACTGCAGTCGACGGCGGAACAGCAAGCCAAGGAGTTGGCCACACTCCGTGAGGAAAGAGAGGCAATAGAAGCCTCACTATCGGACAAGACGAAAGAGGTGGAAGCGCTCACTGAGGAGAAGGTCAGGCTCATCGGCGAGATATCGACACTCGAGACGGCAGCCGCTGAGAAGGATGCAGAACTGGAGGGATTAAGAGCAGAAAAAGCGGCACTTGTTGAGGAGAAAGGGACGCTCGAGTCGCAACTCTCGCAGAAAGAGAAGGAAGTCTGTGACTTGCAAGAAGCCAGGACAAGGCTGGAGTCTGACCTGTCAGAAGTCAAGGGCTGCAGAGCCCAGCTTGAAACCCAACTTGCCGAGGCCAACACCAAGATCGAGACGCAGGATGCAGAAGCCGAGTCTGCTGCGAAGGAAATTGCGACGCTCAGGGCGGACGCTGATGAAAGCAAGACTGCACTCGCCGGCATGAAAGATGAACTCGACAAAATTACAACCACTGCGGAAGAGCAAAAGGCTCGGGGGAACTCTCTCGAGACTGAGCTCAGGGACATGGCAGCGAAGGCTGTTGAGCAGGCTGCCCATGTGGAAGCGCTGGAAGGGGAAGTCACCGACTTGACACGGAAGGTGGAGGAAACCGTGACTCGCACTGAGGCACTAGAGGGCGACCTCGAAGGGGCGACCAGGCTGAGCAACGAGCGAGCCACTCGCATCCAAGCCCTTGAAAGCGAGATCAGTGCCATGACGACAACGGCTAACGAGGCCAGGGCGCGGGTCGAGTTCCTCGAGACGGAGCTAGGCGTCGTCACGGGCAAGGCCGAGCAGCTGCAGACGGACCTCGCCACCACCAGCGAGGATCTGCGAGGCAAGAACGCGCGGCTGGCCGTGCTCGACGGCTATCGCGTGGCCCTCCGGAGCGAATCAGAGGACACGTACGTGCAGATCCTCGACACCATCTGGACGAGCATCGCCGGCCTGGTCGAGACACAGTTCCGCCAGGACCTGGACCCCAGCGTTCTCGGCGACGAGTCGTGCTGGGCCAACCTCCGCCAGTCCGAGTACCTGAAGAGCGCGCGGCACATCCCGCTCCCGCCGTCCAACTCCCCGACCGCTAAGCAGATGCGCGTCGCCGCCGTGCTGGCCGTGCTCAGCCGCTCCCTGCACCGGTACATCTTCCGGCCCGTCTACCTGGCCGAGGACTGCGACGGCGACGAGTGCGTCGTCGACATACTGCGCGCGATTGCCTGCGACGACCCTACGCGGGAGGAGCACACCCGCGCTACCCTGCTGGCGATGCTTCCAGACAAGCAGAAAGCCAGTGCAGCCAAGCGGGTCTCCACCGTCGTTCGAGAAGTGTCCTGGTCGGTCCAACACCTCCTCAGCGCGTTGCAGTACGAGGCCTTCTGCACCGGCCTCGAGACCGCGTGCAAGCTGGCGTGTGTCCAGTGGATGCGCATCCAACTGGCTCAAATGAAGATCGAGCCGTACTTCGGGCCACCCTACGATAACTGGGATTGGCAGGTGCTCCCGTTGCCGGCGTTTGAGTGCAGCGAAGAAGGGGTGCATCTCCACGGCGACGGCGACGACCAAGAGGGCGCGGCCGTTGTTGATGATACCGACGACGTCGTGGTCGAGATTGGCCGCCCAGTCGAAGATCTGCCGCTCACTCCGCGGAGCGGTGGGGGCCGGCTAATCGACCAGGAAGACCAAAAGTCCGCCAGGTCGAGTCCGCGGCCGACGCCGGACTGCGACGGGGAGTCGGAAGTCGGGCCCGACGAGATCATGCTGGTGGTGTGGCCGAGCATGTGCGCTCTCGAGAACGGCGAGCTCGACTCGATCACCCAAGGCCTGGTCATCTCCAAAGACCAGGTACGCGCTGCCTTGGACGAGGTCCGCGGCCGCGGGAGACGTCCGACCACCAAGAGGGCGCGCACTCTGTCCATGCCCGGCCGAGGAGTCAGCGGCCCGGCCGGTCAGGGTTTTTTATCGCGAGGGGATGGAGATGGGTCGAAAAACGGCTGACTCGGGACAGAGGCCGTTCTAGACGGGGTCGTGTGTGGATCTAGATGGTACACTGGTCGTGTTCACTCGTGTGGACAAAGGAAACGGAAACGGGCCCGTCTCTTAAGGGGCTGTACTTGGCTTCGGCGATGGTCGTCGCTACGCGCTTACTTTCAACGGCTGAGGAAGGGAGTGTTTGGAAACGTGTACAGATTGATTGCTCGCATCATTAACGGGTCTTGGGTTGTGGTTTAGATCATGTCTGCGTACGGGTTTGTCTCTATTTCTCTTTGAAGGACTTGAAGACGGTTTGTTTTCTTTCCTCTTGTTTACTTGGCTTGCCCCTTTTCTAGACTCTAGCACGTGGGCCAACCACATGTTGCAAAGTACATCTACAGTAGCATCATCCAAGCTACCTTCACAATAGATCTACTTGGGGCTTCATTTGAGAATGCCGCAATTACTGTCAGAATGCTCGAGAATAACTCGGGAACAAGCTGAGCAATTCCATGGTCAGCGCAACCCATCCATCAGGCCCTGGAGGTGCTCCCACTCTTTCGACCCCTCCCAGTTTCCCTTTGCCTTGCCCATAACGCTCCGCACCGCGTTTCTCGCCTTGAACTTCCATTTCGATCCGATCTCCGGGGCCTCGGGGCCGTAATTCTCCAGAGCCGAGACCAACTCGTCCGTCCTCTCCACGACACTGGCCCAGGCGTCCTGCTCCTCCAGCCAGTTGCTGCTGTTCTCGTCTCCGGTAGACGCGGCCGATGCCGCTAGTCCGACACCCGCTCCACCGACAGCCGCGCGCCAGGCTCGTTCTGCCGCATCGATGGCTCCCGAGTAGTCACGACGCCAGACACGCTCGCGAGCGATCAGTTCCCAGAGGCCAGACCGCCTTGTGATGAGGGGCACCACGATGGTCTCCAGCAGTTCGCATACGGCGCGCTCGGTGGAGCCGCGGGGCGGCTCATAGACTCCAGAGGATGCAGTCGACCCGTGCTTCTCCTGCGACAGGACGGCTTCGTTGAGGAGCAGGCGCAGCACGTCGATATCCAGCACGTCTTCGCTGTTTCGGATGCGGATGATGTGTCGAAGGGCGAGGAGGATCTCCGAGACTGGTGGCGGCCGCATCCTGGCAGCGAGGGTGATTACGTTGTCCCAGATGCGCCAGTTGTCGTGGGCAATCGAGGCACCGCGCTTGTATGCCGCAAGTGACTGCGAGAGGAGCACTGACGGGCGTTGTTTCTGGGCCTCTTCCCTTTCCAAGGTCTCTGAAAGTTGCTCTATATCTTTCCCTTCTGCCTCGGGTGCCGCTGTTGGTTGTGCCTCCCCGTGTTCTTCTTGCTTCCGCTCGTCCTTCTCGTTCTTGAGCTCCTTGACCCGCTCAACGTACAAGCTGTAGAGCGCACTCCCCAGATTACTCCAGGTTCTTGCGTCTTCTCCGCCGACAACGTCATTGGCACAGGAAATGGCTCTCTGATAAGCCTCTGCTGCGTCGGAAAACTCGCCTAGGCGCAGGTAGATGTCGCCCAGCCTGTTCCACAACTCCGGGTTCAGACGGTTTGCCAGGACAGCCTTCCGATAACACTCCCGTCCCTTGATCCAGTCCTTGCGCTTGAGGTAATATTCGCCCAGAGACTTTTGGGCTCTGGCAAACCTCTTTTTGGAGATATCCCAGGCACGTTCGTAGTGCTTCGGATCGTCCTCAATGTCACCGAGGATACACAAAAGGCGAGGTGCGTTCGGCGGCGGCGGATCCCTCTCGGGGCCATGGTAGTCGCCCGCTCTCAGTTCTGAGCCGTCGACCTCGGCCGCACCAAACTCCTCGTCAGGATCGGCAGACTGAGCATCCGTGCCGTCAGTACGGCAGAATAACCGCCACCGCAGCACTGCCTTCGCTTTCTCTTCGCCTCCACTGCCCCTCCCATCTTCATCTCCACTCGCGGCGCTGCTCGCAAGACACAGCGCGACTTCGGCCCATAGGCGTAGCCGCTTGAAGATCTCGAGGGCCGACACCAACGATCCCACGCCAGCCCATGCATATGCCAACTCCGATTCCAGGTGCCACCTGGGCGGCGAGGAGAGAGCATGGATATACTCGAGCCGCACATGAGCAGGCGCCGAGTCCGTCGGCCTTGCGGCTGGAAGGAACGAAGTAGGCTTGTTCGGCTGGCGCGTCACCGCAGCAGCAGCTTCTCCGTCAGGCCCGCTGACCGCAATCACCGGGACTGTACTTTGCGATGTCTTCGGCTCGACCGCCGTGCCTTCTTCTTCCTCAGGTGTCTTGGCTGTCGTATCGACGATAACTTGGTCGACGACGGCTTGCAGCTGAAGCACGCCCCGCTCAAGTGTCCTGCTGCGATGAAGCTCGATTCTGGACCTGAGCAGCAGAGCGTGGGTATATATTTGCCAGTTCGTAGACTTGTCTGATATGACTCTCGTTGCAAAAGGAAGGATCTCCTCGGAGGTGAGGTTGTCCGTTGGAGAGAAGGCATCTTTGAGGGTGGCTTCGGTAAGTAGGATGATTTGGTCCAGGGCAGCCAACTGTGGCTGATCTTCCGGTGACATGTCCTTCAGTTCGTCTGGGAGTCCGCTCTGCACTTCATCCTTACTCTCTTCGGCGGTGAACGTGACGCTCTCCAGCAACGTGTCGTCATTGAGGGCTAGCGCCTGCGGCAGAGCCTGGCCTTCTCCCTGTTCAAAGGTTTCCTCTATCGACGGGGCCGACGCACTTTTGGCCAGCACAACAAGTTGGCTTGTGCTTGTCTCCTGAAACCTGGTTCTCTTGCCCAATGCTCCAGAAAGTGCGTAGCTGAACCGACTGATGGCCGTTGCTTCCTTCAGCGCGGCCCTTGCCTTCTTGTCCTGCCCAAGCATGATGCAGATGTTTGCCTTCTCGACCCAGAAGCGTGCCCTGTCGTGCGCAGACCAAGCCGGATCTGGACGGCCGTGCTTGATATCGTCCTCGAGAGCTGCTAGCCCTATTTGTATGTCCTGTTCTAGGGTCGGGATATCGCTCCATTGGTGACTCTTGTTGAACAAGCTCCCAGGGCCCAGACTCGGCTGGGTGAGCAGCTTGTAATGCCAGACACTGACACGCAGGGCATGCCACCTCAGGCTTGGCCCGGCGGCGACCTTGGTTTCATCTGCAGATCCGACGGGGAATCGAACGTTGGCAGAGTCTGGCACATATGCAGTGAAGATGTATCTCGCAAGGCAGAACAGCTCGATGGAGGGGATGTACGGATACGGCGAGACGCCGTCCACCTCAAGAGATGCAAAACAAGCCTTATGTAGGGAGGCGAGCGAGCCCGGTGGGCTCTTATCGGCAGCCCTAGTCTTGGCCGCCTGGTCGAAAACAACGCCAATCCTTGCAGCATCGGCCAACACGGGGCCGGTGACATTGGTTTGCAGAAAGGCATCGAGAGCGGCAAGTCCGACAGCTAGCCTTGAATGACCTGGGCCCTCGGTATCTGCATGCCGCACGCGGGCGGCTCTTTCTGAATTGTCTGGGTGTTGCTGCTCTTGTAATAATGAACCTGCAAATTCTGAGATGATGTCTCGAGCGCAGGCACTCGTGAGGACGTCCTCGTATTGGCCCAACCGCACCAGGCGAGTGAGCTCCTCTGCGCTTGATCCCATGACAAACTCTGTCCCTGTTATTCGTCTGGGGAAGACAAAAGCGCGGTCAATAACAATCCAGAACACTCACTGTGTCAAGGTCATCGTTCGTTGACCAAAGCACAGGCGTAGATATATTCTTCCCATTTGAGACGTCCCAGAAAAAAAGTTCAGTGTGGGGGAGGGGCAAGTCTCCGGCGCCTGTGATTCGTTCACCCCGTCCCAAACGACTTTACGTAAGGCACCGGAGCAGAGTCCCGTCCCGACTTCATGTCCAGTCTAGCTAAATTACATGCCCAAGGTACGAATACACCTTCCTACAGACTGTAACTGACGCTACGGGATTGGTCGTGAACAAACACAAACAGAAGGCTCCATGGATATGTGAATACTCAAGCTAACACGGCTGATTCATTCATTCGCTCTCCGACCTCCGCCAGTTGGGGCAGGAGGGATGGTGTCGACAGCAGTAATAATACATGTAACATTGTTACACGCAACGCTGCTAACAAACTGGTAGGTCTAGCCCCGTCCAGGCCGCTCATTTCTTTCCCTTCTTGCGGCCCGGCACGACCTTGAACTGGCCGCCTGGGATGGGCCCCTCGTCTTTGCTAGCAGGGGCTGCACCACTGCCGCTGCCCTTCTTGGCCACCTCGTTCCATCCACCCGACGGGTTGCTCTTGGCGTCGCCTGGAGCCGGCGTCGGCTGCTTCTCGACAATGCCCCTGTCGGCAAGCTTCTTGCGGCGCACAAACTCCTCGCCAAAGTGACGCCCGTCCATGGTGGTGCTGTTGGCATAGACGGCATCCGCCAGGATGGACGCATCCAGCGGGAAGCCGAGCAGGTTGGAAGCAAACGCGTCAACTGTTGCGTCTTGTTAGCCGGAATACTCCTCTCTGTAACAAGGCCGGATTGATAGCAGGCGGACAGAGGAAGAAGAACTTACTGTCCGTGATGCCGCTCAGGCCACGCGACAACTCGCGGTGGAGCCACTTGTGGAACTCCTGCATCGCGTCGCTGCCACTGTCCTTGGAAGCCGTGGCGGCATTGGATGGCTTGGGCACGGGCTTGGCCACCGGGGTAGGAGTCGCCTTGACTGTGCTCGTGCTGGCAACGCGGGCCTGTGTCGAGGGGCCTGTCGGGACCTTGACCTTGCCGCCGGCGCCGACAGTGGCCCAACCATTCCCGGCAGCCGGTGCACTAGCTCCAGCGGGAGTCGGCCCCGCGAGGCCCGGGGGACCCGATGTCTTGCTTGCGAAGTCGGCATAGCGTTTGCCTATCGCGGCGGTCGGAGCCACACCCTGTTGCAGGGCAAGCTCCCTGGCCTTCTGCTTGCGAGCCTCCTCCTCGCGCTGGATCTCTGCGAGGGTCTTCTTTCGCTCGTTTGCAGCCGCCGCAGCTGCTGCAGGCCCAGCTCCAGCCACGACACTCTTGACCGCGGCTGGCTTGGCCCATGGAGGGTTGACGCCTGGGGTGTTGACTGGGGAGCCCGTGCCCCAGGTGCTGGTAGACGGAAGACCGGATGCCGCCGAGGCGCTCGCTTTCTCCCGCTCACGAAGTGCCGCGGCTTCCTGTTCCAGGAGAGCTCTGCGTGCCGCAGCGGCAGCTTCCTCGGCCTTGGCAGCTTTCCTGGCCTCGGCCTCCTGAATCTCCTTGAGGCTTGGGCCCTTGTGCGACTCGTTACCCGGTTGAGGCGCCCAGGGAGCCAAGGGTGGGGGAGCTGCTGCTTCCGCAAGCGTATCCGGAGTGCCAGTCGGCGAGGGACTCGTGAACTGGGTGGGAAGGGTCGATTTCTGGCGCTGAGCAGTGGGAGCCGGGAGGGGAGTGCTGGATGGAGGAGGGAAAGGCATGGGCAAACCAGAGGCGGACGGTTTGGCCCACGCATCTTCAGGCTCGACCTGCCGTTTCGAGGCTGCTGCAGCGGCGGCGGCGGCTGCCTGCGTCTTCTGTACCTGTTGGGTAAGAGACAACTGCTGCTGCTGAGCTTGGGTGATGGCAGCGTTCTTGCCACTCCGTGTCTGCGAAGTACGCGTGACCTCCTCGATCACTTCAATGGCTTGCTCAGTTGTGGTCGTGGCCGGTTTCGTCACGCGCTCATACTCTGTAGTCTCTTCCCTGACCTCGGCCAAGCCTCCCTTGGACGTAGCTTCGGCGTCTCGTTGCGCACGAATGTCTTGGAACTCCTTGAGTCTGGCACTAAAGCCCTGCGAGTCGTCCTGCAGCTCGTCGATGCCTGGCAGCTGGCTCCGCAGCCCTGAATCAGCTGGCGGCGCGCCGATAGGCTGAGTCAGGAAATGGTTTCCGAGACCGCCGCCCGCTTGGAGGCTGGCAAGCGTCTGTCTCTCCTGCGGCGTCAGATCCTGTTGCAGCAGATCCGAGCCCAAGCCCATACCCGCCGGCGGCGTGGGGTGAATGAGGTTTCCGGTCGGCTCGAAGAAGCCA
>Ga0209127_100281_pt1 | contig 17835 bp, 32 predicted proteins | sample LakSupMetagenome_FD_187469 | JGI IMG/M metagenome (GOLD analysis project Ga0209127, IMG submission 187469) | Freshwater microbial communities from Lake Superior, Canada - Sta WM archaea (SPAdes) (version 2) | ecosystem: Environmental > Aquatic > Freshwater > Lake | place: Lake Superior, Canada...
CAAGCCCGCAGCGCTCACGACCAACAAGATCCTCTGCGCCGCTAGGCTCGCATATCGCACAATACAACATCATCGGTAGACCACCCGCGGTGGCCTCGCCGTATCAACATCACTTTACACCGCAAGCTTTTCCAAATTCGTCAGAACCGGTGATGACACCAGCCTTGCCAGCAGACGACACTGCCGCGCACCCTTGTCACGAACTGTCCAGGCACCAAAGTCTGCCTTACGAAGCAGACCTAGGACACTTGGGCGAGCTATCAACGGAGAGACAGACAAGAGAGGTGCACGGGGACTCGCAACCGACGCAGGAGATGGCCGCCGACAGGTTAGGACGATGGGGAGGTCGGGGACACGAGCGTTTCTAAGGACGGCTGCGACCACAAAAGGAGCTGATCGATAGAAAAGGATACCCCAGTAGAGGTCATGTGGATAGCTCGGTGTAGCACGGAGCTGATAAGAGGATGACATGGTGGAATTATGGATAAAAAGGAACAGCATACGAGGCCGGTCGATAGGAACATGTGATGGAGGTGGGAATGATAGGATAAAGCAAATCTAAAAGCCCAGCGCCTCGACGCAGCCTCGACGTTGTCAACTGCTTGAAATACAGCAAAAGCACTCGTCGTTCATCCTGCCCTATATACTACATACAGTTGCAGGTTAATGCGAGAAAGTCATGACTCAGCCTAGCCATAAGATGCCGGTCAGTGGGCCTAACATCCAAGGGTGTCGTTTTCTCGCATTATTGAAAGATGGCGCGCTTGGCATGCTACATCACGTGGTTTTCGGCAATCCAGCTACCGATGATCTGCTTGCAAGTAACACGAGCAACCGTCTTGTCCCCATACAAATAACGGTGGCTAAATGAACACAAGGGGTTGCTGTGGTGGACTGAGTAGATGAGGGCTACCAGCGGCCTCATGTCGGGGTTTGTCCGGATTCTCTCTTAGGAGGTCAACTTAAACTTGTTGACTCTTACATGTCTTTGCGTAGGTGAGGTCGTTTGAGCGAGGTGAAGTCTTAGAAGTCAAAACATAAGCATAGCGCCCCAAATTTTCATGCAAAAGAAAAAAGGAAAAGAAAAAGAGAGTAAAAAAGAGAGGAAAAAAAAATTGGACCCTTGAGTGTTGTACACGCCAGTCGGGGGTTTGACCCAACCGGGAGTCGAACATACAACCTCCAGTGATGGTATAGCTGTCCTCGCAGCCAGTTGCCCCAACGTGCCTCGTATGCCGACAACTGGAACGATTCGATTGAGCTATACCACACCTTCGGTTGTAGGTACTTTCCGCTCTCCAAATATGATATTTATTATTGCTCCAGCGACGGGAGTCTCTATCTAATAGTTCACCTTACTTTTATCACACGTACTTTACTCGCCTACTATACTAATGCTCCACTTTATTTCGTGCCCTTTTACTTCTTCGTTACCTAGTAGTTATGCAAGAACACGTGAGGTCGCTTAGAAAACTACAGGTCGAGTCTAGGAATGGATAACGCCCGTCTCGGTATCAAAACACAGATGACTCCTAGCAAGCTTACCCGAAGCTGACACGCACATTATTGAGTCTTGGTCCTCGTTACACTACTGTGATCTGAATGTGAACTTGACCTAAAATCTCCCTATGGGTGGCATTGACTTACATTTCACAGCGGCCTTCTGTCTTCGCGAACTTCTCCTAGACCGTTAAATTGACTCTTCCCACCGCGTCAAGCTTCTCTAAACTTTTTACCTTTCGAGAAGATGCCGCAACGGCGTTGCCAACTTCCACTCTAAGATTATCACCACCTCGCTTCTACCCTGTCACAACCTCAGCTGGACACATTGTCCTTAATCAATGCCCTTATTTCTCTTTACTATCTGGTAGAGGTTGAACGAATCTATCATCGGGCAAGATGCCTCGAACCGAGCCGCTCGGGCACAGACTCCCTAAAGGAGGCTTTCTGTACAACGGACAGAAACCATTCTCAGAGGCCAAGTCTGCCACCAAGGTTGTCGGCGCAATGAGAGCTGTCAAGGGCGTCGAGTATCTGCATCCAAACGAAGCCGACCACTGCATTGGTCTTCTTTTTTTGTTTGCCGCTGAGAAGGCGCACACCATGTACCAACTCGGCGACAAGTTCTGGCCGATGATAATGAAGGATGTCCGGTGGGCGCAAGCGTCTAACAGGATCACACCTCAGATGATCCAAGAGCTTATCACCCGCGTCATGAAGGCGAGGGCTCAGAAAACATCAAGCATGGCGCTGGCAAGCAGCCACCATTCGCCGGAGGGTGCGCCATTGCCATTGACCGTTTCGTCGCGAATCTTAAGGAGGCCGGCATGCATCGTTTCATCCCGGTACTCGAGGACGACGACTCAACTACTCTAGTTCGAGAGACTGATACCGGCAGTGTGAACAAGAACGGCAACGGAAGCGAGACTGCCCCGACCCCGTGGCTGCAGTTCCCATGGCCCAAGCGACAACAACTCAAGGGGACACCGCCACAACCACGACCACCGAGACGACTAGCGCTCCCAGCACTCCCACCTCGGATACTCAAGCCGCCTCTCCAGCTCAAGAGCCCACCGCTACCAAGCGCAAGGTCATCGTAAGTCCACGCCCCCGACCATGATCAACATTGATGCCAAATCTATCTAACCCAACATCAAAGTGCACCCAGCCAGAGAAGCCGACCGAGAACGTCTTGAAGTTCGTGAAGAAGAAGCTGCCGGGCAAGGGCGGCTATATCGTCACCGCCAGCGAGCAGCTGCAACCCAAGGACGTGCAGAAAGGGCAGAAGCGGATCGACGCCGACCTGCTGGAAGTGGTCAAGGACTTCGAGCGTCTCTGGAAGGAAAGGCTTCGTCGGCTTGAAACCTGTAAGTCGCCGCGAATCGAGTGTTGCAACGGCTACGGTCCATCCAAGTTACTAATCGACATATGCAGGAAGCGTGACCAAGACACCGAGAGACCACGGCAATGCTGCGAGTGAGTTTGATGTCGAGGCGAGATACCAATCGAGGACTTGTTACTTGTACAACGGTTTCGGGGAGTTTGTGGAAACGCCCGACAAGGGCTCGGTGCTTCCAGGCGCGGAAATGCTCGTGGCCTTATCACGGGCTGGCCCACGTCTTTCTACTTTGGCTTTGCATAGCCTCCGAGGGAGGGTAACCCCTGTCAATACTGTACCCCGCGGTGCTGCTCGCAGCAAAGGGGAACAACGACTAGTGTATTATACAAAGAAGGAAGGGTTTGGCATGGGCAAAGTCGAGAACTTTGATGACGGAAAATATCCACTTCCCAAGGAGATGCGTGGACTATTTGTTACTACCTACCCGAGCCTCATAGCCATCAGCAAGAAGATAGACATCCATCATTACTCGCATCCTCGCTGTGGAGAACATGGTGCTGCCTCGACTTCTTACTAACGACAGAAATGAAGCCATGCCCTCACTGGCCGCCTCGTGTCCAGCAGAGCGTCTCAACCACGGAACCACATCAGTTGCATGCTCCATCATGCAGAATAACATGTTCTGGGACCAGACCATTCACAAACGGTAGCTGGATTAAGATGGTGGGCTCATCACTCGGGAACTCGGTGTTATGGCCGGTTATAAAGCTCGTCGCCTTCATATCCGCTGCTATGACGACCGATGACCTGAGGGTGCCGGGCATGATGTATGCCACTGACCCTGCTGGGCCTGGTTTTATAGCGTTCGCTGAGGGGAATGGATGAGCGGTCGTGAAAGAGGAGTGGGCTGAGATGGGCGATGGTGCGGTGATTCGGATGAGGCCGTTCAGGACTATGGAGAGCCTGTGGTGGGATCAATTAGCAAAGTCATTGTACGTGTGATGGGAGGCGAAATGCTGTCGTACTGCACCGACGGAGCCCAAGCCTGGCCCACGGTGGTGCGAGGGTCGATGATTGACCAGGTGGCCTTGGTGGTCTTTCCGATGTCAAAGTTGACGGCGGACATTGCTTCTACTGGCAGCGAGGAGAGCTGCCAGCACTCGAGAACTGAGTAGCCATCTCGAGAAGACAGAGCCGTAATGTTGAGAGATTGTCGGCTGATAGGTGCTGATGCCACGGCTAAGGCCACGGAAAACAGGCCTAGGAGATAGGATATCTTCATGACTTTCGAGAGTAAAGCGGGCGGAAGGCGGTTCGTGACGGCCGGAAGCATCTTGAACAAAGGCGAGAGTGATCCCTTCCCGTCTAGTTGTGGTTGTGGCTTGCGGACATCCGGCCCAATCAGTGAGGCTGTAAGAGCCCAAGCATGGAGTGGTTGCACAGCATGATTCTCCGTGTAGTTGAATCCTGCCTTTGACCAGGTACTCCGCAAAGATTTGAACCTTCAGCGGATCAACCGTCTGCTTGGAGAGCACATTGCAGAGCAATTGGAGGACGCGAATATCTAGCGTCACATGAGATTGACAGCATCCAGGTCCGATGGGAAGAGAAGCTAGCAGTTTCGACAGCCAGTTAGGGACAGAATCCGCAGATGCCTTTGTCAGGCCAATTAGGATCGGAGCCCTAAGGCGGCCAAAGAGGTCAGTGTAAGCAGCTTTCACTAACGAAGACCTGGAATAGCCGGGCTGGAGATAAATCTCTGTGTGTCCCTGACGCTTTGTTCCACTGCAAACCGACCAATCTGGTAAAGCTTGTCTAATTTGAATGAAAGCATCACTGGGAACCATTACCGGCAACCTATTTGCTAGATCACTCACTTCCGTTGTGGTCGCTGGCGTAGCCGCTTGATATTAGAATTGCTATTAAAATGGTTTCACCCATGGGTTTGTGGTTCTCTTAAGCTCAGAGCTAAGGGATGCTCGCGCGAAGTGGGGCGCAGCCCTGAGCAACTTAAAATGTGGGACAGTTTCCGACAGGTGAGGCTATCTCGGTGCGGCGGACATGATGCAGCCTATTATCTCAGTTTTCTTACCCGGTCGTCTTGTCAAGCATTGATCTGAAATAACTAGTCTAACCGCTGCAGATCTGCCTTGCTAGAAGAGGAAGCTGGAATGGACTTGTTACGCATATTTGGCGCCCCCTTGCCCTTTACTTCACCGCATCCCACGTCGCTATCCCACGTTGCTGTCCGTGAACCGTCACGTCATCAGCTTGTCGTCGACGTTGAGCTTTGCAGGCGGTTATCTGGTAGAGGTCTAAAAGTCTCAATACGGCAGGTCGCTTTTAGCGGGGCCGGGCGCGATATCCTGGTCCGGCATCTGAGATAGCGGGACGGGAGTGGCTGGATCTTGGCGATGCGCGTGCTTCGATCAATATCGGTTGCAGATCGTCATTCGCCAGACTGTTTGACTAGAATGCTAATGTCGCTGGTGATCCAGCTAAGGTCGCACGTTGAGTGTGACCTTACGTCAGGTAGCACCTCACACGGACATGCCTAAAGTAGAAGGTTGGTCCAGATCCACGATGTCGCCCCCCAGACAACCTTGCAGCTAATCGCATTCTAGAACAAGTCTTCGAGACCACATCTGCCACGACCCCAACTTTTCTATATATAATGGTGTGGAAACAGCGCTTGAGAGTGATACAGACGAAGCCTCGCCAACCACTCCGATCGACTGACTGATTGTCGTCTCTCGCCATGATGCACCCGCTCATTCTCTCCATCTGCGTTTCGCTTGCCTCGGCAGCAGCTGTCGCAAAGCCAGAGAGAGTGAGTTACGACGGCTACAAGGTCTTTCGGGTCGCCGTAGGCGACCAAGTCGCCAAAGTCAATGACGTCGTCTCCAGTCTCGGCTTGGCTACCTGGAAAGGAGCGCCACGGGCGGGAGCCTTTGCCGATATTGTGGTTCCGCCCACCAAGATCGACTCCTTTGCTGAGAAGGTCGCGGGTCTGGACACGGTGACGATGCATGAAGACCTTGGAGCATCCATCGCCGAGGAATCCAGCTTCCACACCTACGCAGGTACGGTGTTTCCCCGACGTGCCCCAATGTATAGTCGAGAGTCGCTGGAGCTAATGAGTTGCATCAGCGGGCTCCGCCAACAGCACGTGGTTCAATTCGTACCACGCGTATGCCGACCACATCCAGTTCCTGAAGGACCTGGTGGCTTTGGCCCCCTCCAACGCAGAGATTGTGACTGCCGGCAACTCGCTGCAAGGCAACGCCATCACTGGCATCCACTTCTGGGGAAGCTCCGGCAAGGGCGTCAAGCCAGCGGTCGTCTTCCACGGCACTGTCCATGCCCGAGAATGGATCTCCACCATGGTGGTGGAGTACTTCGCCTACAACCTCCTGACGAACTACGCCAAGTCGTCTGAGATCACAGCCTTCATCGACAAGTACGACTTCTACATCTTCCCTGTTGTGAACCCCGATGGTAAGACCTCCGTCAACCCCGTCACCTACAGCTCGTTTTGACATTCGTTAGGTTTCCTCTACACCCAATCCAGCAACAGGCTGTGGCGCAAGAACCGCCAAAGCACTTCGGGCAGCACGTGTATCGGACATGACATCAACCGCAACTGGCCGTACCAGTGGTCCGTGACGGGTGGAGCATCCACAGATCCGTGCGCCGAGGACTTCAAGGGCAAGACCCAGGGTGATGCGCCAGAGACACAGGTTTTATCTGCATGGATGCAGAAGATTAAGAGCGCTCAGGGGCTGAAGCTCTTCATCGACTACCACTCTTACTCGCAGCTCTTCATGACGCGTAAGGAAAAGAACCCTTCGAGACATTCCATCTTCTGCTAACTTTCGATGCAGCATATGGCTACTCTTGCACAGCAGTAACGGCAAACAATAACGAGCTCCAAGCTCTGGCCAAAGGCGCCGTGGCTGCCATCAAGGCCGTCCACGGAACCGCCTTTGACTATGGCCCTATCTGCTCGACAATCTACAAGGCCACTGGCAGCAGCGTTGACTATGTGAACGACGTCGTCAAGTCAGACTACACGTTTACATCAGAGTTACGAGATACTGGCAACTATGGATTCGTCCTTCCGGCGAACCAGATCGTGCCCAGCGGCGAGGAGGCGTATGCTGGGATGCGATACTTGCTGCTCAACATGAAATGAAATAGGGCCCACGTATCACTCACGTATCCCAAGTGTGCCGTCGGGATCCGAGAAGAATCAATCCTGATTCAGCAAATCAATTATATTTACTTGAAAGGCATATAGCCCGCTCCGACCACTCTCTCAGCATCACCATCTATCTTCTCATTCTGGCTTGCCACATGAAGCACATATGAAAGAAAGGCTAGGCCGCCAAGCCTAAGCCCTGAACATTTACCCTGACCCGTAAACAATCCTGCCTGCCAACCTCTGATCAGTCTTCCTTCTGTTTTCGTTCTCTGCTTCCTACAAGCCTCTTGCCCTCCGCCGTCGACAAATAAATATTGGCACATCATCATCCAGGATCTGAAACTTTGCATTATCACAAAAGACGATGTTTCTCTTGATCGGATAGCTTTGAAACAATGTCCCTAATGGCCACCCGCAGGTCTTATCTGAAATAAAAGCCGCCGTAGACCGTCCGGGTCCAAAGCTTAGGCGCTGTTGTTTTTGAGAGATGGGTTACCGTAGCTAAGCACAACAGCATGCATGTATTGATATACCCCAGTCAGTGTCTCCTCATACCGGCACCGCAACCTAATTCCCAACATTCGCAACCACGGTCTTCGTATCCCCCCCTAGACACCAGCACGTCCCGAGCGTCTGCGTCCCCGTCCCGGCCACGTTGTACGTGCACCCCACGTCCGTCCGCTTCTGGAAGTAGTTCATGCTGTTGCACAGGTTCATGCAGTCCCCAAAGGTCGACACGAGCATCAAGGCCAGGTCCTCCTTCGCGCCGTCAAAGTCGCTGTCGCACAGCAGCGGGTGCTTGAGCATTCCCAGCGTCGGCGTCAGAATGGTATTTTTTCCCTCTGGGCAGACCGATTTCGCGGTCGGGCTGGCGGACGGTAAGGTACTTGTCTGCGACGTGGTTGGAGGAAGTGCCCCGGTTGCGTCCGGGGTAGTTGTTTGTGATGCTCCGTTCGCTGTAGTTGTCGCCATCACCGTGACTGTTCCAGCTTGTGACGACGATGCTCCTGCTGAGAGGGTGTACTCGAGTCAGCATTGATGTTTAAGTTCTGCCGACGACTTCATCAAGAAATAACAACATACCCGTCCCTGTCGTTCCTCCGTGGCTGCCCCTACCAACCTTGAGGCCGACCGGTACGCCCACCCCGATGATACTGAGCGCCGCGAGTGCCGCCACCAGCCAGAACGTCACCCTTCGTAAACCGAACACCCGTCGCTCCGGCGCGCTCGGTTGTCGTCTGTCTGGCGTGTCATGATTGTATTTTATACGTTGTGCACCAAAGACCGGTTCCAAGCCCGGCTGCACGACTTCGATGCCGTGCATTGAGTAGTGCACCACCTCCTTGGTCGAATGCGACATCTGGCGGGTCGTCATCGCGCTGTATCCTCACGGGAAGCTGATGTGCCAACTCGATGGAGAAACCGCATTTCTACCGGGTCTCCCAGACATCCAGAGTCAGATGGGTATGAACGGTTTCCGCCAGACGCACGGTCTCCCCTCGCTAAACCTGTCCTGCACTACACTTTCAAAGCGGCAGAGTTTGGACAACCTATTGGACGCACTGGTCTTGCCGCGATTGCAACTCACTCGGGACTCTTGGTGAGGGCTTCTTTGGGATCCGGCATTGGCCGGGGGTCGGTGCTCTGCAAGCTGATTGGGTGACTGACAAAACCTGGAACCAACAGCCATGTGGTCGATGCGGTCAAGGGCGGGAAGGGCCGCGCTATTAAGCGCCGAAGCTCATTTGCATTCCTTGGAGATGTCTAGCGATCACGTGGTGAGCAAGATGGAGTTGGCTTCCTGGTGGAGCAGGGTGAACATAAAGTGAAGTGGACGCCAGGCCAAGGCAGCCTGGCAGTGGTATATAACAAAGATAAAGCTTGGGCGTAGTACCGAACGACCTGGGGAGTGGTTTAGTCTAGTGGTCAAAGGCGTGATTGTGAAGAGCTAAATCTAGCCATCTGCATGCCCGAGATTACGAACACTATACTATGACCCAGGTCGTGAGTTCGACTCACGGTCAGGCCAACCCCTAATCGTGGACCGCAAGGTCAACCTTGCGGATCTCCAAGTCGAACCACCTCACCTATCTGGGGAGTGGGATGGCTCAGTGGTTGAAGGCGTGATGTGAAGCGCTAAGGCTAGCATTCTGCGCGCTTGAGATTATGAAAGCTCTACCACGAACCGGGTGAGGGACACTTTTTCATTTTTTATTTATTTTACGTTTGTCATGTTTTGGCACATGCGTTCAATTATCGGGACCTTTAGCGAGCACATCTTACATCATCTATGCTGAATCCATTACTCTGAATGGCCCTGATAACTTCGGGTTCGATATTTGGTGTTGAGTTCTTCGACGGTAGCATCTTCAGCGTTGGCTTTTGAACGCCTTGCGTAGTGTCTCCCACTTCAGGCAGAGCGGCATGGGCTCGGGGTCAAGTATCTGAGACTTCTATGGTCCGGAAAATTTGAAGTCCGGTGTCTTTTCCAAACTGTTTTGCGAGATGGCCCAGCCTGTGTTTTGGTGAACAGCGAGTGACTGGGAGACGCGTTATCACTTCTCTTCCACCATCAGTCCAGTAACTTACATTCTGGCCAAACTTGCACCTCTGCCTTGAGCTGCCACAAATCAACGCTACTTTCTTTTCTGGCAAAGTTGATCATCTCTTATTTCATCATCAAGCTCTCCCTCCACCAGTACCTCCTCCACCACGGTCATCACATCAGTCCATCGTGAATCTCTTGAAACATCGACTTCAGTACCATCTCAGAATCTCAATGTGCTAATCTTGCAGTCTACCCAGCATTACTACCTCAGCAGTCCAACAATGGGGCGCAAGCACAAGAAGCGCGCCGAGAAGCGCGTCCAGAGTCTCCGGCAGCTTCTACCCAAGCGTGGATTCGACTACGGCGATAATCACGCATACTTCTCGGACGACAACCACCCCGGGTACATTGTCATGGCCCTGATGAACGAGTGGGCCGTCGAGACCGTCATCCGCCCCGGGATGGTTGAGTTGTCCATTGGAAGCACTGTTTGCGAAGGCCGCGGAGCTCGCCCACGCCACAGATTCATACGGCGGACTCGAGAACTTCTGGTCGGTGGTCGCCTCGCGGATCGACTGGACTAGGAAGCATCACCTTATCAATGGCGTCATTATCCAAGAGCTTCCTGATGCTCTGATGCAAGGTCGACTTCGGGCACTCGCCTATGGTCCCAAGATCGGAGCCGGAGAGGGCCTTAGCAGCGCGGCTACTGCAATCGACGCATACCACCGCAGTCTCGCGGACAGCAACCTCCACGGGCTCATCCCCGTTCTCGAGAAGTTCGACGACGACGACGACTTCAACTCGGAGTGCAGCGAGGATGAATTCCCGATGCAGGACCTCCTCGCCCTCGACGGCGAGACTCTCGAGCACCTCGGAGTCTACGATAAAGTACACCGAAACAAGGACCGCGAAATGATTCCGGATTTCGAATCCGGCACCATCATCTACAATAGTGTCGAGCACATGGAGATCCACGATAGCGGCAAGAGGAAGCCTACTGTGAGCCATCCTCCTCCCACCTTTGAATGCCCATACAGATTTGTTTCACTCGATGCTAACAGATTACCTTTATATAGACCGACGGCAGGGATGACGATGTGAAGATGACGGACCGCGATCAGGCCAGGAACGAGCCCGACTTGAAGAAGCGCCGACTGGAGGGGGGATACTTCCCCTCGAAGCTCGCAGCGGAGCAGCACCAGCCTGCGCACCGGAGCGAGGGCCGCATCTACAAGAGTGTCGACTCGCTCATCGCCAAGATGAAGAACCTGGGCATCAACCCAAAAGCCCTCTGAGACTCTCACCGTGTGTTCATCGTGTCTTGTCGCATCAACTCACCATAGCCAAGTGACTAACGATAACATGCAGTATCGCCGAGTTACATTAGTGTCGAAGTACCAACGAAGTTCTGGGGGAGTATCGGTCAAAGAACGACGTTGAAGCACTGTCGACACCCCAAGAGCTTGGAGTTATGGAATTTCATTTTGAGGAACGCAGGGTTGGAACCTCGTGGTCAGGATAAGGTACACTGTGGTTCCGACGGACGAAACCGTCATGGCCTGTCAATACCACTCTTCCTATTTCACGATGCGGCATGAGTAAAGCCTTATCAACGACACCTCGCACGGGACTGTCTTCTGCACATTGATATCCTTATTGTCCGGCTTTCAGGCTGCTCTGACTCTGATACTTAAGCGTAGAGAGAGCAAAGGCAGTACTGCAACGCTGATACCCACTACTGAAATGTCCAAGTCTTGAGTCATCCCTTGTCAAAGAGATCAAAAGCATATGCCTTTGACTTCACCCTCATACCCGCGAAAACACCCTATCCAGGTACCACAGAACATCCCCAGGCCGCCTTCCACGCCGTACATGAAACACTTTAGATCCTCGCGCCCCCGGCCGAGCGTTCCTGTGCACAACACCGCCACGGTGCGCTCCCAGCCCATCTGCGGGGTGGCGAAAGGCGCCAGAGACGTCCGATCCCGAGTTGGGTTCGGCCAGCGGCCATCGGAGCCTGCCAGGCGCGCTTCTCCGGGACCAGCTCGATCGAGTCTCTGTCAGTCATCAAGTTGGTACACACTAAGATGAACAGGCACATTATCCGTGACCCACAGGCGTGCCGGAGGATCTCGACATTAGGATCGATGCTCTCCTCCCACATGGCCTGCTAGACCGCGTAGTTGGGCTTGCATTTGCTCAGGAAAGGCTCTTGTACCTCCATACGCGCGAGCCCGAGGAAGATCACCGAGTCCGGAGTTGTGATAGGACGCGGACATGCGCGCCATGGATCCGGATCTGTCCTCCTCTGCTATGGCATCGGAGTTTGCGTAACGTAAGGGGGCTTGAGGATGGCCCCGATCTCGAGGCCGATTCGGTACAGCGGCGAGACAGCATTTTGCGCTGTTTGGTCGATATGAGTCGAGGAGAGCGTCTGTGTCATGTTGCCCAGCTCGTTAGAGCCGCCCATCTTGTGTCTCAAACCAGAGGCGGCAGAAGAGAGCGAGCGTGCGGCAGACTCTGGGTCAAGGGGAGCGTAGCCGTTGGATAGACATAAGAGCGTGTAGCCATATGCTCCAGTTGCAGTGAATATTTTGAATTGAAGGTATATGTAACAGTCGGTAAACCAATGTGTCTGCAATAGGTGGTTCCGGGTCAAGTTCATCATTGTGACGATACGAGTGGGAGACTGGTAGCGGGGAAGATGGCGAGATCCTCACGAGACTGTCACAGAACATACGGTACCTTAGTCAATGTCAGCATGTAGTGGTTCCGGAGAAACAGGAGCAGTGAGACTTCGTCTAAGTAGGCCATGGCAAGGTCTGCGGCACCTCATCCAGCTTGCACTTGCCGCCATCGCCAGAGGGGGGCGGTCTCCTGCTGTGGCCTTCTGGGCATGCTGCGATCCTCTGCTACATGTTCCCGATCTCGTGAATATCTTGAACACGCGCCCTACAATTACCTCAAGAAACGTAAGGTACCTTAGTTGATAGTAGGTGGTGACGGAAGAATGGCGTAAGGTAGCTTGACGTGTTCCGTCCTGATATCCGATCGTATCTCCGACGGGCTCGCTCTGTCCTTGGCGGCTGTCAATTGCCGGGTTGTTTTGACCACCGGCCCCACTCTCGTCAACATGCGACAACTCAAAACAGACGACACAGTGAAAGCTCAAGATCATTGACTTCTATCACCCTTGACTCAATCTTCACCCCCTGCTGTACCTAACCATCCATCTCAAGATGAGCGCGGTCGACCCCAAAGCTTCAGAAACCGGCGTGCCTGTAGTTGCGGCTGCTCCCGCTGCCGAACCCCCGCCAGCAGTCATGGCGGATCCCGTCACCGAGGCCGGGGAGGAGCCAGCTCCGCCTGCAGCAGCCCCATCGGAGGAGACAAAGGAGGAGCCAAAGGTCGAGCAGCCAACAAAGCAAGAGCTCAAAGAAGATAAGCCAGCGCCGCCCTTGGATCCGATCGCGCAGCTCTGGGACGCCTCCAAGGCGAGCAGCCACCCCGAGATCTGGGGCGTCACCCTCGCGGATCCGGAGACGCACGTGCCCACCAGGATCGTGCTGCAGAAGTACCTCAACGCCAATGACGGCGACGTCGCAAAGGCCAAGGACCAGCTCGTCAAGACCCTGGAGTGGCGGGCCAAGATGAAGCCGCTGGACCTGCTGAAGAAGGCCTATAACAAGGCCAAGTTCGGCAGCCTGGGCTACGTCACTACCTACACCGCTGCCGGCGCCGACGCCAGCACCGACCCGGAGTCTAAGGAGATCATCACGTGGAACATCTACGGTGCCGTCAAGTCTATCGACGAGACCTTCGGCAACCTTGAGCAGTAAGATCTTCCCCCCTCCCCTCCGCCTCAGCCACAACTCACCCCCGCGACAGATTCATCGAGTGGCGCGTCGCCATAATGGAGCTCGCCCTCCAAGAGCTCTCCCTCTCGACCGCCACGGTCCCCATCACGGCGGCCCACGACCCCTACAAGATCATCCAGGTGCACGACTACAAGTCCATCAGCTTCCTGCGGCAGTCCCCCCACGTCAAGGCCGCCTCGACGGAGACCATCAAGGTCTTCGCCCAGAACTACCCGGAGCTCCTCAAGGAGAAGTTCTTCGTCAACGTCCCCGCCGTCATGGGCTTCGTCTACGCCTTCATGAAGCTGTTCGTCGCGGCCAAGACCATCAAGAAGTTCCACCCCATGAGCAACGGGGCCAACCTCGCGCGCGAGTTTGCCGGCAGTAAGGTCAAGGATCTGGGCGATAGGCTGCCGGCCGAGTATGGTGGAAAGGGCGCGGACCTGAAGACGCAGGGGAAGGAGACTTTGCTCGAGGAGTGAATGGGTTATCAGCTGACTACTTTGGGTTGTTAGGCTGCGGTTGCTACTACTGCTGCTGCCGTTGCTGCTGCTGTTTGGTGCGCTTGGTGCTATTGCCTTTTCCCGCATCGCGATTTGCTCACGCGTGGATTGTCTCCTGCACGTCAAGCGATGGATGCTTCCTCCCTCGGTCGCGATCATTTCTGTTAATACCCTCTAGAACGACTGCTTGATTGCAATATCATGGCTCTGTTTCCGACATTGGGGATAACCAGTTCCTCACTACATCGTGATCTGGTCTGAATTTTGAAGCCGACAGCGTTGTGGCGCTTTATTATTGTGTTCATGTGTTAACACTATCATCGAGATCAGTGCCCTTTTCAGGTAAGAATATTGTCGACCTTAATAAGAAGAGTGTTCAAGATCGACGATCTGCCGGGGAGCCGGGCGCTGGACACCCTTGACACCGCTGGATGCATCCCCTGGATCCTTCGGCGTTGTAGTGTAGATCTCGATACATGGGGCGCCAAGAACGAGTCTCGTGCTAGAGCACGCAAGCGCAGGACAAAGGAAGGAACAGGAATGCGGCGGCTATTGAGACCTTCGAAGCGGCAATCCTGGTTTTCTAGCTCTAGACTAGTGCATCTCTTTGCCTTGTGTTCGATCAAAAAACACGTGTGTGAAGCAGACTGCAGACGCCACGACCCGTTCGAGGACCGTTTCGTGCCCGATCGAGATCATTTCTAACTCCTTTCTGGACGACATAGCACCCCTGAAACTACTTGATTGGGACTCTCCGTGTGCATTCCTGCTACTGCCGTGGTATGTGGATGCGTTAGTAAGGCGGAGTGGAAGAGAGGCGGGCATCGTCTCTACATGAGGTGCCGATATCCGGTCCGCGCAGCGTCCTGCTCCCTGTACTGTGCAACACGCAGTTTCCACTTGAAGCCGACATGTTCACCTCAGGCCAGGAGCGGTCATTTAGAAAGGGGTTCCGGGTTCATTGAGACAAATCGCCAGCCATTGCGGTCAGCTGGTAGTCAGGCGAGACTACCACAGTAGTCGTACTCGTCGTGACAAAGTAGGGAGAGGGAGGTTCTCAGTTCTCTCCTCCGTCAGCACGACTCTCTTCTCCCTTGGTTGGTGCACTCCTTGACAACAGCAAAGGCGGGTCATTCTCAACCGACGGTCAGCAAGGGGAAGCGGGCAGGGCAGGCCGTGGGCAGTTCGGCAGATGACACTCGTCGTGCGCTCGCATTGGCCAGCTGCAGGAGCGCTGGATGCTGATCAGTGGGCGAGCGCAGTGCAGCCGTGAAGGGTCATTGGACCGGGTCAAACGGAGGAGTTGAGATCGACACACGTTTTGGAGTCCGACATCAGCAAAAACAAAGTGTCCTGCAAGGCAACAACACCCTCCGTCTCAGGCAGACTGTCGGGACAGTACTGTAAGACAGGAGGAATGAACAATGAATTGTCATGAGGGTTAGGATGATGGTATCACGGAGATACAAACCCTGTCAACCTGCTTGTTTGGTGGATGCATTAAATGCATGAAGTTGGGGAGACATTTGTTAGAACCCCCCAACTGACTTTGCGCTGCTCGACGAAGATCATGACATAGTCGGGCAAGGATACGAAACGAAGCGGTCAGGCTGTTCGGTGTGTCAGAGGTGTAGCCGGACGTCGCAACCCGCCACTGTGGTCGAGCATCGACACAAAGAATCCCATATTTTACTTGTTGGTAAAGAGCTGACGATGTTCAGGCCACGGCTGAGTCTCAAATGGTGGTAGGGGCTACCGTTGGATTCGTGGCCGTTTCTGACGCTTCTCCCTTTCAATCAAAGCGTGCCTGCATCATCGGCGGGATCCCACACAAGTTGACCGTCCCAATGTCAGGGTCTTCGGATTTCCACAGGTTGCATGGTATTTGTGGAAGCGATTTCATCATTGGGCATGACACGCAGGGCAGACATCCCAGCTTCTGTGGGGTAGCATCCGCCGTCGAGCCAATGACGCAAGAGCGAGTGGCGTCACTGGCGCCGATCCAATTTCAGCCCGCTAACGGCAGGCCGCTAACCTAAAAACAGCTTCCGTTCTGCCTCAGGCCCGCCCGTACCTTCCGTGTCGCTTTTGCTGTCTCGTGTTGCGGATGCTGGACGGCGAGACGATGGGACGAAAGGACAAAGCCAATCCGGCGAAGGCTTGATCATCGCCCGTACTTCAGATTATTATAGCGCGCTCCTCGGGGATCACGCTGTCTGCCTTAAGGTACTTGAAGAGAATCGACGGGCCGTGCGCGCGGAAGTTGGCTCACTCGGAAACGGGAGTGGTGATCGACGACAAGCATTGCCTCATTCAGCCTCCTCAAACGGCAGCGAGTCTCTTGCCCGGGATTTTCCCTGTGCTTCTGGTGGTGTGTACCTTTGTACGTATAGCTCCTTCCAGTTCCCCACTGTTGGTGCTCAAACCTTGAAGAAGAAGCAGAGGGCTGATCACATCACCAGCAGAACAGGAATCCAAACAAGGAAAACCAGCCGACCTTCCCCCCCACTGATTGTCGTCCTTCTCTGTTTTGCGCACCGCAACTTTCCCAGTTTCCACCCGTCATACCACTCGACGACCCGCAACACACGCGAGACAAAACCTGTGCCGCCCTTGTTTGTTCCTGTTGTCGGGAGGAAAAGACTACCCTCCTGTTGATCCGTCGGAGCAAATAACACTGGGCCAGCCCTGCGAGCACAGCGCCCTCGATCCACCGCGCGCCGCCCTTTTTCTTCCACACCACACCACCGCACACTTCGCCGTTTCCTTTCCCACCATTTAACCTTTCAACACTACAACACGCTGTCCGAGGCCCTACAAGCAGGCTCGCCACCGACGACGACGACGACGACGACGACGACGACGGCGGATGGTGGTCGCCAAGAGCAAGTTCAGTCGACAGAGCAGGAGAAGCCGGAATACACACACGAGGCTTAGGCTTATACGATAACACGCGACTTTCTTGTTCCTGGGAATACCCCGCCAGGCATGGAGGCAACCCGGTCGCGCGAAAACTCGTCAGACGCAAGCTCCGACTCCTCTTCGGGATCCGCGGATAACCACACCATGTCCATACACGCACCGGTGCCTCTGCGGCCCCGTCTCCCGTCCAGAAAGAGCAGCGGCACCATGGTGGTACCGCGCGACTCACTGGAAGTTGGGCCTATCGACAGGAAGATCGACCCAGACGACGTGCGTGCGATGAGCCCGAGGAGAACCAGCGAGGATCTACAAAACTTGGGGAAGGAGGCCCGGGATGAGCTGCGAAGGTAGGTCACATCTCACAAATCCAGGGGACTACTGGGTCTTTCCTTTCCTCCAGCATCGGACTAACATCGACATAGACACGCCAAGCAGCTCCAAGACTCCCTGTTGACCATCCTCAGCCGGATAGAAGCGGTCAAGGAGGAACACGACAAGCTCGACAACAACAACAAGTTCCTCCAGAAGTACATCGGCGACTTAATGGCCACGAGCAAGATCACGGCATCCGGCGGCAGGGGCAAGAAATAAACCGACGGGACGCCCCCCATCGTGCCGTTCGGGTCATCCCGACCTTGTCGCGGTGTAATCAGTGGCATGCCGCGTTGCCGTGCTGGCAAGAGGGAGATCAGCCCTGCCGAGATGGGCACTGCGGACGTCATAATCACTACCGACATGGCTAACATCAGCCACGACGTGGACACGCCTGCTCCGGACATCGGACGGCATTTACGAATGGACCCTCTGAGATACACACACTGGAGTACGACTCGCAATGAAACCATAGGACTGGACGCTTTGGCTGGGACTGTTTGCTGCTGCTGCTGCTGCTGCATTGTAACTTCTTGGAGCAGCCCTAATTATCACCCGACGGCAATCTCGCCGAGTGTGACGAATCT
>Ga0209127_100282_pt1 | contig 17770 bp, 15 predicted proteins | sample LakSupMetagenome_FD_187469 | JGI IMG/M metagenome (GOLD analysis project Ga0209127, IMG submission 187469) | Freshwater microbial communities from Lake Superior, Canada - Sta WM archaea (SPAdes) (version 2) | ecosystem: Environmental > Aquatic > Freshwater > Lake | place: Lake Superior, Canada...
AGGACAAAGGAAACCGACATTTATGCCCGACACTCTACACCAGACAGTAGCCATCAAGCAACCACTGGCGACCTACTCTACACGCAAACCGAAAGAATCCCACCAACCCGAGTCCAACCCCGGTCACCCACGACAGCACCTCAGTAACTGTCAGGCTTCCTCCGCTCGGCCCTCAGCTGCGCCACCGACTCCTCATCCGCGGACCTCAGCTCCGTCATCCCGTCCGGCCGCAACAGGTGCGCCTTGATGTCGGAGGGATACCGCCAGAAGAACCAACACATGGTGCACAACATCAGGACACCATCAAACACGTACAGCGGCCACTCGGTACTGAGCAGGTACCCGTCGTTCCCGACCCCAAACTCGACAACGCGGAACACATTCCGCACCATGACGAACCCGGACGTGACGTACAGCATGTTCAGCATCCCCTGCCACGGCACGTGGGCCCAACCCTCCGCCTGTCCGCTCCTGCGAAAGCGCAAGTTGAAGTGCAGCGCGGTGACGACGAAGACGCCGAACATGGCGACCTGGAGTATCAGGCCGCCGATGACGATGCGCTGGCCCGTCAGCTGCGAGTCGCCGCCGCCGCCGCCCGACATGAGGCCGGCGCCGCTGCCCTGGACGAGGAAGCTGAACACGTCGCCTCCCACGAAGATCTTGGTCAGCCAGCGGGGCGGGATGATGCTGTGGCGCTCGGCCTGGACGGAGCGCACGACGCGGCCCAGGGTCATGTAGAGGGTCGCGGCGAAGAGGACCGGGGGGAGGAGGAGGAAGATGGATTGGATGAGGTAGGGTATCAGCTCTCCTGTGTGGTTGGAGGAGGCGGCGCGGGCGATGTAGCCTATTACTTCGACTGGAAAGGGGGGAAAACTGTTAGTGGTGGGTGACGAGGGGTTGGGGTGTGGTGGGAAAAGGGGAGAGAGACGCACAGAAGCCGCCTATGACGAAGGGGATGCAGAACCACGTCCGAGACTGGATCATGCGCCAGAGGTGGGCGCCGGTTATTGCCAAGTAGAGGATGGCGAAGAGGATGGCGGCTGCGATGCTGGGGACGTAGTGCCACAGGTAGTAGCCGTTGTGGCTTTCGAGGGTAGGCATCGTGACACGAGTTTGTCGGTCTACTGAACTGGACTCAGTGCCGTGGATTCTTGGAGTTGTCGTTACTGTTTGCAAGTCAAGATGGCAGTTGGACGGCAAAGGGGTACAGTTCAAGTGGTGGAGGGGTGAGTGATGGAGTTGTAGTCTTGTTCAATCCTCCAGGACTAAGAAACGGCGTGCCTGGCATCTTATATGGATACGAAGCAGATCCCTGATTCCTCAGCCGCGACGCAGATGAAGTAAATACACGTATCTCGTCGTAGGCTCCATTTCCGTCCCCTTTGACCACGCTTTCTATGTGGATTAGCCTTTGTACCATTGCTAGACTTCTTAGCGGATAAGCTACATCTCGCCCGTTACGCTATCAAATGGGCTGTGTCCCTGTGCCGCTAACACGCATGTACCCTGCAAAAGTCTGGAACAAATCCGCCGAACACGCGTATTAGCTAATACGTGTTTCCAGCGGACCCCGCTGTCTCAGCTTCAAGCTTAAATAAGATTGTTCTTAAGCCGACGACATCTTTTGGCAAACGATGCACGATAGCGTATCTGGGATTACGCGTACAATGTGGCAGTGCGCTGCCATTGCGCTTGCACTCTCCGTGGGCCAACCTCGTTCTAATCTCCCTGGCTTTCGGGTCGGCGCCAAAGACACGAGTTCCACTTGTGTCGCCTACCCTCCGCTCCTCTCGCCAGTCACCTCCCAGCTCCCATCATCCAGCGACTTCAAGACGTCAACAATTTTCCAAGCCCCATCCCACTCCCAATATGAGAACATCCCGCCCGTCCCCTCGGTAACCATGTGCATCCTCCCGCCGAAACTGCCCTGCACCAGGGCCCAGACATGTTTCACTCCAGATCCCACAGCCTCAGCCATGTCCCAGCTGTCGCCGTCGTCCGGACCTCGTGTCCAGTGCTGAACCTTCCCATTGACTGCGACGGCCAGCTGAAATCCTCCGGAAGTGCTCTCGTCAGTGGTGTTGAAGAAGTCCTGTATCATGACCGGCGGTGTGGACTCAACGGCGGAACCGAAGATAGGGCCTGCGGTCCAGGAGGTGCCGTTGCCGGCGCGGGAGAAGAGCTGCATGCGGCCGTCGGAGCGGACGGCGACGATGTAGACTATCCCGCGGGAGGAGGGGGAGTAGTTGTTGAGGTCGACGTTGGAGACGACGAGGGAGGGGCCGGATTGGAGGATGTCGCTGGCTATGAGGGAGGCGTGTGTCCAGCTCACGGATGAGGATGGTTTGCGGTACTGTTGCTGTCAGGATAAGGACCTCTGACTTTGACTACGCGAATGGACAGATGCTCACCTCGTTCAGCGTGCCGTCCGCGTGCCGGACAACGAGGACTAGAGCCGAGTCCTCATCCTGCGCCAAGCCCGAAAAGCCCTCGATGACCCGGCCCTCGATCGATGACGCCAATGTCCAGCTCTTGCTAACTTGGCTGTAGGACCATTGCTGCACGTTCTTCTCAATGCTGACAAAGGCAGCCGCGAAGTCACGATTTGCCGATGTGCCTATCAACACCGGCTGCCCTACCGATATGCTCCCTGCCGCAAACCGGGACGCAACCCCCCACTTGCCCGTCGTTCCGTCCCTCGAGACATGTGCCAGCCCTCCGCCAGAAGACGAGTTAAACGCAAGCAACAGCTCGAAGTTGCGATGGGTCGCGCCATTGCCGCTCTGCATCAGACTTCCGCTCTGATGCCGTTTCCGCGACCACGGGTCCGGATTGACGTTGGTAATGCCGTACTTGGTCCATCCGTCAATATTGGCCTCGCCGTAGCCGAAGTACACGAACCCGTGGTGACCCCAGTTTGGTCCCCAGGAGTTCTTCATTATCCACGCCCCCTTGTCGTCGTCATACCCGACCACAAGGGCGATGTGATTTTCCGACGTGGAAGCACCATTATTGACTTTGTACACTGGCGTGTCGTTACCCACCTTCCACGACTGGAAATCCGAATACAGCTGAAACGTGGCGATAATCGGCCCATACTCGGCGATCCACCGCTTCTGGTCCTCCACCGTCCCGAGCGCCTGGTACAGCGGGATATACGTCGCCCTGCCCGAGCGATCGGCGCAAGGCGCGTACCCGTGCGGCGTCGGCCGGTACGGCTCGCACGCCCAGTCTGCCACGCCGGGAGGTGCGGCAACTGTCAGGTTAGGATATGCGGAGCCGACGCCGGCGAAGAAGGCGAGGGTGTCCTCGGCGTTGCCGACGCTCTCGCAGGCGGCGCCGACGGCGTCGTGCACATCGGCTTCGCTGCGCTTGCTCCAGTGGCCGTGCTCGATGCGGATCATGGATTCGACGAGGGCGGTGACGGCGAAGGCCCAGCAGGCTTGGCAGATGCCTTGGTCCTGGGGGGTGGTGATGTAGTTCATGCCGTTTCGGTTGCGCCAGTCCACGAGTGTGGGCACGTCATCGGTGGCTGCCTTGGCGGGATACAGGTTGGCCGTCCCGGTGCTCCGCTGGGCTTGGACGGGAGGCATGTAAACTGGAGGTGATATCGACGACCAGTTCACGGTGGGGACCGAGTCCGCCGGCACTGGGACAGGTATTCCATCGCCCCAAGGTAAGGGTCCGACGTTTCGCTCTTGCAGTTGTCGCCCTTGCGATGTTGCTGCGGTCAAAGCCTAGAGAAGTAAGTCTGTGGCCTCAGTCCTTTCTTCTATCTGTGGGGAACCTTACTATGGCCAATATCCATGCTTGCTGACAGCGGTGCACGGCCGAGAGCATTTTCATGATTTCTCCTGCGTTTCGTCATAGCCGATCGAACCACAGCCATCGAGGAAGCTACGCGGATGAGAGTCTTTGTATGATGATTACCAAGAGCACATTCGACCACCTGCCCTAAGGCGGGACCCATGGCAATCAATGTTCGAAGAATTCCCCGGTCGAACAATCTATTATGAATTCTGATCTATAATGGCTGTATCCGTGTTGCTGGACAAACCGCCCCGACACCGTCTTCTTGACTGTTGCACACAACGATGGAAGGTAGCAGTTGATCATTCTCATGCGGATCAAAGATTGTCTATCTCATGGTTGCTGCTTGAGAATTTCCGGGGTTCGGTGTCCTCTATTCAGTTTACTTGAGACAAAGTGCCGAAATCCCGTTTCACCCGGCAGATCTTCCGGTTGGATGTCCCGGGAAACCTTCTGCAAGGATCGACGGTTTCTCGGGACCACATTGTCCGCACCCTTGGCGATCAACAAGCAGGATATCGTTGGATCTTGGCACCAGCCGTACGTACTCTTGGAGACACCATGTTGTCCGACGATTGCAGGCTGCCTCTCAGCTACCTCCGCCGCGGGACTTTGTTCCTCCCGACCCTCTTCAGCTCCTCCGTGGCCGGGAATCTTCTGTTGCAAACCATCTTTCCTCCTGTCCTCTTGTCCTTGTGGGCCTTCTCACAATTGTCTTCGAACGGTCGAAGTATCCTTGAGATCCTCTTGTTCTTGTGCTCCAGGTCTTCCCGGTTCTCCTTCACGGACTTGTTCTCTATCCTGTCGGCCTGCCTTTCTATTTAAGCAGGACACCGTGGATCATATGTCTCTCGATTATTCCATTCCCAGGGTCGTGTCTGACGGGGAACCTCGAGTAAGCAGACATTTGAGCGCGCGAGCCATCCAATGCAGGACAGGCCGCCTTTGGAACTCTTCCATCCGGTCGTTCCGCTCCCTGTATCTCCTACATTGGCGATTCATCAAGAAAGACCGACGCTCTGGACATACGCACCACCGTCGCCCTAAGATGCGGGTCTTGACCTGCTCGAGGCCTGGGTCGCTCTGTTCTGGCCACTCAAGGATCTAGCCGCCAACAGCTTCAAAGGCTCGATGTCCGGACTCGCCATGACTATGCGGTTTCACGACTATTTCACCAGTACAGGGTGGGCTCCCATTCCAGGCATTGCGCATATGGAATCGGACACTCGGACTTCAGGAAGGCACGTTCGAGTCCTTGACCAAGGCAGTAAGATGATTCAGACAGGATGGGGACTTGATCAAGACGAAACCACCTGAGGGACCCACGGTCTCATGACCAGATAGATGATTACACTTCTTACTACCGTAAGCCTCAGTTCACTGCATGTTACCGAAGTAAGGAAATCATATGGTCCTCCGCGAACGTGAGGTGCAAGAATCTTACTACACTTATGCCCAAGAAATCCTCCATCCCTCCACGAATGACCATTACCACGTCCCTCTCCTTGATGACACCTCCTTAATCTCCCTCCCAGAAAGCCGCCGCACCCTGCAGATCATCAACATTAATCAGGTCCACGCCGGCATCCCACAACGTCCTCCAGACCGCATTTCTCGTCCCGATCGGCCACCCCGGCAAATCCCAGTACCGCACCGCGATCCCCTTCGAATGCGCAACGCCCACCTGCCTCTTCAACAACTCCGCCTGCCCCTCACTGAACGTCCGATTCCGCACCTCTCCGAAGATGGCGGCAAAGTCCGCGCTCGCGACGGGGCTGACTTCTTTGGTGATATTGCTGTACGTCGTGTTCAGCGTCGCGATCGGCGCGTCCCAGAAGTAGTCCCTCGTCTGGACGGGCTGCACGAGGTTCAGCGGGGTGTTACCCGTGCCAATGACCGTCACCTGGCCGGCGCGTACGGTGCTGCCGTTGACGACGGTGGTCAGGTAGCCCGCCCGCCTCAGGGGTTCCAGGGCCGCGACGACGCGCGGCCAGGACGAGGCGCCGTCGGTCTTGACGTCTATCCAGAGGTAGAGCGTCTGGCTGCTCGCGGTGTCGTATACGCCGTTCTTGAGACCGGGGACAGCGAAGGGTGCCTTGGGGGGTTGGGGGTTGAGGGAGGTCAGGACCGAGAGGAGGGGTTGGATGTAGAGGCTGTCTAGGGTGCGGTTCTGGGATAGGGCGCTCGGTTCGTGGCCGACGTAGAGAACGTCGTTGATCAGCCAGACGTCGGCCTCCACGCTCACTGCGCCGGCGGCGAGGGCGGAGTAGAGCGGCACCGGGCGCCAGTAGTCGTTGTGCGAGTGCAGGGCTTTGGGGATTATGCCTTGGGTGAGGGCCGTGGGGTAGGTGTAGTTGCCTGTTCCGGCTTGCGAGAGGATGGCCTGGAGTGCTGAGCTGCCTTGTGCGGTCACGGCGCCGGTGAGGGCGGCGATGCCGGCGAGGAGTGATGAGGCTCGCATTTGGCGGATTTGCGATGTTTACTCCGGGTTAGCCCATGCAGGACCTATGATAGCAGATGTAACAAATTAAACAAATGTACCTCATTCCAGGTATTTATACAGAGTGCTGACCGTTCTCGATGATTGGGGGCTGGATGATGGGGTAGGGTTGCAGCGGTGTGACCATCAACGTCCTAGCGTCACTATGGGCCGCAGGATCCTACCTGCAGAAGCCTCCATTGATGAGGATGAGATGTCACACGTGCGCTAACTGCACGCTGCGGTAATACATAATCGGGGAAGCTGGTCGCATGAAGCTGCCTGAGATGGCAGGATTGACACAAAGCCAGTACGCGACTACCGGCTGTGGGCTTGCGCTTTCTATCTGCACGGCTCGCTGAGCAAGTTTGTCGTGAAAGAGTTTCCAGCCTCTCGCTCCTCACATACAAGAATCACATGCGCACGTCAGAAATTAGTGGACAGAGCGCGTAGGGCTGTGGTTTTCATTGCGAAGCTGGGAGCGGCCAAGCGCTGAATGGCGCGATGATCTTCAGGCACAGGACAGGTAAGGTATGCATTGGATCTCTCATACTATTGGCTCAAACAATAGCAGTGCATATCACAGTAAGGTACGTTGGCACGTGGGTCTGGTAGGGGGAAGCTTGGTATATATCGCTGTGGAAGTTCATCCCCCATCACCAGACTCCTTCACGGTTTTAATAGCTGAATTAAATCATTGTATTGGCCATATACCAAGTGGAATTCGCAGCATGAAGCCCTCACTCCCCGATCTCCGACTCCCATTCCGAGCTCGAGTCGTCCAATGCAGCGGCCCCATGCAGCTCCTTGTTGGTGTACTGTATCGCCGTGGTTGTCATCGTGTTGGTTGACACAAGTCGTTTCCATGACAAATTCGTAGTCGCTCTCTGACGAGCTCCCATGCTTCGGACGCGCCTCTGGACAGGGATCTGCCGTCGCATCGACCTCTCCTCGCTCCAGCGCAAGAGGTACCAGGCGGCCCAATTTCCGCCAGGCATTCCTCTTGACGCTCTCGCGTTTGGTGCCAATGAGGAAGAATCGTGGTCCTGGTGTAATCTGTCACCAGGTGGTCAAGGCCTGTACCGCGGATCAGGGCGCATGCCCCGGGCTGGTATTTCACCTTCAAGCCCAGCTGCGGAACGCACAGGTTCCCGCCTATGACTATGTGTCAGTTGTTGAACGGCCATCAAATGGCCGGCGGATGGAGACTTACCGGTGTACCTCCCAAACGTGCAGAGGCCCGCGAGCCCGCCACGGACGTCGTTCGTGTACCTATGACGCGGAGTGTGGCCGTTAACTCCAAAGGCAAAGAGACTTAGGAATGGCTCAGCGTCGTTCGTCTTGAGTTTGACACGCTCGTCGATGTTGGCCAGTATCTCAGTGTATTCCTTGTAATGCTTAGGGACCAGGGCTCTGACCATGAAACGTATCAATGTCGCCGCTCTGTCTAGGGCCGCGCAAGTAAAGTCGTCGACAAAGGCTGGCGGGTATTCACACACTATCGGGAAACAAATGCGATCTCGGGTGGGCTTCAGGAGGCGACCGTGAGGGTCACCTTGCATAGCCCAGCAACCGTAGTGCGCAACGGCCATCTTCGCGTTCGGAAGTGACGCCACCGTGGCCTTCGAAGGGTCGAGCTCCGGGTGTATTTGTCGGATATAGCTGTCCACAATGTACCTCTTGGATTCTGGCAACGGGAGCGGCGTGAAGAATGACCACATATCCATGCATCGCTCCAAGACCCTGGTAATGTGTTCGCCGAGCAAGAGCTGGGAAAGGTTTTCGACGTTGGCGAAGACAACTTGCTGATTCTTGTCAACGACCACCAGAATGTCTTCCTCCACGTATTCCCAGACGTTCTCGGCGGCTCGTTGGTCCAAAACGTACTACCTGAAGAAGTCGGGATGCCGCTTCTCGCTTTTCCAAGCCCCGTGCCAGTTCTGCTTGATTATTGCCAGGTGTGACTTGAATGCTGGCGTGTCGTTTGTCGGACCTTCGGTAGATGCTTTTGTTTGCGGCTTCGCGCTCTTCAGCTGACATCTATAGCCATTATTTCTCCTGGGCTGCCAGACGTGGTTTCTCGACAGCCTTGCCAGTTTGAGGGTCTTGAGGATGCCACGGTGCTTGACCCGTAAAACTTCAGTCCCTCCAAGTAACCAAAATCCTCGAAGTCTCCTGTCGCAGTGCAGGTTGTCCAGACCTGGGCCATTACGTACTGTGTATGCTCAGGTGTCAAGGGCGGCTCCTGTAGCTGATCCTGGGTTTGCTCTTGTGATGCCCTAGCTCGCTCTGACCGAGAGTACGAGCCCTCGTTGGTGATGTCCAGGTCGTGACATTGCATTAGGCGAACTGACCTCGATTCTATGTTGAAGGTAATGACAACCTCTTCTTGGGTGCGTCGAACGATGTGGCATGTCCTTCCGTTGACCTGGGTATCTGGAATGTCTTGAATGGGTGTGCTCGGAATAGCCTCGAGCAGTGACCGTACCAAGTTGACCTCGGCTGTATCCCTGACTTGGACCTCGTTAAGTGCCTCGAAAAGAGGCGTCATGACCTCAATCTATAAGCCCAGTCAGCGTTGATCTAGGTATTGAGACAAGAGGAACTGACGATTCGTTGATCTTCAGTGTGACTGATGTTCCCAGCCCAAGAGGACAAAATGCCAAAAGGATCACCTTGAATTTCTGTGTACCTTGTTCCCGAGCTGACAAGACCAGTTTTCGCACGCTCTTCCGCAGTCAACTTGTCAAGCGGCCGAACGCTTCTCGTGAGCTCGGTCCTCCTGTAGGTTCGCCGATGAGGTACTCGAATGTCTCACAGTCTGGAACACCGGCCGGTGCATTGTGACGAGTGAAAGGCATAGTGGCTGGATGAGGCTCAATGCACGAACAATGAACCGCCAATGGTATTGGAAGGCTTCGGCTATGCTTAAGAAGTAGAAAAAAGCGAGGAGGGTAAGAAGCGAAAAGTGGAATAGAATAAGTAATGAAAGCGAAGTGCAATGGGAAGAGACACTTCAAGTAAAAACCCTTGGATAGGCTGTCGAAGCGATGGTTTGTAACGTAAATCCCACAAAAGCAGTGCAGTTTGTGAACAACCCATGAGTTTCCATCCGAGTGGAAGAGACTTATTTTCGCGGTTCCTCAGTCACCTGTATGCTGTACGTTTCTCGAATTATCTCTGATCCGCCCATGTAAAGGGCATTGAGCAGACGCAGGACAACAGGCTGCCTCCTCTGTGGAGAGATCAGTGTTCAGCTTGACAAGTCTCCTCTGCATGCCGGCTGTGCATTGCGAGCGTTGGCAGTCTTTGCGGGCGTCAGTTACGAGGCGAAAGGACCTATGGGATCAGAGGCAGATACTCTGAATGGGTTACCAGGGCATTCCAGATGCCCAACCACGACAAGATCGCATGCTTCAATTTGACGGTACGTGTCGGCATCCGCAAGACCACTCCCTTCTTCTATCGAGTGCCAGTCTCCTTGAAAATGATGGGTGGTTCTATCTCTAGATTACGGGTTCTGGCGGGCTCTAGCACCGGTTAATTCGTTGGATTGTTCATAAGAACATACGGGTTTTTTGGGCCGACGCTTCGACAGCGTAAATATGATCTGTGCACTTTGTAAATGTTGCAAGTTGTAGGTCATCAAAACTAGCCTCATTGCGCAGGCCCTTCAAACACATGGCTGGATGTTTCTGGCATTGACACAACCGACGCCCAATTCCCGCGGAACTGTCCAGCATTGGTCCGTGATTGGCTGGACAAGGCTGCGGAGGTGCTGCAAAGAACGGCGGTGGACGCTATCGGACCCGGGAATCGTTGATACAGCTACACAGTCATGCTGCGACAAGGCTTTGGGGCCAGTTACCCTGCTCAAAGCATCAGAACCGCGCCAAGGGCATTGCTTGCATCCCCACGCAGTATGCCCTCGAGGGTGCCCTGCTGCTAAGTAAGGCGCCCGGCAAGGCAGGCTCTCCGTCTATCAGCCAACCAGAGTAGTTTGCACCGCCGCAGCCACATCACACATGCAGGTGAAATGTGGTTACACAGGAATCGAGGAGTTCACAGCCAGCACTCACGGCAGCCTCCATGAACTTCGATGCAGCCAACTCATCGCTGCCCCAACCACTTGACTTTCCTGATCTTCCGAGATTATTGCTATTCAACCATCGATTCTGGTGTCATTTCACGGTGGCGCGAGAATCGCGCAAAGCAGGGATACCATAGAGGTCCTTGGCGCTGTTGCAGCCTCTGTTCAGCTGTTGGACACAGCATTGAAGACGTCGCGCAGGGCGTATGGCTTCTTCAAGTCGCTGGAGAATGCCAAAGAGGATATGCGCCAGTTACGAACGAGCACGTATAAGCCAGAGTTCAACTGTCGCGAAGAAGTTACGTCGACTGACTTGAGTATCTTACTGCCACAGCCCTTGAAGAGACAGAAAGTCTCATGCGTGACCTAGGAACCTATATGCTCGAGCTCCAACGATCGCCTTCCTCAAGGGTTTTCCATACTGTCTACCCTGGCTCGATGGTTCGCGTCGTGCAGTCGTTCTCTGAAGACATGGACCTTCTGGAACGGGCTCTGCCATCGAATATGGCACCAACGGCATCAGAGAAGATACAGTTTGTCCTTGGGAAGAAAACCTTCAGAGACATCGTACAGAGACTGCAGGAGAGGAAGAGTTCTGTAATCACCTTGTTAGGTATCATCGGAAGGTAAGTTTATTTTTGTCCAGTGTCACGGCCCTCGGATTCATTGCGGTCATTCACTTACCCTCAACTCTCTAGGATGGGGGACATAAAGCTACGAGACGAAGTCCTGTCAATCCACGCGGACGTTACTGCTGTGGCGACCGCTCAAAATGCCCTATTTGGGACGCTTGGAAGCAGAGTGGATGGCGTTGCGCATCAAATCGACATGTCGTCTCAGGCGCAGATTCAGCAACTTGATACCATTCGCAGTTCATGCGAGCGTGTGAATTCCAGCCAGAATGCATTCTTCCACAAGATTGGCGACCAGTACGACGTCATCTCAGACAGAATCCAGACTGTCCAAGATGGGCAGAGACAATCTTCAGACTCGCTTCACTCCTCGCTCCAATGTCTTGCCCTCGGCCAGAGTACGTTGTCTGCGACGATCGAGACGAAGTTCGACGAGGTCCTGGCACAGACGAGGGTCGTACAGTCGATGCAGGCCCAGTGCCAGAGGCAACACCCAAACCTGGTCAACAGACGGCTCACTCTGGAGGATATGAGCGCTTTCGGAATGATATGCCGAGCCGAGCTAAGGCAACAGATGGAAGTCCTTTCTGGCCGTTTCGATGGCGTCGCAAGGCTAACTGACGCCATCGCCATGGCGATATCTGAGCAGGCGCACCTTATGCAGACCCATGAGGAAGTCCCGAGAGCCAATATGCAGCCACAAACGAAGCCCCCGACCAGGACTTCAGGTACTATCCGTTACCAGCAGACGGCGCAGACATGGGACAGTGAGCGGGTGCCCACGGAGTCGCAGCAATATACGGGCTTGAAGCAGGAAGTGGTCCTATGGACGATCGACCACATGCTGACTTCGGGGATATGCGACATCAGAGCCCGAGTTGAGGCATACCGACGTCGCGGTCTTCACAGCGAGCGCAGGTTTTTTCGCCTGAAAGTGCTTGTCTTACCACGGCCCTGGATACTCTCGAGGGGATTGTCCGTCATGTGCTCAACGGGACCGAATGCGTACGGGCACTACGACATCTGTCCTAGCATCATGCCATTCCGGATCATCCCGATGTCGTCTCCCATATACGATATGCTCACAGATGTACTATGGGCCGACGATCTTTCTGCATTCCAGAAGTTGCTATTTGATGGTACTGTTACACTTAGGGATATTTTCGAGGATGATCGGAATATCTTAGGGGTATGTGTGGCCCTGGGCGTCCAGAGAGTTTACAGGTCATGATCGACAGATAACTGATCGAATTACAGATTTCAATTGCTCACATTGCCTTGAACATTACCCAGTATCTTCTGCGAGATACCGGTTCAGAAGCGAAAAGGCTCTCTGGAGACATCCGTGACTCTGAATTGGTTGTTTATACTCTGAACCCTTCTCATTTCTTCTCAGAAGCATGCGCGGGGCCGCCAAACTCTAGCCCAGCCATAGGGACTATCCTTAAGCAACTCGAACTATACGGAGAATACAATATTACGGATATATGGAGAGTTGACGCATGGGCCTGGCTCGGGGTCAGAGGTCTGAAGGAAAAAAACCCACAGCTGAGCGCCGATGATCTAATCGAATGGATCGCGTTGTACCGCGGGTACGGCGCTAGCTTTGTCCCCTTCAAATGGTACGGCCCCAAGAACGAAAGTAGATATCTCTTGGAGCTGTACCTGAAGGCAGGCGGAGATCCCAATTGGCTTGACGAAGATGGGTGGCCGCCGCTTGCGCTGGCTATGTGGGAAATGAAGAATTCAGACGACGAGCTGGAGCCAGGCATATCGGATCTCCTCACGCCCCTGATTCAAGCTGGGGCGGATATTTGTTACCTCCATGTCCTGGAGGGAGACGTGGAGGCATGGAGTCTTGCAGACATGGCGTACGCATGGGGTGTTGGGGACGCATGGTTCGAGGCACTCGAGAATTGCGGATTCGACGTGGCCGAAGTGCTCGATGAATCTGACCGACAGGTGGACGCCTTCCGAAAACTTCACGGGGCCAGACGGAGCGGTGTCGACGTGAGCTCGTTGGTCAATCAGTCGCGGGCAGGGTTGCGGCACCGAGGTGGAAGAACGATGATTGAGGATGATTGATCAATCTCGGGGCGATTGACACCAGCTTTGGTATGCTCCACCGGCGTTATCTTCATGTCTCCTCGGCCTCGTGAAGCGGTTCTGAAATCCGCACGGGGGTGGAAGAGGTGCGGTCGGGAACGGAGGGTCAGTACTTTGGAAGGGGAGGGGGGACCCTGTCCCTCTCATGCTCCGCCTGCGATGTGTGCCGGCCTTTTCAAAGCCGGTCGCCGGCCGTTATGACCCTCTTAATGCGGGTAGGAGTTCTTCTGAGGACAGTATCTAGTGACCGTCACCAGATTCGTTGGCGCACAGGGAACAATACGCCACTGGATACAGGGCACATTGGTGGCAACGGTGCCCAAATGATAGCAAAGATGGGATCGTGACATTTACAGAATGCAAATTGAGGTTCATGCGGTGCATGCTGCCATGGCGTGACATATAACGGGCCCCAACAATTCCCGCCGCCAAGCCAACCGGATACGAGGCACAACCTGGAAGTACGAGGGTGCGAACGAGCAAATCGGCGCCTGGTGTCGTTGCGTTTGCGATTGATAAGGTATCCTGCAAAAAAAAAAACAGCACGGATGAGCACGCAATCCAACAGTCGCTTCTTTTTCGAGCTTTGTCCCATGGCGAGAGAATGCACCAACGGACGACTCGACACTGACAGGCTAACGGGGCATCTATTTAGAGGCTATTGTCAGTGGTGCCCGGCGCTTACAAGGGCGAGGCTTGGGTCTGTTCCCCGGCAGCGAAGCGGTGAGAGACAATTGGCTGACTCGCAGCAAGAGGGCCCAGCCATCTGGGTTAAAGCGACGCTAGACCTAGACTGAGACATGTCCCCATTTTCTGAAGTTTTTACGTGCCAAGTAAGGAGGGGATTCGGGGGGATCTTCGCTCCTTTCGGTCAAGATAAGGATTTAGTTTCGAGCTGAGACGATGACAGGCTGGATGGGAACATTCCTGGAGGATTACTTTTGACACAAAGTCAGCTTACGGCTGAGAGGGTGTGTTGGGTTGCATGCAGACGGGGCGGCACATGCTGGTCATGAACTTTTTTGTCAGACGACAAAGATGTGACCCCTGCGACGATCTATCCAGTGAGGATCATCAATAAGGAAGCCTAGGGAAGGGAGACACCCGTAACAGCAGCTCTGTCAAAGTTGGTGGGGTGCCCTGGTGTGGCTTGGGGATCAGCAGGCTCATTTGTGTTGTGATAAGAATACGGCAAGGGCTGGATGGGGCTGTTGGTTTTCTCTGGAATGGGTTGCCGCTCCCTAGCCTGTCAAGAAGGACCCCTAGATATGGGGACCATAATGCCTCCCGCTTCCCACTTGGTGCCCGCATTCCCCCTTGATTGCTAGCTGATATCCTGGTAGTCAGGACATCTTCCGCAGAACGCATCCTCTTTCCTCTTTTTCCCTCCCGTATCTGCCCTAGAGTCGCGATGCCTTCGGACGTGAAGATAGCGACGGCGAGGGTGCTCAAGGCAGGCATCGAGTACGGCCGCAGCATGCGGGGAGGACGGCGGTCAGGCTTCGTCCTGGCATTCACTACCCTCATCTTTATATGGCTGCTCCACAGCGTCGGATCCAGTATACGCGACGATGTTGGGCCGCGGCCGAATCCATACCGACCACAGCCTCCTCCCAGCTGGTGGTCGACGCCGACGACGACGGGCGCGGACAAGCACGGCGCGGCGGCGCCGGCGGCCGACAAGCTCTTCTCGGTGAAGCCCGTCGCCTACATCTTCCCGCAGTTCCACCCCATACCGGAGAACGACGAGTTCTGGGGCGCCAACTTCACCGAGTGGACCAACGTCAAGAAAGTCACCAAGAACGCGTGGGGGATCGAGGTCCAGCAGCCGACGGACGAGGTCGGGTACTACAACCTGCTCGACTACTCGACGCGGGCGCGGTATGCGAAGCTCGCGCGGGATGCGGGGCTGTACGGCTTCGTGTACCACCACTACTGGTTCGGCAGGCCGGTCATGGAGAAGGTGTTGACCAAGATGATGGAGGACGGGCAGCCGGACACGCCGTTCATGCTGAGCTGGGCGAACGAGCCGTGAGTGTCTGGCCCTTGTGGCGTGTGCTTTCCCTTGCCAGGCTAACGTGGCCGTAGATGGACCGCTCGCTGGGACGGAAACGACAACAGCAAAGTTCTGCTCAGACAGACCTATGGCGGCATCGACGCGTGGAGGGAACACTTTGACTGGCTTCTCCCTTTCTTCAAGGTTAGCACCTCGACACCGTTTCAGGTGGAAATTCAATGCCACTCCAACCCAACAGCACTGCCAACCAAACAGCACTCCCAATCCAACACCCCTTCCTTCCACCAACAGCACTCCTAGCCCAACACCCCTTCCTTCCACCAACATCCCCAGCCCTTCACCACCCCAAACTAACATCCACCCCAGCACCCCAACCAAATCCTCGTAAACGGCAGAGTCCAGTTCATGGTCTACAACGGCGGCCACATGCACGACGCCGGCAAGCGCATGTACAGCGCCTGGCGGCGCTGGGCGCTCGAGGCCGGCCTCGGCGGGCTCGACATCATCGAGACGCGCATCGCGCCCGACAACCCGGAGGAGCGCGGCCTCACCGACGCCATCAACGAGTTCGGCTTCCGGTCGGGGGGCGGGCACGACGGCACCACCTGGCCCTCCATCAACAGGCTCGGGAGGGTGTACCACCGCGGCGCGTCGGTCGCGTGGGATAATACCCCGCGCCACCCGGCGGATGGGGGTTCGTCGGCGAATATCTTTGCGCATCCGGGGTTGTGGAAGTGTGAGTCTTTTCTTATCGCTCACGGGGCTATCCCGTTCCCCCGTAATCAATGGTGCTAATGCAGCACGGCAGTCCACATCCTCAACCTGATACGCCGCATCAAGCTCGACCCCAACCCGCAGGGGGAGGAGAACTTCCTCTTCATCAACGCGTTCAACGAGTGGGGCGAGGGCAACGTCCTCGAGCCCAGCAAGCAGTGGGGCGCCAACTTCAGCGCCGCGCTGCGCGAGGCCGTCGACCTGTCCGTCTCGATCCCCTGGAAGGACGACCTCGTCGCCCAGGCAGAGGCGCTGGCGAGGGAGCACCGCATCACGTCCCAGCCGGGGTCGCGGCCGGATAACGACGGGGAGGTCAAGACGCAGGGGGTCAGGGATGATATCGACGTCTGTGTTGTGGTGCGCACGTTCAAGAGCGACTGGGAGTTTAGCGAGGCGTTTGGGCTGAGCGACCTGCTCAGGAGCCTGACGGCGCAGAAGAACCCGCGCTGGAGGGCGGTAGTGGTGAGGGGGGCGGAGAGCGCGAATGAGAGGATCATGCGGACTCATGTGCTCGACGCGTATGACCCCCGCGTGACGATGATCGATGCCCCCGCCGAGGTGATCAAGCAGGGGCTCGACGTCAGGAATGGCAGCGAGTGGGCGGTTACGGACTGGGCGATACAGAACCTGACGGAGTTTGCGGCGCAGGGGCTGAGTGACTGTGGCATGGCGAGGTATCTGGTTGTTGCGCGGTCGAATGCCACCTACGCGCCTGACGCGTTTGATGCGGTTGACGGCTCGTGGTCGTCGGCGAGGGGTGGGCGGCCGGCGGGGGATGGGGATATGGTGGGGTTGAACTTTGAGACGAAGGATACCGTCAAGGCGGAGGATACGACTGTGCCGTGGTACGAGAGGTGCGACAGGCTGCGCGAGGAGCGGGTCAAGGTCTGCGTGCCGGCTACGTCGGTCACCAGCCTGTCTGTCCTCGAGCCCGCTGCGGTCCTGATCGATCTGAGGAAGTTCATGGTCGGCGGGCACAGGTTCGCCGACAAGGGCGCGGGGTTGCTTCAGGATCTCGCGGCTGAGGGGTGGTCGTGGAAGAAGCCCGAGGGCAGCAACTGCCAGATGGTCGAGGCCGGGTCGTACCACTCTTGCATCCAGAGCGGCCGGTTCTGGTTCGATGTGCCGGCGACGTCGAAGAAGTACGAGGCTGGGTGCTACAGCCTCAACGATATCACGGGGCGGTATTCGCAGGATACCTCGCAGTGGGACATGGCCGGGTGGAAGGCGAATCCGTATTGCTTGCGGTTGTCGGAGAAGGCGTATGCGGATTGATGGGCAACAAAAAGGGAATTTGGTGAAGGGCGTTTGCTTAAAGGAACAATGGGATGCATTGTAACGGGGATAGAGCTTGGGCATGTACGTTAGAGATCTCCTTTTGAGTTGGCGTGGCGTGTTTGGTTGTGTTTCCGGGTTGTTGCGTCCGTTGCCTATCCGTTATAATTTTTTCGAATTAGGCCGTCACCCGAACGCCTGTGACGATGCCCTTGGAAGTTTCTGTGCCGGAGTTCATCGTGGACGCTTTCCTCATGCTTGGTGCTGGTCCTGCGTTTGACGTGTTTTCTCTGGGTGCTGGAACCAGGGAAGATGTGCGATGGGTTCCAGATGGGCAGCCTCGACGGGACTATGGTGGCCTACATTAATACCGCGACTACATCGTCAATAGTCGACTGAACGAACAAAAGCAGATTCGAATTGGATGCCAGAAATTGCAAACAGGTAATAAGTACAGCAGAAACTTAAGCAGCCCGGACGGCTGCCGAAGCCCATAAAAACAACGCTTCTCCAAGAACGCCGATGCATGGTGTGGTAAATGCCGTCCGACCCCGAAAGTGCATATCCGAATAATTATAAACAGCGCT
>Ga0209127_100283_pt1 | contig 17725 bp, 8 predicted proteins | sample LakSupMetagenome_FD_187469 | JGI IMG/M metagenome (GOLD analysis project Ga0209127, IMG submission 187469) | Freshwater microbial communities from Lake Superior, Canada - Sta WM archaea (SPAdes) (version 2) | ecosystem: Environmental > Aquatic > Freshwater > Lake | place: Lake Superior, Canada...
CCCCTTCCCCTGCTGCGGAAGGGGGGAGATGGGCTCTTTTTCTTCGTTGTGGCGGAGGTTGTCCTCCAAGTCGGTCTCCTCCTGTTCTTCTGGGAGCGGAGGGCTGAGTTCGGGGGCTTGGTACCGCCGGTTAGGCCGGGTATCCGTGTCCTGGCGGCTGCCACGCATTGTCTTGGGTAGTGATAGCGGCGCCGGGGCTCTGATGTCGTCCTCGTCACTCGACTCATCGAAACGGCTGCGGAAGGTCCGTCGCCCGTCATCGTCGTCGCTTGAATCGCTGAAGCGGCTCGAGCCCGCTGTCGACTTTGGCGCGCTCTTGCTGGACTTCTTGCCGAAGTGACCAAAGTGAAGGCCTCCAGAACTGGGCTTGGTCTCCTTCGGACTGCGCAGTGAAGTGCGCATACCCATACCCATGCCGCCAGAGGGCACGCGGCTCGTTGGTGAAGGAGGCGACATGGAACGCAGAGAAAACCTGCCTGAAGGCCGGCCTGCCCTCTCGCTTTGGGCCGGAGACTGCTGTCTGAGCGTCCTGCGGAAGCCAAAGCCTTGACCGGACTCAGGCCGCGACGTCCTCCTGAAGCTGCTTTCGCTGCTGTCCGACCCTCTACGCCGTATTGGCGGCGGTGGGTTGAAGCTATTCCTCGCTGTAGCTACTGCAACAGGAGGTGAGCTCACCCTCTGGGGCGACCTCATCGTCTTCGTAGCAGCAGGAGCCGATCCAACGGACGCTGGCCGCAGTGTCTTGCCTCCAAGAGCGTGCGGTCTAGGCTGCTCCTGCTGAGAAGGCTTCGACGTCGCGCCATTAGTCCGCATCGACGCCCGCAACTTCGGGGCCGTGTCAGCGGTGTTCTTAGCCGCCCCCCTTGGCTTCTCCTGTGTCCGATCCGGTATAGGATGCTCAACCCCTACCTTAGTGCCGGGTTTGATCATGTATGTGCGCTCCGCGGCCCGAAGACGCTCGTCATCCGCATTCTGCTTCTGCTGGGCAGCGATTGTCTGCTGAGCCATGCGTACGGCTAGAGCCTTCCGTTCAGAGTTCCGCCTTTCAATCGACTTCTTCTTCTTCGGCTTGTGCGATACAGCGGCATCGTCTTCGCCGTCTGCGTCCACGCCAGCATCACTGAGAGCTTCCTTCTCCAACTGTGCCCGCTTATCGGCTGTGAGACTCCGCCAGTAAGACTTTGCCTTGTCCCAGTCTAGCGCGGGGGGTTCGCCGGACTGCGTAGTGTCCACAGCCGTGGTAGCTGTTGATAGCTCAGTTCCCAGAGGAGGGGGCGTCGCTTCCACCGGTTGCGGAGCAGTCTCCGTTTCCTTGGCTTTGCTGGGTAGCGAGCGCCCTACTACGGCATCCAGAGACATGAACCCTTCATTTTCGGTATCCGTGAAATGGTCGGGGGCATCGCTGTAGATACTGCTCTCGTCATCGTCCTCGTCCAGGATAGGCGCAAGAGTCGCCGTCACTGTGGCTGGAGTATGTGGTGCCTGCGTTGCATCTTTGGGTTGAGTCACAGGCTCGAAGGTCACTTGCCGGACAGGTGTTGCAGGGCTCTTGATTTCGCTCATCGAGGTGAGGCGCAACCCTGAATATGGGTCTGCATCCGGCGTAGATAGATCCGAGTCGTCTTCCGGGAAGCCACCGGGGACGTCGAAGTACATGTTCGATTGCACCTTCGGAGGAGGCGGAGTGGGTGACGATACAGCTATAGTCGGTATGTTGTGTTCCACGTCTTTGCGCGCCTCCTCTGAAGCAGACGGGGCGGTGTCCTGAAAATCGGCCTCCGAGAATGCAGCAGAAACCTGGGGATGTCTGTCTGGAGAGGGGAGCATGGACGAGTCTGTTGTGTCATCCCGCTGCTGAGCGATTGGCTGAGGGAGGTGGACAGGAGGGGCGTTGTGATGCTCGCCGGCCTCTTCAGCGCCAGGACCCTCTATCTGTTCTTCGTCACTGCTCGAGGTATCACTAACATACCCACTGCCTTCAATAGATGTCACGACTGGTGGTAGAGGCTCTCTAAGCTTCGAAGTATTGGCAGCAATCCTTGCCCGTTGATCCGATTCTGCCTGGTTGGAGCCTATCGAGTCACTGCCGGTTGTCATGGCGTTCAGAGACGAATCCGTCCGTAGCTCGTCACTAACGTGCGGTATCGCCGGCAGAGAGCTCGGGCTAGCAGACATCGACGGGCTAGTCGACGGTTCTATGACAGGTCTGACGAGAGGACGCTCCTCACTTCCAGTCGTGCTGTCTCGGGGTTTCTTGTCCCGGACGCTGCCAAAGCTTGGTAGCACCGGACGGGGCTTCATGATCTCATCGTCATCGAGGGTAGCCATCTCCGGCTTCTTGCCACGCGCAATGTTGCTGTACCATGGGCGGCGCGTGTTCTGTGGGCTCGCAATTATGGGCGAGTCGCCCATATCAGGACCAGGTGATTCCCCAACGACGACAGTATTGCTGTCATCGAAGCTCACGCGAACAGACTTCTTGCGGGCCATGGTGGTATCGTCCCGCTGACTGAAACTGGTTGACGCCTCCGAGACATTGTCATCAAGAGAAGCGCGGCGGTCGGGGCTGGTGCTGTTCTTCAAGGCGGACTTTCGAGGGGACACCGAGCGAGGCGGAGGGCAGTGCTTGACCGTCAAACTATCCTGCACAGTGCCAAATCGGGCGGTTCGTGCTGGACTGCTCGACACAGATCGCTCACGTTGGATACCGCTCGCCCTGCGCGTTTGCATTGTAGATGGTTTTGGTTCTGATGCCGGAGATATTTGTGCAGATGGTGCTGTCCGGCTGCCAGCGGGTTGTCGAGCGGGTGTTGTATAAGCACCAGGTTGCGTAACTGTGACATCTGGCTGCAGTTGTCGCGATGTTGGTTGATATACTTTCTGTCTTGTCGGCACGGCATCCAAAGCATTTGCCACGGTATGGCCGCCGGGCGAATGTGGTCCTTCGTCCTCCGGTTCCGGCTCTTCCTTCACAGTCGAGGGCTGTCGTCGGACGCCCTGACCAACCCATGTGAACTCCTCTGGCCCAGCATTCTCGTTTTGAAGCTGGCCGGTTGGAGGAAGTGGCTCCTGCGGCCGTTGTTGCTCGTTCTTGATCGCATCAGACCTGGGAGCCGATATAAGGGACTTCACGGCGGGTTCTTCATCAGTAACCTGTCGAGACGGTTGAGCTGGTTTCTGGGCTTCCGGATCCACAAGGTTCTGCGCAGCATGCGTCGCAAACGGCACACGACTAGTCTCCGTAGGCTGCGCGCTCTTGGCAGGAGCGGTACTGACTGCAGGCTCATTATCGGCCGTCTCTTTCACTTCGTCATCGACAACATGATAAGACGTCGTCAGGACCTGCTGTGGTTGGTCGTGTGGCAAACTTCGACTTGTGGACGGCACGGCTTGCGGTTGCTGGACATTTTCGTACGCAGCGGCACCAGGCCCAACCTTAGTGCGCCCCATCGTCGCTTGCGCTAGATGCGTCCCAGTCTTGGCAGGCTGCTTCTTCTTCTTCCGCACCGAGAGTGACCTCCCGGCAGGACCTTGATAGTCGTCGTAGGCGGGAGCCTCACGTGGAACCATCCGTCTGGAGTTGGGATCGTAAACCAGCGACTGGACAGCGCCAACTGAGGCGGGCCGTGTCCTAGTTGAGGAGGACCCCGAGGAAGCTCGCTGGGCTGCCTGGTCCTGTGCGCGCAGCGGCTGTGGTGACTCGAAACCTCTGGCAGTAGTGGGTGAAGGAGCCGGGGATCCAACTCTGACCCTGCTAGGGTACGAGAAGTTGATAGACGAGTTCCTGCTGTCTGGTCTTTCTTCATCCGCCGGGTGTGTGATGAGCGGTGGTGGGCTTAATGGCGGACTTGCCATGGCGGCGTCGGATGTCCTGACACTCTTAAGGTCACCAACCTGGGCGGCGCCGAACCAGGAACCCGTGCCCGACTTGCCAAGTGTCTGAGAGGCAAGTCGCAACGGCGGACTCGAAAGTTGTAAGCTCTGTGTCTTGCGATGTGGCCCATTCCCCATCTTATCGAAGTTCTTCGGTAAGGCAGGAACAGGCGGTGCGGGCTCTCGTGACGGGATCGGATGGTCACTCGCGCTTGAACTTGGCCGGCGGGCTGCGGGACTTGGACTGCGGAAGGTCCGTTCGGTCATCGATGCGCTGCTGCCACGTCTTTGTAGTCCCGGTCTGCCGTAAGCATCCGGTGCGGTGCCCGCCGAGGACACGGACCCCGTTCGACGCATGGTGCGTTTGGTTTGTACTTCGCCAACGTTTGTCGGAGTCATAGGCCGTGCACGAAGGGCGGCGGCGGCGGCGGCAGCCGATAGCGATGCCGGTTGTTGCTCGCGCTGCTTGAAGACAGCTGCTGCGGCCATGGCGGCATTAGGGTGAGCAGTCGCTGCCGTCAGAGGCTGTGTTTGTGTCGAGGACGATGGTCAGCTTTCGCGATTCCTCTCGACAAGATTTTCAGAAGGGCGTGATGGTGGGATATAGATTGGCGGCGTATCGCTGATACAAAGGGAGAGCAGCATGTGGATGGAGCTCTAGGGGGCCATCTGGCATGGACTCTGCCGCAGAAGCATAAAGCGCACCGAGGGACCCAAGAACATGGACAAGGTAGCCGAAAGCTTGTTCAACATGCAGCTCGACGGTTCGTGGAGCCATAAGTAGTGCGCAAAGCGGTGCGACGAAAGGAGAGACACATTCTAAGTGCGAAAGTGGTGATGTTGGGGAAGGAACCAATGACGACATGACATACCTGCTGCTTTGGAGGAGGCCTATGCCTCCGCGAGCCCAACATCTTCACTTGACTCGCGACGTATCAACCGTCTCTTGCGCTACCGAATTATGGAGGTCATTGGTGCTGCTGCTTATACTGGTAAAATCTTTAACCACTCGATTCGCCGGGACTCACGGGTAGGGACGACGCGCGATGGATGAAGGAATGAAGTGACGGGCATGATAAATGTCGGCTTTCCTGGTCTGGTTGCGGGCCTGGGCTCGCATGACTGCCGCTAAAAGACAGCCAGGGTCCAACTGCGCAATAAACTAAGCGCTCTAATTGGCCGATGAAGCTGCGAGCTTAGCTGGGGTGGGCCACTACACTAACCGAAACCAGCTGGCATGGGACGAGTGACGTCTGCTGCTGAGAACACATCTAGATTTACGGACACGGACAGTGCCTTATATGACCAGGACAGATTCAAGTAGATGAGTGTATGGCAACCTTACTCAGCGATGTGTGCGACGGCTGTGGAGCACATTTTACTATGCCATGAACACCGTGGATACACCTGGGTTAGTTCTGGATACGCCATTCCTCTGGGCCGACAGAGAGCCATACCCTGGGCTAAGCATTTGGTACAGCCACTGTTTGCTTGTGTCGCTCTCAGCTCCGTGCCGTGGAAGTGACAGCGCGTAGAGAGGATTAGGTATCGTTAAAGAGCTGAATTATAGACTGTGCCATGCCTGACCGCTTGAGCTATCTAAGCAGGGGTAGTTACACAATGTTACGCTTCATGCTTGCCACCAAGACATGCGCTTCCACCACGGTGGTGATCCGGCTGAAGATATCGGGTCCTTATCAGCAAACGATCTTTTTGATGGCAACGGCCGAAAGGACGCAGAGGAGCGCACAGAGCACCAGACGACCTAAGACACGCCGGTGTGACGGTAAGAAGGCACGCTTCGTCGTCAAAGTTCCGGGCCAGTGTTGTGTGCCGAATAACCCGCCTCTGTGGACGGGAGGGAGCTGGACTGCAGGCTGGACTGCAGGCTCATCCAGAACGCCCTGGTCTGCAGTAGCCGAAACGCACAGCTCTTCCGGGTACCGTCCATCAGCGCCACTGCTCTAAGAAGCCGTTGTAGGAGCAGGATTCTCGAGGTTTGGATGTGTCGCAGTCGGAGGTCGCAGTGGCCGATCCCTCTCCGTGGAACTGCCTCCTCCATGGTCTTCGATGCCTTCAGTCTGCATCCCACTCTCCGTTCCATCCTCATGCTCATGGTCGTCGTATCCCTCTTCTTCCTCGCCATACTCTTCATCCTCGGGGCCTTGGTCCTGCGTCGGCGGAGCGGCAGCTGGTGCACTGGTGTCCCCGTGCGGTGTCGTGCGGTCCTGGGAAGCAGCGTTTTTCTTCCCCGAAGCTGCTTTGCTGTTTTTCTTCCCCTTGCGGCCCCTCATCTTCTGTGCTTTCTCCAGCAAGCGCTGCCTCTCCGCAGCCTCCTTGCGCAGCCTGCGGTCCTTCAACTCGAACTTCCGAATCAGAGCCCTGGGAGGCTCCTTAAAGATGGCCTCGTACTCGCAGAACTCGCAAATCCAGATGTCTTCATCTCTAGGCGGGTTGCGGCGGTTGGCGTACTGGGTGTCGAGGCGTCGTTCTCTGGCGGCCTGGCGGAGCTCATGGTTGAGCTGCCGGCGAGTCTTCTTGGGTGGGGCTGGCGGGGCAGGTGCGGCTTGAGCGGCGTCCGATGGCGTCGCCGCAGTGCTTTGAGTTGTCTGGTCCGCCATTTGTCTGCCTGGAAGTGCGGTAGGTGGATATGCGGCTGGAGCAGACAGCCTTCCTCCGTTATCGCGCGTCGTGACACTTGCGTGGGGTACAGACACGGAATGTCGACGGTCTGTGCCAGGCCAGGCTACGCTTCCCGGGACTTTAGATTCGCAAGTAAAAGTGAATTGGGTCGTTGCCGGCTCAGCCTTTGCAGACTGTTGTTGTTCTTGTTGCTGTTGCTGAAGAAGGCTGATGTTCTCTTGGCCTGAATAAAGTGGCAGCTTTTCTGCGTTGGCGATGGCAGTGGAAATGATGCCAGTATTCTCAGCTTTGACAAGGGGAAAAAAACAAACAAGAAATGTCAGTAAAAAGATAATCAACAGTTGAATACCAGTCAAAGGAGGGCAAAGACCGCCGGCGACATGACGTAGAACGACATGGAACCGATGTCGAACGGTGAAGGGTGGGAGCGAAAGTGGTGAAGGGAAGTTCAAGGGGAAAAGAGAGTAGGCGGTGTTTACTTACTTGACGGCGCTACCCAGGGCGACGGACGAAGCTTCCCGTTCCGCCCAACCCAGTTGCTAGACGAATCTGACAAGGCCCGTAACGGGCTCCTTCCGTTCCTGACCCTACCGTATCGGCCTCTCCCCGGTCCAGACACATTATGGGCGCCAGACGCAAATCCACCATGTCCGTAGTAGCTCGACGATGCGGGCGACGAGAGGTCGCCGTGTCCCTCGATGGACTGGATGGGGGTCCCCGGGGACTCAGGGCCGTGAATGCCATCATGACTGCCGTGGCTACCGGTCAGCGCAGTGTCGCCAGCTGTCGGTATCTTGCGCTTCTTCTTGTTGTTGGTAATCTCGAAGGGATCGTAGTAGCCGTCTGCTGAGGATGCGGCAGACTGCGGCGGCTTGCCGTGGTCCTTCTTCCCCGATGTGCGACTTGGGCGGCCCAACGAACCGGACATGCTTATGGCTAGACTTGCAATCCTGCTCATTCGAGCCGCATCATCATCATCGTTGTCGATCCCCAGTCCGTTTCTACCCGCCGGACCCTGCAAGCCAGGCCGGGACTCTCGCCGCCCGTAGGGAGCTGCCTCGGAATCGTCTTCTCGAGGGCTGTAAGGGTAGTAGAACAGTGGCGTCGTGGACTGCGGAGCCGGAGGGTACTGGATGGAGTCGGCGACGTCTGGCGACAGACGTTCGCGAAGTCGACGCTTTGGCAAAGGGCGGATCGGCCGGTCGGGAAACAACGACGACATGGTATCTGCAGACATTGTTGACGAACGGCGTTCTCTTCCTGTTGCGGTCGTATGGTCAGCTTGACGGCGACGAGACAGCCTCCAGCCGAGGAGGATGGGGATGAGGCAGAGCATGGTGAGGCCCAGGACAAGTCCAACCAGGCCATACGGAAAGAACTGGCCGGGACTGTCCATATTGCGGGAAGGATGAACTCGCAGAACGAGCGCAAGCATCTCGGGCAAAATGCTTGACCTCATCCAAACTGCGTGGATGAAGGAATGCCTGAGGGAAACTCGGGGCAGGAGCAAGGTGCAGAAGTCTTCTCCGTCGTCCTTCAAGAGTCCATCTTGCCACCGGTGACTTTCGTCTGTGGTGCGAGGGAGCGGAACAAGTGAAGAGTGCCCAAAGTCCCGGACTTTGATACGGAAGGTGCAGTGCGGACAAGGTGACATACCCATCACATAGCAGTCGCCCCGGCTCCAAAACTTCACTACAGCTTTCGAAATCTCTCAACCTGCAACAGCAGCCTGTCCGATCTCAACCAGCTTGCCAGCAGTGCCAATACAAACCACACCCAGCCTTCGATCCAGAGTTCTAGGAGGCCGTCGACAAGTCGGCAAACGACACCACAACCGTCGGTCGGATCGCAATTTAGGAGGTACGTTCTTCGGTCGATACTGTGGTCTAGGTTGTCTCGATACTAACTCTCGTTCGGACTCCTATTTCTGCCCAAAGAATCATCAGAATGCATTTCATGTGGGGGGTTCAGGTCTTGGGCCAGCACGAGTCACAATTGCCGACAACGCCCCTGGCGCCCCTGACAGCAAGCAGACTTGACGCTGCCACACGCAACGCCCGGCCAGCCGCGCTGAAGCCCGGACAGAGGTGGGTGGAACGGGCACGATGCTCGGGGCGGGAGATGGGCCGCCGGCCAAAAGGGGGAAAACTAGCTGGCATCAACCCACCTCGAGTGATTCTCCAGCTCTATCAGATCAGCAGTCCAAAAAGGAAGCTCGGTCTCGGTCGAGGGAATAGGGTCGGGCCATACAACAACTGCAGTGGGTTGGGACGAAGCCAAACAAGGGGGGGGGCAAGCGAGTCTTTTGTCAGTGTCAGTGTCGAGATTGATTGCAAATGAGCTTTCGGGGCCTTGGGGGATATCGGGTTTCTCTGATTAGGAGAGACGGTGTTCAGTGCTGCCACCCAGGACCACCTAATCGAAACGTGTTACATAAGCCGGCTACATCCGTGCCCTTCAATCATGGAAGTCGTGGATGGCTTCACTTCGGGATAAGCGCATTTTGGGAACCGTGCCCGTTTGCATAAGGCGGGGTTATCGACACTACACGTTGCCCGTGTGTCTCCCTCCCGGTCTTCTTCAACAACTGGCACTGTCCATCTCATCGCCGCGTTCACCCACGACCGTCGTGGGCTCCTCAAGATGGACAATCCTGTCTTGATATTCCAGCACGCCTAATGGACCATACATTAGTATTCCTTGGGCCCCCAGCGTTCTGTTGATTCTGTTGTTGCGGCACGCAATGCTCGACTCCCGTCCTGTGGTGATGTCATGTCTTCAATGGCACCGTTAGATGCTGACATTCACAGCCCAGGGACACGTGCATGCGGTGAGGGAAAAGTTTCGATTTAATGATTTTTATGCACCTTCGAAATGGCTTGGGCACTTTGGGGGGCTGGCTGTCCCCGCACGGGCAGCTGGCAGAAAACCCGCCAGATGCGGCAAGGGCAGGCTTACTCGGCGGAACTGAGGTGGAGGAGAAGGTTGCACATTGGGACATTTTGTTCCCGCCCTCCTCGCTGGACGCTCCCTCTCCCGCGCACCTAGCTTGTCAACACCACATTTTCTGGCACTGCAACACCTCACCGTCGGTTCGCCTACCTGTCATCGAGCCATCTCAGTCATGATAGACCCTCAATGCCTGTCAAAGTACCACTTCTTCATCTTTAACCCGCTCCATTCCTAGCTCGTGTCGTCGCATCCAACCCCCGAGGTGCCGCCTCGCCAGCAGACGCCGCGGTCGCTCCGGTTGCCTCCTCGTGGCCGTCTGCCCCAAACCCCTTCCGCCTCTTCCAGCCGTTATCTCTGAGATATCCTGGCATATCTCATCTACAGGCTCCTGATTCCAGCATCGGCGCGGCTGCCGATTCTTTTGCGCGTCATCGCACCGTCCGCCCTCACTTTGCCCAATCGACCTCGTCGGTGCTCATTCTCGAGGAACTGCCGTCTAGAGAGCTGAACCGACGCCCAATCTCTCCATCTATCTCGACGACTACGCTTGGAAAGCTTGACACGGAGCCGACTCGAAATTGCGTCCTTCCTCTCCACCGTGCGCATCCTGTGCCGCCGGATCACAATTCGACGCAGCACCTCCTCTCCACGACCGGACGCCCTCTTGCCGCCCCAGCCTTAGCGGCCACCACCCTGACACGACTTTCCAGGGTGGGCGACAATAACTCTGTCATAAGAGGTGCTAGTTTGAAGTGGTTCGCCTGCTGTTTTGCCTGGCTGGGTTGTCGCCACGACCTCAGAGCCGGAGTCGGCCTCCGCACACACAGTCACACTTCGAACAACGACGCCCAGAGCCATCGCGCGGGGGTAATCTTTTATCCTTGATACTTGCTTACACGGTGACTTTGCCCGTACAATGGGAGGAGCCGATCCGCGACGGTCCTCGCGAGCGCGAACGACCCAGTCACAGTCTCAGCACTCGTCTACGACTTCCAGCACATCCGGCCGGGCCGAAAGACCTACGCGATCCTTCCACAAGAATGGCTCACCACAAAAGTCAACCCCGACAGGCTCGCTGTCCTCCGAACCGCCCGAAGACACCATCACGGCGGACGGCGGTTTCTCGACACGCCGACGTACGCGAGGGAACGGCGACGACCGCGACAAGGCCTCATCGAACCTCGACTCCACGGAGATGACGAACGGCGACGACGACTTACAGGACGAGGACGAGGCGGTTCGCTGCATTTGCGGCTTCGACGACTACCCGGGCCCGCCACCCTTGGACGAAGACACGAAACACGGGATCAAGGACACAATCGACCTCGACCCAATATTTACAACCGACGTCAATGACGACACGGCTGGCTTCTTTGTCCAATGCGACATTTGCAAAGTGTGGCAGCACGGCGCCTGTGTGGGAATCATGACGGAGGAATCGAGCCCGGACGAATACTTCTGCGAACAATGCCGGAAAGACTTCCACAAAATATTTACAGCAAGCAATGGGTAGGTCTCACACTCTTTACACGTGCGATGTCGGAGCTTTCGGATGGGGACCATTGCATGTGCAATGTTGGTGCTGGTTGTTCAGCTCGTCAGATCCGACGTGGCTGCGCAGGGCGATCCTACTCCTGCGCCTGCGACGCTATCGCGGCTGCCAGGTCAGACACTGTAGAGCCTCTCGGACTCTCAATCCATCGCAAACTGTGCTAGATGCTAACACAATGCCCTACAGACAGCGATACTCCCACTACCTTCCGCTCAAGCGGCCTCAATCGGGAACAGGCTCGAGGGCGCCGTCTCTTGTTAAAGATGGTACTAAATCCCCAAAAGAGAAGGAGGGTCGCGGCGCGCGAAACTCGTCCGTCACCCAAGCCGGAAAGCGCAGGTCGACTATGAACAGCCGAGAGGCAGGATACGACGAGGCAGAAGCGCTACGGCGTGCTATCGAGGCTAGCAAAGAAGACGCTGCGCCAGAGGCTGTCGACGGAACGACGAGGCGCGCGAAGCGTGGACGAAGCGACAGCGAAGAGTATGTGTTGAAAACAGTCTTATGTCACGATATTCATTCGTACTTACGATCTTCTTAGGAAGCCAGAGAATGTCAAACGCCAGCGCACGGGCTCCGAGTCTGTGTCGCCGCCTCCAGATAAGGGCGGTGACGACTCGGACTCGGACGAAGCATTGTCCAACATGCGCAACGGCGCGAAGTCAAAGTCGCGGACTGGCGCAGCAACCTCGTCGCGCACCACTCGCTCGGAGAAGCCAGGCGAGCGAGACGAGCGAGAGCGTCAACGAGTGGAAGCTGCCAACAAGCGAAAGGGAAGAGCGGAACGGCGCCGGCTTGACGGTACGATTCCCCCCTGAAACAAGAACATGGCTGCAGTGTTGAATAACTAACACCGGCGAAGATGCAGACTCCGATCCCTCAGAAGAGATACCTTTGGCGGCTCGGTCCGCGACGACTCGAACAACAGCCGTCCTTCCCCCCCCGAGCGAGCCTGTATCGCACCCTCCATCTCCAGCGGAAAAGCCGAAGCCTGCGCCGCAAGTCGCCGAGGCAGCACAACCGCCGCCCTCCTCGTTGCCTAGTCCGGACACGCCTTCTGCGGTCGATCCAGCGCCGCCCCCGCCGCCGACAAGGACCGATAAGAAGAGGTCGCACAAGAAGAAGGGCAGGAACCAGTATACCCGCGATGACGACTCGCCGGCGCGTTCGCAATCGAGAGACATCAGAGACGAACACGGCTCCGAAAGGCCAGGGCACAGCAGAAGCGACAGTCATCAGGTCAAATCCAGGAACAGGGGAGGAATGAGCAGCAGGATAACCATGACGGACATGAAGCGGCGGGCGGCTGCCCTGCTGGACTTCATCTCGCGCACTCAGGTCGAGCTGGCAGGGGAAACAGCACCTTCGCCGCCCGACACCAAGGGGAATGATTCCAAGGAAGCCAAGCTGAACGGTGGCCCTCCGGCACCTCCTGACGACAAAGGTCAGGCGGACAAGCCAGAGCAAAACGGCGAGGGGGTCCCGGGACCCAAAGAGTTCAAGGAACTCTCGTGTATGGAGATGATGGACACCCTGACGACGCGGTTGGTGAAGTGGCAGCAGATGTACAGCGCTTAGCATTGCTCGTCCAAGGGACATACAGGCGTCCTCAGGCGTACGGCGTACATTCCTCACCGCCCTCGCTTCGAGGACGAACGGCAATGATGAAAGACAGGAATCAATGGGCGTTAGCTGGGTGCGTTGACTGGATACCGGCAATGGGAGCTACATGTTTGTTCTTTTCGGGCCCAGGGCGGATGCATTCTTCATTTCAACGGCTTGATACCCTCCCACACATAACCGACGCGTCGCGATTGCTTATGCGCATGCATGGAGCGCGTGCCAAAAAAGCATGTATTGTACGAAAAGGAACCGTTTGAATGAGTCGATTGGATGAGATGGGTATCTTGTTTGATCTTTTCTAGACCGTCTATGCTATATAGATGCATGTCCTTCGCGGGACGAAGTTGTAAAGCGTTATGATATACTATGTTACATGTTCTCATGACCCTCTCTGTTCATGCCTGCAAACGTGATGGATGTATCACAACCGTCCTACGGATGCGTAAGTCTCCCCCCTGAGAGCGGCGTACACGTCCACAAACACTACATCGTACACTATCCTTCCCCGCAAGACCGTGCAGTTCCGACATGCGGTCAACCACCCTGCATAGCCGCCCACTTGGCCTCTCCCCTCGCCTTCCTCTCACTCTTCTCCTTCTTGACCGCCTGGTTCATGCTCAACACCGGCTCCCTCGCCAACCTCACCGCCTCCGCCAGACTGTCCTCGCTGACCTCGTCCAGACAGAACCGTCCCAGGTTCCCCCCCCTCCACTCCTGCACGATCCAGTCCGCCGCCCTATCCATCCCCAGCACACCGCCCTTCAACAGCTTCCCCGTGCGCCTCGCGACACCGGCCAAGAACTCCTCCACGTCGTTGGTCGGCCCGCAGTACTTGGCATACAACCCGGGATCCCTCCGATTCAGCACATACAGCAGATAATCCGCCACCACCGTCCCCGGCACGAGCCCGTCCTTGACGCACCCCACCAGCGCGAGCTTAAGCATGCTGATAGGGTCGCTCACGTACGGCACGAACACGCCGGGAGTGTCGACCACATACACGGCCCCGTCCCCATCATCCTCGACCCCGTCCACGATCCGCACCGGCGTGCCCATCTTCCGCGTGACCCCCGGCTGCGCGCCCGTTCTCGCCGCCTTGGCGACGTGCCGCCCCATCCCCCGCACCCGCAGGCGGTTGAGCAGCGTCGACTTGCCCGCGTTGGGCATCCCGACCACCAGCGCCCTCGTGCCCGCGAACGAGGGGGAGGGCTGGTCGCGCGCGGCCCGCCTCACGGCGTCGAGCACGGGTTTGGGGTCCTGGCCCGCTCCCAGGAAGACCACGGCCGAGGCGTGGTTGGAGGTCCCGTGGAAGCGCGAGAGGAGGTTCACCTGCGCCCGGGTCGCCTTGTCGTCCGGGATGAGGTCGCGCTTGGTGTAGACTATGATGCGGCTGCGGTCCGGGGAGTTGGTCGCCGACAGGGTGGACTCCAGGAGGGGGTTCCAGGAGGTGAGGGGGATGCGGGCGTCGCGGACCTCGATTATCAGGGAGACGGTGGAGACTGTGCGGCGCATGCGCTCGAGGGTGGAGTGGTGGTGGCCCAGGAAGTAGGAGCGGACTATCTGCTGGGAGACAGGGAAGGAGTCCCTCGGGACGAAAGGCTGGGGGATGGCGGTGTGGGGGAGGGCGGATTTGGCGAGGGACGATGCTAGGGAGGTGGATGAGATGGCTGAGGCGGCGGATGAGATGGCTTTGGATGCCATTTTTGAGATGAGATGAGATGTGAGGACTGCTGTGACAACAGATAGAGGATCAAGGTGGAATGAACTGCGCTACAATCAAAGTCATGGTTTGGACGCTAGTTTGGATGAGAAGCACATTGAATCAGCAACCTGAGAAGCTCGTCGATGTCAAGGTGCAAAAGGTACCCTTGGTGAGTTGTGAGTTTGAAGATCGGAATATCTGACAATTGCATGAAAAATCGGCTGCTGTTCGTTTTGATGCATATCGTCGTTATTTATGGATATATGCATTCCAGATGAGCTGGGCTCGTCTTTTACATCACCAAACCACCAGTCATCAGTCATCGCGCTGCATTTCTTTTATCAGGTATCCAAATCAGGGTTCATCTTGAAATGTGCCACAGGCTCAAGGGCTTATGCCAGCACACCAAGTTAGCTGCCTCGGGAATGTGTTGATGAAGTCTATTGGACCAGCCAACATATCGGTATGTATCATGCGCATTCCCCTTTCCAAGATGCTAACTAAACCCTTAACCCTTCCCCCTTCAACCTCGCATAGATCCCCCTCTGCATCTCCTCAAACCCCGTAATACTCAATCCCTCCCCCGTCGGCGGCGCGAGCCCGTACAGCGGCACCACCCTCCTCTTCCCCTTAAGCGCCTCCAGTATCGTCCCGTCGCCGTACTCCTCCCGCTCGCACAGCTCCAGCATCGCGTCCGCGATCTCCTCGGGCTCGATGAACTTGTCCTCGGCGGCCCTCATGCCGCGCTTGTCCGGGTCGCCGCTCCACAGCGGAGTCGTCACCGCGCCGGGGGCCACGGCGCAGACGCGGATGCCGACCTCGGCGCGCAGCCCGCCCAGGCTGCGGACGAAGCCGTGCAGGCCGTGCTTGGAGGCGTAGTACAGCGGCGTGCCGATGGAGTAGGCGTGCCCCGCGCACGAGGAGACGTGCAGGAGGGTGCCCTTTGTCTTGGTGGTGGTCCAGTGCCCGATGGCCAGCTGCGAGAGGCGGATGGGGTGGGTCAGGTTCACCTCGATGGTGGCGTAGGTTCCCACGGGGTCGGCGTCTGCGGGGCCGTCAGTGCTCGGGGTGTCCGGGTTGGTGGCGCTGCGGGGGGGCTTCCAGAAGTCGGACCACCGCGGCTCGAAGATGCCGGCGCCGGGCACGACGATGTCGACCGAGGGGAAGGTCGAGACTGTGGTTTCCCAGAGGGAGGAGAGGTCCTTCCACGACGTGACGTTGGTGCGGTGGAAGAGGGCCGAGGGCTTGCCGGCTGAGGGAGGGTGGGGGTATTGGGATATGAGGGCTTCAGCTTCGGGGCGCAGGGCTAGGTCGCCTATTACGACGGAGCAGCCTTTGCTTAGGAGGAGGCGGGCGAAGGCGAGGTTGATGCCTGAGTATGTCAGTATCTGTAGACTGTGAACAGGGGCATAGGGGTAGATACCTGAGCCCGCGCCGGTGATGACGGCATATTTGCCAGTCACCGAGAGGGGTGTGTTTGCAGTTGAACCCATTGTAGTTGAGGTGCTGAACTTGACTTGAGCGCTCTTGTTATCTCGAGATTCTGGGAAGACGGAGCAGTCGACGCACCAACAACTTATTCAAACGAGTGTAACACGGACTTCTATATATACGAGTGTCGACTGTAGTGCATACCAACACGGGCCGGTCCATGAAGCTTAGAGCTCCAACGGCTATCGACATCCGCTCTGCATTTCCGGGGCAGCTTCACTCATAACCTACCAGGAGATGAGGGGTCGCGATGTCCCACGGGTCAGGCTAGCGCCACCACTCAGAAGTTCAACAACGGCACCCGGGTGAGTCGATGCAACTGGTATCAATCCCGAGCCATTCTCCTCCAGGTCAGTCTGCGGCAGGTCTAACGGAGCTACTGTAAGCAGCTGAATAGGTTCCATTCCTGTCTCACGAATCAAATGGCACACAACACACCTCGATGAGAACAGCGGAAAGATGTACCTTGAGTCTAGTGACAGAAAGGATGAAGATTTGCAAGATTTCTTTCTTGTGTTGTAACATTAAGTAACTGATGGCAAGCTATGCCTAATGAACCACCCCGTCGGCTGAGTGCCGTCCATCTAGATTCCTCCCGTCTATCACCCAACACAACCATCCAAACTCCAAAATGCATCATGCCACTCACCAAAACATAAGAAAAGTATATCTGTCCTAGATCGGACACAGATCAATCCCCCTTCTTCCCGCCCGACTTCCGCACCCTGAAGAACCAATACGCCAGGATGGTAACGAAGACATTGAACACCACATAAGCCCACACGAACCCCCAGTTCCTCCACCGATCGTCCCAGCTGATGTCGACCTGTGACAGGAACTGGTCCGCCACCTTGACGCCGCAATACTGGCAGTCCGCCGTCGCAGAAGGGTTCTGCAGCGTGCCCGGAGCGCCGGCCTGGAAGTACGGGGTGAGGTACTGCTGGCACGTCATGCCCGAGGGCGGGTTGAACACGGACATCTCCGAGGACGAGCACTGGATCTGGCGGTCGTGCAGCTCCGTGGCGACCAGGCCGCCGATCCAGTAGGTGAAAGGGGAGACGCGGTACATGAAGATCCAGAAGCCCGGCATGGCGGACGCGGGCTGCAGGACGCCGCTGAACATGATGGACATGACGACGAGGAGGGTGTTGATCGCGGCCGCCGTCTCCTCGTCGGGCAGGGCGGCGATGGTCATGTGCGCGAAGGTCGACGCGTAGACGAAGAACTGGACGAAGTAGAGGAGGGTCAGCCCCTGGCGGTCCGAGGACTGAATGCCCGCCGTCGGGTAGTAGACGCAGGCGAAGGTGATGATGCCGGTTATCACCTGGTAGGGGATCTCGACGACGATGTTGGCGATCATGAAGGCCTTCCAGGAATAAGCCTTCGACGGCCGCTCGCGGACCTCGTACAGGGCGCGCTGCGTGACGAAGAGTGGCTGGATCTGCTGCACGAGCGTGGTGAAGATGGTGGTGACCATGAATATGCCGTACAGCACGTTGAACATGCTCGCCTGCGTCGTGCGGCCGGGCTGCTGGTAAAAGGAGAAGCCGATGAAGAGGCCGGCGGCGAGGCCGAGCACCCACTTGGCCATGATGTAGGCTGGCATGCGCCAGTATTGCTGGAACAGGCGGACGGTGACGGTCTTGAGTTGCAGGCTGAAGGGGGCCGCGAACTCGGAGAAGGCATGGGAGTCGTGCTCCGTGCCGTCCTGGATATCGCGAGTCTGCTCGTGGATCTCGTCCATATGAGTTCGTACGGCCTGGGCCTCGGGGCTGCTCTTCCACACCTCGTGCCAGTCGATGCCCTGGCCCGAGGAGCCCTTATTGACAATGTCGAGCATATACTCGGCGGGGTTCTCGTCGTCGCCGCAGTGGCGGGCACCATTGCGC
>Ga0209127_100284_pt1 | contig 17709 bp, 9 predicted proteins | sample LakSupMetagenome_FD_187469 | JGI IMG/M metagenome (GOLD analysis project Ga0209127, IMG submission 187469) | Freshwater microbial communities from Lake Superior, Canada - Sta WM archaea (SPAdes) (version 2) | ecosystem: Environmental > Aquatic > Freshwater > Lake | place: Lake Superior, Canada...
CAAGGTCAACTGCCATCAGTGCGGCGTCGACTGCACCCGCATCTACTACCACAGCTCTCAGGCCGATCAAGGTTCTAAGGCCAAGTACGATCTCTGCCCGAGCTGCTATGCCGATAACCGCTTCCCCGCCAACCACACGGCTTCTCAGTACATCAAGCTGGAGAACCCGACCTACACCTCCATTCTCGATAGGGACGCGCCCTGGAGCGATGCAGAGATACTGAGACTGCTTGAAGGTCTCGAGCGGTTTGATGATGACTGGGGTGAGATCGCCGAGCACGTTGGCACCCGGACACGCGAAGAGTGCGTCCTGCAGTTCCTTCAGTTGGACATTGAGGACAAGTATCTGGAGTCGGAGCCGCCACTCAACCCCCCAACGGGGATGGATTTCCTAGGCACGGGTGGTGGTCAACTTCCCTTCAACCAAGCCGACAACCCAGTCATGTCGGTCGTTGGTTTCCTCGCCAGTTTAGCCGACCCTGCAAGCACTGCAGCCGCAGCGAACAAATCCGCAGAGGAGCTCAAGCAGAACCTACGCAACAAGCTCGAGGCCGGCGACGCAGTGCAGACGAACGGCAAGGGCAAGGAGAAGGAGGGCGGGGACTCCATGGAGGTGGATATTCGGCAAGACGTGACCAAGACCACCACTACCACGACGACTACCACCACGAAGACTTCCACATCTGCCCTTGCAAACATTCCACTTGCGACAATCGGCGCGCGCGCCGGCGGACTTGCTTCGCATGAGGAGCGCGAGATGACCCGTCTCGTCTCCGCGGCTGTGAACGTCACCCTCCAGAAGATGGAGCTGAAGCTGAAGTACTTCAACGAGATGGAGGCCATCCTACAGGCCGAGAGGCGCGAGCTGGAGCGCGCCCGGCAACAGCTCTTCCTCGACCGCCTGTCTTTCAAGAAGCGCGTCAGGGAGGTGCAGGAGGGGCTCAAGGCTGCAGTGGCCCAGGGCGGCGAGCAGGGCCTCAAGATGGCACAGGACGTCATGGTTGACGGAGACAACATGAGCTTTCAGGCACAGGCCGCTCCAGGAGCGGTCCAGCCGCTGAGCGCTGAGGGCCAGATCAAGAGCTACGATGCTTAGGAGCATTACGAACGTCCGGGAGAGGCTGAGGTTGGATTTTGAGATGGACTTCTTTGGCGAGACGTGCCTCAGTCATTACTCTCGCAAAGTATTTTCCTGTCTGCGTTCCTTTCGATGACTGGATGGTGGAGTCGATGGCGGCGTTCTGCTTGATGCTGTTTTCTTGTTTGGGGGTTTCGGTCTCGCGGTCATCGGTTTCTCTCGAAAAATCGCTTGGGGTGCTGCAAGAGACGAGCTTTTTGAATGTGTATCAATAGGTTCTACAGCAATAGGGCGCGTAATCGGGCAGACGGAGCTGTAGATGCAATGGATTATTCATGATAAACAGTACAACGAGCTGAGACCTTAGGGCGGGTTGTGAGCAGCGCGAGAGTTCTAACCTGCCTCAACTGCAACTGCTATGAACGTCCCTTGATCCGGTACTTTGGCAATGGTTGATGCTCAATGGGGACGCAGTCGAGCTTCGCCAATTGCTGGGCATGTGACATTTCTTCCTACAGACTTGAGGACCAGGCTGACCTCATCGCATCGTCGGCCAAGTGGGCCAAGGCTAAGATCCATGGCCCCGGGAGTCTGGACCGACTTGCACTCCGTGCGTCGCGATTGGGTGGATCGCGGCTAATTTACCTCGGCTCGAGGGGTCATTCGGACCACCGCGACTGCCACGGCGAGAGCGCGAGATAGCCATCATCCCACAGCGCTTGTGCCGAGAAACACCGGTCTCCAAGGCGCTGCACCGCTCTACCTAGGCTCCAGACTACCCCGTCTTCCCCATAAGTCCCGATTCAGGCGCTGTCCAGTGTTGCCCCAGGAGCTTATTTTCCTGTGGTTGTGCTCCTTCCTTTCTGCTGCTGGCCTCCGTGATCTACTTTTCTAGCGTTTCCCAGCGTTCCGTACTCTGCTGTCCTTCCTCCAAACATTTGCCTCATGTCTTTTCTGGCTTCGATCGCAAGGACTGAGGCTCGCTCATCCGCACTCAGAAGCTCATTCAGACAGATTAAGACCCCTCTGGTTCGTCTGACAACAGCGATTGACTTTACCCCTGGAATACTGGAGACTTCGTTTGGCTAACATGTGCTTTGTTGTCTTGTGTGTAGAGGTTCACAGCCATGGCACCCCCAGCAAGCAGACGGAGCAATAGCTCTCTACCAGCAGGTACGTGGTCGCATACGTTCCCCCTCAATGAATGATAGGAAACCATAGCTCACCATGCGCACCGTAGGCTACGTAGAGGACAAGTCAAAGGGTCCAATGCTCCGGTTCCAGGAGTCCCTCCCCAAACTCCCAGTACCTACCCTCGAAGAGACCGCCGCCCGCTACCTAAAGAGCCTCCAACCCCTCCTCTCCCCGATTGAGCTCGAGTCCAGCAAAAAGGCCGTCGAGGAGTTCATCGCCCCCGGCGGACCGGGCCGCAAGCTGCAGGACAAGCTGATCGCCAGGCGCGAGGACCCCAATGTCAAGAACTGGCTGTACGAATGGTGGAACGACGCCGCCTATCTCAGCTACCGCGACCCCGTCGTGCCCTACGTCAGCTACTTCTACTCGCACCGCGATGACAGGCGCCGGCGCGACCCGGCCAAGCGCGCCGCCGCCATCACCACGGCGGCCCTCGAGTTCAAGAAGATGGTCGATGGCGGGACGCTGGAGCCCGAGTACATGAAGAAGCTGCCCATCTGCATGGACAGCTACAAGTGGATGTTCAACGCCAGCCGCGTGCCGGCCAAACCCGCCGACTACCCCGTCAAGTTCGACCCCAACGAGCATAAGCACATCATCGTCATCCGCAAGAACCAGTTCTTCAAGCTCATGCACGAGGTCGACGGGAGGCAGCTCAACACGACCGAGCTAGAGGCCCAGTTCCGCCGGGTCTACGAGCTCGCCCAGCGCGTGCCCTCGGTCGGCGTCCTGACGACCGAGAACCGCGACGTCTGGACCGACGCTCGCGAGATCCTCCTCAGCGCCGACCCCAAGAACAAGAAGGCCATGGAGGCCATCGAGTCCGCCTCCTTCGTTGTGTGCCTCGACGACGCCTCGCCGGTCACGTTGGAGGAGCGCGCGCACCAGTACTGGCACGGCGACGGCCTGAACCGCTACTTCGACAAGCCCCTCCAGTTCATCGTCAACGACAACGGCACGTCGGGCTTCATGGGCGAGCACAGCATGATGGACGGCACCCCGACCCACCGGCTGAACGACTACGTGAACGAGGTCATCTTCAACAACAAGCTCGACTTTTCCGACCCGTCCCTCCGCTCCAACCTCCCGGAACCCGTGGCCGTCAACTTCAAGATCACAAAGGAGGTGCAGGCTGAGATCGACCGCGCCACCAGGGACTTCAACGACGTCATCGGGCAGCACGAGCTCGCCATCCAGGCCTACCAGGGCTACGGCAAGGGCCTGATCAAGAAGTTCCGCTGCTCGCCCGACGCCTACGTGCAGATGATCATCCAGCTGGCCTACTACAAGATGTACGGCAAGAACCGCCCCACCTACGAGTCGGCCGCCACGAGGCGCTTCCAGCTGGGCCGCACCGAGACCTGCCGGTCCGTCTCCTCGGCGTCCGTGGCCTGGTGCAACGCCATGAACGACCCCTCCGTCGACGACAAGACGCGCGTCGAGCTCCTGCGCAAGGCGGTCCACGACCACGTCGAGTACATCACCGCCGCCTCGGACGGCAAGGGCGTCGACAGGCACCTCTTCGGCCTCAAGAAGCTGCTCGAGCCCGGCCAGGAGGTGCCGGCGCTGTACAAGGACCCCGCCTACGCCTACAGCAGCAGCTGGTACCTCAGCACGAGCCAGCTGTCGTCCGAGTACTTCAACGGGTACGGCTGGAGCCAGGTTATCGACGCCGGGTTCGGCATTGCTTACATGATTAACGAGAATAGGTGAGTCTTGCTTTTTTTTTCACCATGGTGGCAAGATAGTGGAGGAGAAAAGGACAACGCGCTAACCCGGTTGCAGCATCAACTTCAACATCGTCTCCAAGGGCCTGGGCAGCAGCAAGATGAGCTACTACCTCAACGAGGCGGCGAGCGAGATGCGCGACCTGATGATGCCGACCGTCGAGGCGCCCAAGGCTAAGTTGTAAGCTGTGAATGTACAGTGGGACTGGCTGATGCGTGGGGGGGGATGAAAAGCGTCGGGGCAGGGGTGGTTAGCGGAGATGGTGGCCCGGAGACGGCCTGGTTGGTTTCTTTGTACTACCATTACCATCTAGATGTTTGTAGGCGTGGCGATCTGCTTTAGACGTCGTCATTCTACAGTGGCTGTAGATATGAGCGGAAATTGAAAAAGTCCCCAAAAAATCTCGTGTAGATTCTAAAACAACAGCTGGCTAAGGTCCTCTCACTCTCTTCTACAAACCCCCAGGTCTCTAAGACAAGTCCCGTTTCCGCCAATTCCTACATACACTCCCAACCAACCGCACACATTCCGTCTCCGTCCTCTCACCCGGCATGGCTCACAATCTCGTTTACCAAATCCCCCTTCTCCTCGTCATAGTACGAGCAAATCTGGGCCGGCAGCGGCAGCTCCTTGTAGTCGTCGTCCGGGCCCGAGATGACGTTGAGGTTGATGCCGGCGCTCTTGCTGCTGAAGATGCGCGTCGACGCGCTCTCCTTGCTGAAGTAGACCTGCGCGCCGTCGATCTGGTCCATCAGCACGGTCGGGATGGTGCCGAGGACCTGGAGGGCGAAGTTCTGGGACTTGACGGCGTCGACCGAGGACACCAGGCTGTCGAGGACCAGGCTCAGGCGGTTGGTGTTCTCGATGGTCACGGCGTTGGCCTTGCCCTTGATTATGATGGTCGTGTTGGAGCACTTGCTGATGAGGATGGAGTGGTTGATCTCGGCTTCGATCTCGATGGGTTGGGGCTCCTTTTCGAAGTTTTCCTTGTTCAGGCGCTCTGTCAGCAACATATACACGCAGGGAGTCGGAGCATGGTATATAGGAGGAAACTCACAATAGTCCACTTGTTCCCATCCAGCTCCTTCTTGGGCGGCTTCTTGACCCGCATGCTCTCGGGCTTGGGCTTCTTCCCTGGAGCGGGACTCTTTTGCCTAACTGAGCTGTCGCCGTCGGGAACCGTAGACCCGGCGCGTAGAGACGGGTTCTTGTGCGTCATCTCGGACCTGTCGACCTTGCGGAGGCCTTTTGTGACCGCCTCGCCCTTGTTCAGCTCCGAGAAGACGGCTCCCAGACCGCCCGCTGCTGCCGGAGCTGCGGAGGCTCCTTCTTCTTTGATCTTTAGGACTGGTGGAGGGCCGGGCGGTGGCGGCGGTGGAGGACCGCCTGCGCCTGAGGGGGGGGGTGGAGGCGCAGGCGTAGAGGAGGACGAGTCAAGGCTCTTGATCACGTCTTTCACGGGCTGGCCTTGCGGGTTCCAGGGGATGCCGTTGGGGAAGTACTCCTTGACGTACTCGGCGAGGTCGCGGAAGACTTGGTAGAGGGACTGCACCCACTCGACCTGCTTGGGGTCTCTGTCCAGTGTGTGTGTTAGCAATGCTGTCCAGGTCTTAAGGGTCGGCAGTGTTGCGCACTTGTCCTTGTGCTCCTTCAGCACCCTGTTACCGAAAAACTGCACACTCCCCAGCGACTCCTCAACGTGCTTGTACGGCCTATTATCCACGGTAACCCAAGCAAGCACCATGATACCATCCGACACGGCGCTCAACTGGCTGAACACGGGGCTGCCCCGGTTAGCATCTTTGATCTCGTTGACCGCAATCAAGCACTCGTTGATGGGCTTCAGCAGGTCCTGGTAGACAGCCATCTCCGACCCGGTGAAGTCGGGCTTCTTGGCCTTGGTGGTGATGAGCAGGAACCGGCGCTGCTGCTGGAAGCCCTCGACGACCTTGGCGGCCTGCTCCGCTATCAGCCCGCCGAGGCCTTTGCTGAGCGTCGCGAACTTGCCGATCGAGTTCTTGATGAAGGCGTCGAACTCCTCGATCGACTCGGGCAGGGGCTCGGCGGGCTTCTTGAGGGCAGGAGGCGGCGCGGGAGTGGGGGCCGGAGTCGGCGCCGCCGGAGTCTGAGCGGACGAGGCAGTAGTAGACTGGGGCGAGGCGAGGGTCTGGTTGAGGGCTGGCACGCCTTGCGGGATCTCGAAGCTGGAGGAGGCCATGTCTTCGAGCCGGGACGTCGCGGCTTCGAGCCTGGTGGATTGGGTTAGCGTGTTGGGCCCTATCTTCCTCGTTTGTGTATAAGGCAAGGCCGGTAGTAGTTAATCTTTCGGGCGACAGGCGTGTATGAACTGCGCAAGGGCTTGAGGAGGCCAGGAGTAGGGCGGACGGGTTGGTGGAAGCCATCACAGCTAGAGGAAGGTACGTACCGCTTAATGAGCGTCGTTAGCGAGTACATGTTGTTCGTCGCCATCTTGGGCGGATGCAATGTATAAAAGAGACCGGTCACAACTTCCCACGACTGTTCAATAAGATGCAGTACGATGTTGATCGTTACGAGGAAGGTGCAAGCCGCAAGATGAAGAAGGAGCTGTTGACGAGCTCGGGTGAAGCGTGGAGCCCGGGCCAGACGCTAGCTGGACCCCTGTCGTCTCCAGGTACAGTAGGTATGTACCTTCCTTGACGGGAATACGCCCTTCTTCAGAGAATTGTGAGCCAGGCTTGGGGAGAATTGGGTAGAGTTATTAAATTAAGCAAGCAAGTTGTAGGCAGCATTGGAAGAAGAACAAAATCGTCGTGGACTCGGCGCACTTTCGGTGACAGCCTGGATGATCACTCAGACAGACCCCTACACTTACCCCTGTTACCTAATGCGATTGTACCGGGGAGGTCTCGAGGTACCTAGTGCCACACCGGTAGGTAGAACCTCATTATCGAGTTGATGTGAATCGAACTAGTCCAAGGCCAAACGAGTGCATTTCGTTGCCCATAGGTGTCCAGTTGTTCCACTGACTTCCTGATATTCATGGCTGCACAACGCTGAGACGGTGTGAGGCGCACCAACTGCGGCTTACCCGCAGCAACAACACCTATCCATGCAGGATAAAGCTATCTGATTCATGCTTAGTTGGACGAACTTGGGCCTTCAACATCGGGCTTAAAGTATTCTGTCACTTACCGGCAACATCATCTCTGTATTTGAAATCCTGTGTGCTTCGTATCTGAGATTCTACACTCGTTGTTGATAGACCCAGACCTATGCTCCTCCCTTACCGACTTGTGTGCCAGTTGTGAGACGTCAACATGGGTTCTGAGAGTGAGAACAAGGCGGTGGAGGATGAAGACCAGGTCATGGACTTTGTGACTCTGGGCATGTTCATTATCGGTATGTCAACCACAATGCCTGTCTTTCCGTGCTCTGTTTCCACTGGCTCTCAAAGTGCGTCAATGAGCTCGGATTTCGTCCGAGTGCCGAGTCGTTTCCCCTTCTTCAAGATGTCCCCGGCCCCAAATGCTACCACACATCACCCAACCCCTATTCTACACCTCCCAATACTTCAAATCTCGCAACTAACACCTCCCAGATGAAATCGACTACCCACCCCCGCGACCCCCGATAAAAGGCATAATAGGCGGAGCAGGCACTTACTCGGCCCTCGGCGCCCGGCTCTTCTCCCCGGCCCCCGTCCTCTCCCAGCGCGTAGGCTGGATAGTCGACCAAGGCTCCGACTTCCCGGAGCCCATGACCCGCCAGATCCGGTCCTGGCAGACCGGCGTCCTACTCAGGCCCACGCCCGACCGCCTCACCACCCGCGGCTGGAACGGCTACGACGGGCCCGCGGACCACCGCGCCTTCAAGTACCTCACGGCCAAGAAGCGGCTCACCGCCGACGACGTGAGCGGCACGCCGCTGCTGCACGCCAAGGCTTTTCACATCATCTGTTCTCCGAGTAGGTGTAGGGAGCTGGTGGGCGATATACTGGCCCTGCGGAAGGAGCAGGCGGCGGAGGGGAGCTATGTGCGGCCGCTCTTCATATGGGAGCCGGTAGGTGGCGCCGTCTTACTTGTGTCTTTCCTCCCATGGTATCTGGCAGGGCTAACGACTTTTCCCCAGGTGCCGGACCTATGTACCCCCGACGAGCTACTAAACTGTACCAACGCTCTACCGCTAGTGGACGTATGCAGCCCCAACCACGCCGAGCTGGCCGGCTTTATGGGCAGTGACGGACTGGACCCGGAGACAGGGGAGATCTCCAAGAAAGCTGTTGAGGCGAGTTGCGAGCAGTTGCTGGCTAGTATGCCGCTGCAGAGCTGTACGTTTTACCTAACTTCCCTTCCTTCCACTCCTTCCCTCCTACCAGGTAATCTAACATCTCCCCTAAAAAAGACACACTCGTCGTCCGCGCCGGAGAGAAAGGCTGCTACATCGCCAAAAACGGCGGGCGCAAGCGGCCTCCCAAGATGGCCACCAAGAAGACCAAGAAGGAGTACGTCCGCGGCGGCCTGCGGCCCGACACCGACATGTTCTCCCTCTTCGCCGGGCTCCTCCAGGACGAGGAGGGCGCCGTCGCGCGGGAGGAGATAGAGGTCGACCCGGGCATCGAGATGTGGGTGCCGCCCTACCACACCGACGCGGACAAGGTGGTCGACCCCACGGGTGGCGGGAACACATTCCTCGGGGGCATGGCGCTGGCGATGGCGAGGGGGGAAAGCGTGGAGGAGGCGTGCGCCTGGGGTAGTGTGGCGGCCGGGTTTGCGATTGAGCAAGTTGGCGTGCCGGCGTTGGGGAGGGATGAGGAGGGGAGGGAGACGTGGAATTGTGTGAGGGTTGATGATCGGTTGAGGGAATTCAAGGAGCGGATTGGGATGGTTTGATCCGTTGCTTGTCGGCTACCTTTACGGTTGCCTCGTCGTGTGGGGGTCCGGCAGTAATGCAGATGGGGTGTCGGTTCTCTGGGATCGCGATGGGCGGGAACACATAGATTCACTCTGTTTTCAATGGCTCAGGCAGGTTAGGAGTTGATGATAGACTGGTATGGTTTTACGGGGGAATAACATATCGTCCTTAGAAGACACCAAGCCTGAATAGAAATTTCAACTCATTACACTCCCTTTGATACAGCTCATGTCTGGCATCCACATATTCCAGTCCCTGGTTCGTTACCCATAGGACAAGAGTGTCTAAAGAAACACCCAACGCCAACCGTTTATATGACCAAAGCATCCACCAGAGACATCATCAGATCTTGTACACAAGCTCTCCATCGGTGTACCTGTCTCATTGTTAGCATACCGTCACAACCAATCCAGCGTCAAAAGCAGAACTCACATGATCATGTTCCGCTGATCCATAACCTTGAGCGCCTTGACAGCCTCCTCCTTGGAGAAGGCTTCCCGTCTTCCGACCTTGGCATTGATGGCCTCTATCAGCGGGTCCAGCTGGGCTGCGTCATCTTCGAACAACGGGCCCTCCAAGAGTTGGCCCATCGCCCGCCTGAAGGTGTTGACCCTTTGCTCACTGATAGGATTATCCAGGCTAAGGCCTTCAGCGGCATCCGCGAGCTCGTCCTCTTCCTCTTCATGATCGGCATCCGCGTCCTGCGTTTCGGTCCCGCGACGTGTAGATTGTGACTCGAGCTGGCTAGAGGGCATGGAGCTCGCGAACGAGAACTGGCTCTGCGACGGCACGGCCCCGGTACCGTTCGTCCTATTCGACCTTCTGGGAGTGGCGTCGTAGATATCTTCGTCGTCGTCACCACCCTCAGCCGGCGTAGACCTCGCAGCAGTGCTCCTCGCAGCCGCTGCACGTCTCGGTGTGCCTCTCGCGGGCGTCCGACCCGACCGTGCGGTACCAGACCTCGCCGACGCACGGTAGTTGCCGCCATCGTCGTCGTCATCACTATCATCGCTGCTGTCATCGCTGCCACTGCCCTCCTCGGTGGTGGCGCGCGCAGTCTTTCTCCTCTTCTTGCGCGATTCGTCCTCTAGCACCTCCTTGAACAACGCAAACCGCAGAATCGCCTCCGCGGCAGCGGCATCTCGCTCCTCCACGCGGTTTGACAGCCTGCTCTTCGCATGGGCGGTGGCCAAACGTATGATCGTTTCCAAGGTACGCACGGTCATGGGACTCGTCTTGCGCTGGTTACTCTCCATTTCGTCGTTGCGGAGACCAACATAGATGTCCGCGATGCGGTCCGATGCCTCCTGCGTGAGGACGGGCTTGATCCGGTTCTTGGCGTACTGAATGTACTTCTTCATGAACGGGATGGACAGGATCTCCGGATCCTTGTTGCGCTTGCCCGCGTCTTTGAAGCCGGCGTGCAGCATCTTATCGTATTTCTCGTACACATCCGTCGGGCGCTGCGACTCCGTCTGCCCGCCGTTGAGCGCCACAGACAAAGACTGCTGCGCGTTCTCACGGACGGGGGCGCCCTCTTCCGTGCCCGGTTGGCGGTAGCCGTGCATACGCAGGACGTGCTCCGAGATCAGCCTGTCGCGGGTGTCTTCGATGTCGTCGGTGACAACGAAGAGCAGATCGAAACGCGAGAGAAGCGAGTCCGGAAGGGCGATGTTCTTGTGCGGGTCCTTGTGCGTGTCGTACTGACCGAAGATGGGGTTCGCGGCCGCGATGACGCTGCAGCGCGCGTTGAGCGAGGTGTGGATGCCGGCCTTGGCAATGGTAACCGTCTGCTGCTCCATGACTTCGTGAATGGCCACACGATCGATGTCAGACATCTTGTCGAACTCGTCGATGCAGACCACACCGCGGTCCGCCATGACCATGGCACCGGCTTCGAGGCGGCGCTCGCCGGTCTCCTTGTCGGAGGTGACGGCGGCCGTCAGACCGACACCGGAAGAGCCGCGACCTGTTGTTGCGATAGCAAGAGGCGCCGTGTTGAGGACAAAGCGGAGGAGCTGCGACTTGGCTGTCGAGGGATCGCCGACCATGAGGATGTTGATGTCACCTCTCAAGTGAGTGCCGTTCTCGAGGTTCTTCTCCATACCTCCAAGCAACATGAGAAGAATAGCCTTCTTGATATAGTCGTGTCCGTAGATACTCGGTGCCAGCGATCTCGAAAGGAGCTCTAGGAGGTTCTTCTTCTTCGCCACCTTGTTGATATTGCGGATGTCCGTGTCGGTAATTGTGGCCGTTGCGATGCCTCCGCCCGACTTTGAAGCGAGAAGCACGACGTTGTTGGCCAGGATCAGCGTCTTGAAGAGCGCGCTGCTGTGGTTCGTGTTGCGGTTACCCAATGTCCGGTAGATGCCCACTAGCTGGACGCGGTCACCGGGCTTCACCTTGTCAACCAGGTCGTCGTCAAGCACGACGTCTACTCCGCGCGGGAGCTGGCCGGCGGGAGCTCGTTCTGGCATCTCCTGGATAGAGATTGTCTGGTGGTCGCGGTAGCTGGAGAGACCGTACTCTGTCACGAGCGGCGTCCCGTCGTCGTCCTCTTGTGGGTACACGCTGCTGGTGGTTGCGCCGTTCGTCATGGTCTGGTCGAGGTACTCCCTGAAGTAGAACACGTTCTTGCTCTCATTGTAGTGCACGCTCTTCACCACTTTGGGTCGGATGAGAGAGCATCGTGTGACAATACCCTCCAGCGACACCATCTTGTTGAGGTGCTGGGACGACAGTGTCCTGGGATTGCAGGCGTGCAGTCCGAAGCTGCCCGCCCAGGCGCAGTAGTACATAACCTCATTGTCGGTCTGATCTGGCCTCGCCTGCGGGACCGTCTTGACAATCTCTTTGAGCGCGTAGTTGAAGGCTAATGTGTAGTCGAAGGGTGTGTTTAGGAGGCCATCGGCCATCTCAGGGTTGTGGTCGCGGACATGGTCGATATTAACAACTAGTCTTCGCTGGTTCTTCTGGAGCATCAAGACAATATCTGGCCTGTAGCTGCGCACATGTTGGTCATCTGCGAGGGTATACATGCGTTAGTGAGCGCGAACATCGCAAGGTTGATGGAGCCCAATGTGTTCTTACGGGGATCGAGGAATTCCTCAGCTTGGCGGATGCGGTTGCGCACCGCCTCGTCCTGGCGGATTAAGGCTTCCATGACTGCTGTCTTTTGAAACAAAACCGTGGATGTCTGGACGATTGACGATGTAAAGAAACACTTGCGATCTAGTAGCAGCGATATGGCAAACTTGCGGTGGGGTTGGTAGGCGAGGGAAGGAAAGTGGAAAGAAAAGGGAGACGCGACGCGTGAAACCGAAGCGCGTAAAGTGGTTTTCGCGACTGCCAATCAGACGCAAGTTCCTGACCGGGGGTTTAATGGAGTGATCCACCCCTGGCTCAGCCCATCCCCGATCCTCTGGCTCGATACCTTGCTCACCTTGTTTACTTGGACCTCCACAGCTGTTGGATGGACACTGAATAGTCATATTTCACAGGCGAGCTCACCGCGTTGGTTATAGTTCAACTGCAGGCGAGATGGAAGATGTGTACAACATCGACAAATTGTACATAGCGGCAAATCACCACATATCGGGTGAGATACCTAACCAGATCCATTCAAGTTGTAAACACTCGACACAGTCCCATTGGAAGGGATTTCACGTCTGCACATCACTGCGTGAAAACATTGGTGGAAAACATAATCGGAAGACGCAATTCTGCATAAGCTGCGATCAACCGAACAAGTACGCACAAGTCCTCAAGACCACGCTGAAAGTCTCGAATGTCTATCCTATCTGCGCGCCTCTTCCGCCCTTTCACAGACGCCCCAGGACAGGCTTGCCGCCTTGACCGACACCCGAGCCTAGGCTGTATGCCACTGTTAGTCAGTGTTGAGCCAAAGGTCTCTTACACCGGATTCATTTCAGTAAACAGAAGTACGAGCCTAGCTTTGGCATACAGGACCTCGGTGACAACGAGGTTTGTCTTGTCGTGCTCCGCCAGCCACTCGTCGAACATGGAGACCTCGGGGGTGGATGGGGGCTCACCGCCTCCGTTGGCGGCGGTACGTTGACGAGGCTCGGGTTTGCTATATTTGGCAAGCTGGTTAGTACATGTATGGAGTTGGGGACTTCTGGGCGTCGTGGCGTGTGGTGACAACGCACTCGCGACTTATGACCGGCTTGAGCGCGGCGAAGTCTTTGGTCGACATCGCGGTCGAGGGTTTGGCTGATAGCAGCCTCTTTTGGACCAACAATGTGGTCAGGTCAAGCAGGATAGAGTGCGAGAGGTGGTGGCTGGAAGAGAGCTGGGCTGGTATGCTGGGGAAAACGAACCATGTCCGGGAGTTGGAGGCATTTATAGAGACACCGCAGTGTGATGGTTTGCCCCCAGTGCCTATGGAGGTGTAAACCATGCTGAGGTATTTGTCCTCATGTTGTGAGAGCCGGAGAGAAGACCTCTCGAGCCCATCACAGCCGGCACACATGACAGGCATGGGCTTTTCCCACGTCTACTTCTTGCGGCTCTGCCATAGCCGGCTGCTTTCACCGTGCTCAAGCAAACTGCTTCAGCAGCTGCATGTGCTGTAGGGAATGGAGCGACGTACTTTGCGCGAGAGGTACGGCGGAGGTGCTGTAGAACCGGCTGGACGTGCAATTCTTGTGCTCGCTCTCGACCATGCTTGATACGGTACCTGTCTCCATCGGACCAAGCTCCGCTGCTCGATATCATCCTGCCACTTGGATGATGTCGATTCTGAAGCGCTGTAACCTAAACGTTCTGCAGCAGTGTCCCTGTGTGATGTGGTGCTCTGGGACCACATATACTAGGTTGGTTCTCTGCCTCCGGATTATCCCCCCATTCGTCTACGCCCTGTTCCTATCCTCGTAAATAGTGAACTCCCCGATCTACTTCGAACAGTGATACAATCAAACCGCGTCTCAGCCCAGCCAGGGGTCTGTCTCCTCGCCCGCCCACGGAGATGGCCCTCTGACGCCGTGCACTAACTAAGTCTAAAGCAATGGCATGTTGGTTGAGTAGAAGATATTGGCGCTGGCCACCTGTCACAGACAAGTCCATGCGGCTCTTCCTCTGAGCAATCCATGGAGTGCTGTGTAAGGTTAGAAGGCCTAGGCTTTGTAGAACACCTCTACTGACCGCATGCTGGATGGTAGAACCGTGGCGTCGCGTAAGCGAACGGCCGCTATAGTTCTAAGTGAAGCAAGGTCCTCAAACCTGCGATGGTGGCTACCCCGGACTCCATGCTACGACGCTATAGGCGTGCATGCTGCACTTGTCCGATAGCGAGCATACTTCTACCAGGTTGTACAATAAGTCTGGACATATAATGACAGGTCAGAATTGATCAAGGATCTAAAGTTGCTTCACTCACGGATCGGAAGGAGATCAGCAACCTTATTTGCTACCCACGATACACAAGATCATTGACAACGAGAGTGCTATCGACGCATCTGCACTGTGCATTTTGTGACGCCCATCACAGAGGCGTTCCGAGGTGGAAAGTCTCCAAAGCAGCAGTACGGCCCGATGTTGACCGCTACAACTTGTCGTCACCGCCTACCTCCGAGTTAGGTGTGCTCCCCGAACTTCGAGTGCGCCATATGCAGTTGTCCGCTGGAGCCCGGGTCTATGTCTAGGCGAGTGTTCCGAGTGATTGGTTATCCTCTGGCGGCCGGGGCAGTCCGTGGAGCGAACATCGAGTGATGTGATCGCTCAGATGCCCAAGACACCAGCGCAGGAGAGAAAGGCTGTGAAGAGGCACATGTCGAGACCCGAGTGTTTCACAGGCTAGGGGAAAAAGGCATAGCAGGATAATATATCATGTATTGCATCAAGAGTAACAAAGGAAAGATATCAACTCCGTTCGCCGTACCAAATGCCTTTCGCACAAATCAAGCTTCATAGGGGCCCCAAGTCTAGAGCTCAAACCGATCGGGAAGTACAACAGGGGCAACCAGAGTCCAGGCGTACATGGCGTAGCACACCCAGGAGCTCACGATCTTCACCCAGCTAGCCCAAAGCGTGCGGCCAACAGTCGCAAAGTCGCCGTCGACCTTGTTCTCATCCCAGTTCGAGGTGAGGAGCGTCGCCACCCAGGCCGTGGCCAGGAAGAAGATGATGTGAAACATGGTATAGTTGTACTGGGTGCTCGAGCGCTCGTCATCATGCGGCGTCTTTCCGGCGCCCGCGTCGCTGTCGTCGTCGTCGTCGTCGTCATCATCCTCCAGTAAGGCGTCAGCGGGCAGACTCCCCTCCTCGACGGCTCGGCGCAGTGCTTCGGCCCGCATCTGGCGACGCTCGTTCGGCTGCTGTGTCACCAGGTCGTGCTCGTCGTCTTCTGGCAGACGGATGGCACCCTTCCCGTTGCCACCCAACCCGAAGCTCTGCGTCGCGGCCCTTGTCGTGGTGTACGCCACCGTCAGCATGGTGACGATGGCGCCGAGGACGACGGTGGTGGTCCGCGTCCCCTGGGCAAGAATGAGGGGGTTGCAGTGCTTGTCCTCTGTGTCGTCCGGCTCCATGGAGACGGCGGACATGGTCAGGTATGTGCAATAGACCGCGACCATAGCACTCTGCGCGAGTCCAGCCTTCGGGTTGTACTCCTGGACGGTAGGATGGACCGAGACGGCAGAGACACCGATCCAGAAGAGGAGGTTGATCGTGATGGCAGCCTGGTTCATCGAGCATCCACTGCTCGCAAAGAAGATGTACTGAACGATGGTCATGGCCAGGGATGCGATGTACATGCCCAGCGTCGAACCGATGAGGACAAACCGCCACACCCGCGAGTCCGTGTCTTCGATCTGGGCGAGGCAGTACTCAGCCCAGGTATGTGCTAGATCGACCAAGAGGATGAGGCCGAGGATAAGGAACAGCATGGCGCAGATGAGTGCGATGTAGTTGCCGTAGAACATGAAGAAGCCGTCCGGGATGAAGAAGGTCAAAACGATCAGGGCCAGCCAAGCGATGATCTTTGGCCCCCAGAAACCGTTCTGAATACCAGCGCGAGGATTTTTCGATGACCGAACTCCGACCAACAGGCCAGCTAGGAGGAGATGGAACATGCCCAGGGCGAAGTTTATCCGGTGCACGGCGAACCATCCGTAACACTGCCCCGTCGGGCAGTCGATCTTCACGTAGTCGAGCATAAGGTGTTGCAGTTTCTCGATGGCCCACGGCGTGAGCATTATCCAGGCGAGGATCGAGTTAACGAGGAGTATGAGGGCGTAGGCAATACGGGTTGCGACGCTGTTGAACATTGCAGCGGCTGGGTTAGCCAACATGATCATGACTGCACGTCGCTGTCCTAGGGGACAGGGAATCGATCTTCTCTCACCTGTTGCCGCACTTCCCGCAGGCACTGCATACGGCAGAGCATGTCGCCGCGCCACAGCAGCTTGCGGCAAAGCCCACGATGGTGCCCAGGCCGGGCACCGCCATGAACGGTATGGACAGTAATGCGCCCATCCTGGCGACGTCACCAGTGCTCGTCCTCCTTCAGATGGTTTGGTGCCAAGGTAAAGAGAAGAGTGAGGAGAATCGTAGGATTGTAACACTCGATTCGCGCCACAAGGCGGAGTTATCGTGATGATAGGTTTTTGGTAGGTACTATGTCGCACTGAAGCCGGGAAAAGAGTCGGATGGGATGATGCAACGCGTTATGTGCTGAGGAGCTCCGACGGCACGTGATGTGATTCATCGCGCGGGGATTCTACGGTACGTACCGTTCGGCTGATGTCCCGAAGCGCTAGCGCTAGCTCATGTTTGCACGCGACGCCCCTTAGAGTCCATCCAGGTCACGTCCCCAACATCATGAGGACAATAGGTATCAGCCTTCAAAAGTTTTCATATTTCGCTTGAAAATAAGATGGTGTCGGCGTATAAGCCTCACGCTTCTATGTTCACCAACCACGACGACTATAAGCTGAGGTTGCCTTATGTTATCTGCGGACCAAATGAGCCGAGGAACACACCATTGCACCTTCCTCCTTTATCGGAGCGCATCTTAACGATCTGTGCCGGCTGTCCAATCAGAGGCGTTCAGATTCCTGATGCACTGAGCTAGGGTTCCGTCCGGTAACACGGCAACTTCAACTACGGGAGGAATTAGCACGACGATAAGAGTGTTTCACCGTTCAACCAGCCCTGCTGCACTGGAAAGGGATGACTATCTCCCAACTCCATGTCCTGCTGAAGCCTGACTCAACCGCTACGCGCCGCCGCGGAATGTTCGACACAGGTGGGAGTGGTTTGATTGACTTCCCCTGCGACACGTCCGGCGGACGGACATCTTGCGTCATTCGAGGCCACCGATAAGAGACCATGTTGGAGAAGCAGCTTCACCGCGCTCGCATCGTGTCGAGTGTGGCCGCGACAGTGATCTCGCTAGCATGCGGCACCAATGTAAGGAAGACAGGAGCGCATTCATCTGTTCCGAGATCTCGCGCTAAAAGCAAGCAACATGCGCTGACCCTTGGGCTCTCCGTGTTAGTACGTATATTCGGCATGGGCGCCCCAATACCAGGACAGGTTGCAACTGTCCGCGACCGAGAGCAATATCATCGGCTTGTTTGGAAACTTGGGCATGTACTTCCTTGGAGTACCGGTAGGACTGTTCGTCGACCATAAGGGCCCCCGCCCGGCCGTCCTCGCCGGTTCGATCCTCCTCGGCCTCGGCTACTTCCCTTTCCGGGCGTCATACGACAACGCGTCCGGGTCGATTCCGCTGATGTGCTTCTTCTCCTTCCTCACCGGCTTTGGAGGATGCATGGCCTTTGCCGCAGCGGTCA
>Ga0209127_100285_pt1 | contig 17691 bp, 21 predicted proteins | sample LakSupMetagenome_FD_187469 | JGI IMG/M metagenome (GOLD analysis project Ga0209127, IMG submission 187469) | Freshwater microbial communities from Lake Superior, Canada - Sta WM archaea (SPAdes) (version 2) | ecosystem: Environmental > Aquatic > Freshwater > Lake | place: Lake Superior, Canada...
ATTGATAGTATGGAGGCTCAAGCGAGGAGAGAGCAGTTGCCGGCAGGGGTAAGGTATCTCGACAGCACATTGTGATGTCGAAAGAAAAGTGTACATATGAGGACGGCGAACGCACCTTGATCCTCCGTGTTCGGCAGTGCTGACAACCCTTGGACGCTTTTCCGCAATAGACCATCCTCGGTACCACTGCCCTCAGTGACGGCGGTGTGTACCTCTCTCGGTAGTTAGACGATGTGCCGCCGGGGGGGTGGTGGGCAATAGCAGTTCGATACTAAAGTGGTACGACACACATGCAGGCGCACGTCCGCTGGCCTATCTATCTAGAGTCTAGTCGCTGGTCAAAAGAAGGAGAATTCCGCGACGATATGACGAGACAGCGACGACCACCAATCGCCGAGGTTCCCATTACTGCACGTGAAACGAAGAAATGCAGTCCGAATCGGTAGTCTAGCCGGTCGGGAATTGGTAGACCGTTGAAGCTAGCAAGCACTCCGGAAGGGACCAATACAGAGTGTCAGGAATTGATGGACGAGGGGGTGAGAAGCGGGAACTTTTGGCTTCTGAGAATGTCGGTTGACGAAAGAGCTGCTTGTGGTTTGTCAGCAAGGGACTCGTCCAACCGAAAGAGGTTGTCCTCAGTTGTACTCTGCCCCTTATCTTGTGCCGTTCGTTCTCAGACATCAGCAAGGACAGCTTAACTCCGGGGACGCCAATGCCAGTTGACGACGACTCATTGAGTATGATTTGGGCGAGCGATCATATGTCTAGATCTTCATAGGCATGTAGCATTGGCTTGCTTCCTCGATTGATGTCTCTCGTCCGTGCTCCATCGATGATCTCGTCGGACCATTTTTGAGTCGCAGCGGCAAGTGGGGGCTGGTACTTGTACACTCCGCGGACATTTCAGCGAAGATTTGGTGACCGGGCCTAGGCCAAATCCCCGTTTGGCCCCTAACCGAAAACGACATCCGATCGCGAAGTGGAGATGACAGCCAGTCCGGGACAAGGTTCACAGACCAGAAGAAGACGTGCAAGTAAATATTATCCTACGGGTGTTGTAGCTATGTATGTACATACCTCCCGCCCTCCTGTTAAGCCTCAAATCCCAGACCACTTCCCGAACTTGAGGTACTGCTTATACAGCTCCTTCATGATAGCCCTGCCACTCGCGTCCAGAGCGTCATTCATGATCCTCCTAACCGCCGGCGTCGTGATGTCCAGGATGGCAAACACGCCCGGCTCCAGCGCCTCCCTCACCTCGTGCGGGACGTTCTGCTCCAGCTGCAGCTTGATGTACAGCATCAGCATCAGGTACATGTGCTGCCCGGCGTATCTCTTGGCCGCGTCCGTCGCCGAGTCGAGGCTGCTCTGCTGAGACCGCGCCACCGACCCGGGCGTCGGCTCGCAGACCATGGTCAGGAGCCGCCCGAATGCTCTGGCGTGCTTGGGCCAGTACTCGAACGACGAGAAGGGTTCCCTGACGAGACCCCCTGCCCAGGCCTTGTCATTTTCATCGAAGGGATGGCAGATCAGGGTGTGGAGGAGGGATTGGAGGGTGGTTACCAAGAGGTGGAAATGCCCCTCCAGGCGCAGTCTGTGTCGCCGGACTATGACCTGTACCAGACGGCAGAAGCGCGTGTATGCCTTGGGGGTCCTCGAGACAACTGGGTGCGTCGCCACGCCTGAGGACAGCACGGAGACGGTGCTCAGGGTCAGTTCGATGTTCCACTGTGTCATGGCGTTTGGCTGTTCGTCGAGCATCGTCTCCAGAACGTCTGTGATGAGAATAAACTCTACCCGTGACTCGGTAGAGCGGAGTCTCTTGCAGAGGATCGTGTGGGCAGTGGCCAGGTCGAACGTATCTTGAGGCGCCCCAGCCGTACGACTTCCCGAAGCAACTGCCGTTCTTCGAAGACCCTGGATGATCCGGTGGACAGCCAGAAGTTGTGCCGCCTGGTCGGGAGCATCGTATCCTTGAATCAGGAGCGTCTCAATATGCTTCAGTTTGGTGTCGTCGTCTATGTCCGCAGTGACAGCGTCGACATATTCAAGGATGCCCTCCCGGTTGCCGTATTCCGATGTTGGCAGCTGCCACGAGCCATATACGCTGATTCCGCGTCGTATGGCGCCTCCTCCTGTCTGACCCAGCTTCGAGAAAGAGCCGTCGTCGTCGCTAAAGCTCGTGGTCAGATATTTTCGCAAGGCCCACACGTCGACGTCCTCCTTCGTTCCCAGCTTTTGGCTCGCTTCTCTCAGCTGCGATACGTAAGGAGACAGCGCCTTCTTGAGTTCCTGTGAGAGCTTGTCCGTGGCTGTATGGTGACACAGATCATCTGCAGCTTCAAGGACGACCGAGACTGACGGCACAAATTCTTTCCAGGATGAGTCTTCTGCCCACTTAGCGCAGAACTGTCCTACCAAGGATTCACTCAGCTCAACCAGATGCAGCTCGAGCTCGCGGGGATTCAGTCCAGGGAGGTCCTTGACGGCCGCAGACTGTCTGATGGCGAGAATCAGTTTCTTCATCAGCACCACCCAGAAGACTGTGAGCTCATCGTCTCCACCCAGAGCATCGCGCGTCAGCTCTTGCATGTTGCTTACAGCGAGCCGAAGATACTTCTCCTCTCGTGCCCCAACATTTGCCGTCATTTGCCTGCTCCATGTCAGCAGCTGTGATATACCAACCAATTTCGTGAAATGACTGACTTGATAGTCAACGTCGCCAGCTCGCCCACCAAAGGTAGGTATTCCAGAAGAGAGCCCGGAGAATACGTCGGGTTCCGTGCAATAGCTTTGGCAACGGCGGCGATGTCGGAGTAGGCCATGTCCTAGATGCAAAGGTTCAGTGAGTCGGGTGTGAACTTGACCGCGAGTTCGCGGGACACTTACCGGATAGAAGGTCGGTCTTCGCATGAGCTTGACCATGAGGCTCACTATGGGCCTGACGGTCTCGATGGACCCAGAGCCGCTTTCCACCCTTGCCCGTACAGCTGAGACCAGCAGATTCATCAACGTCTCCCGGTGTTCTCGTGCTATTGCCTCGTCTGGCACCCCGAGCAATGCCCTTGCCACGAGAGCGAACTCTTTACACTCGTGAGTTTCCTGCATATCGGCGCAGACTAACTTGAGGATCGTGTCTGCTAGAACGTCAGTCAAGGAACCTGTTCAGATCCGGTAAGGGAGTGTGGCGCACCCATCGTCGCCCGACTGTTCGTATTGGTGTCGTTTTTGAAAATCCTCCGGAGTCGGGTCACTCCTCTCGAGGCATTCTCAATCTCGACTTCCGATCCTTCGCCAATCTTGAAGTTCAAGGCAGACTTGAGGATCTTCAGTATATCGCCCTCGCCACGCTCTATGATCATGCTGCTAGCAGTTAGTGGTAAAGCCCAGGAACAAGTTCCGGGGGTCCAACATCATTTACCTGAGCAGCGGCGGGCAATAATCGTGATGGAGAAGACTTCGATCGCCAGACATATCGGTGAGGTAGCGAATGACTCGGTGCTCCTCACAGTCATCGGGAAGAAACATAGCCGTGTCGTCCAGTTGTGACAGAGCGCTCAGCGTCAAGTTTGCGGCCTCATCTTCATGTTTCCCGCCAGGGTGATTCGCGACCCAAGCAGCCGCCGCAAACTTGAAAGCCTCGAATACGTGCTTCTCAGTAACACTCCCCATTGTGAGTGTATCCCGCAGGTCTGTGACTAAAGCAGTCCAAATCTCATGGCATTGCTCAATCGTCGCCCACTGAAGTGACCGCCGCGCGACGGTCCATTTGCACGCAAGTGCCGCGTTGTTAGCCGGCAACGGCAGACTCCGCTTGGAGACCATCTCGAAAAGACGCATGCCCACCGAGTCCGTCACATCGTCCTGTGTGATACCCTTGGAAAGTGCTTCCACTATAAGGATGACAGCTGCATTCTCAGCCGGCTTATCAGCTTGCGAGTCGAGCCAGTCCACAAGTGACAATATCTGCTTGGCAGTCATCGTCTTCTCCAGGGACTCAGCGATCGACTGGCGAAGCGCGTCGTTGTACCATATCCAGTACTGGCTGCCCTCTGCGATGTCACTGGCATCTGGCTCGGCAGCGGCTAGGTATTGGAACCATATCTTAACGAAACCTGACGTGTTCCGCGACCTTGCAAAGCCAGCCGCCAACGCGCTTATCACGTCACTTTTCAAGCGGTCATTGTCCACGCCGAGAGGTAAGCGAGTAAGAACAGCTTGGAAAAGTTCGTCGCCTTCTCCAGCCATGAATACGTCCGGGCTAATATCCGCAATTTTGAGAATGATCCTCCAGATGGTTGTCTCAGGCTGCAGGGCGTGATTCTTGCATACCGAACGAAGGCTCTCCACGGAAAGGGAGACCTTGTTCTCGTCAATCCTTTTCAACATGTTCCAGACAGCATCGAATCTGTGTTTGGATCTGCTGGACTGGAGTGTTTCATCCAGAAGGGAGAATACCGCCTGAATCCATGAGTCGTTATCCCTTTTTGCAGTCTGGCTGCCAGCGAGAGAAGGCGAAGATAGAACTTGATCCAGAATAACCGGACAAGAGACGGTAGAGAAGCCACTGGTACTCTGGATTACTAGCCGTATGATCTCGAGGTCGCCCTTGTTGAGAAAAGCAGTCCGAGCAGGCAGTATCAAGCTCCGGGCCAAAAGCCGCTTCAAATCCTGTTGCCACTGGCGCTCAAGTTGATAGGTCATGCTGGGAAAGTCTTTGCGCCAGGGCCGGTTATTAGGGAATCGGTTGAGACGGTGATGCATGTCAATGGTAAACGGGGAAAAGTGAGTTGCGACTTGCAGGGCGTCGTCCTCGCCCTGGAGGTGTAGGTCCCAGACGTTCCGTATCGTCGAGATCCAAGACTCTTGTCCGTCGAAATCCTCGAAAGCATCGTCGTTGTGGACAGCTAGTTGACAGATCTTCAAGGCTGGGACAACCATATCCTTGATCTCGGACGCTGGCGAGCAGAACAGCGATTTGATATGCTCGGCACCCATGTGATTATGTCGTTTCCCATCGGTTGTTGAACTCGACTGGACCCGGGCAAGGAGGAGCCGGACAGCTCCGAAGAGGGCCTCGGCCGTGCACAGGCACCCGCCGATCCTGCTTTGACTCTCCAGGTCGAATTGCAGTTTTTCAGCTCGCTGCTTCTTCCGGGGTCTGGCCTGGTCGAAATCTGCACCCACCATCTCCGCGTCCTCCACTATCCTCGCGTCATCCTCCATCTCCATGTCTTCGAACTGCTTCTTCGTCCCCGCCTCTCCCTTCGGCTCAGAAGCATCCTTCAACGCGCTCTGCAGTACGTGGACAAACCGGCGGTCGGCGAGCGACTTGGCTAGAGAGAACAGCGGTATGGAGGAGAAGACCTTGCCCAGGATGCGCCATGTAAGCGGGTATCGACGGAGTTTCTGGGCGTCTTCCGAGGAGCCGTTCATGTTCTTGAGGAGCCACCGGACAAGCATCTCCTCTGCGGCGTGGAACTTGCCGCCGGCGTAGATCGAGAGGATCTTCCATATCTGGTCGAGTTTGTCGGGAATCGCTTCACTGCCGCCTTGGTCGAGACCACGGACTGCTTTGACCAGGGCGAGTTCCCCCGGCTGGAGAAGTTAGCATACGCAACAAGTGTACCCAGAGACACTAGGATAAAAGTTACCTGATGCTTTTGATCTGCCATACTCGTCTGCGTGGCAGCTCAAAGCATTCTGTTGTCACGTTTGCAGTCAATGCAGTGAGGAGGTGAGGTGGTCTACAGTAAGGAAGGGCCCCTCCACTTGCCGCAGAGCTGCTTTCCCAAAATTTTGGAGTTCTGCCGGGACGTCACCTCGAGCTCGGCGACAGGGGTGCTCTTCACCGCCTTCGGGAAGCGACGGGGCAATGAACTGGTTCCTGGGCAGGTGCCGAAAATAACATCATCACATCGACGTCAAAAGGCAGATAAAGTCGCAAAACAGCCCTTCAACCCACTTAATCCCTTCAATTGAGCTCGTCGCTGGCAGGTAAGTAAACTTGGTCTCCCGGGAATCACGACAAGAGCTGACCAGAGCCCATAAACAGCGCCCCCCGTCCACGATGTCCGACACCACAGTTCCCAAGCCCTCGAGCGTCGTCGCGCGACCAGTCAGTGAGGCACTTCTCAACGAGAAGGTATATTAGCTCCTTTCCCTGCCAGACCTCCGAGCGACTATTACCCTGGTCGCCGCAACGGCTCAGTCGAACCCTTACTGACAGCCGCCAACAGTGGGATCGCTGCCTCTCCAACTTCCTCATCAAGTCCACCCTCGGCCTCGGCTTCGGCGTCGTCTTCTCAGTCCTCCTGTTCAAGCGGAGAGCATGGCCCGCCTTCGCCGGCTTCGGCTTCGGAGCCGGCCGGGCGTACGAGGAGTGCAACTACAGCCTCAAGCAGGCGGCGAAAGATATCAAGAAGCAGGCATAAGGAAAGCGGTTAAGGGAGAGAGAAAACGACGGGATGGAGCGTTAAGGCAGAAAACTGCGCGCTCCCCCCATCGAATGTATAACAGTGGCCAGGATGAGGAGGCGCGGAGGGGAATAGAGAGCACTACTTTTGTCAAGCGGTTTTTGGAAGTGTGTGATACGGTATTTGAAGGTCCATTGAGCTAGGACTAGCTTCGAGGTCGCAAGACAGAGCTACCTACCCCGATAAGTACCGGTGCTCCCCCGACTGCGCGTGACCAGTGATTTGATGTTGGTGGCGATGCTCTTCGTTCAAGTGCTCGGAGAAACGGCCTGTAATCACCGAATCAGCTTTAGTTCTCCTGGGGTTCTGTCCTGGTGGCCGTCGCTGACTCTTTCGCTTCTGCGGTCTGTCTGGCTTCACCAAGGCATTGCTCCGTCTCCTGGTGCTTCTCTCGTGTCTGGAGCCTACTTCTGTATCGGAACGATCGCCTGGTCCCTCCTCATCGGCCGATTCTTCCAACTGTCCCCCTTTCGGATCCCCGTCCAACAGCGTCCCACCTTCCTCCCCCTTGCCATAACCCTGCAGGTTGCGCCCCAAGTCTAGGTCCAGTAGCTCATGTTGCGCAGCCCCAGCAAGAGACAGACTGCGCTTGCGAACGGTTGCGATGAACGAGGGGCTACCGCCGCTGTCCAGCAATGGTGAGTCGTGGTCGGGGTGGTCGGCGAAGACTTGCTTGAACAGACATTCGCGGCCTTGGCCGTGGGAGCCGTGATTTCTCTGGCTCTCTTGGCTGTCCCTCCGTTCCTGATTACACTTCCTGTGGCCGAGATAGAGGACGATGAATAGTAATGCGACGAGGATGAGGATGCCGCAGGCGAGGAGGATGATTTCTAGGCGGTTGTGTTCCATCGTAGAGACTAAATAGGGGCCAGGGGAATGTGAAGTATGTTTGTTGGCTATGGAGCAAGGTACAGCGGAAGTTGAGACTGAACAATAGGTTGACGAGGTAGGTTGGTAGACATGTAAGTGAGTGCAAAATACGACTAGACACCATACGAGGTAAGCCGGATATGAGTAAAGTATAAGATGCTTTGCTCAACTTGAGGACATTGTCAGACCAAGGCAATTGGATCAGGCTTCAACTGGTCGGCCCTCACATGTTCTTCCCCAGGGCGCGACTCGGTGATGGCAGGAACGATCTTTCTGCATCGAACCATGCAGCATCTTTGGAAGGAGCACAAAGTTAGGAAGGATGAAATGATATGAATCTAGCGTGAGTGCGAGAATTTGGACAACATGACAGAGCAGACGCTAATACATCTCAGGGCTCTATTCGTGGTATACGCAACCGAAGTGGCCACAACACCATCGCGCCGTTAACAACAGCAGACAATAGCAGACTCGTACGTATGTGATTCCTCGCACCTTCAGCTCGAGTTCGAGCTTACATGACAACGCAGCATGCCTTCAGCTCCCGGACGATCTTCGGCAGAAACTTCCTAGCCAGCTTCTCGACCTCGTCCTCAGGTTGCTGCTGGTGGTGTTGTTGGCCATGATGCTGCTGGCCATAATGCTGCGGACCATGTGGCTGCTGGTAACCTTGCTGATGACCGCTGCTGTACCCGCCCTGGTAACCGCTGGGCTGCTGCGGCAGAGGCGGCGGCGAGCTGACCTTCCCACCGGTCAGATCGATGTACATCCGCCCCTCGTTCGCCTCGGTGGCATAGTCGAGGCCCATCTGCCGGCACACCTGCTCGACGCGGGGCTTGATCCTCTGCACGTGGCCGGAGCTGTGGTTGCCCCTGCCCACGATGACATGCAGATGCCTCTGGCCCCGGGCCTGGGCGTCGCGGATGCGTGCCTCGAGGATGTCCTCGGCCTCCTCGACGTACTGCCCGTGCAGGTCGATGGTGTCGCCGGCTACGCGTCCCTCCGCGTTGTTCTCCCTGAAGATGAACTCGGACGCCTGCTTGTTGTAAGCGTCCTGCTGCGCCGCGTGCCGCTTGCCCTCGTCCGAGAGGGCTTTTGCCGCCGCGCCATCCCCGCGCTCATATGCTTGGTGTGCCTGCGGCGAGGGTTAGCAAGGCCCCGTGTGGGGAAAGTGTGTGTTCCCGCGACCGCCCTGGACATATACACACCCTATCAAAGCATGAGCTCTTCTTTGCTGCTTCCTGCCGGGCCAGGTCGCGGAGACGGTCGTATTCGGCCTCTGCGTCATTGCTGGGGCTATGGTTGAAGGCTATCAGGAGCGCATTAGCCCCGGTCGGGTACAGTCTCAGACCCAGTGAAACATACCGCGGTCGCCTAACCTGGTCATAGGGATAGCCATGGGGTCAAGAACACACGTGGCTTGAAACCTCAAAAAACGAGGCCTCGATTAAGCAAGGGCCGGCTAGATATTTGTGGATGTCTCTGTTGGGCTTTCGTTCTTTGCGGAAGTTGAGCCCTCAATGGTTACACGTGCGTACCGCGTCCTCGCAGCGCGTCTGCTTGGCCAATTCGACGTGGCACTGGCCTCAGAGGTCGGCTTTAGCGATCTGCAGCGGGCAAAGGATGCGCTAAAAAGCGGCTGGGAGGCGCGGCTGCATCCGAGACTCAATGTGGGAATCCGGGGAACTCTGCAAGTTGAGGTGACAGCACGGGTGCAAAGAGGCACGCATCCAGCAACAGAGAACTTGCAAAGGAATTCCAGGATACTGAAACAGGCGAGGGAGTATATCGATCGAAAGGCTGCATCTATGTCTGGTCGTTTCTCGGCCGCACAACTTCGTTCAGCAAGCTAAGGACGAGGGCTCAAGCGCTCCAAAGCATCAGGGACCAGTTTTAACAGCGCTTCAGAATCGCCAGGCTTCTGGAACACTGCGGCAAGGTGTCCGACATTACACGAGAGTGAGACTCGGGATACCCCAGCTTTAGGTTCGGCTTTGAAGTTTGCCAGACGTCGAACAGCAACACGGAAACAGCAACATCGACGATATCTGCTGCCGGTCGCACCCGAATCCCTCAGTACGTCGGCGGACCGGCGTCTTCATGTCGGCGACGCAGACGGGCAGGCAATCTGCCGCAGCCCCCGCCACGTGGAATGGCCCCCATGGACACGCATCTGCGAAGCTGGAGCCGCAATCAAAATCCCTGGGTCAGGGCCCACCGAAGGTTGAGGTGCCCCTGAGGTGCTACGAATGCACGAAATTTTGGTCGCGAATCAGCCGGACCGAAGTGTTCTAGAAGGACCACAAGTGGCAGGCCCCCTTGCCTGGCCAGTTCAATAGCTCCGACGCCAAGGAGCGCAGGGAAAGCGAGAAGTGACGGTTCGTAACTCACGATCGGATCCTCCAAGCTTCAGGCTCCAGGGACTCGCCCAACATCCTTGTGCAGAGCGCTCCGGTGATACCGCTCACAACGCGAAGTAACCGGAGAATTTGTTCGTCTGATATGAAGAGAAGATCTCCAACCGGAGAATCGTACTGATCAGCGCGATATCCTCCTGATCAACAGCAAACAATCTTTTGGGTCCCCGTTGTGCGGCCGTCTGGATCCTCTTGTGGCGCGCATAGCAAACAAATCCCGGCTAATTATGGCCGTCGTTTCAAGACGCACTGATTCTGTCCCAATGTTTGATCCTCACCAGCGTTCAAGGCCAGTAAGGCTGAACTACCGTTGTTCATCTTTAGGGATTCACCGTCATGGGAACGAGACGGCACGTATCTCTTCCCTACGGACTTTGTCCAGGCGTATATAACCGGGAAACACAGATTGCAGTTTGGGATAGGACGGGACAGACTTCATCAGCCGTCCAGGAGACAATCGGCAGAAGGAGATCTCTGGCCGGATGCCGATGATGCCATGAAGGGCTCCAAGAAGCCGTAAAAAGAGCATCTCTGGTCGTCACCCGGGAGACCATCACACCTGCCTGCCTCTTCAGTTGCCAACCTGCACGCCTTGAGTCCGGCAGAAGGTCGTTTGTCTTGCTCGCACTCGCAACCACCTCACATGATGCCGACAACCGATATTTCAGCAGTTCAGTGATGAAGATGATGTCCTTTTGCATGCCAAGCTCGAGAGTGACGACAAGTCCGTCGTCGATCTCAACTGAGCGTGCAGCTTCTTGCCGTACAGTAGCCTGAGGTAGGAGGTGAGTCGACCTGTTATCATCGCGGTGGACTATCAGAGAGGTCCGAGCGACGGCTCTGACCCACGCTTCGACGGTTTCTGGCCTACCAGCTGACAGACCACACTACCCCTTTTCCTAAGAGGACCCTTGTCATGATGATTGTCAATGCGACCACGGTTCTGTACACTACTGTGTAATGATAAATCCGATGGTAAGATGGTAGCGAAGGCCACTGCTAGCGAATGACGACAGGTGGGAGCACACTGAAACACTTGCATCAAACGGGTTGACGGCGGGGAAATATGATGGTGTCCACGTTGTGCTAACGTGGGATACTATGGTCAATTGTCGGAACACATAGTGTAGTGTACCTAGTCAAGCAATTGGATGTTTGTTCTGTCCGTCGGCAAGCAGCAGAAGAGGCCGATGCTTACTCATTCTGGACTCTGTTGGAGCGGCAGGTCCCTTGGCCCTTGGCGTAAGTGGCCGTGAAAACCAGACTGTGGTGCCGCTATCCCGACGCCACAGTTGAGACTCCAGAGCTCAGGTACCCGGCTAATAAGCTAAGTCGGAGGAGCCGCCGTTGTGCAAAACTGGCGCGGGAGATTCCCTCTGAGACAGAGACAAGTCACCCGGAACAAGCGATAGGCATTAAGGTCTGAAACCCGGGCATGGCATTCTTCTTTGAATACCTAGGTATGCTCGCGCTTGTCGTTGGCAATGGAGACATCTTCTTGTTGCTTTACCACTCGTCAGTGCAATGCTTTTGGCCAGCGGTCACCACTCTCGTTTACTGTGTATTCGTACGTGTAGAACGAATCACCTGAGAAGCTGTTGCTAAGATAGTACCGCTGTTAGTGCATGCTGAATTTCCCCTTTCCCCACCGGACAACTCACAGGGGTGAGCTGAAATACCCCACCTGGATGCTGCGTCCCGAACGCTGGTTGGCCAGCCCCTCGACGCAAGGTGCAACACGTCGGCAAGGGTGAAGGAACAAAAGAACAAAGTTTGATCCACTCCAAATTTTAGAGTTGCAGGGCCAGAAGGTCGGCAATGTACACTAACTGCTAGGCACCGCACAGTGGGCAGAGCAGCTAAAACAGCGCCGTCGCAGCGGTCATTACCACGCTGAAGCTCTCGGTTGCTCCTGCTGATTCTGCGCCGCGGCACCCCCAAAAACCCACACAGACCAAAGTACCAGCAGCTTCACCCCTTGTCTTGTCCCGTGCCTTTTCCAGCCAGCCCGCCCGTTTCTTCTCCTCTTTCGCAACCTCTCCACGAACCTCGTCCTCTCACACCTAGCAAACCTCTCCCGCGACAACTACCAGAGTGTTATTATTTTCTCTTGTTCATCCGCGGCTGTGGAGATACGTTCTTTCGCATCGGTTGCTCACCGTTCTTTCCCTTGATTGATCGCGGTCGATTCACGCTACAATTGGCCGCGGATTTGGTGCCAATTGTCCCTTCGGTAGGTCGGTCGCCTCTCCTTCATTCGTCTCAAGCTTTGGGTCCCGTCGAACCGTTCTATCACGGCAGCGTCGCTTCGACACAAGACCGTGGTACTATTGGCCATTGTTGAGGACCACGGTTTGCGCGCGATCACCGTCTACCATCGCCATTGAGACTCGCGATACCGTCTCTCTCCTACTTCGGCCAACCTCCCGTCTCCACGTCCACACCGGGCGAAGCTTGTTCCACAATACCTACGTCTACTCTCAACTAACACGGGCATCGCTTCACAGTTCGCCACCAAACCCGTCGATTGATTCACCGGGCACACGCGATATCTTAAGAGCGTCGCATCACACAAATACCGCCAAAATGGGTTGCGGAATGAGTACGGAGGAGAAGGAGGGCAAGGCCCGGAACGAAGAGATCGAAAACCAATTGAAGCGAGATCGTATGGCACAGCGCAACGAGATTAAGATGCTCCTCCTGGGTAGGTTGATCCATCTCCAGACGTCCTGTATCCTGCACCTCTCGCGCGCGACGCGTTGCTCTTCTTCTCCGGGACTAACATACCGGGGCGTCACAGGTGCTGGAGAATCCGGAAAGTCGACCATCCTAAAGCAAATGAAGCTGATCCACGAGGGTGGCTACTCGCGCGACGAGCGGGAATCGTTCAAAGAGATCATCTTCAGCAACACAGTCCAGTCGATGCGCGTCATCCTCGAGGCCATGGAGTCGCTAGAACTGCCGCTCGAGGACCAGCGCATGGAGTACCACGTCCAGACCATCTTCATGCAACCAGCTCAGATCGAAGGCGATGTCCTGCCGCCCGAGGTCGGTAATGCCATCGAGGCGCTGTGGAAGGATCGCGGTGTGCAGGAGTGCTTCAAGCGCTCGAGGGAATACCAGCTCAACGACTCGGCGAGATAGTGCGTCCCCTTAACCTCGAGGCAGAAGATGGACAGTGAGCTAACAACGACGTGCCACAGCTACTTTGACAACATTGCGCGCATTGCCGCGCCCGACTACATGCCCAACGACCAGGACGTGCTGAGGTCCCGTGTGAAGACGACTGGTATTACGGAGACAACCTTTATCATCGGAGACCTCACGTACAGGATGTTCGACGTCGGTGGCCAGCGATCCGAGCGAAAGAAGTGGATTCACTGCTTCGAGAACGTCACGACCATCCTCTTCCTGGTGGCCATCTCGGAATACGACCAGCTGCTGTTCGAGGACGAGACGGTGAACCGCATGCAGGAGGCCCTCACCCTGTTCGACTCCATCTGCAACTCGCGCTGGTTCATCAAGACGTCCATCATCCTCTTCCTCAACAAGATCGACCGCTTCAAGGAGAAGCTGCCCGTCAGCCCCATGAAGAACTACTTCCCCGACTACGAGGGCGGCGACGACTACGCGGCCGCCTGCGACTACATCCTCAACCGCTTCGTCAGCTTAAACCAGCACGAGACCAAGCAGATCTACACACATTTCACCTGCGCCACCGACACAACGCAGATACGCTTCGTCATGGCTGCTGTGAATGGTGGGTTCTTCCAGCTTCCCCTCTTGTTTTCCATACGACATGTGCGCTAACTTTACTGCCCAGACATCATTATCCAGGAGAACCTCCGTCTTTGCGGTCTTATTTGAGTTGCGCGCGATTCTATACCCCATGTACCATGTAATCGAGAGCTGTTGAACCGGACCGGCCCCCTCTTCCCCCAGTGACGACTACGTGACACCCTCCACCTGGCTAGAAGACGAAGAACCAGCGGACCATTGGGCTATGCCAGGGGTGCGATACATGTGAGAACCGTTCGTGGAATGCCACTCCGCCTTCCTCTGGACAGGAGACATGACCCAAATTGGAGGAAACTGAAGGGAGCAAGCATGCGCCAGGTTGTGGTGCCGGAAGGCGGAAGGAAGGAGGGTTCCCACAACGTACCCTGTTTAATTATGAGGCCGAGGAGGGGAAAGTCGTCGCTTTGGTTGGATTTTGCTTTTGCTAGCACTTGTGGCCCCGGTTGCTCGAATCCCCCTTTTTATTCATACTTTTTTTTCCCCTCTCTCGCAACTACTACTCACTGCATCAGTTCCTCAACTCTGGATTAAAAAAACGGCGCAAATCTCCGAGCTATCCCTTTTTTGACTCTCTCTCTTTCCTTGTTTCTGACTCTTCCCTTCATAAGGCATGTTATGACTGGGAGGAATGGGTGGGGTTGGATGGCAGGCAGAAGCAAACAAGATGAGGGACTCGGATGTGTGTGCGTGCGCGTGTGTGTCTGGACTTGAGTATACCAACGGAGGGCCGCGGTCTCGCGCCGGGGGACGAACATGGTGCGCGGGTATTTGTCTATATTATGAAGTTCCGAGTTGAAACTTGCTCTTGCTCTGTTGCTTGATCTGTGACGTTGGTTTCACTGTTTGCTGTGCGCTGCTTTGCGGCACTTAAGAGTCACCGACCCAGGCTGGCTTCCCAATCGTAGGATGTAGTATTCCTCGAGCACAGATGAACCCTCTACCTTGCTTCTCCCGACCATATGGCTGCCGAAAGGAATTTCGGCGGCCTTTGAAAGCGCGCCCATCCGGAACCCGCTCCGGCTCCTATGTCCGCCGTGATCAGATCGCAGCCTTCAACGGCTTGTCAAGCAAGACATCCTCGTCTATCATGAGGAGCCAGTAATAACAGCGCTGGATGCTCATACACATCTGGGCCGCCCCAAGGCTGGCTATGATGGAGGCCGAAACCACTGGCCGCTCTGCTGGCGACAAGACGGGACGGGCTAAACCATTCCATCTGGACTTAATCATTTATGGCTGCTTCATCATGCAAAAGAAGATACTCAAGGCCTTGGTAAAAAAGACTGGAGAGTTGTAAACTGTTCATTCCAGCTATGTTTCGGCCAGCACAGTACCAGTCTCATGACGGCCCCTTTCACCATGCCGGCCCCTGACTGATGGGTAGGTATGTCCTCTCCCATGTGATAGACAAAGATACACTCTGGGAGAGCTGTCGTCATCCTCAGCGACGACCACTTTGCCTACAGCTACTGACCACAACGCCGGAACCCAACAGAGGAGATGCATGACAAGTGAAACTTGGTATCCAGACAAAAGTGAAAAATAACTTTCCATAACACTGCCATAAGGGGAAAGAGCACCTTCCTACGGCTACTACCCAGCGCAAACGGCCGCTTCTATACCCCGGCCCTATACGGAAAAGGAACACATAAAGAACCCGCAAGTGACGATAGACTTTGTGCCTAGCCAGGACCTTGTTCACGTCCAGCAACTTTGTGGGCTATCCGTGTCCTCGACGGTACTACCGTGCCCTCGAGCGTCAGCAAGCATCTCCCGGCGATCGAGCCGCCCTCGCGATCCTCTTCATACCCATCTTCTCATTCCTCCTGTCCGACTGATGTCACCAGAGGACGGACCTCGAGGTGATGGTCTGGACTAGCGTGGGGACGCCAAGACATTCGTGAACAATCCTCAGTCTCAAACTACTGTTCGTACAGGGCGAACCATGTAGCGGCTCTACACCTTCGCGTCCTCATCATCAATCACCACGTCCTTGTTCCCTCTTCTATCCTGCATATCGTTTATTACGGCGTCCTGCTTCCTGCCCTCGTGGCAAGTCGAAGGAAGGCAAAACATCCAAGCCCATGTCGTCGTCTCCGATCCAGGTCGTAAAAGCAAAGCAATATCGGGGCTAACAACCTCAAAATCGTCCGTTACTGGGCACAGCCCCACCCATCAAAGCTAGGACTCCGCAGAGGCAGACTCAAGGCCATCCCGCTGAGGCAAGGCCAGTCCGCTGCGGCTTTGCCGCACCGCTGGGCTTTGCCGCGCGTGGTTGTTCAAGAGCAGATGCAGTCGCAGAACCCGCAGGCGTTGGACGGGAAGGGGGAGGGCTACGTTCCTACTAGGACGCCCCGTTCCCGCCCGCGTCCTGGCCGCCGCCGTTCTGGCCCTGCTGCACCACCTGCCCGTTCGCCACGACGCTGCCGTCAACAAGGCCGCCAACGCCACCGCCGCCGCCGCCGCCGCCGCCGCCCGACTCCTCGTACTCGACGATCTGCAGGGCGAGCTGCTTGGCGGCTATGTCGATCATCATGATCTGCCGCGTCCGGCGGTCGGCGGACCGGACCTCGGCCATGGCGCGCTCGACCGTGAAGCGCACGAGCGGGTCGTTGGAGCCGGCGGCCAGGGCGGCGAGGGTCGCGTTGTTGCCGCCGCCGGGCGTGGCCTGGTGGAGGGGTTGGGACAGCTGCGGCTGCGCGGGAGGGGGCGCGGCGGCGTGGAGGACGTAGCTCGCGCTGGGGTCGGAGGGCGGGGCGGAGGGGTTGCTGATCATGCCCGGGTGGTGGGCTTGCGGGTTGCGGGTTTCTTGGGGTAGCAAAAGTTAGCCTAAAAAGTTTCTCTCTTCCAAAAGTTCGAGGATTGGGGGGGCAAGAGGTACTTACCGTGGAAGCTACACCGTGCTCCGCTGGCATTGAACCAGCAGTTGGCGCAGCTGCCGCACATCTGTCCGTCAACCACCACACAACTGGTCCACGGGCCGTGACCTTTGTGGCAGTTCTTGCATGCCGATGGTGCTAGCTCACCGGCGATGTGAGCGAACAGGGCCTCGACGTTGCTGCGGCGCTGGAGGTTGAGCTGTTGGTCCGGACGGCGTTGCTGCGCAAGACGGAGACCGGGCTCCCTGGCAAGTCGCTTGGCCAATGCGCTCTCGACGTTCAGCGTGCCGTAGCCGGAGTCGCGGGCGAGTTCCTCCGTCGTCCGCACAAAAGAGGGGTCGAGGTTCTGGGTATGTTGATCGAGTGGGTGTGGCGAGGGATCGCCCATAGGTGCCGGCGGTTGGTGATGTTGCTGCATCTGGTGTTGCTGGTGGTCGGCAGACGGGGCGGGTGTAAGCTGCCCGCCCGAGGTGACGCTGCCGCCGTTGGCGAGGATGTTGGCCGCCGTGTTGAGGTCCATGTGATCGGACTGATCATGGTGCTGCTGGTGGTGCAGGTGCTGGTCGTCATCTTCCATATCGGCATCGGCCTCGGCCTCGCCCAGATCGGCATTGTCGGCCACGTTCATTGCTGCTGCTGCGGCAGCGGCTGCAGCGGCGGCGGCGACGTTGAGCTCGTTCATCATGGCACCTGCGTCGTACTCGGGCTGCTTGTGGACGTTGTCGTCGGGAGATGCCTGCTGCAGGTGGTGTGTCTGCTGTGTTGGTCTGCCCCGTCCACCCCGCGACGGAGTGCCTGGTGCAGCGCTGCTCTTGACTACTTTGTTGGGACGGCCTCCACGCGTCGGTCGCATGATTCCGTTCATGGCAGGGGAGCGCCCAGCTCCAGTTGGGCTGCACGCCGACGCGTAAAGCGTATCGCGCGGGCGACTGACGAATTGTTAGAAATGTTGCCGGCGAAGCTGTGATGGCGCTTCGAGATGGCGTCGTCGACGGGTTGATGGGTTGAGCAGCTGATGCCAGCTGTAAGCGATGATGATGTGTGGAAGGATTTTCTGCTTTGGTCAGGTTTTGGCGACGAGGTTTTGATGGCGGCTGACCAAAGACAGATGCGTGCGGCTGGCGAATCAGCTGGGGCAGTGGAATAGTCCGATTGGGCAATTGCGAGGTGCCAAGTGCACGGACCATCTGTTCGCTTTCGCTGCACCTGCCGCCTGTTAGATCGGGTTTACCGCAATGTTGATGTCTCACA
>Ga0209127_100286_pt1 | contig 17672 bp, 6 predicted proteins | sample LakSupMetagenome_FD_187469 | JGI IMG/M metagenome (GOLD analysis project Ga0209127, IMG submission 187469) | Freshwater microbial communities from Lake Superior, Canada - Sta WM archaea (SPAdes) (version 2) | ecosystem: Environmental > Aquatic > Freshwater > Lake | place: Lake Superior, Canada...
AAAATGCGTTATCTTAAGGCACCTCTCTCCGCCAGTTCGAAGTATGCCGAACGGTGCCAGAGCATACTACCAATCATCAGTGACATATGAAGCGTCGCTCAGTGAAAACCGCCGGTATATCACGCATCTTGGAATGGAGAAAGTAATGGTGGTGTCTCTGGTTGAAGGCATTAGGCAATGAATGCTATCCGTTCGGCCATGGACTTACAAGACACCAATGGTTGGCTATCTTAGTTGACGGCGTCACTCTCCTTCTCTGCTCTGCGGCCAAGGTCCGAACCATTTGTGATGGAATGATGATACACATTCTTTTGAAAGATGATGTTACGGTTTGACGGTGGTGCTTGTATTCCGTGGGGTGATAAAGCTGAGCTCCGTGCATCAAGCCAATACCAGCTGTGTGGCGTTGATTCCGGGGCTGAGGATAACATCACTTGCACGGACTTGACTGCCATCAGCAGACAGCTTTTGTCCTGATCATGCCAATGTTGGATCATACACCAGCTCTGAGCAGCTAGTTGGCTGCCATCTCAGGATACTAGACCTAACTCGAGTCTACAAGTAAGTTCCGATCTATAGGTGATGCTCTCAGTCACTTGTTTCATTGTCGTATCATCTTCCTTCCTGCACTACCTTGTCAACACTATTTTTTGGCATACCAACTATAGCCAAGACGGCGCGATTCAGCAATGGGCGGCTTACCATCCAAGATCATAGATGCCCACGCATCCATCCACCCCAACAGCGACATCGCCGTCATCGCACCCGACTACAACTACCCGTCCCAGACTCCCCCAACAATCAACCTCTTCTATATCGCGACAGACGGCGGCGTCCACCACTGGGGGGGTCGGCTCGGACGGGATCTGGCACCATCACGTCCTGGCCGAGTCCAACACGCCGTGGTGTGCCGCCGGCGGGGGCATCGCCGCCGCCTCGCGCGACAACATGCACTACCAGGACGAAGTGTTCTGGATCTCCGGGGGCACCAGCCCCCATTATTGGGAGCGGGGGGCCGTCATCAGTGCCCGGCGGCCCGCGTTCCAGAACAAGTGGGAGGACCCGTGGGAGCTCACCAAAGTTTGCGACTACGGAGTCGCCGTGCCCGGCTCCCGCGTCCAGGCCGTCGACACTCGCCTGGCCGGGCATCTGGACGTCTTCTACGTCAAGCAAAGCCTCGACGGCGTCCCTCGGGTCGGTCGGTTTACGTCGTACGAGATCGGAGGAAATCAGATGACGCGCGAGTGGAGGCCAGACGACAACTACATGGTCCCTCCCAAGGACGCCTGGGCTTTCCGGGTCTCGTTCGATCCCGAGTTCATCGGCCCTCACTGCTACCAATATTTCCCCAAGATCATCTGGACCGACAAGCTCGGACAGGTCCAGATCACCGTGCCGAACTACGACCGCAACCCATTCGTCTACGTCACCAACGCCGGGGAGGCGTCGGGTAGCGGCGGTATCGCGGGCGAGGCACGTTGGGACGGCAACAGTTATAACATTGCCTGGATCCGTCCCGACGACTCTGTACGGGGCCGTGCCGGCATGTCCCAGCGTCTTACCAACGTCTACGACATAGCACCGGCGGGAGAGACGGGTGCTGCTCCCGGTGCCCGGATCGCGAGTCTAGCGGCGCCGGACAAGTGGCAGCTCGACCGCGTGGTGTACGCCTGGGTCAGGCCCGACGGCGGGGTGCAGCTGGCCGAGTCGGTGTACGACATGAATACGACAGACCCCAACATCCCGCACAAGACGACGCTGACCCAAGCCGCTATCCAGGGCAGCTCCACGGCCTCCAGCGGCCTCGGCCTGGTCGCCGACTGGCCCTGCCCCGGCTCCCGCATGGTCCTGTACCGCGGGCCCGACGGCTCCCTCCGCTCCAGCTACTCGATCCCCGAGTCCCGGACCTGGAGCGGCGACGTCGAGTCTAGCGAGGACGGCAAGTCGCTGATCCACTACTCCATCAGCGTCAACACCAATGGCTCCCTATCCTGGTCCGGGACCGTGACGAAGAACAACCCGGACCGGCCCTTCTTCACCATCACCATCTCCCTCTGGCCCTTCTCCGACACCGGCCTGGGTCCCCTGATCTTCATCGCCAACGGCAAGGCCGACGGCGCCGGGCCATCCTGGAACACCACTACCCAACCAAAACAGGTCGTCGTCCTCCACCGCGACGAATACACGTGCTCCTCCTTCCAACAGCTCTTCGAGACATCCGCCACCGACCCGGGCCCGTTCCGCTTCGCCAGCCACGTCCGCGACAACCTCCTCACCGCGGCGCTGTCCCACCGCACGGCAGCGGGCGACCGCGCCCTGACCAAGTCCTGCGTTACCCCAATCGTGGGCGCCGAGGCCCGCCGCGTCTGCACCCCGGGCTTCTACGCGCTCGAAGGCGTGCTTGTCCGCGGGGAGTACGTCGCCCTCGCGGGGCCGGACAACTGCGTCTTTACCATTCCCCCCGATCCGGCTATCAGCAGCCAGGTGGCCACGCGGGCACTGACTCCAGCCGAGTACGCGTGGGCGCAGAACGAGGTCTTCGGCCCCGCGTCCCTCCCGCCCGCGGACCGCATCCGCGTCACGAACCTCGACATCCCGTTCCGCGACTTCACCTCCCTCGGCCACGACGGCACCGTGCTACTACACCTGGGCAAAGCCGACTACCCGGACCCGATCAAGACGCGACCGGGAAGACTGATCCACCACCTCGTGCACGCGTGGCAGGTCGCACACCACCAGCCCAGCGGCACGGAGGTGTCGTCCCTGGCCGACGCGCTGCTGCTCGACGCGATGCCGCACTCGTACAAGCTCGACATCTTCCCGGCCGTTGAGACGACGAAGCCGCAGAAGAAGTGGCGGTCTTTTACCGTCGAGCAGCAGGCGCGCGTCGTGGAGTACTGGTTCGAGGGGAAGAGGCAGAAGCACTTCCAGGCTGGGAAGCCGGTCAGCTACTTTGATAACGGGACGGGGGTTGCTAAGGATGTGAAGAGTCCGTATTATCTATATGTTGTCGAGAATATCCACAAGGGGGTTGCTTGAGGTAGGCCTTAAGAGAGGGGGGAGGCGTGTGCCACTTTGTGTGGAGACGCGAGCTCGACGAAGGGGGCGGATTTGAATGTTTCTGGGTCACAAGAGTGCCTTCACTGGCAAGATGTCATAATGATAATCCGCGCCCACCACACTATCCAATCAAAATCGGAACCACATTCGATCAATCGGGTATGGTGTAGCGGTAACATCGGTGACTCTCACTCACCAGCCCGGGGTTCGACTCCCCGTATCCGAGTTTCTTCTTTTGGCTCTCGACCGTTTCTCTGTAGCAAAGGGATGATTCATTTTTAGCGATCCATTTCGCGCTGCCATTTCTCTGGCCATGAGCATAACTTACATAGTCGTTGCAGTCTAGATACTTTGCCATATATCGGAAGAACATCACTGGTGGTCCTTTTAACCTGCAAACTGACGCCACGCTGGCGAGACCATGTCCAACAACAGAGGGAACTCTTAGAAGAAATCTCATTTGCTTATATATGCATGTTACATGCCCAACACCACGACTCAAACTCCCATTAAACCCCATCCTCCCGTAACCATTCATTCTATCCTCCCCTCCAGGCTACCTAATTTATCCCCTAAACTTCCGGTTATACTCCTCCGCCGCCACAGCAACCATGCGGTACAAGAACGCCCGCCCGCTCTCCTCCCCGACAGGTATAAACGGCCCGTTCGTGCCCCCCCTCAGCGTGAGACTCAGCCCCGTCCGCTCCTTGGCGACAGTCTGTATATCCCTCAGCGGCACGTCCCACTCGGTAGCCAGCTTCCGGCTGCGTATCAGCAGGATCCGCGCGTACGTCACCATGACCACCATGTCCTCCCTCGGCAGCTCCAGGTGCGCGACGTACGACTCGTCGAAATACCGCCCGTTGTCCACCTGCTTGAGCCAGAACTGGCCCAGGGCCTCGCGCTGCGAATAGGGCCGCACGATGCCGTCGCCCGCGATGTACCGCGTCAGCCGCACGCGGTCGAGCTCCGAGCCGTCGAAGACGGTCGTGGTGTTGCGGATGCCCTCGGACACGTTGGAGGCGAGGTCCAGCACGCCGATGGCGGGCTTTGTGGCGAGCCCGAGCATGCCCTTGCCTACGCCCTTGAAGAAGCCGATGGCGCCTTCCTGCTCCGCGCCTTCCAGTGGCTTGCGCGCGAGGCCGCCTACGCCCGAGGCTACCGAGGTGAAGAGGCTGTTTGCGCCGGCCGTGACGCCGTAGAGGGCGTGCTTGGGCCGGTTGCGGGCGCGGGTGATGCGCCGGCGGTCTTGGAATTGCTTGTCGAGGGTTGCGGCTGCGAGACCCTTCGACAGGGAGCCGGTGAACTTGGAGAAGGAGTCGGAGAAGCCGTAGACCGACTTCTTGAAGAGGGAGCCGGCGCCGCGAGCGAGGCCGAGGCCGAAGTCTTCCGGCCGCTCCGAGATGATGCCCTGGTAGGGCTCGTAGAAGACGTCCGTCAGCCCCGAGCTGATGTTGTTGAAGAGGCCGACCGGGTTGCCGAGGAAGTCGGCGCTGCCGAGGATCTTGTGCACCTGGTAGAGCACCTCCTGGCTGTAGTGGTTGGAGATGTTCTGGATGAGCACCGGGGTGGACACGCGGGCGTTCTCGAGCATCAGGGCGTTGAGGCGCACGGGGGCGTCGTTGACGTTGCCGATGGCCATGGTGATGACGTTGAGGAAGAACATGATGGGGTTGCGCGACGACGTCTTGTCCTCGACGTTGACCCGCTCGGTGCGCACGAAGGACAGGTCGAGCTGCATGGGCTGGATGTTGAGCAGCTCGAAGTAGATGTCCTGGCCCGAGTCCTGCTGCTTGGGCTGCGGGATGTCGAGCGTCTCGTCGCACAGCGTGCCGCCCTCCTCGGCGCCGGCCCAGGTGGCGCCGGGGGCCTTGGAGAAGTCGAGCACGGCGTAGACAAAGTCCTCGTCGAGGTCCAGCGTCATCTCCTGCACGAGCACGGTGGCGTACTTGATGTACTGCACGCCGTACGAGTCGTCCTTGACCCGCGTCACCATGGCGTGCAGCGACGGGTGGGCGTCGATCTCCTGCGCCGCCTTGGGCACCACGCTAGGGTACAGGATCATGGGGAATATGCCGCCGTAGAGCTGGTTGTCGATCTGGATCCACTTGACGGCCAGGCTGACCGTCTGGTACAGCGGCGACTCGCTGTACTTGAGGCCGACGTCCCTCAGCGTGATGTACGCCAGCTCCTTGAGCTGCGAGTTGATGAGCGAGATGCCGATGCCGGCGAGCTTCAGCTGCGCCTGGAACGTGAGGCCCGTGTCCAGCTGCTTGGCCTCGAAGCCGCTCTGGCTCGTCGAGGACCCCGTGTTGGACTTTTGCTTGTACAGACTCTTGGACCGGTTGAAGTTGGACAGGATGAGCGTCTGCGTCGGCCCGTCGGCCGTGACGTTGATGTCGATGATCTTGGTCTCGCCCGACGCGGCGACGAACCGCATGGGCACGAGGTTGCCGATCTCGGCGAGCTTGACGTACCGCTCCTTGCCAAAGGCGCTGATGCAGATCTCGCGGTTCTTGGCGGCGGGGAAGTCCCAGGCGTAGGGCATGATGCTCCTGGGCGGCAGACGGTACCGTATCGGCCTCCAGCCGGAGCGGTCCTCGCCGCCCTCCTCGTCGATGTTGGGGTTGGCCTGGTAGAAGGTGAACTCGGTGTCGCTCTCGTTGCGCATCGAAAAGGGCCAGTTCTTGGTCTCGGTGCTGAGATGCAGGAAGATGGTCGCGTCCTCGAGCAGCACCTCGACGCGTATCAGCCTCTGCCGCTGTCCCGCCTTGGCGATCTTGATATGCGTGGTGCCGATGTCCGAGATGTTGAACGGCGACGTCCACTGGTTGTTGACTCCCGGGTAGCAGAGGCAGATCTGCTTGACCGGGTTGCGCTGGAGGAAATGCAGCGGCTGCAGCGCGCCGGGCTTGAGCGCCAGCAGCCGAGACGAGCTGGGCTCGCGGATGTTCACCTCCTCTCCCATCCGGTTCAGGATGACGAACCGCGGCGCGAGGGTCACCACCTTGGTCATCTTGTACTTGCCCTCGCCTTCCTCGACCTTGACGCCCAGGTGGATCTCGGAGCTGCGCGTCGTCGACTGCAGCACCACCTCGGTCGCGCTGCCCACGGCGTCGAAGCTCTGCGGCTTGCTCCACTCCGAGTCGCCGACCTTGAGCTGCGAGCGGTTGCTGTGGTCGTCGCTCCGGTACGAGAACATGAGCGGCTTGGCCTTGGGCTTGCCGCCGTCGCCGACGTCCACCAGCGGCTGGCCTGCCGTGGCCTTGGCCTGCTGCATGAATCCCTTGGACCGGATGCTCAGGTCGAGGCCCGTCTTGTTGAGGAGGATGTAGGGGCTGTAGATGGTCACCTTGAACGCGCCGCCACTGTCTGGGATCCGGTAGTAGTGCATCTTGAGGTTCAACGTCAGCCCTTCGCTGTCCTTGCATACGAGGTGGTGCTCGCGCCGGAACTCCTCCGAATTGCCGGGGTTGATGATAGCAAACTCGCTGGCCTTGAACAGCGTGTCCTGCATGTCGACGCTGAGGAGAAGCAGGTGCGACAGCTCGACCAGGTGCACGGGGCTTACTCCCCCCTTCCTGAGGAAGTTGGTCCAGTCCTTCTTCGTGTTCTTGTCGTAGATGCCGTACTTGAAGTCATACGGGAGAAGATTCTCCAGCGTTACCGGCGCCGAGAGCTTGAGACGCATATACGGATATTTTCTGGCCGATTGTTAGTAACAGGTCCAGTCAAGAGCAGGACAATAAACTCACGAAGTCAGGGGATGGCTTCTATCGACGTTGGCATTGAGCTGGAAGTAGAACGGCTCATTGTTCTCGCCCTTGCACACCATGGTCCGCGTCGGCCGCTTAAGCAGATCGCGCCACCACAGCGTCTCGCTGCTCCATCCGTAGCCGAAGCCCGAGTCCGGCCTCACGAGAAGGCTCTTTAAGTAGGCTGCGCCCACTGGAGCCGGCCGACTCTCGCCAGGAGCGATCTTCTCGATCTTGAGCAGGTGTCCCTGCTGCGCATCGTAGACGCCGAGTTCGATGGGGATCTGCGTGGCGTTCTCGACCAAGAGAGGACTCCGCAGTGTGATATACTTGACGTTGTCGTCTCCCAGCTTGACTTCGACGAGCAGACGGTGCTGCACGCCGTCGGCCTTGGGCTTGAGTTCGTAGAGGAACTCGCCCTCGCGGTTGAGACGGATGTTCTTGATGGGGTCGAACCCGCTGCCCTCCAACCGGACGCTGACGTTACCGGAAGCCGCACTCTCCGACAGCAGGTTCTCGCGCATCTTCTCCCAGTTCTCGAAGCTCCATGGCGCCTCCTGGCCGTCTTCTAGAGCGAGCCTGTTCTCCTCGTCGGAAGACGAGCTCTTGGAGAGCACGACGGTGCTGAAGCCGGTGTAGTTCCGGATGCGGTACGGCAACTCCGCACCGCGCGGCTTCGCGAGCACGTCCTCGTCTTGCGTCAGGAAGGCGAACGACTTGGAGGCGATCGCGACGGAAGCTGTGGTGATGGTGACGTCAAAGGTCTTGTTGGACGAGACATCGACGGACAACAAGCCGGTGAACTGGTCCTTCGCCACGCCGAGGCCCACCTGCCACGGCTCCAGCAGCGGTTCCCAGGCAGACTTGGCAAAGTTGTAGATGTTGATGTAGGTGTCGATGGCAGCCTCGGCCCTCAGATCGGTCGACCAATTCTGGGCCGTCGCGGTGAACTTCTTGACGCTGAGGTCCAGGATCGGCAGTTCGTGGAGGTCGCCTATCAAGATTACCCGGAAGCCGTCGATGGTAGCCGTCAGCTCTTCCAGCCGTGGTGGGGGCTTGGTGATATCGTGGGGTCCGCGGTCGTCGCGATGCGTCGACTTGCTGACGCTCTTGGCGCTGCTCTTGGTCAGCGCCCTCGTTCTTGCAGCCAGCGTCGAGGGCCCTCTGCCACTGGGCGTGCGTTGCTTCAGTCCGGCCGCCCGCAGCTCCTTGGCCTTCTCCTCTGCTGGTGTTGGCTTGTGCCCCTTCGGCTCTGGGCTCGACATCTCCGACGCTTTGGTGATGATCTGCATGGCGAGGAGGATGTCTCGCAGGGAGACGCGGAGTACCAGAGGCTCAACGTCAACGTGGATGTTCGTCAACGACGGTCGCGAACTGTCCATGGACATCTGGATCGAGAAATCGTCGAGAATCCTCAGTCGCGTATCATCGAATCGATCCATGCGACACAAGAACATGCCGACCTCTGAGATCTGGAGGGTCAGAGCGTGCTGCTGCGAGAGCAGAACCTGCTTGACTCCTAGCACAATCGCTTCGGAGCTGGCACTAAGGGGGTTTGCGATGAGGATAACCTGTGCGTCGACGACATTGACTCGGAAAGCAATGTTCATCGGTGACGACTCCTCTCCCTTACCGCTAGCGAGCTGCTTCGTGTCCGGCCTCTCGCCGCTGCTCGCTGACTGCCTGCCGGTGAACGAGACCTGCATCGAGTCCGCATCACTATGCTCCTCGATAGTTTCGAGAATGCTCTCGTCATCCGCTGGGCTGCCTTCGTCGACTTCCAGTCCGGCCGCGACAAACCGCTGGATAGCAAACAGGTAGTCGAGGGCAAAGATGATGCGTGGGCTGTCAACCGCCACCATGGCGATGACGTTGCGCTCCTTGCCGCCGCTCATCGAGACGCTGGCCATGAACTGCTGCACTTCCTTGTTCCTGCTGGTCATGATGCGCCTGAACTTGTTGGTCTCCCTGGGACGGCTGTCGTAGATGGCAAACGCCTGGATGACGAACTCGGCCTCGAGGCTGCCGTTGGATATCATCCTGCTCTTCAGCTGGCTCTGATTGAGCGAGAAGCGGCTGAGGCTTGCGTCGTCCATGTTGCCGACAGGGCTACCAGCCGGAGCATCGATCAGCTCGAGTGCTACTGTCTGGACCTTGAAGACCAGGTCGAGCTTCGTCCACGTCTCGCCATGCGACCCAAGCTCCGGACCTAGGTCCACCAGTTCGCTGTCCTTGCCGCTGTCATCGTCGCTCGAGACGGTCCTAGCTCGTTCAAGGGTGGCACCATCGATTTCTCTCTCAACCTCCTCGATCTGCTGGTCGTCCGAGTCGCCTGCAAACACGGCCGGCACAGCGCGAGAGATCTCCAGCAGGAATTTCAGCTGATACTGGGTGATGCGCAGGTTCAAGTCGCTCATGGAACCCTCGACCTCGAGGTCCGGCCGCTTCGCCCCTTCTCGGTGCTCGGCGTACGTGATGTTGAAGTCCAGATCCAGATCGTCGATAAGCTCGAGCTCCTCGGACTGGTCCCCATAGTAGTGGAAGAGCGACGTGAGCCTCACGTTCCGGATACCCGCCGACAGCTTCATGACTATCTCGGCGTCCTCCGAGTCGTCAAGCGGGGCAAACTTGTTCTGCGCGTAGATCTCACCCAGGTAGGCCGTTATCAGGTCCCTCTCCGTCTGCTCCGCGACAATGACGCGTGGGAACACTACAATTGGCGTCTTGACGATGACGTCAAACTTAATCCGGCTGGTGCTCTGTTGGAGCTGGTTGGCCTGGTTGGTGACAGCTTGTCTAGCGGCATTGTAGATGGCTTGCATCTTGCCGAACTTGACCAGGAAGTCGACGATCTTCCTGAAGGGCTCCTCCAGGAAGTTGATCTTGACAGAGCCTGCCCGCAGGTATATCGACGAGTCGTAGCCGGGGTACTGCTTACTGCTGGCGTCGAACGTCTCGTAGCGGAAATCTGCGAGGTCGTCGCCCTCGATATCCATGAGTTGACGTAGAGCTGAGCTTTCCGGGACTCCCTGGTTGACGTCGTCGACCAGAGTGAGATCGCCAAGCTTTGTCGAAACCCGCATCGTTTTACCCAGCAGGAACACCCCGACATCTGCATGCTTGAACGAAAGAGTGGCAAGCCGGATCCCGTCGTTGTTAAGAATGAGCCTAATACTCTTGAGGTCCACCTTGACCTTGATTGCTCCGGCTTCGTTCTGCCCTGGTGCCGGCGAGGGAGGAGTTACGTCAATGTCGAGGTCCGAGCCACTGTCAGTGACAGCCTGCTGGTTGTTGGCACTGTCATTGTTGGTGAACGTGACGAGGATGAAATCGAGCAGGGTGAGGAGCGTCTTCCTGGTCACGACGAGGTTGATGGTCGAGATGGCAACATCGATGTTCGTCTCGACGCCCTCGTAGACGGACATGTACTCTGGCGACTCCTTCTTGACACGCACGAACTTGACGTGCACCAGGTCGCGCTGGGCCTTCTGGTCCTCGACGTCGCCAGAGGAGACGATAGACTTGAACTCGGCAGGCGGGTTGTCGACAAAGTCGTCCACCGTCACAGCACCGAGCGAGACTTCGGCCGCCATGTCGAACGGGCGAATGTAGAATTCCAGATCGAAATCTTGGGCAGTCATCTCGACCAACAGCTGATCCGGGTTCCTGCCGTCTGGGTCGCTGCGGTAGAGACTGCCTTTCAGCTGGTCAACGGCAAACCTGAACTCGAAGCTGCGCTGCTGCATCTTGAGCTGCTGGTTGGCCGTCCCGTCCTTGGCATCCTCGAACTTGTCGTTGTCCAAGTCGTCGTCATTGAGGATGATCGCCTGCTGCTCGGTCGTGAAGGGCAGGAGAGCTGCAGACTGTCGCCGCTCCGACTTTCTGCGTCCGGATGCGCTGCTCAGAAGCCGGGGCCGCTTGGGCTTCTGCTCTGGAGACTGTTGCACCTGCGGCTGGTCCCCGTCAAACTTGGGTATCGCTACGTCAATGATGCGCATCAAGGTCTTGTATTTGGTGTCCGAGACGGTGGCATGGAGGACCGGCAACCGACCGGAAACCTTTAGCTTGGTTAAGTTCGGCGCCTTGGGTAGGATGGAGATCTGGACCACGAAGTCCACATTGATCCTCTGGACAATGTGCATCGTGAGTTCCTCGTCCTTGGCGTCTAGCTGCTTCTTCGTCTCCTTGATCGAAGGGCCGATGAGCAGCTGCGTAGAGGTGAGCTTGACGTTGAAGCGGTCGTACATCAGCGACTCCAGCTTCCTGAAGTCCTCGTCTGTGTACGTCGACCTCTGCTTCGCCTGGACCTCCTTCAGTGTGGCCTGGTCCACCAACTCGCTGTTCAGGCTGATGTGGCCGGCGTCGAGAATGAGACACGGCGATGTTTTAGTCTTGACACTCTGTGGGATGATGATGAGCGGAGCTTGGAGGTCCAGCTTGGCATTGATGGTCTTGTGCTCTTCGAGTGCAAACTCGAGACCGGCCCGAGTCTGCTCGCGGAGTCCTTCCACGGTGGCACCGGCAGACTCCATCAGGGCAGTGATGGACTCCATGTGGCGCTCTGGAGGTCTGAAGAAGTCCACGATACCAACCACGAAGTTCGGGTTCCAGACAATCTCAAGAGGCTTTAGCTTGGCTGTGAGCGCGACATCACCTTGGCCGTCGAGGGGGTTGTTTTCGAGCTGGAACTGGAAGAAGGGCTCCTCGCTCTGCTTCTCCTGCTTCTCCAGCTCGACTATCGAGAGTCTATGCTGCGTCTTGGTCTCCGGCGCATCCTTAACCCTCACAATCTCCGAGAATAGACTGTCGGGTGTCGTGCCATCGTTCACCCGCAGACCGCCGAGGCTAATGTCAGCCAGGAAGGAGTCCGGACGCTGCAGGCCCTTGGCCTTGAACACGTCGAAGTGCAAGCTTAGCAGATCCTTGGTGTCGCCGTGCGGATTTTGCTTGAGGGTGAAGCTTCCGGTGCTGAGAGACGTCTCGATCTGCATCTTGACCGTCTCTCGGGGTACATCCACTTCGGCAGCCAGGGCGGCCTTCTCGTCCCACTCGATGGCTTCGTAAAGCTCCTTGCGCTGTTGCTCTGTCATCTGGGTGTTTTCCTCGGCGCTCTCCGTCCCATCGGAGGGTTGATCCTGCGGCTTCGCCCCCCAGGCCCAGGCCAGCCATCCCTGCTGCTGCTGCTTCGGCTGCGGAGCCGGCTTGTTCCTCAGAGCCTCTGCATTCTCCTTCCGGAGCTGGTTCCGGGCTAATGACCGCCAGAATCTGAGGTCTTCGTAGTCGAGCTTCCACTCGAGCTTGTTGAGATCGTCGTTCTCCTCCGGTGACAGCTGCTGGTTCTGTTTCTTCTTCTTAAACAACTCGATGTACCGCTTCCGGTCGTCGCGACGCTCCCTGAAGTAGTCCCACGACCACCGCCGGTTACGCTCGTGGATCTTGCTGAGGACGGCATTGCCGGCAAACTGGAGCCAGGCACGAGGGTCTTCCTTCGGCCGGACCCCTTTTGGTTGGTACTTCTTGTATTCCTGATGCCGGACAAAGTAGTGGAAGAGATCTACCATCATCAAAGCATCGCGATATTGGTCGTCGTCCAGAACCAGACCAATCTCGTCAAATAGTAGTGTCCCTTTGAGCTTGGGAGCTGTAGAACTTCCCGTCTTGTCCATTTCGATCTTCGCCTGACCGCTGACGGGTTTGAGGATGAACTGGTGATTCGCCGGTACGTCGCTCTCTGTCTTCACGATCATGGACTTGAAATGAGAGACCATGTCCTCATGGGACATGATGTCATCGTCTGGAGTCTCCATCTCGCGCCCGGGGCCCATGAGCTTGGTGTCAGTGTTCCAGTAGACGGCCAGAGCTCCCAAGGTGGCCAGCTTGTGCGTGACCTTGGTCGAGTCCTGGATGAATGTGGGCTTCCATTCGCCGTCGGTGCTGACAGCGCTGAACTCCTCCAGCGTGATGCCCAGGGCGAAGGGGTGGCCTGGTGCCGATATCGAGTCCTCGTAGCGCACGTGGATGTTCTTGACTGTGACTTGGAGATTGTCCACGATCTTGGTGACTAGACTCGCCGTGAATGACTGACTCCGCTTCTGCTCCTCCTGGCTCAGGCCCTCCTGAGACCTCTCCTTGAGCAGCTCGGCAGAATCGAGCTTCTCCATCTTGATGCGCTGTCTCCTGCGCTCCTCCTCCTCTTCGTTGTACTGCGCCTCCTCCTTGGGCGACGCCAGCAGGTAGACATCCTCGATGAAGACTTTGACCGGTGCGCCGCGCAGGTTGGACCAGGGGATCGTAAGGGTCAGCTGGCCGAGGTGGCCTTCGACGACGTTGATGGGCAGCTTCAGCTGGTCCAGGGCTTCGCGGCGGAGCTCGAGGTTGCTGAGCTTAACATCTCCCGACCATATTCCGACCTTGAGCTGTGCTGGATCGAAGTTCTTGACGTACATGCCCAGGAAGCGGTTCAACAGACCCGCGACCAGGCCTTCCAACATGTTGATTGTGGTGTGCCGTAACCCGGGCCGGGAGCTTCCAAGTTTCGCTCGTTTATCGGGGCTTGTGGCGGAGCATCATCTGCGGCCGTGGAATCGAACGCGTACGCTTCGTAATTTGGTATCCAAATGCTTCGTGACTTCGTGGTCGTCGCGCGTCGTAGCCCCGATGCTCGATGTTGAAGAGTTCCGAGCTGCTGAACCTCGGAATGCAGTGAGAAATGGCGTAATGCAGCAATTCAGCGGCGGGGCTCTGATGATCTTGGCTAAGAAGGTAGGGATGAGCTCGCTGCGCCACAAGTGGGATCTAGCAGTCGTGAGAGGTATCTTGGAGATATGGAAATGCTGCAAACACGGGAGACCAGGTTTCTGGAGGACAGGTAGAGCGGCCAAGGGCTTGTGGGACACCAGGAGATTGAATCAAGTTGTGAGCTGCCACTGTGACACCTTTTGGTGGTGCCTAACTGTCAATGATGACGATGGACGGCACTTTCCCGGGTCCAGTCTCCCCTCGGCAGATGGACAAGGGTCACGTTAGAGGCACCTCGGGGTGCATTTACTACTCGCCATCGTTAACCAACTGGCATTGTAAATGTCCCAAGTTTTCTCGGTGAGAAGGCCTTGATGAGACTGAATCTAGATGACTTTTGGAAAACACAATGATAACCATTTGCAGGCTTTCTACAACATTGTTTACTGCCGTGGTTCAACAAGACTGGCAACTGGAAGTCCAGCATGCATTCCATCAAAATTGACTGGCGTGCGCCTATCAAAACCCCTCCACCTGCAGGAGCTCTCAATTCTTGTGACATGGAAGTGGTGGGGAACTGGGCCATTACGTCACTGTCAAGTTGGAGCTCGAAGCAGGTCAAACATCGTACTGTGTAACAACCTACACGTGTACTTCGTAGATGCCGGTCATTGACGAAGTTGGAGGGGATAAGCAGATAAGCATTGCCGGTATTTCCTACAGTTCAAGTTGGGTTGTCGAAGATTCTCAGTTATATCCCCGCTTCTCGTAAACATTCTTTCCGCCCTCTGAATTAGCAGTATACGAGGCTTATTGGAGCTGAATCCGTACGATCTGAATCTTGTCTCTGAACCTGGGTGTTTACTCTAAACCGTTAATCCACACAATGCTTCGGCAGTCCAGTCCTTTGCTTCGCTTGCCCGCCAGGGCGCTGCTCAATGGCAAGCCGGTGACCATATCCACAGCCTCGTTCCACAGACTATCCCCTTCCAATGGCGTCCTCAGGAAGCTGCGGCCAAGTACTCTACCAAGAGCAAGTACAATCGTCTTGCGAGCACAATACGCCTCCAAGCCCTACATCCCACCATCTGAGATCAAGAAGGCGGAGAAAGAGGCAGCCGAGCGGAAGCTCGAAGCCCACCCAGAGAGCGTAACGAGCACATCCACCACCGCGGGCGCCCTACTGCCGGACACTGAACCGTCAGAAGGCACCAAGGTCACCAAGGAGGATAAGGACGAGGTAGCCACCAGCCTAAAGCAAGACATTGTAAGACCTGCCGCCACTAACCTTATAACTTTTCCCAAACACAAGATCGCCGAGACATAAAGCTGACCACTCCCAGAACACCGTCGTTGAAACAGTAGCCCTCACATCCGTCCCCCCAGCCTACTACCGCCTCGGCCTAGCCGGCACGGTCCCCTACGTCTTCACCTCCCTCTCCACCGTCTACCTCAGCTGGAACCTCAACACCATGTGGCCGACCGACAACCAGCTCCTCAACAGCTTCATGGTCTCCAACGACACGGCCCGCGAGTTCCTGCAGCACCTCGAGCCCATCCAGCTCGGCTACGGCGCCGTCATCATCTCCTTCCTGGGAGCGATCCACTGGGGGCTCGAGCTGGCCGAGAAGTCCCCGCTCCAGCCGCGCACCAACTTCCGCTACGCGATGGGCGTCCTGGCGCCGGCGCTCGCCTGGCCGACGCTCCTGCTCCCCGTCGAGTGGGCGCTGACGGGCCAGTTCGCGGCCTTCGTGGCGCTGTACTTCGCCGACGCGAGGGCGACGACGCTGGGGTGGGCGCCGGCATGGTACGGGACCTACCGCTGGGTGCTGACGGCCATCGTGGGCGGGGCGATCGTGGTGAGCCTGATTGGCAGGTTCAAGGTCGGCGAGGAGGGCAAGGCGCTGTCGTCCGAGGGGCTGAGGGAGACGCTGAGGAAGAGCACGGCTAATGCGGAGCCGTATGTGAACTGGGCGAAGAAGGAGGAGGAAGAGAAGAAGAGGGTCCGGGAGCAGAAGAAGAAGGAAGAGGAGCAGAAGAAGAAGGAGGAGGAGAGGAAGAAGAAGGAGGAGGCGGAGAAGAAGCTCAAGGAGAAGGAGGAGGGGGAGAATGGCGGTAAGAAGAAAAAGGATGGGAAGGATGAAGGAAAGGATAAGAGTAAGGAGAAGGAGGATGAGGGCAAGGATAAGAGTAGGGAGCAGGAGGGTAAGAAGGATGAAGGAGAGGACAAGGAGAAGGAGAAGGAGAAGAAGGATTAGAGGGGTCTGCGTAGGATCGAACTCTATCTGCGCGATAGTGGGCTGGATCCTACATATTGACTTTGACTTTGCAGCATTCGATATCCAGGGGATCGGGTTTAGGGGCTCAAGGTACTTTCAGGTAGTACGTATGCATACGGTACTAATTCGAACAGTCGTCTAAAGACAAGACCACGGATGCCATACCGCTCCCGCCCATAACTGTCTCCCATCTATCCATATCTTCCTAGGTATAGCGGTTCTTTGGGATGGTGGGCCTACTATTTCCGAGTGCCTAGCATTGAATTTGAGTTGGCTGGTCAGACATATCAATATCACCGTGGAATTCCGTCATCCATTGAGCATGGGACTATGTCTAGGCGAGATTGTGTCGAGGCTCAGAGCGAGGGAGTAAGGAAGATTGATTCGCATCAACCCCAATCCACCTACAGTCAGCCACCAAAACCGTTAAGCAACGAGTGCCCTGGCTGACAACATGTGCACGTAAGACCATCCGTCTCAGCGGTGGCTTGTATCCTCTCCGTATGCAGCAGTGGCTGGTGTGTGAACGACACGAGTCATTGAGTCTCAGCCAGGAGAGCAAAAATGTGATCTTGGCAGGGGTCGAACCTGCAACCTCCTGATTCGTAGTCAGACGCTCTGCCATTGAGCCACAAGACCTGTGGAGATGAACAATGGGTATTGTTCGAGAGAAGATAGCTGATTGTATCTTAGACTCGAGATTCAAGGATGCTGTTGTTTAGGCATGAGAGTTTTGGCGACTATAACCCCCCATCGGCCCTCAAAAACTCAAAATCCGCCCCCCTCTCAGCCTGGTTGACGTTCCGCCCATAAAGCCCTCTATACCCCCTCACCCTCCTCGGCCCACCCCTCTCCCTCTCCACCCTCCCCTTCCTCTCCTCGATCCTCCTCCTTATCTCGTCCTCCCCAACCTCAAGCTCCAACACCCTGGCCTCGACATCACACCTCACCACATCCCCATCCCTCACCACCCCCAGCACACTGTCCGCCACCGCAGCCTCGGGACTAACATGCAGCACCACCGTGCCCCCCGCAGTCCCACTCATCCGCCCATCCGACACCCTCAGCATATCCCCCACCCCCATCTCCGCTAACTTCCTCGGGATAGGAATCAGCCCCGCCTCGGGCATCCCGGGGTGTCCCACGGGACCGATATTCTGCAGCACCAGCACGCTGTCCGGCGTAACCTCCAAACCGGGGTCGTCGATCCGGGCCGCCAGGTCCGCCGCTCCCGCGAAGACCACCGCGGGGCCCCGGTGGCACAGCAGGCGGCGGTCCTTGCTCGCGCTGGCTTTCATCACGGCGCCGCCGGGGGCGAGGTTTCCCCTCAGCACGACGAGGGAGGAGGACGGGTACAGGGGGCGGGAGAGGGGGGAGATGACGGATAGGGGACTACCCGTGGCAGGGCCCACGGTAGTAGGGGAGGAGTCGAGTTCTTCGCCGAGGGTGCGGCCTGATATGGTCGTGGCGGAGAGGTGGAGGAGGGGGCGGAGTTGGTGCAGGAGGGCGGCCATACCGCCCGAGTTGTGGAAGTCGGTCATGTACCCCTCGCCGCTGGGCTTGAGGTCTACTAGTAGGGGCACGGAGCGGCCGACCTCGTCGACGGTGGAGAGGGTTATGGGCGGGCCGGTCAGCCCTGGGTGGCGGTTGATGATGGCCATCAGGTGCACGACGGCGTTGGTGCTGCCCCCAATGGCCTGGAGGACCGTGAGGGCGTTCAGGAAAGACTCCCGCGTCAGCAGCGTCTGCGGTCGCAATGCCGGGTTCCCCGCGGCGGCCACGGCGGCGGAGCCGGTGGCCTCGGCGACGCGTAGCCGGGCGGACGACGCGGCGGGCGCGG
>Ga0209127_100287_pt1 | contig 17621 bp, 17 predicted proteins | sample LakSupMetagenome_FD_187469 | JGI IMG/M metagenome (GOLD analysis project Ga0209127, IMG submission 187469) | Freshwater microbial communities from Lake Superior, Canada - Sta WM archaea (SPAdes) (version 2) | ecosystem: Environmental > Aquatic > Freshwater > Lake | place: Lake Superior, Canada...
TCCCTCGCCTCTGGGCTCCGCTTGCATCTCGTTTGTTTGTTGGCGCCCTCTGGCGTCAGTCACCTCGCAGGTGGCGAGCAGAAAGAAGTCGGACAAGATTGTGGTCGTCTGAGAATTTGCAGGACAGGTCGCCTTCATTGAGATGCTCACAGGCCTTTCGGGCGTTACAAGTTGAAGCCCGAGTATCTTGTCGAGCAGTTGCTCGGAGCATTAAGAGGGAATATGAGGGGGGGTTCCTTTTCCAAAGAGCTTCGTAGCAAGCAAACGGGAGCTACCTTACATGTACATACGTACATACGTACCTCTCCTCGCCGGTACTAGGGTGCTCCCAGCCGTGTCTTATCTGCCGCCGCAGGATGGAAGTCGCTTGGCGCCACCATCCCCTCATCCAAGGATGTGCGCGATAAGGCTGCTGGCTTACTGGCTGCTGGCCATGTCGTGACAACAGCTCCTTTTGCAACTTGCACCCTCATGGACGCTTGACATCTCCTACACATACCTTAGCCAAGAAGAGATCACAGTAGTATCCGTACCGCTGTCGGATGCCACCGTGCCACTGCGTCCCTTTCGCACCACCTCGACCCAGCACGGGAGGAGAAGCCGTCGTCGCTTTAACCTTTGTCGACCCCCCCGTCCATTAGTTTTTGACCTTATCTCGACTCAGCTTCATCTAACGCCACCACCCCGCGCTCCAACGCTCTTGACTTGCACCTCCGTTACTTGACATTGTACAGCATCGTCTCTTTTTGGCGCCATCCGACCTCGTCTTTTTCCGAACTCCATGTCCCGTATCTCGCGTTCCTTCCTGTTTCTTGCCGTGCTCCTGCGTCGTTCGTCCAGACTCTGTGGCCTTTGGCGTCTAACTTGAAGTCTGAGAGTCGGTCGGTCGTCGTGGCTGTGGTAGTTCCCCTCTATGACGATCGCGCATACTGTGAGAGCACTGTAGCGACCTCGACGTTTGTCCTGGCGGTGCAACAGCGACGAGCTCAGGGACCTTAACATTGGATCCGTCACTCACCTTGATGCGTCCTTGATACCTACTTTATCTACCTTGCATCTCCTCGTCGCCCGCCGTCGTTTCCCAATCGCTATCGTCATCATGGCCACGATTGCTCTTCCCCGACCAATTGCCCCTCATCGCTCGCCTTCTTCAATGGGGCCCCTGAGCTCCGCTCTGTCCCTCGACGCCATCAACACCCACAACGCTCAATCGACGTCTCAATGTCCCGCCGCCGTGCCAAACAAGCACATCCCTACCTGCCCGCCCGGGCCCTTGCCGGCCGAGGAATTGGACACACCTCCATCGTCACCTGCAGGACAAGAAGACGAGTACCTGCCTACCTCCCTTCTCTACCCCCCGGATGGCTTCACCCGCCTTCAGTCCGGCCCGTACTCTATTTACCAGGTCGACCCGGATGGTGTAGCCGCCGCCCTTGACCACATCGCTCGACAACCGCTGCCGGATCCGTCTCACGTTTTCCCATGGTTTCACGGCCTGCACCCAAACAACCATATCCAGCAGACCTTCTTTATTTCGCGACGCCGGTCCTTGAGGAGGACGCCCGCCTGTATTCGAGGCATCACCCTCGTCAAGGCCGATGGCGACTTGACCGTGTCCCGCCTAAAGGGTGCCATCGCGCCTCAGGAGTTTCTCCAGTTCGGCCTGGCTGCCGAGTTCGTTGAAGCCGATCCTAAGGAGGGCTTCTCAGTCCGCAACTTCCACATCCAGGCTGCTAAGGCCGCCATGACGTCTGATATCATTGTATACGGTCACAACGATGTTGTCGTGAGAAAGCTGGCCTGGGACATTGCTGCTGCTCAGCATAGGTGGCGCGAGCGACACGACACGCAGGGGCACACGCTGCCGGAATACAACACTTTTATTTGTGTTAGCCCCTTCTCCGACTTTGAGGACCACTATCAGGACATTGTCGCTGTCGACTCGGGCGGCCGTCCGACTGGAAGGGTCATTGACCTCACAACCCAGGAGAGGGCCGAGATGTATGCGATGGCCAAGTCTTCGGAGATCTCGCACAATGTGTGGCTCGGACCCACGCCGGACCCGGCCACTGAGGAGGAACACCGTTATGATATCCTTATAGAATGCACGGACCTTGGCCGCCTGAACCCAGCTGCCCTCCAAGCAATTGCTGATCACCCGGACGAGCCCATCATTCAACCGTACCTTGATTTCCCGTCCTCGGGCACTATTCTTGCACCAAGCTGGTCACACGCCGAGGCCGATGGCGTGCTCGAAACCTGCAAGTGGATATACCACTTGGCTCACGGAACACACCCGTCTTCCGGGGGCGTTGACGCTGACGACGACGGTGATAGTGCCATGGGAGACAGCTTCAGCTCCTCGGGAGGCGACAGGCATCGCCCTGCCAGGACCATCCTGATACATTGCGCAGACGGCTACACGGAATCAACGATGCTGGGCATCGCCTACTATAGCTATAGCACCGGACTCCCCATCCCGGATGCGTGGCTGAACCTGCATACCACCAAGCAACGCAACTTTTTTGCCTACACATCCGACGTGGCACTGCTTAGCGCCATCGCACCGAGGCTGCTCCATGAATCACCTATGTGCGCCGGGAAGAGCCTCGCCGAAAACACGGCACTCGTGAAGAATGAGCCTAAATGGTTTGCCGGCCTCGACGGGTCCTTTCCCAGCAGGATCACGGACTACATGTACCTCGGCAACCTGACCCATGCCAACAACCCGAGTTTGCTGAGGGCGCTTGGGATTACCCAGATTCTCAGCGTCGGCGAGACAGCCATGTGGCGAGACGGCGAGCTTGAGGAGTGGGGTGCCGATAATGTTTGTGTTGTGCAAGGGGTCCAGGACAACGGAATCGATCCCCTGACCGACGAGTTTGAGCGGTGCCTAGAGTTCATAGGTCAGTTTTGGCCCTTTCCATGAGCATCGGGCAGCCCTGAGACTCGTGGCAAAATGATGCTAACCATTGCGGGGCAGATCGCGGTCGACAAAGAGGTACCGCAACGCTCGTACACTGCAGGGTGGGTGTCTCGAGGAGCGCGACTATCGTGATCGCCGAGGTGATGCGGTCGATGAACTTATCCTTCCCGAGAGCTTATTGCTTTGTCAGGGCCCGTCGGCTCAACGTCATCATTCAGCCTCATCTAAGGTTTGCCTACGAGCTCCTGAAATGGGAGGAGCTTCTCAAGACAAAGCCAGCCTCGTCCTCGCACCACGGCACCGTCGCCAAGAGGGAGCTCGAATGGGGGGAAATCGCTCGAGAAATCGCCCTGATGAACCGTCCGTATGCCAGGTGACGAGACACCATCACCGCTGTGAGAGGGACATGGTGCACGCCCTGCACCGACGGATTCGGAGAATTGCTGGGCTGCAACGTGCCGGACAGACCCCGGTCCTGAGAGCGTAGTGGCTAAACAAGTTATGATATCGACGACGTACTGACTGAGCGAGACAAGACCACCGCTGGAGCCCGCTAGTCTGCGGACGCCTCTCCTTTTACTATGGGATCTTACCTTCTTGACAGTGGCACTGGCACGGAAACCGGAGTCTTGTTGTACCACCTTGTTGATTCGGGAGCCGGTTTTCGTGTCAGGGAGCCGCAACATGTGTATCTGAATATTTGGCCATGGGCTGGGTTCGCCCGAATTCCTGTTTATTTCGTTGGGGAAAGGATGTTCAACGTTGGATAAGTCGAAACCGAAGCTTCCTGATGTTGACAGTGGTGTAGATCTAGCAGGCTGCTCTTGGCGTCTTGATTGTGGGGACCGGAATGGGTTGTATGGGCGTCAGGCAATAGGTTCAGGTATCTAATCTTTATGGCTCTGGACTTACTATCGCTTCTTAACCGGGGGGTGTGCCGCCTGAGGTTCCGCATCGCGTCCATGGGGCTATATCGTCTTGGCTAGGATTGACTCTGTGAGTGCATGTGCCTTATAAGATAGGTTGATCGCTAAACCTTGCATCAAAGAGCCTGTAATTCTTTGACCATACGAGAAGACCAGGCGCCTCCTCTTATCAACGGTCGTGGCAATCGTGATCAACAATGACAATGTCCAAACGCCGTACGCTTATGCAATGAATGGGAAGCCAACGCTCGAGAATTGCAACCACGTACCAACTCCCGACCCACCCAGACCTACAGGAGTACTTTGCAAACCGCCAAGAAGACGCGCGATTCTCTTTGAGGGAGTCGACGCCCTTCGTCTAAGCTGCAAGGATTCCTAAGTCCCATATCCGGACGTCTCCAACTTATCGTAACCATCCAAGACCCTGTCAGTGTCAGTCACTGATGTTCATCTTGATCTTGCCAGCCGTGACGCCGAGGGAAGAGCGGGAGACACAACTACGAAATGCAGACTTACGAGAAATGCTTGACCAAGTATCCCTCTCCGCCATGCTCCATGTCAATGTTGAAGACGTAAAATACCCCATCGCTGGTCACAACCATGACCTGCGGGGAGCTGCTGCTCATGGCAACAACGCTCCTAAGCGGGCCTGTCGCCGAGCCGCCTCCCCCCGGGCCAGCGCCTGATCCCCCGCCTCGAGGCGAGGCGACGTTGGCCGACGATTTGGGTATCTTGATGTAGGCAAAATCCCTCAGAGGCTCCCACATCTCCGTGACGGTCTGGGGAAGATAGGATCCCACCACGCCGGCCACGCTCCTGCCCATAATCTGCGAGGAACGGCGGAGCATGCTGCTGAACGAGCCACTTGCCCGGCGATGCGCTTGCTGTCCGCCACCCGAGGCGGCGCCTGGAGCCTGTGCGTTCCTTGCGTTCAGCGACGGTGAGGCGCCAACGGCGTGGTCGGTCGTCACCTCTGACGCTGGTGATCCGCCGTTGTTGCTCCCAGGCGACTGGTCTTGACTGTCATAGCTGCGGGCCCGCGACCAGCGGTCGCTCCGCGGCGATGCTGGTCGGTCGGCAGCCGGTAGCGTATAGCCTGGGGCAGCAGTTCCTTGTTTGTCGGTACCCAGGCGGAAAATGTGGACCGTGTCAGATGTGGAGGAGATGCAGAGCAGAGTAGAGCTCAGGTTAAAAGACATGCTGTATATTGTCGAGGGATATGTACCGCGACGGAATTGGTAGAGCTTTTGGCCTCGCGGAACGCTGAAGACGCGGATAATGGTCCCGGTCTCGGACGCGGTAGCCAGGAGAGTTCCTTCGCTGTTCAGCGCTATGCAGCATAGCGGAGAACGATGCGCCTCGATGACATTGACGGCCTTGAGAGTGAGCGTGTCGAATATGAGCACCTCTCCTGACGTTGGAGGCACGTATGTCGATAGCGGGGGTGCGTGCGAGGGCCGCTTGTCGCCCGTGTCGTCGCGGGGTTTCGGTAGCGGGTACGCGATGTAGCAGTTGTCCGACGAGGGAGACAGCGCGCATATCGCCGAAGGGTTCGGGGACGTGGCGATGGTATACAGCAGGCTCATGTTGGATATGTCGTACAGATATATCTCTTCCTCCAAGACAACCGCCAGTCGCTTCCGGTTCAGCCGGACCGCCAAGACGGCGGAGGGGAAGGTGAGCTCGCAGATGACGGATGCTCTCTGGGTGGAAACGGTACTTTAGTAAAGGACATGGACATATGAAGACGAGGACCCGTATAGCTACAGGGAAAGGACGTACCTTTGTATTCTGTATTATAAGGTGTCTCGGGGACAGGATCAAGGCGACCAGGGAGGTAGAGAAGAGCATCTCGATGATGGAGACATTGCCATCGTCACTGTTGAAGATCTTGGAGAACGGATCTGTGTGGTAGATTCGAAAGCCCTTGGACGTGCCTGCAGGAGAAGCTGGGTTAACATCTGGCTCGGCGTGCGTGCCACAGTTGCTCCTCGGTGCCTTCGCTTACCCACGGCTAGACAGCTGTGATCCTGGTTGAAGGTGATAAAGTTGAGAGAGGTGCCAGCAGACATGTTGGTGGCCGGCTGCCCGCGGGCGATAGGCGGTAGAAGATGCGCAGTGTCGCCTACCAAGCTCTGTAGCAGATGCGCCAGGGCGCTTGTCGATGCTACAAGGGCAGAGTGCCGAAAGCGAAGCCGTCGCGTTCCTCGACCACAGATCGGCGGTACAAGCTGCCTCCGACTCCTGGCCTAATTAATCGGTGTGCTGATTTCAAGGCTGAGAAGTCCTACGGGCAGGTTGGGCTGTGTCTCGGATCGCTAGCCGGGCTTCTTGCATCTGGTGTTTGACTGGTCACGACGAAGTCTAAGTCGAGTCGCTGTCAAGGTTGGTGGTTGGCGAAGCTCAAGTGGAGCTCCGTGACACGCCGTTTAAGTAAGTCTAAGGAGCTTGGGCCACCTGACACAGAGGCCTGCGAGGCAAGCCAAGTGTGGACGACGCACGCGACAACGTGAATAATTGTGTCAACATACGTCGTGAACCGGACAACTTGGGCTCTCGGTCTTGGGAAGCATGCACATGCTCATCTGTGGGCACGGCTGTTCGTTAAGGTCATGTGTGGGCTCAGTTAGGTATGTACCTCGGGCAAGGCGGGTATCAGACTACGGTAACAAGAATGCTTCAGTCCTTCGTCTCCGGTCACAACCCCTATTACGCTCCTATTTTACCATGACATTCCCAAACGCTTCTGATATCTCCCGCGGTGTTGGCACTGCATGTTTCTCGGCCATTGTCGAGTTGCCCGCCGAGAGCCTTTCCACCATCAGTTTCAACAGCACTGGCGGTACGCTCTCGTCAGTCGCCCGCACCGTCAGACGTATCATCTTTTTCCTAGTGTCAGCAGCGGCTCCCTTTGCTTTGCCGTACCGAGGAGCACTTACCTGACTGCCGTAATTCGGCTCCAGTCTCATCAAGCATCCGAATTTCCCGCCCTCGGCCGTGTGGACGACGCTCGCCCCGACAAAGTTCTTCCTGTTAGGGTCCACTCCGTCCAGGAGGCCCCATCGGAAACCCTCGAGTACTCGCCGCACAAACTCGTCAGTGATCTCGCGCTCACCTTCCCTACTGCTCCCAACTCCGAATATTTGCTGAGCTTCGCGCGGTGCTCCGCCGATCTGTTTCCATCTCTTGAAGAAGTCGTCTGCCGATAGCTCGGCCGCGTCCATAAACTTGTGGATAGTCACCGGCAGTTTTATGGTCAGGGCCTGCAGCGCGCCTGCAAGATAGCTGATCCGCATGGTCGGGCTCTTTTCGAAAACTTGCTTGGCCTCGAACATGACGACTTGTTGCGCCTGGGCTCCCTGTGCTATCGTCGGGTCCGGAAGACTCTTGACGTCCCACGTCAGCTTCCCCTTCTCACTATCGTCCAGGTCCAGCGTCGTGGTGAAGGAGCTGATGACCGCCGGCGTCTTGTTGGCAAAATAGAGGATGAGGCACGCCATTTGGCCCCGATACTCTGATCTGACGCCGACCTGCAGCTGGGGGTCTTCGAACAGCACTCCTTCAGACTTGAGCAAGAGCCTGTTATATCCGCGCTCCCAACCGGGTGACAGGTGAGCCGCGCTGGCCAGGTTCGGGGCCTTGAAGCTCTTGGGCTCCGCAGAGCCCAGGTTTAACATATCCAGGCCCGCGAGATCATTAACAGCCGAGTGGCCATTGGCGCCGTTGGTTCCGGTGCCGTTGGCATTCCCGTTGCCGTTGGCCTCGGTCTTGGAGCTGAAGGTCCTCCGCAACCCTGGGTTCTTAACCATGTTGAGTTCCGAAGCATCAGCATTTGCATCCTTGCCGCCGACAATCCACGTCCGCTTATCACTGGTGTTGGCGTGTTTCTGATGCAGCCGAGAGAGCAGTGCGGATTGGCGCTCCGGAAAGGGCGGCATCTCGTCGCACACAGTCCGGAGCAGGTCGTCCGTAGGCATGTTGGCCAGAGCAAGGTACTCGCAGGCCCGTTGTTGGAGCTCGGAATCCAACGTGTGGCTGTAGACGTCGAAAACCCGGATAAGCTGCGGCTTGATTTCGGGAAAGAGGTTGACGAATTTGACGAAGGAGGAGAGAATCATAGCCCTGGTGCTGGACGAACAAGCGGCTAGCTTTGTCTGGAGAGCAAGGAACTGCTCGATGGGGCTACACCCTCTCTCTTCGGCGATGAGATGTCCAAACTCCCCGAGGATATAGGCCCCGATCTTGACCAAGGTCTCGTGGACATGGTCCTGCTTGACATACTGCAGCGCGTTCTGGGCGGCGTACACCTGGAGTTCCTCGTTGTTGGTGACGATCTGGATGACACGGTGCCAAACCTCGTCGCTGACATGGTCCCCCGCCATCGCTATCAGGCGCAAGGATATGTTCACATACCACTGCACATCAGTAGCGTACTTCTCCGTCAGGATGGCAATCTTGAGCACCATCTCTTCCCGGATGGCGAAGTCGGCGTTTTGGAGGTAATGCAGAAGCTCGCCGACGATGGGTTGCGCATTTGTCGAGTCGCACATGCTGTAGAGCAGGTCCAGGCCCTTCCTCCTGACGCTGATGTCCCTGTCTTTCAGCGAGCCCAGGATGACATCCTGGTGCTGTTTTATGGGCTCTAGCGTGTCAGCCCGGGCTGCCAGGTGTGTCATGGCTTCCAGACCAAGGTAGCGGACATTCGTCTCCCTCGACTGGATGAATCTGCCAAGTCTAGACGATATCTGCTTCATCAGCGTGTGTTCCGTGTCGAGATGGATGATGAGGTTGATGGCCTCGAAGAGCACAGCGTTCTGAGCGTTATTCTGTTGCACATTCTTGTTCGTCTCGAGGGCCAAGTTGAGGATCTTCTGGAGTGACTCGCGCAACATATCCCTCACGTGGCTGTCATCTGTTGGAACCGGTTAGAACAGGGGCGTATATGGCGCAAAGACATGATGTGACGACGTACCTGACGGGGGGAAGTACTGCAACAACCGCAGCAGCTTCACCTGTATCCAGGGGCAAGGGACCTTGTAGTAGAGATAGTCGGCGCTGTAGTCGCCGTCAATGACAATCCTCTTCAGCTTGGCCGCGGCCTTGGCATAGGCGCCCTTATACTGGTCAAGGTTGTCCTGGGCTAGGGCCGAGACTAGTGAGGTCACCGAGAGCGCGACGCCCAGATCGACGTCATCCATTAGAGATATGATCCTCTCGGCCCATTGCGGTTGTACTATATCGGGATGCTTCCGATACAAGCGCAGCAGAGTCAATGCTGCCTTCTTCTTGACAAAAGCTTTGGACGTGCTGGCACACGATTAGCCCAAAGGGATCATCGCGAGGAGTCAAAAGGGGACGGACGTACGGAGATATGAGGAGCCTGTGAACCTCTCCGCTCAATGCCTCGCCCATCTCGCGGCCACCGACGTTGGCGATCGCATGGAGTGCTAAACAGTTGAAGAGCTCGTTGTGATCTAGCAGGTCCTTCCGTATACTGTTCACAACGAGGTGTAGGAGTTCGTGCTTCTCGTGGAGGAACAGGGTCATGGCCAAGTAACCAATTTGCTTTTCCGAGTACTTGTTCGCCGATATGAGGTTGACAGCTTCGAGGTGGCCGAAATCGACGTTCCATCCCAGGATATATATGTACAAGAGCTGTCGGAGCGGTTAGCTTTTGGTTCGCGCCGCGGAGCTCGGGGAGAGGGCCGGCAGCGGCGCACTTTGCAAACGTATTTCTTCTTGTGATAACCGCTGAGATTGCCATCTGCTTCAGAGTCAGCACAACCGCTTGCGGGCTGGTATGTACGATGGGAAGGGGGGCACAGGGCGCGCACCTTTGAATTTCTGGCTGCGGTCGAAGAGGAATGTCAGTACATCAACCGCCAGGAGCAGCGCACCGCAGACGAGCAGCGAACACATATCAGCAACGCACGAGGTCCAGCTACGCACCGGATGTTGGCAAGTTCCTTGTTGATGCGCTTCTCTTCCAGCTCGCGCGCTCTTGCATTCCTCAAGTCGGCGATGAACTGTACCAGTCCTCGCATGTTGGAGTTGCTGCTGCTAGAGCGGCCGAGGAAGCCGCCGGCAGCCGAGGACGCCATGGCTGAGGTTCTGTAGACTGGAGGGATACTTGGTTAGTCGCGTCGATGGGTCGCATGCGATGGCCGGGGCTGGGTCTGGGGCGGTGTCGGATCCGTCAGAACAAAGGTCATATCATCACGCGATAGACCCGTTCGTGTCGAGGCTGTTCAGACCCTGCCCGTCATGGTGGTGGACGTGAGCGAGGCTGACCCGAGTTGAGCGTGATGATGGTGGGAACTCCGTCCTGTGTCGGTTGATTGACGCTGTTCAGAGCGCGCTTGGTACTATGTGCAAGTGTCACGGTCGAGACATGGAGACCCCCGAGTGGTTTCCGGTATCTGGATCAGATCCGTTGATTGTTCGTCTGGTATGGATTTATTTGGCCGGGCATCAGATCAGACAGACCCCTTAGCCGCTCGGGCCGCTTGGAACTCCACCTTCCCTGCATGTACTTTCGTACCTCAACCGTCTAGACTCCAGTGGGCAGTTGCTAGACCGACTCTAGGTCTACACGTATGCTAGTGTGGGTTTTAGAGTCTTCCAAAGCTCATTTTATGTCATCGACCTTCGTTGAAGCATAGCAGCACGGAATTCTCAATTCTCTCCGCACTGCTGATCTGATAATGCTGCTTATCTGTTCTGCGGGAGGATGAGACTCAGCTTACACAGGGTCTCGGCGTCGCCAGGCCTGCGACCAAGATGGCAGTCGCAGTTGCAGGTCCAGGCGTGCCAACGCCGCTACGCCTTCCAAGCAGCTGGTGCTCCAGTCTACGACGTCTTCAACCGTAAGACCAAGTGGCTGCAGAGAGAGAGGGCCGCTGCAGATGTCGAGACAAGCAGGCGCGCGGATTACCTGAGAGATGAAGTTGCTGCGCGGTTATGTGAAAGACTCCTGGTAGGTTGGAGCTCCCCTCCGAAAAGAAAAGTAGTCGATGAGCCGCTGCTGAACTAGGCCTACCTATCGTCCAGGACATCAAACGGGACTGGCCCAAGGCTCTCGACTTTGGGGCCAACTCCTGCAACGTAGCCTGGGCAATGACCAGAGAGAATCTGGACCCGGATACGGGGGAACCGGTCTCTTCACCGATATCTACAAAGATCGGTGAGCTGGTCGCCGCAGACTCGTCCGAGACGATGCTTTACAGGGACGCCGACCTGCCGTTCAACGACCAGCTCAACCTGACCCGGCATGTTCTGCCGGACCAGGAGAGTATGCCCTTCGAATCTGCATCGTTCGACTTGGTCTTGAGCAACCTCAGCATGCACTGGATCAACGACTTGCCAGGGGTGCTGGCCCAGATCAACCGCGTCTTGAAGCCCGACTGCCCCTTTATTGGTGCCATGATTGGCGGCGACGCACTGTTCGAACTACGCACGTCGCTCCAGCTCGCCGAGCAAGAGCGCAAAGGTGGCATCTCGCCCCATGTGTCTCCGCTTGCCGATGTACGTGACATCGGCGGCCTCCTCCAGAAGGCGGGCTTCAAGATGTTGACGGTTGACGTCGACGACATCACTGTTGACTATCCCGACACCTTCGCTCTCATGCACGATCTCCAAGCTATGGGCGAGAGCAACGCCATCCTTGGCCGTGAGATGGGGGCTTTGAGCCGGGATGTACTTCTTGCCAACGATGCCATCTATCGCGAGCTCCACGGCAATGAGGACGGATCGATCCCGGCAACATTCCGCATCATCTACATGATCGGCTGGCACGAGTCCGCCAACCAGGCAAAGCCGCTTCCCCGCGGGAGTGGCGATATTAGCCTGAAGGACATACTTGAAAAGAAGTAGACCTTCCAGAACGTGTATTACATTGTATCAACGAGGATGCTCCCGTCTTTTTTTGGGCAGATTGTGACAATGGGTATACCTGGTGTATGATAACATGCGATGTCAGGACCGCAAATGCATACCAGGCTAGACGTTGATGCCCTTATCTTCGGTCGATCATCATTTGCATAGAAGGCTAGACGTTGATGCTTCTATCTTCAGTCCATCATCATTGAACTCAAAACCAACGCCGGTGTGGTGGCTCGGGTGGAAGTTTGTTTTCCCCGGCCGCAGCAAGCTGGCCTGTCATGCACGCTTGGTCTTTGATCTGGCGTACTCCACGATTCCACCGACGCTCTCTTCACCTGACTATCCCGTCCCAATGGCGACGACAACTCTATACCCTCCTCCAGTCCGTCATGGTCCGTCCAATACAGCCCAGGCCAGCAACCTCGACGACCTTTTCGTGCCAGCTCAGCAAGACGCTCATGGCCGCGCCAGTCGACTCATTCGGTGCGTGTGGTCTCCCTCCGGCCTGGCTGAACCCTGTCTGCTGTGGAGTGACGCGTGTCGGCGTTCGTGGGGCGCTTCCGCTCCCGTGCAATGACGAGGCGCCCATGCCTTTGTAGCTGTCGAGTCGCACACATGTCAGCCTAGGTCTCTTCCCGGGAAGTGCATCGATAGCAGGCATGATGCGCGCGGGCGTCAGGTCTGACTTACAGATACTTCATAAGAACGTCCAGGCACTCGCTCCCTCCCGGCGTGCTGTAGATGCGCTGGAGCATGGGCGTCATCTCACTCGCCTTGATTGACTGGAGGACCTCGATGACGGTCTGAAGATGCGCTTCCTGTAGACATGCGTTGTCAGTAACCCGTGCTATAGCTATGCTAGGCTACCTTGCTAGGAGGTTCATGCGGGTTGCCCAGGAACGAACCAAAGGCACAAAGCACACTAACCTTGGCCAGATCATTGCCGTTGTAGACCGGAGATTCGAGACAACCGCGCAAAGCCCCTTCTGTATCGCCTCCGCGCAGGAGCTGGCGCACCTGGCTGGCTAGTTGGCGCACTTCGCTCTCGCTCGTCTCGGGCAGAGGCGGGTGGAGGGAGGATGTGTCGAAGTTGAAGCTCGAGTCCTCGGTCAAGGCGTCGATATTGATCGTGCGCCAAGCATCGCTCAACGAAGCCGACGTATGTTGTTGGATGATAGACATCGCGCGCGCTTTGCCCTGCTCAGGTACCGAGGTTTGTGTTTAGGAGCTTGATGCATAAAAATACGCAGTCGACTTCCTAGTCAGCAAGCAGTATGGCGCCGCAAGGCTGACTGCCGTGGTTTCGGGTTGACCGTCTCGGTGGGGGAGGAGAGTGGGGTCCTTGCCAGCTTCAGTGCGCCCGCCACCGGCCAGCTGAGGTGAGGTGCGAACTTGCGATCTTCGGTGTGTTCGGATTGTTGGTTTGGGTTCCACAGCCGCACCGCCAGAAGTCGTCTTTCTTATTTCCCCCCAAGTCACCGCATCGGATCGCGACGATATGGCATACAGTAAGGTATGTGAGCATGTTTGTGTTTGCGTACACTGTCAGCATTCCCGCCGGCAGCACCTGGCTGTTAGATGGATAGAAGTCGAGCAAGATGTCCGGGCCTTCGCGGAGGGAAGCCGTTTGCTTGCGTAGGACAGGGTTCGAGTTTGACTTGTTTGTCTCGATGAGATCAGATGTTTGTGTGGTAACAAGACGGGCAGCAATTCCGAGGTGCGAAACGTACGTCCCTGGCCGCAAACAGCTTTCGTTTTGGGGTTCTTCCGTGCGATGTCAAGTCGACAACCCATCAGCCAAGGTGCACACTACTGCGTACGGTTTACACTACAGGTAGTATGGAATTCTCGATACACTACCTTATCAGGTACATGACAACCTTTGTCTACGTCCATAGGTTAAGGTACTAGTCCCAGCTTAACCCTCCCAAGATCGAAGTTACGGAACGTACTGGAGTCGTACGGCGGCAGCTAGCAAAAGGTTCAGGGGGGGGAGAGCCGCCGACCCGCACGGAAGCCACAGTGGAACGGGCTTCGTCCAATGCCCCCGTGCAGGTTCGAACTTGGGAACTCGTGAACTGACATGGCGACAAGAACAGGATGAGGAAACAGTTGTTACGTTGTCTGGCATCATTTAACTCCTGGCACAACAATGGTTGTCGGTGCTCTTGGAACTAAGGTAACTAACTACACAGGTATTGCATGTAGAAGAAGTAAGGGCGTAAGGGAACGTGTCTTTACAATGAATACTGTACCTACGTCCCTCCATCAAGAGTAAGGTAAGCTCGCATCAATGCACCCTCATCAGAGTACCTACGAATGGAATTTGCCCAGCATCTCCCATTCTCTCTACTTCATCCTATGAAAACCAAGCCAATGGCGCAAGTCACCGGCAGAGTGAGAGCAATAACAACAATAACAACTTACGAATAGGTATGTCCCTTATCAACGTCGGATCATCTCAGTCGAAGGGCAAGAAAGCATCCAATAGTTTGCGGCATTCCCCGGCGCAGCGAACCCAGTGCTGTGGTCCTGGTGTTTGACGGGCCCCGGCAGACCTCCTTTAAACGTGCATTAGCGCGTCTCTTTTCGGTCGTGTCCAATGTGTGGGAACCGGGGGATTTTCTGATGTCACCCTCTCAAAGCCAAGGTCAGAGGTGGACAATCGCAGGACTCAAGCATCGTCACCACCGCCACCACCATCACGGTACATGGTCCAAGAACACACGTATCACTCGAGTTGAAAATCATGATCCTTACCCCGAAACCCCCGAAACAACTGTGGTGCTGTGAAGCTCGCATTCTTTGTTGTTGTAGCTATACATAGTCTAAAACCATGGGGTATCTTCTATCGACTTGGATCCAGTCCGGCGTCCCAACCGATGAGAGCTGTGAGCGACTCCTTTCCAGGTGCCGCGCGCTGTAATAGTGGTACAATATCGAAACAGGGGGGGGAGACAAAGGAGCCAACTTGCTCCCAAAAGACAGATGTCGCAAACTCGCCTGGATGCTGCACCTCCGCGAGGAACGGCAGCAGAGCAAAATAGAAAATGAAAAAGACAAATACCCCGAAGGAAAGGCAGCGAAACCGGTCTATATGCAGTCCAAGGTCATCTCTTTTCCCATCCTTGTCCCCAGCATTTTCCGGTCCAAGACCTCCCGAAATGACACGGAAGGAAAAAAAGAAAAAAGAAAAAAAAAAAAGGGGAAAAGGAAACCAGGTAGGGCTGCCGCGCCTTATTGCCAATAAGGAAATACGCAAAGCCCGGCAAAGCCAAAAGACATGTGTTAGCCTGAGCTGGTCGTTGCCTCGACGGTCCAAACCGCGCGATTTTCCAGCACATAACACCCGTTTTTTGACCCGTTCTCTTGGCGGTCTTGCTCTTCCAGTGCTGACTTCGTTGCGAGGCGCAAAAGGACCCCCAACATGAAAAGGAAACCGACGTAAACTCCAGGACCCATAAGCCGACCGTCTATCTTGAACGCCTCGCATGAACCGGAACAAGTCGAAGGGGGCGGCGTGAAAGATGCGAAAACTCTTCGGGAATCTCAGAGGTCCGCCTCTGGTTTTCCCCCAGTGCTACCGTGAAGCAAATGGCGGCGAGCCGAAGTGTAAATCTTGAAAGGTTGCGTATTAATATGGTGTTTGGTGTTTGACGAGAGATGTGAAAACTGCTGGCCGGTCCAAGTGAAGACGAAACGATGCGACCAAATTAAAGTAAATAGTCTGACAAATATGTCCGGCCGGCGTCCAACGGGCCGAACGATCGAAGGGGACGGTGGTGTAACTTTGGCTTATCCGGCACTGGCGGACCGACTGAGGCGTGTCGGCGGCTTTGAACAGCCCAGGGCGCAAGTCTCAGCCTGGAGGAAATTGATCCGATCTCCAGTGCAGAGCCATGAGCTTCAGCGGGTTATCGGCGCTTCGGTTTTGGCGGAGGTTTCGGCACACCGGTGGTGTCGTAGGCACCGCGGCCCATATTCAGGCAAGCTTGCGACTCTCTGGTAATCATGCTGATGTTCTGTGAGGCACGCGGCCGTTGCAAGAAGTTGGTCTAGGGTGAGGCGGCATTGTTAGCGTCTATGGCAGCTTGGGAGAGGTTTGGTGGCCATTGCAGGTAGACGGGTAGGTGGGATATATATTAGAAAGAAGAAAGTGTGGCCTCCTGGTCCCATGGCCAAAGACGGCAGTGGACGTTTCGGAGCGAAACATGGAACGTAGGAATGGTATGATAAAGCAGGGGGGGCTTCATATCTGCAGCTCTGACTCACAATGATTGTGTCTGTCGTTGGGTTGCGACGGGGCAAGCAGACCGGATAATTCTATGGCACCTATGGAGCCGGGGATTGGCACAAGGGTTGGGGCGGAATGCGCAGGGAGATTTATATGTCGGCCGAATCGCAAGTGATGGTCGAGTCCAGTGAAGTTCGGAGCTGGCGTGATAGGTCTGAGTGAAGGAAGCTGAGGCGACACCGAAAGCGAGTATGAGGCGATGGAGGACCCGATGACCACGACTGCTTTTGAGGTTGCGATGTGACTGTTGGCAAGCGATCGTGAAGCAGCGACGGAGGCGCAAGCCGGGGGGGGGTATTTGAATGGATTCGAGCTCGGCTCCTTTCTTGGAGGAGTGAAAACAGATAGGCACCTGTTGGACAGCTCCAGGTCGTGCAGGTCTCGGGACTGCCCCTTTCTCCAATGTCTCCAATCTTTTCCGGTATGTCGTCTTAGACAGTTCTGTCCCGTCTGTTCGGGAAGACGCGCTGTCAGGTACGCTGCAGGTGATGCAGGCTGAGGCCGGGTCGGTGGTGTGGTCGGCTAAAACAAAGAGACAGTGTTGCACTCGAGTCTCGTAGAGTGTCAGCTACGAGCGAGCAGCAGCAGGTGGTGTAGTCGTGCTTGAAAGATGTGATTGCCGTGGGTAGCTGACAGCAACTGCGCAAGTAGAGACAACAACAGAGCAACAGCGGACAAAGAGAAGGAAAAACAGGTGGGAATATCAACGCAGACTCCCGGCTGGGAAGGGGGTTTGAGAGAGTCTTATAATCAAAACGTGATGGACATTGCCAGGGAGGGCGGCTTCCATTTCAGGGAGTCAATTTTTTTTTACTTTTTTCGAGGCTTGTTCCTTCCTCCCCCCTGGACAGTCCAGCGACGCGAGACACCCTGTCATTTCTCAGAGCGAAACTTGGGAGCTTGCAAGGTACAAGTACTGTACATCCTGAATTCCTGGGACCGTGGATCTCCGTAATTGGCATTTACTGGCTCTCCTTTCCGGCCGGGCTCGAGGACGCGCCGTCAACCAGAAGGGTTAGTGCAGGCACCAACTGGATCCGTGTCTCCCGTACAGTGCGTGCATCAGACACCGGGGTACCTTGTCGATGCGCGTTGCCCTCAAATGGGGGCCCGGTACGGAAGGCACGTACCGTCTTGAAGGTACATACAAGGCACTGGACACCACATTCTCCACCAAGATACGTGTAATGGAGCTCTTTCCCGCTAGGACGTACTGTGGGAGACATGATTTAATTAACCCAAAATGTGGACAGTACCTTACCTGGGGGTACCTTATTTCGTGTAGGAAGCCGGGCCGTATCTTGCGCCTCCGCTTTCGACTTCCGTTTAGGTCCTGCTTCAGAAGATCGGGAGCTGTCACCTCGCTGTGACAGCCTGAAGTGGCCGCAGACTCTTCAGTCATGTGCAAATGCTACCTTAGGTACTCGCTATGTCTAGAGCCCTGAGGACTCATAAAATAAGATCAGCCGATGAGAAAGAAAGCCTGAGAGGTGACGGGCTCCTCTCTATCAAGAAATTGTCGGAAGAACTCTCCCTCCATTTCGCACACAGCTGCATCATTCAGCTTCAATATGCCGCGTTGGAAAAGCATGGT
>Ga0209127_100288_pt1 | contig 17606 bp, 17 predicted proteins | sample LakSupMetagenome_FD_187469 | JGI IMG/M metagenome (GOLD analysis project Ga0209127, IMG submission 187469) | Freshwater microbial communities from Lake Superior, Canada - Sta WM archaea (SPAdes) (version 2) | ecosystem: Environmental > Aquatic > Freshwater > Lake | place: Lake Superior, Canada...
GCTCCGAGGACGAAGGCGCTGCTGGACTGTCTGAGGGTGGCCGGGATCAGGAACGAGGACGTCGCCATGCATTTCCACGATACCTTTGGGCAGGCGCTGGTTAATACCGCCGTCGCGCTGGAGCATGGGGTTAGGACTTTCGATAGCAGTGTGGGCGGGCTGGGGGGTTGTCCGTATAGTCCCGGGGCGACGGGGAATGTGGCCACGGAGAATATGGTGTATTTCTTGGAGAGCTTGGGGATGGATACCGGGGTTGATTTGGATGCTGTGGCGGATATCGGGGAGTGGATTACGCGTGAGGTAGGGAAGGGGAATGATAGCGTCGTAGGTAAGGCGGTGTTGGGGGCCCGGAGGAGGGAGAAGGGGGCCGAGACGGTGCCGCAGACTTGAGAGTGCAGGCGTGAGGATGTGATGTGTGTTCACAAGGCATCATGGCTATGCATACTGTTCACCAGGACTTGAACGTAAATACTCGAGCAGAAAGTTTGTTGTAAGCAACATACTGTGGCATGCTACCTCTATCGATCTTCAATGGCGTGGACATGTCTCAGCGGCCTAATGCCATGCGTCATTTTGGTTGATTAGGTCTGTCACCGGGTGACAGCCGTCGTCTAACGGTTAGCAACCAGTGGCTACTTCCACGCAGAACTCTGCTGGAGTGCTCAAAGGGGCAGGCCCCTTTGACTGACTCCGACTCGCATCCTATGGTGCGCTCACGTCACTCCTGAAGATAGGCTTACAGACCGAGAGTCGTATTGTCGCCACTTCAGGAGCAGTTGTCCCCAAATATGCCTGGCGCGCTGAAAGCACAGTCTGGAGGCCGACTCCCCGGCCGCTGAGTATGCGACAGCAGGACGTGCCACGACATGTCTCGATGCCGATGCGGTTGAAGATCTGCTCAAACCCCTCCGACACCATATCACGCGCAGTAGATACCGTGCACTCACGCATCCTTGGCGAAAGTGTTGGCAACAATGAGCGGGAAGCACGTAGTCGCCTCCACATAGACCTTGACGTGGTCACCGTTGAGCTTGATCTTGCCCCACGAGATCGCCTCTTCCGGTCGAGCGCCGGCGTCGCTCCCGTCGAACTCCTGAGCCGTGTTGATGTACACGGCAGACTCGGCGCCGTTCCTCATCAGACACGCGTTGGCAATGTGGTGCTTGATGACGCCCCCTCCCAAGATGATCATACCGGCCCGCTTAGCTCTCACGGCCATGGTGTTGATCCGCCGGATGTCCTCGACAATGTCGATCTTGAGCTGCTGCGGCGACGTCTTGAAGGTGTGGAAGTAGAGCATGTCGCCCAGACTGCCGTCCGTGAGCGCCGGGCAGAAGACGGGGATGTCGTTCTTGTAGGCCCAGTAGTAGACGGACCGCTCGTCGTTGATCTCCTTGCCCAGCCGGTGGATGACCTTGGAGGGTGTCCAGTTGATCTCGTTCTCCGTCCCCTTGCTAGCCTCCTGCTCCTCCAGCATCTTGTCCAGGATCGGGACGACCCAGTCCTCGAAGGCGCAGTAATTGTCGTTGGGCACGACAAGGTTCCCTATCCGGTTCAGCCCCTTCTTCCGCAGGTCCGCGCCATTGGCGCTGAACGACGAGAGGTACGTGTCCCCCAGACACTTGATAAAGTCCTCCTCGATGCCGCCGGCGGTGGAGACGATGGCCGAGACGTGCTTGTGCTCGACCAGCCAGCGGAAGACGCCGCGCAGGCCGGACGAGATCATGTTGGACGTGTAGCCTAGGAAGATAGTGGTGCCCTCCCCGGACTCCGGGTCCTTCCACGCGCGCATCTCGTTGATGATGCGGATCGCCTCACCGATGGACGTCGCCTGGAAGCCCATGTGCTTCATCCCCTCGTACAGGTCCTCGGCCGTTATGGGCCGGCCCTTGAACTTGTTGAAGTCCAGCTCCTCCACTTTCTGGGCGTCTTGCGGCATCTGGACCGACTTGACCAGGACAGCGTCCGTGGCCGCCGACGGGGGCTGATTTGAGGCCATGTTGAGAAATGCCCGAGGCCGCCTGTTTGACTCCTTGGCGTCTGAAGATGTCAGATCGCCCAAAGGCAGTCCAAGGAGTAACCCACTTCCGCTTGCCACTGGGGCTCGTTTTGAACTCAGCAGTAGCGCCTCAAGTCTCAAGGATTAGCGGTTTAACCTTGATCTTCTATTACACTGAAGCGTCAGACCGGACCATACAACCGTATCACTCTCGAAAGAATAGTTGCCTCCCGTCCTCAACCATTGGCGCTGCTCGAGTCTTGAGGGCCGAAAGTGGATATCCGATGCTCTAACATTTAATTTTTCGGTGGCTTACCTAAGGTGGCACGATCTCCAAGGAACCACCGATAAGCGCTAAAATCCTGGGAGCACGATGGCGGAAGAACCGAGGACGGAACCTCGAGCTTGAACGAGGCTGCTAAAACACGACGTTGAGCTTGTCGAGTTGTCAACAAAGTAATATTGCCCCGGTCCGCCAACAATATCCGTGTGATGGAAGTCTGTCAAGCCGAAGCTGCCATGTTTTAGGCCGTTGTGCAGGCCTTGGCGTCCGTAGATTTCAGATGGCCAAGATCCTAGTGCGAGGATTGCAGGACTGCATCTGAGTTCCATTCATACAATCATCGAATGTCCCTATTTGGTACCAAACTTATTGTTGGATTGACCGTAACATCACACTATTTCGGTCAAAAGAAGTCGCTTCCTCTCCCTCCCTCTCCTTGTCTAGATGACCCGACGTTCCAGTTCTTCGCGTTAAGACGTTGAAGAATGAAAGCGGATCCCGATGCACTAACATTTAATTTCTGCAGTCTTCGGCTGATGGTGTGACAAGGCAAAGGCGAAGCCGGGATCGTGTCGGGGTGGAAGCTTATCCCACACGGGACTAGCGCGACGTATAAGCCGGCCGGTTTTAGGCTAGCTCCACATTAAGCGCCAACGCGCAGGGCAGGCAACGACCCCGAGCGAGGGCCGCCAATTCAAGATTGATCATTTGGGGATCCATTTCGAGATTCGAGACTCTCCACAACCTCTCCACATCCACCATTCAACGCTCCCTCTTTGACAGGTACACCGTGACCTGGCTCCTTCCCTTTGCTCGCATAGAAGTATCGCGCGTTCCGCCAAACCAGACCTACTCGAGACCCATCCATCCAAATCTATCGGGTCTTCGCATCGTCGTGCCATCCGTGTCTACGAAATACTGCGCACGACCTGCAAAACAAGTTGCGACGCGCGCCTCCAAAGTCACTGGCGGGCGTCACCTGTCATCCAGACCGAGTCATCCCAAATCAACAACATCCACTTGGACGCCACAGTGGAACGCACCTCCCGACTTTAGCAGCGCACCAGAGATTGACCAGACTTAACGCACGCTGTGCGCCGTACATACGTACCTGGATTTTCCCGCAGATAGGTCTGAGCAGCGACAATCCGGGCACCGCCTGATTCAAGGTTCAACCTGTGGACGGGGACCCAGAAAAAGCTTGAATGCTTGTGCTAGAGGTGCAAGTGGAGGCTTAAACGGGCGGCGCTTGCCCCTGTGCTGCAATGTACGTGTTCATGTGTCTGATCATCTCCATCTACTTCGGGCCACCTCAAATTTTCCCTTCAAACACACAAGGCGTCCTAGGATAGCGCCATGTGTACATACAACGGCCATCTCTACCCTACATGAGGCAGCCGCGATACCACTACGACGGCCGAGATGCCCGTAGTGACGATTTGTTTTTCTTTGGCCCGGGTCCGAGGCATTCTTTGTCTCCTCCTCCTCCGCCTCCTCGACGTGACCTGTCTCCTCCGAGGCCGTACTTTGCTCACCACCAGTCTTACAGGTCCAGGTACGCGGGCAGATACGAAGGCCCAGACCGCCGCTCTCGCTCGCCCCGAGACCGCTCCCCATTCGACAGGGGCCAGTACAACGATGAAAACCGGAGACGCTCGACCGTCGACAACCGGTCCCAGTTCCCGAGCAGCCGCGATGCATTCCGCGAACCCCCTGCCGGACGGGAACCTCCACGTGGCCCTAAGGCGCTCCTGGACAGACCTCTGGAACCCCCAGTCGGGCCGCGCGGCGGGGGATATTTGGGTCGCGGCGGACGAGGAGGGCGCGGACGTGGATATCGGCGAGATGATAGCAGAGACCGTGGAAGAGACCGAGATTTTGATCCGCGGGAACGGCCGCCTTATCGAGATGAGCGGAGCCGGGAGAGGGAAAGGGACTGGAGGGACCGTGACCGGGACGGCCGCGACAGCTTTCGAGGCCGCAGACCATCTCCGCCGCTGCTCGGAAGGGGCCGATCGCCTATAGGACGGGATTTCCGCGACAACCGTGATCCTCCGCTGGGTGTCGATGTTGAGCGAGCCCGGCGCGGATCAAGGGACGGCCCTTTGTCTGCAGGCTCTTCCAATTCAGACCCGCCGTTTGCTCCATCCGGTTACCGTGGCGGATATTCTCGTGGAGGTGACCGAGGCCGTGGCCGCGGCCGGGGAGACTACGACCGTGGACGTGGAGGCGGAAGAGGAGGCTTCTACGATGACAGGGACCGCTTCGGCCAGCGCAGCCGCTCCAACGACCGCGGTGGGTGGGGCCGTGAACGGGACGACCGCGACAGAGGAGACCGATATCCCTTGGAACCGGACCGTATGCTACACCGAGAACCTCGCAACGAGCGCGAGCTGCTGCCGGAACGAGCTCGAGATGTCGCCATGCAGCAGAGGTCTGAACAAGTTACACGCGAACCTTCAGTGTCGACGGCAAAGGACATGTCCCCGCCGCCCATAGCACCATCGGCCCCGGCCTTTGGATCTGTGCCGAGCAGACAGCCTTCGAATGCAGACCTTCAGTCGCTGACAGGAAAAGCCCCGCCTACCGGGCCTCGAGCTTTGACTGAAGAACGACAGATCTCGTCTGTGAACGAGAGATTACCGCCCACCGGCCCAGCGCATAAGATTGCTATGCCTCCTGGAAGCCCTCCGATTCCTACCGCCCCTCGAGCCCAGATAGTGGCAGCCCAGCAGAAACAGCAGAGGTCATCTAAGCAATGGATCAACCCTTCTATAGCCCCTAAGAAGGTTCCAGAGTCTCCGAAGTCTCAGAGATCTCAGAGCTTCGTATCACAGCAAGGTCGACCGCAGATTCCCTTCCGACCACAATCATCACATTCTGATCAACATCCGGATCTCGACCGCCGACCGCAGGAGCCTCCGCACACGGACCACAGGGAACCGGAACGACAGCGTCCCCGGAGCAGCGATGGACATGGCGAGTCGCTCGTAACGGCTGCTGATAGGCGAAGCATTCGGATAACGGGACCCAACGCCGTCCCGCTGAAGACGGACAGGATCGCGCACTCGGCGCGCGCTTCGATGGAAAGAGACACCAAGCCAACCCCGCAGTCAGGCGATGAGCGAACGGGATACGGCCGCGGGAATGATATTTCAGTACTGCGGGCTGAGGAGCGCAAAGATGCCGGCCGAAGACAACTGTCCCCTAAACGGCCTTCCGAAACGCAGCTACCGAAGAAGAGTCGAATGCGTGTTCCCACTGTAAGAGTAACATACCACCCAAGGAAGGTGGCCCCAGCGTCAGATCAGTCGGATTCTGAGGACGAGGATATGGGCTTCCTCCTCGACAGGGAGATTGAACAGAACCAGAAAATGGTCGACAACCTTGGTAGACAAGCGGATGGAACGGAGACCGAGATTCCGCTCCGCCATGCGCTACTGGTAGCGGAAGCCGGGATGGAACTGGCAACAATGGCGGAAGGCATCAGCGAAGCCTTCAAGCCACGCGAGGGAGTGCCAGAAAGCGAGTTCGTGGCCTCGGACAAGGCACAGGAATCGCTCATCAAGCCTGCCGGCCAGACTGGTGGAGAGCAGGTCGGTTCTGGACTCGCTGTCGGCGGGCCCTCTGTAGCCGGAAATGCCGGCCCTGACCGGCCCATGCTATCGCCCGTCGAGAAGCAACAGGCTGCGGTGCTTGAAACCGTTTCCAAGCCGTCAGCCCCTGGGCGCTCTATCGAGCAGGCTGACGAGAAAGCAATTTCTCACCCAACAGAGGTGACGGCACCAGAACCCCAGCCGAAAGTTGAGGAGGTCGAGACTGGACTTCCCCCAAGCATCACAGCGCCCGCGCTCCCAAATGGCGGTGCAGTGGATACGGAGATGCCAGACGCGGGTGAGGCTGCAGACGTACTCGCTCCGCTTCCTACATCGCTACCAGCTACCAATGGTGTGTCGCATGTTCAGGGCCCCATGCTATCGCCATACCCGATGGATGGAGAGGAGCAAGCATCAAGAGTGACGACTCCTGGCCCGGCAGACGAGGATGACGATGCAACCGAGATCGAGGAGATCGACTTTGCTACGATCGAAACTGTGCGACAGTACATGGCGACACCGCCAATGGATGATCTGCCGCACTTCGATGTCGGCCCTTGGTATCAGAGCAAGAAGGTCCGCAAATCATGCCGGGTATCAGAAGGGCTAGCAGGCTTCATCCTGCGTCAACTCGACGCTGAGATTTCTGTCAAGGAGGCTGAGAAGAAGGAGAGGAGGCTGGATTACCGCGACAGGTACGAGAAGTACTTGCGCTTCACCCTGTCAGACGACCCGACGGCAGTCAAGAGTCGAAACTACTTCCACCACTGCAATGCCCCCGAGGGCACCAAGCCTGCTGCCGCTCCCGAGTCGAAGCCAGAAGGCGGGCGGAGAGGTGCTAGGTTTGCTACCGAGCTTGACTTCGAATACGCCATCCAGCAGTCCATTCGCGAGGAGAACGAGCGGAAAGAACGCGAGGAGAGAGCGCAGAAGGAGAAGTATCGGAGCGAAAAGGAAGCTGTGATACCGGATATGTACTGGACTCCAGAAGAGCGCGAGAGGGAAATGTATCTGGACCACACGGGCTTCCTTCCCGTCGAAAGGCTCGTAGCTGCGTGGCAAGTTCTGCCACCTGTTGTCAACTTCACCGAGGAGGAGGCGGCGAGATTCGAGAAGGCATACTTGGAATTCCCGAAGCAGTGGGGCAAGATTGCGAACGAAGTGCCGAACCGAGACTTTGGGGCCTGCATCCAGTACTACTACAGCAAGAAGAAGGAACTGAACCTCAAGGAAAAGCTTAAGAAGCAGCCTAAGAGGCGCAAGAAGAGCAAGAAGCAGCGTTCCAGCGCCTTGGTCTCAGAACTGGGCAATCCGGAGAACGAGACGGAGGAGCAGCAGGAGACCGGAGAGAACGGAGAGCGGCGCCGGCCTCGTCGTGCGGCAGCTCCCACGTGGGGCTACGAGGCGACTCCGGCGGCAGACTCGGACGGCACGACACCAGCGGCCACGCCCGGACGGAGGGGTGCCGGCTCCAAGAACGACAGCGGCGCCGAAAAGACCGAGGTCAAGAAGCGTCGCACTCGGGCTCCCAAGGACAAGGAGGCAAAGGCGGCCAAGCCCAGTCAACAACAGACGCTCGCGCCGACACCGGCCCCCACAGCCAAGGCCAACCGGTCCAGGTCGAACTCTCGCGCGCAAGCCCCTCCTGAATGGGCCCAGGCGCCATCGGGTGTCCCTGGTGAGATTGGAAGGATCCCGATGAAGTTCGACATGCCTCCGGTGGGAATGCAGCCGCCAATGCCGCATGTGGCGCAGGCATCGCTCGCTAGCCCCGAGCGCATCCCACTGCCTCTGCCATCGTCCATCTCCGAGGTGATGGCTCCCCCGTCGTTGAGACCGGAACCGCCTCCACCGCCGGCTAACGTACCGACGTTTGACATTGGTCACGGACCGGACCGCATCCGCACTCCGCAGCAGGCTTCAAGCTACTGGAGCGTGTCCGAGACGACCGACTTCCCGGGGTTGCTCCGAGCATTTGGCACGGACTGGAGTGCGATCGCCACTCACATGCAGACCAAGACGGCTGTCATGGTATGTGCACCTCTATATTCTTTATGTCATTGAAGCTGCGTCTATCTATGCATGTATTTATTTGCTAACTGGCCCCCCTTCAGGTCAAGAACTATTATGTCCGGCAAAAGGACAGCGCGAAGCCGGAGTGGGAGGCGATTGCGAACGAGGCCGACAGGAAGAAGCTGCACGGAGAGAAGCGACCTGCTCCGCCAGTAATCTCGGCAGGACCCAGAAAGCGGTACGACACTCCCCTGCCTGGTGCTCCGCCGACTACGCACCGCATTTTGGCTGCAGCAGAGCCACTGTCATTATCAGAGGAGGCGCTCCAGTCCAAGATGGAGAGTCCTGGTCCGAGCATGGGGGCTCCGCTGCCGCAGGGCCAACCATTCACGGCGCGCTTCCAAGTGCCGATCGCACAGGCGCCTCCCAGCCAACCGCCCCTTGCCCAGCCTCCTGTTGCGCAACAGCAAGTGCAGCAGGCTCAGCAGCAGCCGCAGCCGAGCGCTCACGCTGTGACACAGGCCATGTCACCAGGAAACCGACCATTGAGAGCGCCCGTGGCAAGCTTTGCGTACCCGGAGAGAGACGAAGTCCCCGTGTCGCAAGGCCCAGCCCAACAGGCTGTGCGCCTCTCGCAGAAGGCAAACGCTCCCGTGTCTGTGTCATCGCCGGGAAGTGCTCCCGTCGCACAGCCACCTGTCACCGAGGCCACGCCATCTCGTGCGACTTGGCAGAGTGACTTTGGTTCCCACGTCGCCCAGCAACTGACCCAGTTCTCGCAAGCCCGGGAGCCTCGCGAGCGTGCACCCAGACTCGATTCCCAACTGAGGGAGCCTCCGCGACATGCAGACCGCAGCTCGGTGCGCCTCAAGCAAGAACCCGACTTGGCGAATCACTACGATAGGCCTTTTGCGAATCAGCAGCAGCCGCCGCAGCGCGTCGCCCCGTCCAGAGCCGAGCCTCCAACCATCGTACGACAGCAACAGCCAGAGCCGCCTCGCGCTGTTGCTCCCACATCGCAGCCGTTTGTTCCTGTTGCCCAAGCGCAACCCGTTCGACCGCTCCTCGGCGAGTCTGTTCCGTCGCAGCAGCAACCACAGCCTGACCGGTCGGTACAGCCGGGAATGTCGCGCCCCATGGCGCCCCCAATGCAAGACCCGTACGCCGGTGTGTCAACTCCAGTGATGCAGACACCGCCAGCATCCGCGCCCCCTCCACCCACTCGCCCGGCCGAGCCCAAGAAGAGCAGCCTGTTCTCGCTATTGAACGACGATCCAGCACCAGCGCCGCCTCCGAAGAGGGTTGTCGATGTCTCGTCCGGGATGAAGTCGTCGTCAACCCCTCCGCCGCAGGGCATGGGTTCGCGACCTCCTCCGCCGACGAGTTCCACTCCGCTCAGACGCGAACCCGAACCGACGGGATATGGATACCGTAGCCAAGGGCCACCGTCATCGGTTATGCCGTCGCTCAAGCCCTATAACACACAGTCTCCCCAGCCGCACCACGGAAGCATTCCCCGGCCTATGGTGTCGACGACCGACAGCCCCGTGGCAGGACCAGAGCGGGGTGGTTACTTCTCGCGACACGACTACGGGCAGCCGCACCAGGTGCAGGCGACCAACTCGCCCCAAGGACATCCGTATCTCAGCCAGCCGCAGCATGCGCAGCAGTCACCCATGGGATACCAGCCAGCGTCCGCCGCCTATCCTCCATACGGATCGACGGTCTCGCAGCAGCCGCACTCGGGCTCGCCACCTCCTCCCTTCTCCGCACATCAGCCCCCGCGAGACCGACGCGACGCACAACCGGGCCGCGACGGACAGTGGCAGCAGATCCAGGGTCTGGCGCCGCAGCAGCAGTCGGGGTCAGCAATGCAGCATCAACAGGCCGGATGGCCCGGTAACCCGCCTCCCCACCAGCAGCCACCCCCGAAGCCGAGGGAGGCCGCGTCGCCGTGGGGAGCACAGCACGGCGCACCCATCAAGCCGCAGGTCACAGCCGCCATGTCCTCGCAGCCAGGCTGGGCACAGGCTCCCCAGAGCCAACAACAACAACAACAGCAACATCACCTCGGCATGCGTGAGGAGCGCGGTCCCCATGTGTACGGACTTCACGAGGCGCGGGGTCCACCCGCAGGCATGGCGCAACACCAGCACCACCGCTCCCTAACGGGGCAATTCCCACCACAGGACCTCCGACGCCAGGACCCGCGCCCACCCCCCGGACAACCATCCTACGCCGTGGGCTACCCCACCCCAGCCGACAGGCAACAACAACAACAACAACAACAGCGCGGCGACCCTCGAGTAGACCTGCGAGACCCGCGCGGCGACCCCGGCCCGGGCCCGGGACGGAGCTTCACGCCGACGCCCATGTACGACGTGCGCTCCCAACAGGGACAACAACCCCCGCCCCCGCCACAGCCACAGGACGGCCAGGGCGGCAGCGCGTACGCCGGCCCCGCGATGCAGGAACAGATGCGCGAGATGCGATATAGGGAAATGGCGGCGCGCGATCATCTGGAGCAGCGGGAGAGGGAGGCGGCGGCGGCGGCACATCAACATGCTGCTGCTGCGGCGGCGGCGGCTCGTCAGCAGCAGCAACAACAGCAGCAGGGTGGTGGTGGTGGCGGTGGGCTGCAGCCGCGGCTGCGGCCGCAGGACGCGTATGATCGCCCTGAGAGGTTCCATTAGGTATGGTCGGAGGGGGAGGGTCGGTGGGTGCCGGGGTAGGGTAGGGTAGGGCAGCTGCTGGTCGACGGCTGTCCCTTCCTTGTATGTCGGACTTTTTCATCTGTTTGTCACTGTTACGAGGAGAGGTGGCCTGGTTATGCCGCGAAGAAGGGTTGATGGGAAGGCCCTTATTGTGAGAGGACTCTGGCTGGAGAAGCGATGATTTTCGCGAGGACAGGGGATTTTCATCTGGTTGGTTCCGGTGGTTTGCGGGCGTTGGAGTAGGGACCCTACATGAGCATCCGGGGCGGAGTGCGTCTGGTTTATTGTATGGAATACCGCGCACGGTTAGGCTAGTCCTCAGTGTAAATGATATTGTATGGTTCATTGGCTGCTGCTGTATATGTGCGATTCGCCCGTGTGATGGCTCCCCTCGGAGGATTGGTGGCTGGTGCTCCCGGTGTTTTCGATCTCCTCTGGTCATCCCCTCCGACTACCTACCCTTCTTCCACGGTTCTATATGCTGCCTCCCCGAAGGGATTGTGTCGGAACGGGCATTGCGTACTGCATGCCGATCAAGCACTTCGAACTGCAAATCAAAACAACCACATCAAGCGTCATAGCATAGATCTCTCCCTAAACTACATCCATCTTTCGCACATTGCGGGGTCTGTAAGAGCACACTGAGAATAAGATAAGATATGCAATCACCCTTGTCGCTGCGCCATGCTCGCAGTAAAAGAAGGAAAGGAAAAAACACCCTAGCGAAGAGAGAAACCACGCCGCTCCGATCCATGGTGAAGGCTACTACTCCGCAGGCGTCGCGCCCTCCCCCGCGCCGGGGCCGCCGCCGCCCGCATCCTCCCCCTGCTGCTGTTGTTGATGTTGTTGCTGCTGCTGCACAGGCGGGCTCTCGGGCATGATGGAGCCCGGGTTCATCCTCTCCCAGACCTCCCGCCTCGTGGCCTCCTCCTTGGCCTTGCGCACGCGCTCCACCTCCTCGACGCCGCCCGACTTCTTGAGCTTGCCCTCCCCGACGAACGTCGTCAGCTCCTTGGTCAGCGGGTTCTCCCGCCTGCTCTCGAGCTCCTTCTGCCGCAGCTTCTCCGCCCTCTCGATCGCCTCGAGCCGGTCCTCGTGGTTGGGCTGCAGCGCCCTCACCTCGCCCAGCACGCCTTCCTTGGCGGCGCTGGGGTCGGACGCGCCGCCGCCGCCGCCGCCGACGCTCTTCAGCCCCAGCCCGCGGCTGAACAGCCTCGCAGCACCCGCGGCGGGTGCGGCGCTCGCGCCCGCGCCGCTGCCCACCCCGCCGTCCTTCATCTGCTCCTTGGTGGCCTGCTCGACGAGCGCAAAGGTCTCGCTCGCCTTCTCGAGGTCGTCTTGCAAATCGACCATCAGGTCCTCCATCAGCCGCAGCTCGTCCCGGCCCTGGCACACGTCCTCGAGCTCCTTCTCCCAGATCTTGGTCCAGATGGGCTTCTCCTTGCGGATGTAGTCGTCCATATGCTTGAGCTCCTTGGCCAGCGTCGTGATGTCCTTGGAGACGGCGTCGAGCTGCCGCGGGAGGGGCCGCACGCCCCGCTGCACCACGTCCTTCCTGAGGTCCTCGACTAGGTCCTGGAGGTCGTCGACCTTGGTCACGAGCCGGTCGCTGTCCGTGTTGAGCTGCTTGCGGCCGTGCTTGACGTACTTGTAGCCCGAGTCGCCCTCGACGTCCGGGATCGCCAGCTTGGCGGCCGTGGACTTGACGGCGGCGGCCTTGGTGCGGAGGGCGGTCATGGAGCCTTGCACTTCGGACTGGAAGTTGGAGTAGGTCTGCCGCAGCACGGCGAGGTCGCGGCGGAGGGACTGTAGTTCGTTGAGTTGGGCGGGTGTGGCCTTGAGGGCGGTCCGGTTGGTGGCGGTGGTGGTCGACATGGAGCCCATGGATCTCGGAGAGTCGGCCGGCGGCGTCATGACGGCCACTGGCGGTGGGGCGGCGGCGAGCCTGGCGAGGTCCTTGGCTGTCTCCTGCTGTCTTTCTGACAGCCGGGTCAGTGACTCGCTTTGGTCGACCATTGTCTGCCTAACTTCGGATACCATCTGCTTCAGAGAGCCTAGGCCGTCGTCGATGTGTTTCTTCACCTCGTCGAGGGCTTCGACGTTGAGGACTAGCACCGTGCGGTCCTTGATGTCGGACAGGTCTTCCAGCTCGTGCCGTACCCCAGACACGGGGTCTTGGATGTAGATGTCCGGAAGATCGACGCCGTTCTGCTGTGTGTTCCACGAGAACTTCTCGATGAATGCCAGCTGTAACCTCCCGATAGACAGCTCGCTGTATCCTTCCGGTAGCACAAACTTCTTGACCTTCGATTTATACTGGAGGAACAAGGTGAGTTCCTTCGTCGTCTGCGGCGAGTTCTCCAGCATGAAGGAGCTCGGCGGCTGCTTATCCGGGGTAGCAGCCCTGAGCGCGGGTCTCGTCTCAGGTGCCTTCTTCGGCTCCTCGGCAACCTCGTCACTGACGCTGGGCACAGGGTAGAGGTCCGGCGGCGGGCCCTTGAGCGTGGCGCTCGGTTGAGGATACTTGTCCGTCGGAGTCTGTGCTGTCGGACTGTCGCTCCTCGCCGGCAGTTCCGCGGCACTGCTCCCCTCCGTCTCCTCCGAAACCCTGCTGGGCACCCTGACCGGCGACGAGTCGAAGCCACCCGTCTTCGACTGGCTGGAACCATTGCGATTGTGCCTTATGTTCTCCCTGCTCTGCATCGCGCGCATGGACTCCCGCACCTCGCCACGACCACGATTAGGGATGGGTGTGGTCTGTGGTGGCAGCATGGGCACCCCTGGCGCCGAGCCCAGGTGTTTAGATATTTGGTACGCCGAGTAACGGCGTGACGCTCTTCTCTCCAAGTCTCCTCCCCGTTGCAGCGCGGCTAGAGCGCTCTGCTGTGACTTTGGCGGTGGAGGCGGTGGAGGGAATGAGTCTAGCTCTCCCACAGGGCCGCCTGGGATCGTGGCCTCGTCGCCGGGGTAGGGAGGAACCACCGGCATGTTCTGCATCGTGGAGCTTGACAGACTGGACTGTTCGGAGTTCAGAGAGGTTTGCGACTGGTTCCTTTGCGTGGGATAGCGTCGGGAGGGTGATGCATTGAGATTCCTCGGCTCGTCGCGTTGGAGGTCCGGCCGGTATCCGTCTTGAAGCCCTTCGTCCAACAGCGTAGTCAGCCCAGAATTGTAGCTCCCCGTCGTGCTCGTGCTTGTCGTCCGCCCCGGCCCGCCAGAATCCGTTGACGACCCATTCTCCTTGTCTCGGGCCTGCTTCTGCCGCAGCTTTTGCTGTTTCCTTTTCAAGCCGTGCAGCAGGTTGACGATGATGTCGCGTATCCGGGGTAGGTATTTCTCGAGGCTCTCGGCGCTCGCTTCCTGGCTCAACGTGGCTTCTAGAATATTCCTCAGGTCCTCCGGCACGTTTCCCAGATCCCGCGTGTCGACGTTGATGGCCGTAAAGGCGCGGCAGGCCATGTTGAACTCGTAGCCGAGCCTGACGTAGACGTCCGACACCTCGGTGTCGGTCGCCTGCTTGCGAGACCATTTTGTCAAGGTCTCGAGGAGGGTCTTGGTCGCGACGAGCAGGTGCGTGACACTCTTTTCGATTTGAGATAGGGGGACGGCGGTGCCGCTAGCGGAGGATGACTTTTTCGATGGCGGCATGGTTAGCAACAGCAATCATCAAGGCGAGAGTTCTGGGAGTGAAAAGCAAAGCAACAGAACAATGAAGTGACAGAAGTCGCCGGACTCAGAGAGCTACAGAGAACCGGAGAGGTGCGGCTAAAGCCTAAAACAAGATCGCAAGGCTTGAGTGGCGGGATATGCGTTCCGCATGAATCATGTTGGGGGGCATCCAGCAATGCGCATCAAACTTCTGGAAGATATGACGGAAGGAGCTCACATTTGCCCGTCGCGTGCCGCCACCTCCACCTGGTGGTCCTCCAGCGTTTCCCTGCAAGGATCGACTCGATGCCGTCGACGAACGCGGCACCACTCCAGCACCGGCCCCAACCCCGACTGCTGGCGACATGGACCGTGCTGGTATCGTCGGAGGCGGACCCGGGTCGGCACCGGGCGAGCGCCGCTGTATGGAGCGCGATGGCCCGCCGAGCGTATTCATGGTATCGGGGGACCTGGTCGCGCGCGTGTGTCGTCGCTTGGGCTGCAACGGGTCACCGCCCGCTCAGCTGTTCCTTCTCGGTTGTCGCCGCCCCTTCGCTTGCCCTTCGGATTACGGTGATAACCTGGAAATTGACACTGGCAGCAGTACTATTCTCAAACAAAGGTGTGATCGACGCCCTATTCTCTGTCGAAGAGCAGACGTCGGCTGATGATGACACGAGGCTGATGAAGGTTAAACTCTGAATGAAGCGCTCAGCCAGCCCGGAGCTCGACATGCCAACTCGAACTCCACCGTCGACACGGGACCTCGGCCGTGTCGCACCTTTCCTGATTGGGCCAGGGGCGGTTCCTGCACGAGCAGGGGGGAGCGGATAGAGTGGGGCAGTGCACTGTGACGGGATTGTGGTTGGTATACATAGATCCAGCCACACGACAACAATCGAAGTCGTCCCTACCTTGTCCATCAAGGCACTAATAAAAAGTCGAGATTTTATTCCGTCCTGTGTCTTTCCAGAGATACCTTAGAAACGATATGTGTATTGTGGAGTTGGCGGTTTGGAATGTGATGCATCGTTCAAAAGCCCGTTGTGCTGCGAACTTAACTTGCATCTTCCTGCTGGCATATACTTTCCTCCCCTCGCATTTTGGGCCTCCCCAGCCGCGATGGCAGCAGTTCTTCTCGCTCGTGGCTTGCTATGGCGACCACTGCGAAGGGACATAAATCGGAAGACCTTGATTGTAGAAAGGAAAGTAGAAGGCATCTGAGAGAACTTGGTGCAACTTCAAGTTGCGAAGGCTTGCTTCCGAGGCCACTGTTACGAATCTCAGAGCTGGGAAAGATCTTTCATCCTTGTACTGCACATGGCACCTACCTTCTCTCGAATGTCTCCTTGAGTTGGTCTTCACCTAGGAGTTCTACGCCATCTGCCTCTCCAAAATGCAACCGCACACCGGAGCTCACACATTGGAGGGACCATATCGGCACCGGCCAGCCACTCAAGACCTCCTCGCCGCAGAGAGCATATCTAGCTGTCGAAACACTTTAGACGTTGTCATGCACGCCACCATTCTCCTTCTGTTGCATGTCCTCGCGTCTTTGGCATCCGCCCAGAGCAACATACCCCTGCCCCTTCTACAAGGCTGCGCGAGAGACTGCATCAATCAAACCACGCAGGACGCGGCCTGCACGACGCAAGAATGTACCAGCTTCAACCAGATCTCCCTCATGGAGCGAGCCCAGGGGAGCTACTGTCCCTCTTGTCCGCAAGCTTCTGACGGTGAGTCGACCGGCGTGATATAGTCTTTCGGGGGCACTGGCATCTGAACTGATCCGTGTCCTTAGAAGGTACAGCCTAGTTAGCTGCGTGGTCTGGCACTCGCGATCTCTCACCAGTCATCCAAACCATCACTACAAATGAAGGCTCGGTTTTCGAGACAACAGTTAGGACAACGCCGTCCGCTCCACTACAGACGTCGGGAGCTACCAGTCTCCGACCATGCATCCTGGATTGGCTGGACCCAAAGGCCTCGAATAAAACCGGCAGTGTCATCACTGAAAGAGCGGCGCAGCTCTTTGTTGGGTTCTTTTTATTCGCAGTGGCTGGAGGGTGAGGTGTATGGTAAGGTGGATGGTGAGGACACTTGACGGCGGTTGATGTCGGAATGGGGAACGGCAGCGGCGGGAGGAGACATGGATCCGCCGGACGGTGTCCTGGGGTTTGAGTATCGATACGAAGTACACTAGTCAAAAGGCTTACACTCCGGATCGGCATCGCCGTGATTCCTGTGATTCCCATGCCGGGCGGCCGAGAGTGCCTATGCGAAAGGGAGGTCGCCTAAATTGGTGGGTACGGCGTGGACTCGCGGCAAATTTCCCCCTTGGGCAACGCTCGTGTCTTATTCAGACCCTCCGCCTTTTCTGGTAGGGCTGAAAGGAATGTGGCTTCAGGTACACTACTGCTAGTTGTTCTCGCTTTCGCTTTCTAACAGAGTGACCAACTGTATCGGGCCAAAGTTCATGATCCTATCCGGCTTGGTCGCAACATATCCGCGCTACATGCCCGAGATGGAGCTGCAGAAACGATATATAAGGCTGAAGTGGTCCAGAGTCGGGACACAAGTCTCTCACCAGCAACAAAACTTCAGACACTCATATCTTGTCTTCTGATGCACCATCCCACGAAGAAAAAAGAAGACTATTCCTCGCTTACCTTGACGCAACCTGAGCCACAACCATGGACCCCCTCCCCAAAATAGCCATCATCGGTGCCGGCCCCGCAGGCTGCACCCTCGCCCGCCTGCTCCACCTATCCTCCATCCCCTGCACCATCTTCGAGGCCGAGCCGGCCCCGGACTACCGCTCCCAGGGCGGCTCGCTCGACCTGCACACCGACACCGGCCTGGCCGCCCTGCGGAAAGCCGGGCTGTTCGACCAGTTCCTCGCCAAGGCCCGCTACGACGGCGACTACAACCAGTTCACCGACAAGGACCTAAAAGTGTACCTTGAGCGCGCGGGCCCGCAGAGGCCCGACAACAAGAAGGCTCCTTCTTCTTCTTCTTCTTCTTCCGGCTGGCAGCAGGAGAGGCCCGAGATAGACCGCCCGGACCTGCGGCGGATCCTAACGGAGTCCCTGCCGGAGGGGACGATAGCCTGGGGGAGGAAGCTGGCGAGGGTCGAGGCCGACGACGGGGACAAGCACCGGCTCGTCTTCAGCGATGGGGCGGAGTCGTCGGCGGGCGGCTGGGACCTGGTTGTCGGCGCGGACGGGGCGTGGTCCCGGGTCCGCGCGCTGCTGTCGGACCGGCAGCCCGTCTTCTCCGGCGTCGGCGGGTTCGAGCTGTCCGTCTCCGACGGCGCGGCTAGGGCGCCGGGGGTCCATGCCGCGGCGCGCGGC
>Ga0209127_100289_pt1 | contig 17601 bp, 11 predicted proteins | sample LakSupMetagenome_FD_187469 | JGI IMG/M metagenome (GOLD analysis project Ga0209127, IMG submission 187469) | Freshwater microbial communities from Lake Superior, Canada - Sta WM archaea (SPAdes) (version 2) | ecosystem: Environmental > Aquatic > Freshwater > Lake | place: Lake Superior, Canada...
CATGAAGTCGTAGAGCACCACGCCCTTCTTCTGTCCCCCGCGACCCGTGCCGGCCTCGATCACTTCTCTGAGCCCCTCAGCGCGCATCGCCCCGGCCAGCTCGCCCAGGGCACTGACAATCTCCTCCGCCGTGTCCTTGGCGCCAGCATGGAAATCCACGCTCTTGCTCGGCCGCACGAGCTCCATGAAGACATGCTTCCCCTCCCGGGAGTAGTGCGTCATCCGGTCGGCCGACCACTCCTGAGAGGGACCGTCCTTGGCGTGCTCCGGCGCTATGAGAATCATGCCCGTCTTAAGGTTGATTCCCAGCGTCGTCGGCATCTTCTTGCGCTTGCCCATGACCGACACCATCTCGTTGATGTTGTACATGTGGAACCCGCCAGGCGCGAACTTGGGCGTATGCGGCGATGCGGCGTACGAGTCCTCGCGGTCGGGCGGAGGGGAGCGGTAGGCTTGCTCTACGGACGAGTTCAGAGACTCGCCGCGCGGCCGGGTCGGCAGGGGTGGGGACTTGTTGTCTTCTTCGGACTCCTCGGAGTGGTATTGCGGGCGAGGCGGGAGCTGCAACGGTGCCGGGGCGTGCGAGGAGGAGACGGATCGGCCACCCATGACGTTCGCTAGAGCTGCGGCCGGGTTGGGTGCGTCAGGGCTACTGGGCTCGGAGGTGTTTCGTGCAGGAAGCGGAGGAGTCGCAAGGTCGGCAGGAGCGGGTGATCTTTGCGGGAGAGCGGGCGGCGCTCCGCCATCCTCCTCCTCCGCCTCATGCTGCCCATCTCCGTCCCCCATTTCGATATAATTGGCAGGTGCAAAGCCGTATTCACCGTCATGTCCGACGAGAATCCAGTCGGGGTCTGACGTGTCGAAGACATCGAGCTTGGCTTCCTCGGGGAAGGAGATCTCTTCGTCTGTCTGCCTTGTGTATTCGTAGAGGGCTCGAGCGTGACCGACGGGTTGTGCCTACAGAGACGAGATTAGCCCTACGTCATCAAGAGAGCAACCGCATCTATGTAACCTCGACTGACTTCTTCAATGTAGTTGTTCGGTATCAGGCCGCTGGGCTCATCCTCATCGTCCTCAGAAGCCTTCTTCTTTGCCCTCCACCAGTCGTCATCATGACTCTTTTCCAAGACATAGAGCAGGTCGCCTTCCGTTATCTGGAGCTCCCCTTCGGCCTGGGGAGCGTAGTCGTAAAGCGCTCGGTAGACGCCCAGGAACGCCATTGTCACACCCAAAATATAGGACACGGGGCCGTCCGGTTTGGAGCAGGCTGCTCGAGGGCTCAACTGTTCCTGATGCGTTACAGCCGAAAGGTGATTTGCTTCCGTCACAGAACAGATTGGCGGCCGGGTCCAGTCAGATCGGGCAGGCTGATTATTGAACGACCTTCGCTGATGCAGTCAGACCAAGAGCGATGCGACGAGACTTCGCCTTGGTCCTATAACCAAGAGAGCCGGGTGCCAACGGACGAAGAAAATGCGAACTCGTTGCTGCTGCTAGTGCGCTGCGGTGCAGACATAATACATAAGGCGATAGATCGGTTGGGTTGCCGAGCGTTTCAAGTCGTCTATGCCAATAAAGATGCTGGTTAAGACTGTCGGGCTGTGAGCATTAACAGTCCCTTCGGGCGGGCCTGTGGTACGCAAGGGCATGCAATTGCTTGCACGACAGTAGCTGGAAATAGCACCCTGTGAGGAACGCGGAGCTGTCTGCAAGCTGTTGCTCTGCGGTGCTCCTTATTGACGTCGACAACGAGCTTGGAAGCCGCGGAAGATGAGGTGGGTTCCGATAAGGAGGCGGCTGGGCGTGTGTGTAAGCGACATGCGAGTCACGTGGCATTTCTCTCGGGACCACCTTGCTTGCCAATCCAACCCTTTTTCTGCTCGATACCGGACATTTGGTAGCTACGCTGATCACTAAGAAACATGATGCACCGAACAAATAGGTGCAAAGCTGAAAGTAATGGTATTCTTTTCCAATGCATCTACGTACAATGTGACGCTACAATGCTAATCCTCGCATCCACCACCCGCAACTGTCTACATCCACAACCGACACGTCCCATCAGCACCGGCAGACACCACCCACGGCTCCTTGGGATGCCAATCCACATCCAGCACACCAAGATTGCTAACCACCTTATGCCCCTTCAACACCTTGACCGGCACAATCGTGGGATTTTCCATCAGATCCGTCACAACCTTGCCGTGGAACACCTGCAGACTTCCATCATCGCTAGCGTCCACAAACAGCGGCAGCCCACCCTTGTGATATTTCACAGCACGGATGGCCTGCTCGTGGAACCGCATCGTCTTGTACGGCCTGGTGCTCAGGTCGAGATCGTGCCAGAGGAGCCGCCTGTCGTAGGACCCGACGATCAGGTTGTCGCCGCCGGTGTGGATGTCGAAGGACGAGATCCAGCGCGCGCCCGGCTGGATGACCTTGACAAGCTCCAGCTTCTGCAGGTCGTAGCACCGGATCATGCGCTGGGTGGCGACGAAGAAGAGCGGCCGCGAGGGGTGGAAGTGTGCCGTCTGCGCCAGGCCCGAGAGCTTCCGGAATGGGATCTGGGTCAGGTGCTTCGAGAGCGTGTGGATGGCCACGGCGCTGCGCTGGCCCGAGGGCGAGGTGGTGGCGAAGTGGTCGCCGCGCCGGTGCCAGGAGACGACCTTGACCGTCGACCGCACAGTGATCCGGATGAGGACGCCTTCGTCCTCCAGCTTGGTGCCGGGGCGAGCCCACTTGGCGGGTGGCGTCTGGCCGACGTTGAGGGGGGCTTGTTGGCCGGATGTCGCGTGGCCGAAGCCGACGTCGAGAATTGCGCGGTTCTCTTGCTCGGCCTCGGGGTCGAGGACGGGGGGTATCATGAGGAAGATGTCTTCGCCGGCAGCAGCTGCGAGGATGGCGGTGCCTTTTGTGGGCCGCCATCTTACGCAGTTGACGGCTTCGTCGGTGGCTAGCCGGACACTCCAGATCTGGCGACCGGTGAGCAGCTCCCAGACACGTACCGTGCCGTCGTCGCCGCCTGATGCGAGCCACTGGCCGCTCGGATCGATGTTGAGTGACCGTACACGTCCGTCGTGGCCGCGGTACGTCGTCTGGCAAACAGTCGGGAACGGCTTCAGCTCCTCAGGCCGAGGAAGCTTAGGCAAGAGTGAGTTGGGATCGATGTTGAGCCTGTTCTTCCGTATCCTGGGAGCCAGGTACAGATCCAGACACCTCTCGAACCTCTCCTTCACAAACATGTCGTAGCCAGGTACCTTCCGCAGGGAGTCGTACTTTTGCGGCACATATTCCTTCTCGCGCTCTTCAGGATCCTGATTGGCCCATGCCTCCTTCTCCTCCTTGGTCGGCAGGTACTCTGCTGGCGGGTTGTAGCTCAAATCGTAACCAGGAGGCGGCAGCTTCGGCGCTGGTATGTGCATGACGTGGGGATCGCGCGGCTGCTCGTCCTGCCATATGTCATAGTGTACTTCTTCCTTCTCCTCCTCCTCCTTCTCGCGCTCCTCAGGAGGCTTGTACGGTAATATCCTTCCCTCCCTGATGGCCCGGACGAGCTTCATGACTCGCTTCTGCTCGTGTTTCGAAGGCAGGAAACGACGCTTGGGTTCAGGTGCTGCGCTGAGCGGCATCTTCTCCTCGAAGCTTGTGAACCACTCGACCGTGTCGGGATAGGGGTCGTAGCCGTCCACAGGTATCTCGTTCATCTGCACTCTCTTCAAAATCTCCAACTCGTCGCGGCTGAGCTGTAGGGGCTTGCCAGTGGCCGGGTCGGTAAGACCAGTCCAACCCTGGGGCACCTCTATGCTGTCGAGGAGGGCATCGAGTGCGTCTCCAGTAGCCGGGCGCATGATCTTCTTTCCATTGATGTCGTAGCCGATATGCGGGTACTGGTCGTAGAAGGACAGGGGAATGTCGCCAATGGTGTTCTCGGGTGCCTGCGCGTCGCTGTCGTCCGAGTCGTACACGGGGTCAATCTCGGGGTAGACATAGCGCTCGTTGCCGTTCGCGTCCTTTTCTACCCTGTAATTCGGTCGGTCATCGTCGTCGTCGTTCTGGCCTCGCGCATCCTCTGCCGTCAGGTCGTCGTCGTCGTCCTTTCCATCTGCTTCAACCCCCGGCTCGATCTTGTCCTTGAGCAGCTTTTCGATCGCATCATTGACCTCTTCTTCGTCTGACGGTATGTTATCGCTGTGCAGAGCCTCGTCGTCTTCCTCCTCGGCTTCGCTCGCATCATTGTCGCCATCGTCCTCCTCGTCCTCCTCGTCTGTGCTCACGGCCTCGAATTCGTCCTCGCTTTGCGAAAGCGCACCGTCGAAATCGAGGTCATTGAACTCATCATCGGACAGCTCCTCCTGAACAGAGGCTTTCCTCTTCTTGTCCGCGGATTTGGGCGCCATTGGTGCTGACTTGTTCGGCATTTTGTTGTCGTGCTACCGGGGATGCCCCTCAAGAGAGATCTCGTTCGCAAGATTTGTCCAGCGGAACTTTTTCTGCCAACGGAGATCTTAGCGTCCCCACATCGGCTTGCTTTCTCTCACCGCTCTCACTCTAGCAGTCTAGTCTCTAGCACAACATGTTATGCCGGCAGTTATGCACATTGTGCCCTACGGCTTCAAAAAGTCTCCGAGATCACACCGACTTGCTTCCCTCTCGCCGCATCCGCACATCTGTTGCCGCGTAGTAAGTAGACGAGTGCCAAAGAGGTGTCAAATATAGGATCCTGCCTATGCTTAATAATCCAATCCCAGTCAGTCCAGCTCTTCTCCGCAAACCGTGACTTTGGATTGTCTCTCTGTGTTAAGACCATGGAAGTCAATTGAATCCTTGAACATCTGAGCCTGATTCATATTAGTGGCGGTCTCGCTTTCTTTCTCAGCGACAGCTTAGGCTGCCCAAGTTCTTCACCACAGGCAGCGCATAAATCAATATACCGTGTTCATCGCTGTTGCCGTTGCCATCACCCGTCCCCTCGTCTGATCTGCTATTCTCCTGGCGACGGCCAGTGTGCCACTTTCTCGTCGGACGACCTTCTTCTACACTGCGTCATGAGTTATCCTGCTCCTGGAAGGCTTGAAGGCGACGCACCAAAGCGGCGTGCTTGCGATGAATGTCGTATGTTGACAAATGATAGCTTGATACCTTATCGTCTCCCTCTAGTGAACCCGACTGACGCCAATTAGGCTCTCGGAAGCTTGCCTGTACCAAGGAGATAGACGGCTGCTCTCGTTGTAAGCGAGATGGCGTCGCGTGTCATTACTCTCAACAGAAGCCCATGGGTCGACCGAGGAAGACCAGACGGCCCCAGGAAGCAGATGTCCGCGTCAAAGATGTACCCGAGAGCCTCCCCCAGAGCCTCCCCGTTATCATGCCGGCCAGTGACAGCGCCATGGACCTTGATTTGGATTTTGCGCTGTTCGACATGAATGACTCCAGCATTCTGGAGTTATTGGGCTCAAGCCAACACGCACCACAGCCAAAGCCAGCACTTCAGCAAAGCCGCTCACCAGGGATAATGCATATGATGGGCGCGCAGCATCCAGCCCAGGAGATCGACTTCACCCACCTCCAGAGACACCACCCTCAACCGCTATCGGAGGAGTTCAGCCTAGAGCAAGCAGCCGGCATCCTCTCCGCCGACGTGCCCGACACGTTACCCGCCTTGTCACCGGAGCAGGCTTCGGACCCGCAGCCGCACATATGCTCCTGTCTCGCCTCCCTCTACCTAGCCCTCGACTCCCTCCAACACCCCTCCAAATCCGCCCTCTCGGCCATCAAGACCGCCCGGTCCGCCTCCAAGACGGCCTACGACACGATCACGTGCCCCGTCTGCTCCATTCCTCCCCTCGACCCGACCGACACCAACCCCCCCATCCAATCCCTCCAGAACATGATGATGCTCGGCGCCCTCCTCCCGTCCATCAGCAACGCCTACAAGACCATCGTCCAGCAAGTCGACGACGAAGCCGCCGCCGCCACCGCATCAGGCACCAGGCTGACCTTCGACCTCTCTTCCTACGGCGGCCTGTGGGGCGGCTTAGCGGCACCGGACAGCCTCTGCGGCACGGCGGACAATGTCGACGGCAGGGAGCTGGAGCCGGAGACGTGGCGGCTCGCCGTCAGGGCGCTGCTCAAGGTCGACGTGTACGGGCTGAGCGACTGCACGCCCGGAATGGAGAGGCTGGGTCGGGAGCTGTGGCAGCCCGGGCTCAAGGACATCATCCAGATGATGGAGGAGAGGAGCAGGAGCAGGCACGAGGAGGTCGACAGGCTTGTCCGGGAGGGGACGCTGAAGATGGACGGGAGGTGCGACTACGTGCCGCTTGATAACGACAGGGGGGACAAGCCGACGTGCTTGAGGATCATCGAGGTCGCGAGGAGGAGCGTGATGAGCTTGGATATCCCGTAGGGAGATGGTAGGGGTTTAGGTATAGGACAATGCGGCGGGGACGAGACGAGAGAACAGCGCGGGATGACAATGGAAACTGTACTATTCTTTCACATCAACATGTGCCACGGTCATAACGAGCTTGTTCCATGGCACCTTGTGTATGCATACTTCTAAGGTGACTAGACAGGACAAGCTAAGCGTTACAACGGGGTCCACAGCCTCTCAAGCATGGCGTGCGCGAATACTGCTCACTGATTCCATCTGCCATAGAACGGCTCGCCTTCCCCCGGCTGTAAGGACATGACTTCTCTCGACTCTTGACGCGCCGGTAGTGGTTTGGGAAGTGGGTTGGTGGTGTCGACACAAGAATCAATGTGGAGTAAGCCGAGCTCAGCTTAACTTCCACGGACAGAGAGCCCGTGGGGGAACGGCTTGGCACTAAATCTAGGCGGTGCTACGTTGGCAGGCGCAGGTCCATGTCACGTATGAGGTTGTTGCTGTTGTTCTTGTTGCATTATTGCAGCCGCTTCATGGGAAGCGCTTCGACCGAGACCCACCATGGTTCAGTGACACAGTTGTTCGTTCTCATTCTTGCTCATCGGTTATGTGTCCGCTAGCTATGATTGGCTTAGGGGTTAGACATAGTTGCTGCAACTCTGCATTCGGCTCATATCGATGCAGCGTCAGCCGTCAGCTAAGGTAAGGCAAGGATGGGACGCGCAATGTTCTGGGATGCAGGGATTCAGGCATTTGGCAAGATCGGGCGAGTCTCGTAGGTCGTAACGAGGGTGACCTTGCCGGTCGGTGTCTTCTCGAAGGCTTCCACGACCCCTGGCGGCCTGAATGCTGCAAGCCTGTCGATGTCCTGCAGCAAGACGTTACAGTTGGACTTATTGATGCCAGCCCACCAACGTTCTGACTGGCCGATGTCACCGATGCAGGGGCCATTTAGCTCAGAACTTCGAGATCCCTGTATGTCAAATTCGTGACCGAGCAGGGAGCGAGTGACCGAGACATGCATCAGAGACTTGCAGCAAGAGTTGGAGGAGAGAAACACAGGAATGATCGTAACTTGAGTCCCAGTTAATTCGGACAGTCGTTGTTCTGGAAGGAACACAACCCCGCAGTGGCAGGGCTGAATCGGTACGTATTGAATCCCCTGTCGCAGAACTGACGCTGACCCCACTTTCCGGCTGTTTCTGGGGTTCAGATCAATTCCAAAAAGTCTGGCCCATGACATGACGACGCTGGCTTACAACCAGTCCGGAAGCCTGTCATGGCTGGGGATCGCTTTTCGAGATAATCCTTCGACGCAACCTCTTCAGATGCCGCCGAAAGCGGTGAAGACGCCCGATGCGTCTCATGTTGATGCAGGAGTTGCTCAGCTGATCTCGTTTAGGTCAGTCGTTGATCAGCACTAACAAAGCAGCCCGTCACTCTGGCAGGTTGGCAGGTTGACTTTGGCGAGGTTGACTGGCGGCACCGTCGTTTGCTACAGAAGACCACGCAGAGATGGGACGGTTTCAACGTGGGCTTGACATGACTTGCGACTCTCGAGTTTGCGAGTGCGATGAGGCTCCGTGGTGATCCGATCTCGGCGCACTTGATGTGCCGAGTTATACTTGGGGATGTGACAACTCATCAATCATCCAACAGTTTTCGGGCCTCTCTCCAGCAGGTCATCAGGTCTTGGTGTCGATCTTGGCTGCATGGCCAGCATTGCCCAGTATTGCTGACCGAAGCTTGTTACAGCCGCCGGATATCGATGGCATTCATTTTCAAACCGTGCCGACATCGCCTTTGTGTGTATGGTCCCCATCTTCTCGGAATTTGAACCGCAGAATGACAACATGACGGCCGATGGGTGAACCCAACGGCAATCTGGGAGTGCCGGCACGCCGGCGCGAACAGCGGACTTGTCGTTGTGCCGATCAGAGCCGTCAGCCACGGTGCCGGTCAATCAGAAGTCGGACTGACAACACCGTTTCGAGGCAGCCTTGCTCTATGTCTGCCATTTCCGCTTCTTTTTTTAAAGGAAGAAGCTGTATCCAGCATCGTGCGGGATGCAAGTTCAAGCTACTAAGTCTAAATGCTGCTGTGGCTCCGGGGAAGGTGCCCGAGAGCTACACCACTCCGACAGCACTGGTGACACAACAGGTTCTCGCATATATTGTCCGATATGTGCAGGTCCATCCAGTTGAGGAACAGGAGTAAACACGGGAGTCATCCTCCTCCGCAACGTGCTCTGGGGTAACATGGCCCCCTTAGAGAAGGCTTAGCCTCCCGCCAAGAGGTGTGGAGGGGTGTGGTCTTGGCATGAAACAGCACCCAACCATCCTCACCATCTGCCACCTACTCCCTCCCAATGGGAAGGGCAAAGGGAGGCCATTGAGACCCAACTGGTTCTCAGACAAATGAGAGTGTATCTCCAAACCACACAGCCGGCTGTTCGACTACTGCAGATTGACGCATTCGAACGGCGTAAAGAACCCTGCATGTGACGCGGAAACCCTCCGGCGCGAATTGTCCTTGAGCCGAAGCTGGCTGGATCTCTCTTGCTGCGCGCTTGAGCCGAGCCAGAATCACGACCCTCGATATCCAATCTGTCTTGAGATGAGAAAGCAAGGCGAACGTGTTCCGATGTTCGGCCCACCTTGCATCGCACTTTTTCTGCTGATGTCGACTGGACCGTTGACCTGCAAGTTTGGGATCAGGACGGTGGCCATCCAAACGCAACACTCCGCCCTTCGGTGAAAACATCTGGACGCCAGGATGGGCAGGCCTGAAGCGTCAATTTGTCCCGATAAATGCGCATGTGACGAGGAGCAAGTCGGATTGGATGGCCGACGTGCAGTAGCTGGCTTCGTTGGCCATGTCATTGCCTGTATGAGCAGTCGGGAGAACATTGTCACCTCAGCCTCCCTGAACCACATTGTGCGAGCTTTTACGTACTGGGGGCGTCTCACACATGCATATCGGGGAAATCGTCATCGCTGCATTAGCCTACAAGCTGCAAGTGCAGCAGCCCGTAAGTTGATCGGCAACACACATGGAACAGTTGGGGTGCAGCGGCGTGAAGGGGAACGAGACTATAACTGGGTGCTACGTATCAATGTGGCCTGGAGAGTCACTTGTGCACATTGGGTGCTGGAGCTGGAGCTGTTCGGAAAGTGACTGAAAACTATTTAACCCCCACGATGTCAACCAACTTCAGATGCTTTCAGACTCCTGCTCTCTCTCTTCCTTCCTTCTCCCCTTTTCGACCCTTGAGTTATCCATCATACTCTCCAAGAGAACATTGCATTTATACGTCGAAGTTAGAACAACTCGAACACAACATACTTCTTCCATCCCCTTGGTGTTTCCCCCTTAGATCCCAGATCAAACCCTATCAAGCGAGTGACACTGTCGTCACCACTTAACCCTTGTTCTCCCCTTGTCCTATCAGGACGGCCACATCCGCTTTTAATAAGACATACGCCGCCCTTACCATGGCGTTCAAGTTCGACGACCAGCAATGCGACTTCTGCTCAAGCAGGAGCGAGAAGACTGTGAACACCGAGAACTACTCTGCCGCAAGACCGCCTCACCTCAACAAGTCGAACGAGTCATCTCAACAGGTGGCGGGCACTACCGCTGCCCTCCCTGACCTCGACCTGGCTGCTGCCATACACACCCAGCTTCATATGGGTGGCGATAAGGACGAGCGAGAGCCCAACTACCCCATTGATCACAAGCCGCCCTCCAACATGTCCAACGTCACAGCGAGCACCGATGCTACTGCCGTAGCTAATGTCGACACCTCGAAGGTGGACTTCACGACCCCGCCCTACAACTTTGCCAGCAATGGCCTCACCGAAAGCGTCCTTGCCAGACACCAGCACGAGCTCCAGCTCCTCAACCCTGGCGACTTCGTTGCTTGGCTCGAGGGTGCCGCTCCGGGATACACCCACCTCGCCGTTACACACCACAAGAAGGGCCGTGGACGCCATGCGCCTCGGTCCAAGCCGAGCCAGGCCAGTGACACTAGCTACGTGCATGTGGCTCCCCCCACATCGGAGGCTGGTCAGAGCCTGGACATCCTGGCTGCTGGTGCCCTTTTTGACGAGCAGAGCTTCAACCCCTACTTCTACAACTCCCGCCTCGATATGTCATGCGGATACTGATACCCCTTTGCTACCATGGCGCTGTTTGTTGATTCCATCTTGGAGGGCAAGGATATGATAGTATGATATGATATAAGTATGATAGGTTTCCTTCACCTGATGTTTTCTTACTTTCTTTATCCTATCTTGCCACTGTACACCTGTGTACAGCTTTTGTTTAACGGCGGGGACAAGGACCCGGATTCATGATAAACACAAGACATTTATGGCTCGGGCCGGAACTCAAATTGGAAAAGCCAGACCGGCATGGCGTATGTTTGCCTTACAAGAGCCAGGCCTGGTTCGGTACCTCGGATTACCATTTGAGTATTAATATGATTTACGTTCCATGCTATGACGTTCATCCAGCGATCGGCGAATGGCATCGATGCGCCACTTCTCCATATGCACAGCACGCTTATCTCGCCTTCACCCGGATCGTCCAACCTTGACAACCCCAGACGGCTCCGTCTATGCGGGGTTCCCAAGATCTGGAGAGGAGATGAGGAGTCAAGATGAGGAGTCGAGGTTGCATCTCGCATAATGTCCTTCCCAGGCTTTTTCCCAACATTATCCTCCAACTACACCGTCAGGAGGACCTCTACCGACCTCCCGAGTTCATCCCAATTGGCAATCTCCCTCTGCGTGTCGTCCCGGGAATAGTAACATCGTCCACAAAACGAACGACGCCAGCAATTTAGCCTGTTTTGGCCGACCGCTTTCCCAACACCCAAACTCTGCCATTACCACATTTGCTGTTAACCATCTCTTACAACTACTTACCGTGATCCGGATGCCCGGACTCGTGCGATATGACGCACGGCATGCTGTCCCGCCATTTCAGTTCTGCCGTCCCCTCACGGCGCGTTCCTGCGTCTGGTCAATATGTATATAACGTCGCAAGGACCCATGAGTATGGCCTCCCGCCAAGACTCTGCTCTTCGGGTTCCAGCGTAGTGTTGCTGTGACGGGTTGTGCCGTGTTAGTCAAGATGCGAGCCTCAAACCTGCTGGGCAATGCCTTTGCGGCGTTACTCCTCGTCTCCTCCCCAGTGACGGCGAAATGCTACGATCACTGGGTCCAGATCTGGGGTACCATGCCCCAGCTCGTCGAGCCTGCTAACTTGCCCAATCCACCTTTCGTAAGCCTCTCCAGTCAGCATCATCACCTAGCCCTTACTTACGGGGTATAGAATGGCACCAACGTCGTCTTCCAAGACGCCACGCTCCGGCAGACAATCTACGTCACCCAACCCGCCTCCACCATCCGCCTGCAGATAAGCAACGCCTTCGGTGCCTCCGACCTCCCCATCACCGCCGTGTCCGTCGCCCTGCCGGCGAACAACACCTCCGGCTCCCCGGCCATCCTCCCCTCCTCCCTGAAGCCCGTCACCTTTTCCGGGTCGGACTCCTTCGTCGTCCCCAACGGCGCGGTCGTCTTCTCGGACCCCATTTCCTTCCCGGTTACCGCGGGCCAGATCCTGAGCGTCACCATGTACCTCGCCGCCGGACAGACGACGAACCTCATCACCGGCCACCCGGGGTCCCGGACGACCTCGTTCATGGCCCCCGGCAACCACGTCGGCACCGCCAACCTCTCCGCCGTTGCCGGCGCCGCGAGCGTCGACCACTGGTACTTCCTGACGGGGGTCGACGCCTACCTCCCCTCAAGTGCCTCCGCGCTCGTGGTCGTGGGCGACAGCATCACCGACGGCCGCGGCAGCACGACCAACGCCAACAACCGCTGGCCCGACCAGCTCCTGGCCAGGATGCAAGCTTCCAACTCGACGGCAAGGAACGTGGCGGTCATCAACGAGGCCGCGGGCGGTAACAGGGTGCTAGCCGACGGGCTGGGCCCCAACGCGCTGGGGAGGATTGATAGAGATGTCATCGCGCAGAGCGGCGTCGGGTACGTCCTCGTCTACGAGGGGGTCAACGACATCGGCACCGCGGGCGCGGACGTCGCGGGCCAGACGGCCACGGCGGACAGGCTGATCGCGGCGTTCGCGCAGATGGTTGTGCGAGTCCACCGCTTCGGGATTCCGGTGTTTGGGGCGACGATCACGCCGTTTTCGGGCCCGGGCCAGGCGTATAGCGACCCGGAGAGGGAGAGGCAGAGGCAGCGGGTGAACGCGTGGATTAGGGACGCGGGGGTGTTTGATGCTGTTGTGGACTTCGATGCGGCGGTTAGGGATGCTGCTAATGCGAGCCAGCTGGATCCGAGGTATAATTCGGGGGATTATCTGCATCTTAATCCCGAGGGGTATAGGGTCATGGCTGAGGCGGTGGATCTGAGTCTGTTTAGTAGGTTAAAGGGCGGTGTGCATGATGAGCTTTAGGGGTTGGGGAGGACGGTGGTGATGGTTGAGATTTGGGGACGAGGGGGGGATGGAAAGGAGGGAGGAGGGAAAGACGGACTGACAGAGAAGAGCTGACCGAAAGGAGGACGGGCAGCAGGCTGGGTGACGCAGGTATATATAAGAGGTTGGATTCGGTTGGGTGACGGAGGACGTGTAAGCAGCGCGGCGCGGATTTGCGCTCGACTTGTCTGGAGATGGAGACACAAAGGAAATATGGCCCAATAAGGGACCGCACATGAAAGTGAGGCGAAGCAAGGATCAGTGTTGTATGGATGAACACCGAGTACCGAACACACACATCTAATACAGTAATTGAAATAGAAACGGTGGTCCGAACTGCCTTGTTCTGCGCCTGACGTATGTGATAAGCGATGCTGTCATTTCTGGACCATCTTGCTTCTCGGACAGCTTTGGGATGATGCCGTAGAAGTCCGCCATGTTTGGCATTTCGATTGTATCACCACACTCACCCGCTGTCACGACGGGCTGGACGCCGAGGTCACTGCAGTGAGACGCCATGATCTGTGCTGCTATAGGCTTGGACGGGCCACGGTTTCTAATCAGCGTATTGTGATAACTGGGCGGGGGTGAACGACAAGCAGATGGACCGAAGGTCAGACATCGGACCAGACGAAACAGGTCAATCAAGGCATAGCAAGCTTGCTTTTATTGCAGAGCTTGAACAGGTACCTTGTCAAATCATATGGGAGCCATCGAGGAGCCCGCCCACTGTGCCATCCTGTCACAGCTAAATCTATGAGACGACGGCGTACACATTAGACCCGAGCGTAACTCCAGTATATGGTGTGCATAGTGGCAAAAAAGGGCTGTAAGGGCAAAAACCGGATCGTTTAAGCGGCTCTGTAACTCCCATCAAAAGGCAGGCTCACAGTCCCAACCTCTCCCGCTTCTCCCTCTCCACCGCCGCCGGCAGCGCCAGGCCAGCGCTGCTCTTCCTCCTCAGACCGCCGGCCCGAAGCCGCCTGGCCTGCTGGTACGCGCGGTCCAGCTCCGTCTCCACCGCGCAGCGTATCCGCAGCGCGGCGACGGCGGGCCACACGCTCCTCTCCCCCCTCAGGATCCAGTAGTCCAGCGTGTTCCTCGTCGGGGTCTCGAGCAGCCGTATGAAGTCTCCGGCCGTCACCTCCGGTACCAGCGTCATGCTCGTGCCGGGGACGGACTCGTCGACCAAGAACCGGCGGATAGACGTCGGTAGTAGGCGGAGTGTGTCGAGTTGCTGTAGCCGGTGGCGGACTTCGAGACCGACCATGCGGGCGAGAAACGAGGTTGTGGCGGCAGTCTTGTTGTGGGTTTCCAGCACGGAGGGGCCGTGCATGTCGCTCTGGAGGAAGGGGATGAGATATGGTCGTGCTTGCGAGACGATAAAATGGTTCACGTTGAAGAGCTCCGCTACACGCTGGAGCGGTGAGTCGCGGTCAGAATAGGAGACGTGGGTCCAGTGCTGGAACTTGTCGACGGCGTCTGCTTGCTTCCAGGGGACGACGCGGCCGTAGGCGTCCTTGCAGAGGATTATTGTTTCTCTGTGGCCATACAGGGAGGGCGTTGATGCGTTGGAGGCTACTGCTGCCGTCCAGATCAACTGTCGAACACGTCAGCGGATAATCAGACATTTGCATCTTGGAGGTGGAACATACCACGTTCGGCGCTGTGAGGTAGTTCAACAGCGTCGGCACTCCTCCCTGACCACCAGTAGCGACCGTGATGTTCAGCACCCTCTTACTTCGATTATAGGCCTCCTCAAAAGTCATCTCACCAACATTTGCCTTGACGCACTCCTCCAACACCTTGACATCGAGAAAATACCCATCCCTCCAGAACCGGAGCACCCTCCTTCTCAACGTTTTCAACCTGGTCCAAACCGACTCCCCAGAGTCCTGCCCGCTGATCTTCACGGCAAAGGCAGACAGGTCAATCCCATCGCCCCTCAACACTCCAGGTAGTTCTTCCTCATTATGTATAGCCACCAGCGCAGCAACCAGCGCCCCCGTCGCCGTACCGGTTATGATCCTCGGCAGCAGCCCCCGCAGGAACAGCGCCTTCACGACGCCCAAGTGACACAGCCCGAAGATCGCCCCCCCTTGCAACACGAGTGTGCTCCTCCCAAACGCCTGCCGCGTGTCATGCACGAAATCCAGCTTCATCTGCGTGCTCATGCCGGTCCCGCCATCCCGCCAGTCGACAAGCACCGCGCCGTCGCCCGTGCTCGTCGGCAGCGACCCGATGTCCTCAATGGCCTCGGCCACGCGCGTGATGTACTCCTCGATCAGGAACTTGGTGCCCGCGAAGGACCGGTTGTAGAGCTTGGGCGCCGTGATGTTGCCTAGGTTCCTCACGAGCCCGGACCGCAGGAGGTTGACAAGGGCGGGGACGTTGCCCGCCTCGCGCGCGCTGTTGAGCTGCAGCAGGCGCTCGTGGATGAGGCGGTAGTCGTAGTGCCGCGAGGTCGGGTTGTTGCGCCAGAGGTCGAGCCCGAGCAGGTTGTCGAGGTGGAGCGCGGCCTCTTCCCAGTCTTCGTAGGTGGAGGAGGTACGGAGGATGGAGAGCCAGAGGGAGGGCGGCGAGCGGGAGGTGAACCAGGCCAAGAGTTTCTGGATGACAGCACATACATTGTCAGCGATGAGGGTGGTTTGGCAAAGATGGTATGCAATGTACGCAAGCTGTGGACTCACACGATGCCAGAAGAAGAGGATGTCAATGATCATCCACCAGACGGCAGCTATCACCGCCCATGCCATTCTGGTGTTGACGCTGGTGGGCTACCACAGTAGTAAAGCATTAAGAGAACGAGCGTAGTTCAAGGCAGCATCCATTTCGCGTGTCGAACTCTCAAGAATCCCATTGTCGATTCAGCAGTACACGTAGCGGTCAGCTGGGAACTCCTCGGTGTCACCATCTTTCCAGTCGTCATTCTGTCCCCAGCCGGGAGCGAAGCGCTGTTGCCGGCAGCGGCATGTGAAATCCATCCCACAGCAACCCATGTTCACCCCCACATTCCCGCGATCTGATGATCTCCGCCCTTGCTGGAAACTCCCGGTTGGATGGAGAAGCTATGCAAATGACATGGACAACTGAAGAGATAGGCATAAGCAGCAGTTCACAAGCGGCCCGTCAGAAACAGTTCAATGCAAGTTATCGCTGTTTTCAGATGTCTAACTCCTATGCCATTTGCTTTTCCGTGATACTTCGACAAGCCGTGCTTGCTTGTAAAGTATAAATCCGCCGTGCAATGCAAGTAAAAAGTAGATAGTAAAGCAAACCATCACAGCCATGCATTAGTGCATCTACTCATCATCCTCGTCGTCCTCAACAACCCTCCTTCTCCGCCGACTAGCCGGCGCTGGCGCCTCGTCATCGTCCATATCAGCCTCAGCATCAACATCAGCATCTTCCTTCTCCGCCGTCCTCTGCCTCTTGCGTCTCGGCGCCTCTTCCTCCTCTTCCTCATCCTCGTCGTCATCCAGGATTTCCTCCTCCTCATCCTCCTCGCCCTCGCTCCCCTCCTCGTCACTCGCAACCGCAAAATCATCCAACACATACTCATCATGCCTCCCGCTGCCACCAGGCAGATCGTCGTCCGAGTCATACTCGGCATTCCTGTTCCGCTTCCGTGACTGTCCGCCCGCCGCGCCCCTCTTCCTCCCCCCCGCAGCAGCGGCACCCCGTCTGCCACCTTCCAGATCGCCAATCGACAGCGCGCCCCGGGCGTACCGGCTCGACGACCCGTCCATCTTGGCGGCCGCCGTCTCGCGCCTGCGCTGCGCCTTGTTCCTCTCCTTCTCCGCCAGCTCGGCCTGCTTCTTGGCCAGCTCCGGGTCCTCGGTCGTGTGGATGATGAGGTCGTCCGTCTTGGTCTGGGTTGCCTCGATCATCTTCCGCTGCAGCCGCTCGAGCGCGTCGTCCTGCACCGTGAAGTTGGGCCGTACCGTGTACTGCTCCGTCAGGTGGCCGACGATCAGGAGGCAGTTGGACGACAGGTGCGCCGCCGCGGTGTAGTAGTGCGCATCCTGGATCTCCGAGTAGGGCTTGCCCGGCGCGGGCGCGAGGGACTTGGTCTGGATCTCGTAGTGGTCGTCGCCCACGGCTAGGGTGACGGAGCCATCGCTCCAGCGGTAGATGTTCGCGTTGCTCTGCATCTTGCCCGTCGCGGGGTCGCGGCGGTACCGGACAACTGGCACGGGGTGCTCGGAGAGCGCGTTCTTAGTGTCGAATGGGGTGGGGGTGAAGGAGTCGGATTTGTACTCTTCAGGGTGAAATTTGAGGAAGGGCGGGACTTTGAATGATCTAAGCTGGAGAGTAAGAGGGTCAGCACGACGTCGTAGAGCATGGATGATCGAATTGAGCTTACTTGACCGTCCGATGGCTTGGGGACCCGATGCCTGTACATCGGGACACTCATGACGACCTCGTTTCTGTGAGCAGGCTCCTCATCCTCCCGCATATCGTCATCGTAGTCATTGCGACGGTCGCCGTGGTCTGAGGCCAGGTCTCGATCGCTCAGAGCGCGTCCGCCGCGGTCAGATTGCGACAAGATCTCGTCGAGGTTATCGTCGCCATCGCCGTCGCCAAACAGGTCGTCGCCGGCATCAGGGAGATCGTCAATTAGCTCCTCCGAGTCAGACATCTCTTGTTAGGTTATGGGGGTTGCTGAATTCCGTCCGAGGTCGTTTGTGTGGCCGATGGGAATGGTA
>Ga0209127_100290_pt1 | contig 17592 bp, 6 predicted proteins | sample LakSupMetagenome_FD_187469 | JGI IMG/M metagenome (GOLD analysis project Ga0209127, IMG submission 187469) | Freshwater microbial communities from Lake Superior, Canada - Sta WM archaea (SPAdes) (version 2) | ecosystem: Environmental > Aquatic > Freshwater > Lake | place: Lake Superior, Canada...
GGAAAAAAGGTCTGGTGCGGAAGCTCGATGACACGCCATCGCTAGTCCCCCTATCTCCGGCGAGCGGAGGGACCCCGGCGGTGGAAGGCGAGGTGGTTGTGTGCGTGGCGCTTGACCTTGGAGACGACGGTGGCGGAGCCGTCGGCCGAGTAGACGGACAGCGCCCAGCCGCCGCCGCAGGTCTCGCCCGCCGCGCCCTCGCAGGCCGTGTCGCAGCTGGCCTCGTCGATGAGCTCCGAGCCCGTGAGCGAGTTGCCGCAGTAGCACTGGCCGCCGTACTCGGTGCCCGCCAGCGCCCAGCCTTTGCCCTTGCAGTACGCGACGCACTTGGTGTTGCTGACCTCCCCGAGGTTGGGGCGGACCTCGCCGGCGAGGGCGCGGTCGCGGCTGTCCTTGAAGCAGCCTGCGTACTTGAAGCCGGCGATGTCTGGGAGGGTGGCGTCGGTGCCGTTGACGGTTTGCGGGCTGCCGGTTGTTGTCGGGGCTGCCGTTGCGCTGCCGGCGGTGACGGTGGCGGTGTTCCACTGGGTGACGGTCTCCCAGACGGTAGAGGTGCTGTCGCTGCTTGTGGCGGGAGCGTCGGTGGGTTGGGCGTCGGCTGAGGAATCCATCGCAGCCGAGGTTGTGTCGGGAGTGGGCGCGACGGGTGAGGGGGCCTTGACTTGGTTGACAGCTGTTGTCTTGGAGCTTTCGGCCGTCTTGGAGGATGAGGCAGGCTTGGACGAGGAAGCAGCAGCAGGAGAAGAAGCAGAAGAAACAGCAGGCGTGTCAACAGCTGGCGATCCAGACATTGCGGGGACGGAACCGAATCCGAATCCGGACAGAGGGTTGTTGCCAGGCAGCTTGGTGAGGATGCCGTCGACCTGCTCGTTGACGGGCGACGGGATGTTGCAAGACGGGGCATCCTTGTTGAGTCCGCCAATGAGACCGGGGCACTTGTCCATGCCAGAGTCACCAGCGTCGCAGTTGTCGATGATCTGCTGCAGGACCTTCTCGTCCCACCCAGCAATCATGTCACCATGGCCCGAGTAGCCGGTGACATCACCGTTGGCTAAGCGGAAAGGCTGAGTCTTGCCATCCGGCGTCCAGCGGGCGTCGAACTTGGGGGTGTTCCAGTAGACCTCGAAGAAGATGTGGGGGACGTGGATCCAGCCGCTGGGGCAGTCTTGCTTGCCGTTGCCGGTGCTGGATGGGAAAGCCATGTTCTCCTTGTAGTTCGTGAGACCGGCGGCAGGGTTGTAGCAAGAGGGGAAGTGAAGGTCCATGCGCAGAGGCGAAGCATAACCGTCGCATTTCTGGAGGGGGAAGCCGATGCCGGATCCCTTGTTGTTGGCGGACTGGATGCCGGCCGTGGTGCCATCCGAACCAGCAGGCCAGCTCGGGGGATCGTAGCTCTTGCGGGGGCAAGTCCATTGAAGAGGGTTAACCGGGCCTTTGGAAGGATCGAGGTTCTGGCTGCCATCCTTGTTCGGCGGGTCCCTCGTCATAGCGTTACCGCTGACCATCTGCAGGCCAACGGGGAAGGCCTTGATCTCGTCGTTGGTTCCCTCGAAGAAGTAGTAAATGTTCATGTAGAACAGCTCGACAGGCTCGAAGTGGCCGTCCTTGGGGTCCTGGAAGTAGAGCTGTGGGTACCAGTAGGCGCTCAAGTCACCCTTGATCAGAGCGGTTGTGCAGCTCGACTGGCGAAGGTCGTCTCCGGTGGAGTTCATGCCGAAGTTGCTGGCACCCATGACGGTGTGGACATGGCTCGAGATCTGTCCAGGCTGGACGACGGGGTCTACCCGACCGGTTGTCAGTGGCCCATCTCCATGGAAACGCAGCACGGCGAATGTACGGCCGTCTTTAGCAGCAGCAGCTCCTACGAGAGCAGCGAGGGCAGCCGTGAAGAGCATGTTGGCGATGTGAACTCGCAGGCTTGTGTGTCTCTTGGAAAGAATGTTGGGTATCAAATGTAGCGTTGGTTGAGTAAGTCTCTGGGACTGTCGAGAGGTGTACGTGCTGATACCGGAGCACCGTAGAAAAATGACTGGATGAAATGGCAGCTCACTAGAGTAACTTGGACTCGATAGTGACTGACAATAACCACCAAAGGATTGAGGTGCTTGAAAGAATGGAAAAAGGACAGGACGCGCCGAGTCGACTCAGCAGCACGAAGGGGTGAAAGGAAGGTTGGGTGAAGAAAACTCGAAGAGAACAACACAAGTCCAGGTGAGTTGACTAGCAGGAGCAGGAAAGGAGGGCGAGAAGGAGGGAAGCAGGACAGCTTAATATCGATTCCATCAGCCTCCAGCATAGCGGAGGTTCCTGAGCACTTGCAGGGTACCACGAGTATGGAGGTGCATTAGCCTGGCGTTGGGTCTCGCCCTAGATGCTCTAGCGCAAAGTATTTCCGCTCATTCAGTGTGACCTCGACAATGGAGCTCGCCAGGGAGGCCAGCGGCTGTGGGCCGCTGCCCGCAGGTAGCATGCACAACCAAGGGTTACATTGATAAAGGTGCGGTTGGTTGTGGTGGTGGTGAGGCCAGGAAGAAATTGACGCCTCATGTTTTAAGAGCCCGAACAGGACATAGCCGGGCCCATGTGCCACAAAGGAGGGTACGGTGGTCCTGTCGTCTTAAGTACAACTTTGTGGACATCTCGACGAGTGGTGGCAATGTCTGTTTTGTCATCTTGCCGGTCACAGGTTATGAGACCTCAAAAGAGTTCGATCGAAGTGCTGTAATGAGAGGGGTCCTGAAAGGAGTGCCACAAACACTCCCTAGCCATGTTTCTGGCAAAGGCTGGAATTACAGTCGGGATACCTGGCCAAACGTTTAATTCGACGATCAGTGCTTGTTTCCCGTTTTGGTCCACGTGCGTGTTTCTGTTTCTTTGACCCTCGTGCTTGGGCGGATGTGACGGCGGGCGGCAGGGAGCAAAATTCGGGCCGCTCTGGTGCTGGCGAGTGGCGACGACCTTTGACACTTTTGTCCAATGCCTTTGACAGCGTCTGAACAAAGCCCATTATTATGCCAGCCGCCGTCGAGCACCGTGGGCCAACAGTCGGTCGACAGTGTGCGGCCGGGGAGACGGAGACGGCGGCAAAGTGCCTACATGAATGTACTCGCAGTATTTTCGAGTCAGTGACCGAAGGTTGCGGGTACAGCGTTCAGAGCGTTGGAAGACTTTCTCCCGAGTTCTTCTGCCACCGACCAAAAAAGATCCTGCAAGCTGCAAGCCACCATGTCGGGCTCATTGGTCAGGCGGACTCTGTTCCTGAATTGAGCACACACGTCTGTGGTTAAGAGTGGAGTCGAACTCATTGAGGGTGTGCGGCCGCTTTGGCCAGCTCTGAGTGGTCAGCTCATCAGCAACAACCCGGTCGGGGCAGCGCCGAGTCTTGGACACCAGGGATAACGCCGTCAGGGCATCCCGCCCTTTCCCCTCACTTACCGCGAAAATAACCAGTTGCTACGTAGAGCTGCTTGGTGTTACCAGGGAGAGTAATTCAAGGGACGAAGTTGATAACTTTCCAAGACCAGGTCACTTTCAGTGAGCCGGAGCGAGAGCAGCGCTCAATCTCTCCACGGCGTATATCAGATCCCACTTGGGCAGGAAACTGGTCGTTTGCTCGATACAGAGAGCCCTTGCAAAGCATTCTCATCGAAAGAAATACCGCAACGTTCTCCTTCATCGAAAGGAATCGACGGGAATATGACACGGTTCTGGACACGGTACGTACTCAGCGTTGAAGTTCTCGCACAACGAGTCAACTCCTCAGCGAGGACTGGACGGGCCCCTCCATCTTGGGGCTGATAGTCAGACAGGGATGGACAAACGGCTTCCTGCGAGATAGCTCTGACAAGTGCGTGCATCCTGCTCCCCGGAAGTCAGTACGTATAGATAGTTGTTGATTCTAGGATATATGCATACGTAGATTATTATTAGGAAGAGGAGGAGAAGCTGACAGCACTCAACCAACAACAGAACTGACTGTTCGTCCAAAGGCACGGCCGTGGCACAGAATTGCTATCAGGACATCCCTCGAGGTCCCAGCGGTGCAAGCGTAGTGTAATTTTTGAGTTCTGACCCGCTTGTCGCTTTTTACAGCTGACCAATCGGTTTAGCTGCGTGCCTGAATTCTTCCCCACACCGCCCTTGCAGTTTTCGTCCGAACTCAGAAAAAGCGCGATCCCCTTTTACAGGGGTTTGGACTGTTGTCGATGCTATCAGATGAAACGCGCTAAATCAGTGAGTCTCCGAGCGGGTGGTGGGTCAGCGCCAAGTCATCATGTCTCAATCTTTCCGTTTCGCTGGGAATCCGGAAGAGGTCCAGAACATTGAGGAGTCGGGGAGAGATGAACGGTCGTAGCCGGCAGGCTGGTAGCGTCAGTCTACGAGGAGAAGGGCTCCGTACCAATGCAGCCTCCATCCAGAACGTCGACATGGCAGAAGCAACCGTCATAGACTCGAACCCCTCCCTCCCAACTGGTGGAGAGTTGAGGATGGAATCCAGAACACGGAGTCCACTGCCTCGGGTTGAATGTGGAAACAACGAAGTTTCCAGCGGCACCAACACCACGGTTCAAACTGCGGCACCTTCCTCGTTGTTGATTCCTTCATGTGACAGTCTTTGCTTCTTTCTCCCCCGCTTTTGTTTTGTTTCGTCTTGTCATTCCTTCCATTCCATTCCGCCGCTCCCGCTGTGGCCCCCCTGAGGCGATCCTTTTGGCAGCGGCAAGAAACGAAACAAACGGTCCACAGTGGTCCGCGAGACTGGGAAAGAGTCTGCAACGGAAAAGGCCTGTATTGGGCTGCGAAATGCTCCCCTGCCATGAGACCCGGACCCCGTCGCTGTGTGGGAAAGGGGACCTGTCATTGCAGCCCCGGGGCCTGATCTGCGAGCCTCGCAAACCGCCGAGGTTCGCGCGCGGCTGAGGGAGAAAAGGTCCAAAGCGTCTGGACTCTGCCAATCTTTGCCTTTAGCACACCTAGAAAACGGCTGATTCGATCCGATCGATCGCTGCTATGGTCTTGTTTGTCGCTCGTCTTTTTCTGTATCCACCCTACCTTGACTTCCCAGGTAACAGGCCCATATAGTGGCGGTGCTGTAATGTGTCTTGTTACAAACTTTGCGAGGGCAGACTATCGTTTCGATTTTCGCCCACTCAGCAGCCAACCGCGACCTGAAACCCTGCGGCTACGTGCCTCGCTTTCCCGCTAGCCAACCCTCCAGATCATCCCCCTCATCAATACGTATTGCAAAGCTGGGGAAACGTCCGGTTGTACAAGTTCTGACTGATCAGACCCTAAGAAAATAACAAGACATCCCATGTCACCTTCTCTCTGGTCGAGGCCCAGAGTGACAAGTGGCCCCGGGGACGCATTGACGTGGCTTGTTGGAGGGAAAGACATGTGGTGCGACGTGTCAGTGGAAATCAAGCTTGATCATCAGAGACACACACCAAGGGCGGAATCCGGGGCGTGTGACCGGCGTGCAAACCGTCGTAGCTCCAGACTCTCGAGGTTGACAGCTCTCGATTACCAACATATCCACATGACAGCTTCGCGTGGGTGCGCTCTGGCAAGACCGCTGTGGCCGCTCCCTGCCATGTAGCTGAGTAAGGTAGCTGTCTCTCTCTCAAGGGAGCTCGCTGCCTTAGCGCCGGGATGTGCAAGCTGGGAGCTTGGTTTTCCTCGAGGAGCTTCCCGCCCGAAACAATGTGGCTTTCGGTTGGTTGCCTACCGGTGTTTCCAAGTCAAACATATTGGGTCCAGGCCACCTAGAGTGACCCCAGCCCACGGCGGCCCACAATCCAGGAACTGACTGTCACAACTGCGAGTGTGATGAGCACCTGAGGTCTTCAACTTCTCATGATCCAAAACCCAGAAGCCTTGTGATATCTCGAGGAGGACGTCTGTGTAATCAATGTCTACCCGCGGTTTAAGAGGCTGTCAAAGTCATTCCATTTTAGGGGTTTGGCTGGTCGAACCTAGAACACATCCGCTGGCAAGAATAATCACTAAATGATGACACTGAACGCCCGATCTCCTAAAATCAACATCCTTCTCTGACCTCGGCCCACTGTAAAACGACGGGTATCAATCCACAACAAGCCACTCCTCGGTAATGGCCCTCGCCCCCTCTAAATCCCCCATCTGGAAGCAAATGGTCTTGATGTTATACGCCGCCTCGAGCGCCAGGTCCTCCCTCCCCATGACCTCGGCGGTGAACGGCTCGCCCCCCCTCTCGCGCACGCTCTCGTCCAGCACCTCCTTGTAGTGCTTGAGTGCCAGGTGGCCCAGGCCGATGATGTGGTACGCCCGGCCCAGGTTGAACTTGGCCTCCTGCCGCTCGCCGGCGTAGGCGGAGGCGACGCGGTGGGCGTGGTACTTGTGGAAGAAGGCGAAGCCTTGGGTGAGGAGGTACTGGCGGTTGGGCGCCTGGCGCTTGAGCGCGTACTGGATGTAGCCGATACCCAAGCTGAGGTTGATCATGGGGTTGGTCGGGTCTATGCTCGCGGCCCGCATGAAGTAGCTCAGCGCGTAAGGGTAGCTCTGCGAGGTGTACAGGATGTGGCCGTAGATGGTGAGCAGGCACACGTCCAGCTGGGACCGGTCGACTTCGCCGCCTTCGGACGAGACCGAGGCCTTGTCCATCAGCTTGATCTGCCGGAGGATGAACTTCTGGCCGGGGCCGGAGGTGTACCACGACGGCGGGGCCTGGCAGAGGCGCACCATGGCGGCGAAGAGGCGGTACGAGTCAGTGCCCGGCATGTAGTCGCGCATGAAGAAGCGGGCGATGTGCACGCACTGCTCTTCGTCGCCGGCGTAGACGGCGCAGAGGGCCCAGGTGATGTGGATGAGGAAGGCGTGGTCGCGGGACTTAAAGACAACCGAGTCGCGGGCCGACAGGAGCACGACATAGGCTTCTTCCACCTGGTTGGCGAAGGTGAGGTTGAGGGCGTAGTCGAGGAGCAAGTCGAGCCACTTCTCGAAGGGGATGCCGTAGTGGTCGTGGCGAAGCGCCGGAGGCAGCTGGGGAGCGGCTTCTTGGCCTTCGACGGGAGCGAGGTTCTGCTGCAGGCGGGCAGCCATGGCGGCCAGTTTGCTGCTCTTTGTCGGGATCGCGTCGGTGCTGAGAATCGTGTTGTAGCCCATGAAGCGGACATATTTGTCCCAAGGGAAGAACTGCTTCGAGGATCTGAAGTCGTCCACCAAGTCCTTGGCAACCGACATCCATGTGGCCATCGCTTCGGGATCCCCATGCGCAACCTGCGGTCTCAGGTCCATCACGGCGCGGTACTTCTCCAGCATAGCATTTTTCCTCTCCGTCTCCTGCCGCTGCTTCTCCGCCGATCCGCCCAGCCGTCTGGGACGGTACCTCCTCTTCTCGCGCGGCGGTCTCGGCGCCCTCGGGGCGCGCTCCTTCTTCGGTTTCGGCTCCCTGCGCGCGCGCGGGTAGCTGCGCCGCTTCTTGGGACCCAGGAGTGCCGGGTCGATGTCTCCGTTCTGCCGTGCCTCGAGGTCTAGCGCCTCGTTGACGAGCAGGAAGGCCTCCTCCCGCCCTTCTTTCTCTGATTCGGCCTCGTACAGCTTGGCGAGCTCGACGCGCGCGTCAATGTGGTACTCGTCCTCGTCGAGCGCTCCGATAAAGCACTCTTCCGCGGCGACCTTGTCGCCCAGCGCCAGATAGCACCGGCCCTGGTTGACAAGCATATCGGCGTCCACGACGACATCCTCCGGGTTCTGGGCCGCGATGGCTCGGTACAGGTTGAAGTAGTCCAGCGCCACCGCAGGCTGGTCGTGCAGAAGTAGCTCGGCGCCCACATCCTTCAGACAGTCCGGGAAGTATCTGAACCTCTCCATGGCGGGTATGTCGTGGCCCCTCTCGTCCTTCGGATCGAGGCACTCCATATGCAGCGCCGCCTCCTGGTGGTGTCCCAGCCTCAGGCGGTAGATAGCCAGCTTCGCCCTCAAGTCAACAGGCAGCGCCAACCCATAACTCTGCAACGGGAACCTCCCGGGCTCGTACCCGGGCACCATGACCCTCCGATCGTCATTCACATCCCACTCGCGGTCATCATACCCCCACCCCTCCCAGCACCTCTCGTCCCTCCTACCCAACAACCACCTCGCCACCTCCTTCAGCTCCGCCGCCGCCTTTCCCCAATCCTCGTCCTCCCCCGCGATCCCAAAGAACTCGAGATAGATCCTCAAATCACTCCACTCAAACGCCCCCTCCTCCACCACATTCGTGCCGGCCTCGTAACAATGCTCAATCACCCGCCGATACGCCTCCCTCGCCGCGGGGCCCGTCTTCCGCGGATCCTTCGCGTCGAGCGCCACATCCGCCAGGTTCCGCACCGTCCTGATATTATACGGCTTATACCTCAGCGCGCGCTGGTACTGGCCCGCCGCCTGCGCCGCGTACCCCAGACTCATCAGCACGTCGGCGAGCGTCGTCCGCGCATTGGCATCGCTCGCGTCCGCCCTGACGGCGGCTGCGTACAGCGTCCTGGCGAGCTGCAGCGCCTCCGTCCTCTCCGGGTCCCCCTCCTCCATCTCCCCGACCCCCTCGAGCGCGTAGGCGCCCGCGCTCATCCACGCCGACACGACCTTGGGCGTCAGGTGCGCCGCGTAGATGAGCGCGTTGAGCGCCTCCTTCTTGCGGCCCGTCTCCTCGAACACGGTCGACAGCAGCGTCCACGCGTCGTACGTCTCGGCGTTGATGCGGATCACCTCCTCCAGTATCTCGTGCGCGTCGCCGTACCGCTTGTCGTGGAACGCCTCGGTCGCCAGGCTCAGCCGGTACACGATGTCCGGCGTCGGCTTGGCCGCCTTGCGGGGTCCCAGCTTGCGGCCTGCGCGTGCGCCACCTCCGCCGCGCTTTCCGCCGCGCCCGCGGGCTGTGGTGCCACCGCCTCCACCCCGGCCGCCGCCTGCTGCGCGTTGGGACGGCCCATCCCCCGGGACGCCAACACCGCCGCCCGGGATGCTGTCGATGCCATCGGAGGTATCGTCCCCCAGCCGCTGGGCCGCCCGGAAGGCCTCGATGCTGGCGTTGAGCTTGGCCGTCTCGGCGCGCAGCTCCTGGTAGTCCGAGTCCGCGTCAGAGTCGCTGCTAACTTCCTCTTCGTTTTCGTACCGGGACTGGATTTCTCGCGCGCTGTAAGTTCTCTGTTAGTGGCTAGATGACATGTGTGACGGCCGGGGGCCTCTTACACTTCGTCGAGGGTGGGCTGGCCGGGACCAAAGGAGACGTCGGCCATGGTCACATCCTGGCTCTGGGCTTGGGTTGTTGAAATCAGGGGCCGCCCCGTCAGGCTCGGATCTATTTGATCGGACATTTTGATGGCCGTGTATTCATATGTAGGTAGCTTTACTTGAGTGGTAGGTGCCGTGGTGGGTCTTCATGAATACAAGGATTCATCTCATCGCAAGACGAATCGGCGCTCAAGCTGCTGCCGACCCGGTGATGAGAGTGGCTGTACCAAATTAGAGATTCGCTTGCTGAGCGTGTATGAGAGTAGATGGTGGAGATGCTCTGAGTCTACTTTGATTGTTAAGTGCTTCGGTTTCTTTGATGATTTGGCAGAAGTTACTTAGTTGAGAATCTTGACTCTCACCCCATGTCTAAACTTTGTTGGGTCCACCGCCACACTAAAAAGATGCGGCAGTGACATGCACCTCAGTCAACCACAACAGTCCTGCGAAGAAGTGGCTTCATGCTTTACAATATTCACACTGCAGATGGCGGAAGCGCATTTGAGAATTCACCGATTTATCGGAATCAATAGTTGGTGCTAATCTGCTACCAATGCACAAAGTGCTGCTCCCTGATATGCCCTGATTGTAGCAAAGTGAAGGGCCACGTCCAACGCCCTGATGCCGCTATTCTATACAGTATTTACTCATCGTCAAGAAATGCCATCCTGTTCAGTTCGTCACGTCGCCGCAAGTTGCCTGAATCCAACTCCGACGTCAAAGTGCAAGAGAAGATTAGTCCGAGTCCACAGGTCCGTACGCACGCACGCAAGTGCACTTCCGCTCGATGAAAGCGCCCTCGGTCGTGACGTACTGGTTCCTGGTTCCGCGGCGGCCAACGAGAATCTATCCCAGTTTGCCCTGTTCCTTCGCCTCTGTGCCCAAATGTTAGTTTCCCAGATCTTAGGGGAGAATGACGAGGGATCAGCACTTACCCTTGACCTGCTCGAAGACCTTGAGCATCTTGCGGCGAGCACCGAGGGCATTAACCCCGCGCTCCTCAAGCTGCTTGTCATCCAGCTCCACCAGGTCGTTCCACTTCATGTCCTTGAGGTTGTCCGTGTACTTGTGCAGACGCAGACTACGGAGCCAGCTGGGGATGTCCTGCAGCAGGCTGGGGTCGGTGGGGTCCTCGGGCGGCTTCGAGCTGCCGCGACGACCACGCGGGGACCTGCCGCGCACCATGTCCGAGTGGTCCGAAAGGTAGCCCTCGTGATGACCCAGTGAGAACTGGCCCATGTTCATCGGAGCCAGTCCGCCGTTCATGCCCATGACAGGCGAGGTGCCGTCATACGCACTCAAGAAGCCGTTGTTCTGAGGCGCAGCGAAAGCCATGGCCGGAGCGAATCCGCCCTGCATGGCAAGACCCGGCGAGCTGGGACGAGAGCGGCCGCCGAAGCTGAGGTTCTGCTGGCCAGGGATGCTGAGCAGCTGATCGCGGCTGAGAACCTGCCCGTGCTCGTTAATCATAATAACGTTGGTCGGCTGCATACCGGGTATCTGTCCACCAGGCGCCATTGGGTTCTGCGGGTGACCAGGAGCATCGTTGGATCTAGCACGGCGATACTTGCGGACGTCATCCAAGGCGAATCGGTTGTTGACCGTCGACAGAGCTGCCAGCTTCATAGCCGCAGCGTTCGCAACCATGTCGGCCTGGTTGGGGGACTGAGCAGCGCCGAAGTTCGAAACCATGGGAGTGTTGACCATAGACGCCCAGTTGCCGCTGCCACCGCCGTAGGGAGAGAGCAGAGGAAGGTCAGACAGCTTGTCGGCAGTCGACAGAGTAGTGCTCTGAATGTTCGAGTTGCCCGACAGCTGAGGGGGACGAGGCGAGCGGAGTCCGGAAGCCTGGGGAGCAACAAACTGTCCCATCGGAGGCTGGCCGGAGGAGCTCTTGGGGCGCGCGGCATCGTTCTGGCCCCAGGGCGACTGCGGGTTCTGACCCATGCCATCGTCATTGGGAGCCGAGATGGTGGGGGCAGCCAGCGAGTTGCGGTCGACAGTGCTGTTGCGGTTCGACGTCGGGGGGTTGCCGGTCTGCTGAGTGAACTTGGCCTTCTCGGTCGCAATAGCAGCAGCGGCATCGGGGAACATGGCATTGATAGTCGAGGAATCAAGGCCAGACTGACGCTTGGCGCTGGTCACCGAAGCATTTCGGGCGAGCGAGTTCCTAGCCGAGTCATTGACGTTCAGCTTGTTCATGGCGTCGCTCAAGCGGTTCGACATGGGGTCTAGCAGAATGTTTGTCAGCTCAGGACGTGTACGGGACTCAGCTCGTGCTGACATACCTTTGTCGAAGTTGGCAGGGGATAGGACGCCAGACATGGGATGGTTCTTGCCCATCTGCTGCAGCACCTGAATGAAGAAGCGGATCTGGACCTGGGTAGTCTGCTGAAGCAGGGCATAGAGGGCAGCAGTGCGCTCAGCCTCGCTCAGGACCCGAAACCACTGTTCAATAGCACTGAGTTCGTCCTTGAAGTCCTGATCGAGAGTTGCAGCGGCCATCTCCTCCAGCGTGGTCTCGTACTGGTCAATGTCGGCGATCCACTGCTGAGCCAGCTTGTCTTGGGGGTCAATCTCGGCATTGCCCTGACCCTGGCCCTGGCCGGACTGGCCGTAGAAGTCGGAAGAGGGGCGAATAGGGCGATTGGCCGCCTGCGAGAGGGAAGAGACGTCGGCTGAGGCCCGGGCAAGACCACTGCCGACGGTGCGAGACTGAGGAGGCCTCAGCGAGACATGGCTAGCCTCGGGGGTGCTATTGCGGTTGCTCATGATGTTCGACATGGTGACCATAGTCCGGTGACCGGAGTTCGAACAGGTAGTCGAGCTCGAGATTGATCGTGGTGGACTGGTAAAAGGGAAACGGATCCGAGAAGAATGTAGATACGGAGGTCTCAAGTCGTGAGATTGGCTTGATCCTGGTTGCCAGCAATTATGAAACAGGCAATGAGGCTCTTCGAGAATTAGTCGATGTGAGGGCGATCAGTGGTCCGTGACGGCGGCTCGGTGTTTCGAGATTTTCCAAGGACCTGCGATCAATGCCGGGCAGGGCTAACAAGTTCGACTGCAATGCGAAATGCTGCCTTGCACGGCCCGTGGTCGAACGACGAGGGCTATTATGGATGTAGAGTAATTATGAATCCACGTTCAAGGTCGAATGTAAAAAGAGCGCGGTTTCTTCGAAGCTCCTGCAGTAGCCTGCTGACCTCAAAGGAGTCGTCGGAATCGCGCAGTAAAGGCGTTGACCTAAGGATAATCTGAAGACGGAAGAAAGGAGGGGATAAGTTAGCTAGTCAGGTCTTATTGCAAAGAGTGTTCGCCATTAAGATATCTGGGACCGGACAGCCTTTCCCGGCCCTGAGGAGCTCAGGGGTGTTCCTGTACCCATTGGATCCATCGAGTCGGGTGGTCCGTAGCCCCATGCAGTGTCAATGGATACGGAAGCTTGAAGGGTAAGCTGTGCCCCGATGCTCTGCCGAAGTGATAAAGCTAAAAGGCAGAAGAAGGGGACGGGAGGCATTCAAAGATGAACAAGCTGATAGGGCGGACGAAGTACAATTCTATCTGAACTCCCTCCTTCTGGGACGAGGAGCTTATGCAGAGTTGCCAGCAGAGCTCGAGGAGCGCAGAACACAGGATACGAACAAAAAAAACAAAAAACCAGACGAATGCAAGTCAAAGCAAGTAGAAAAGCAGGTATAAAAAGCAGCAAGGAATGATGTAGAACGAAGCGCGAAAACCCATTCTTGAAAATCAAACCGCTATCAGCAACTTACGCATTAAGAAGTACTATCTCAGCACTCCAGAACGACGAGACGAACGGATCTTCAGCTCCTTGGTTAGAAGTCGGCGGTCGGCGAAGACAAGGAAGTGCCTGCTAAAGGCTCGCCGGCGAAGGAGACTCGAAGATTATCGAAGATCGACGACGTGAGGACTCGAAGGGTTGAGGAGCGGAAAGAAAAGTGATATTTCGAGGCGAGGAAGAAGGTGAAGAGACGAGATGACGGGAAGTGTGAGACAAGCCAGGTGCTTGTAGGGCGGCGCTAGCGGGAATCAAGCGAAAGTCTGTTTCGCGACTCCAAATGGCGGGGGAGAATATGGCCCGAGCGCCTTGAAGCGCCTCCTTTCAGCCCATGGCTGCGAATTGCTAGCAAGGTGGCGAATCATCAAGAGCAGTTTCAAGAAACTCGGCCTTGGTCGAGGCACGAAGAAAGAGGTCGCCTCGTATTTCCGGTCGTTAGGCAACAACCTGGGACTTCACGTGGCACTAAACCTGACAAAGTGCAGTACTTATGTGCAGCGGAATTTTTCGGTATTATTGTAGGGTTGACTTCTTTCCCACATTCTAATAACGCCTATCTCCCAGGTTCCCATGCGACGTGAGTTGTAAATTGTAAAGGGCTCGTAGACAGGTACAATGGGCAGCAGTTGGTCACTCAAACTCTTTGGAGCAGAGTATCTACAAGCAGATTTCAGGGGCTCGCTCTGAGAATGACTTGACGTCGAAGGGAACTCGGGCAACACGAGGCATTCCTAGGAACTTACGACATCCACGTCTGCGGATCAAGGAGAGTCCAAGAACAGCAAGACGATAGCTCCTCCGATCATGACACGCTTAGTTGGGGCAAAAGGTATTTGTCAGTACCTTATGGCTTCATTGCTCGTCATTGGGGGATATTAGGGTTCCATGAATTGCCCGAGTGACACCCGTCGTTCATGCATCGCAACCTATGGGCACAAGGACAGAAATGTTTCGTCGTAGAAGGGAATGTCGATGGAAGGGAATGTTGGCGTCGGCCGGAAGAATATTGTTTATCCTTCAGCAAGAAGAGCATGGGAAGATGGCTCAGAGCTGTACACACTGGTGCCGACCGTCTCTACGCAAGCGGCAGTAGTGGTGGTCGTCGCAATGGCTCGTAGTCCTGTCGCATTTCTGGGCATATCGCAGGCAAATCAACCACACATAATCAGAGACACAAGGCTGGCATGTGGCGCCTCTCAACCAAGGGGGGGGATGCATTCCGTTCTCTTGACGCCTTAACTACCGATGAATAGGCAGCTGCAATCGCCGTGCAGCAATCGTTCGGTTTCGGGCCCAAGGATCATTCCATCGTCCGTCAGGTCATGTTTGTCCCAGTTGAGCTCGCCCTTTCCGATATCCCATGCATTGAGAGGTTCCGAGTCGCAAAGAAATCAAGCAGTCTCCCTCTTGCCCTCCTTAAGCTCCTTCTGTTATGAGATGTCAGCGGGGTTCGACCGAGAATCGGTGATCGTAGGGTGGCGTGTCGCGTACCAGTGCCTTCATGGTTCCGTGGAGAGCATGTCTGTGGTTTCTCCGGAACTTGGGGTCGGTTCCCTTGAGCGAAGGGTACCGGGAGGTCTTGGGCTTCTTGATGCTGCAGTGGTGTTGGTCAGTCACTCGGTCCTAATCCTCTGGTCGCATCCCAGAAAGGCTCGCTGTCTCGATAATCGACGTACCCGTTCCGGTGAGCCTTCTTGCTCTGGTTGTGCTGAGACGAGTTCTTGGACTCTGGTAATCTTGTGAGTATGATGCCTGTACACCGATATCCAGCACTCAATCACTACTTACTGGCCATTTTGACGGGTTCCTGGGTGCGACGAGGAAGGTCAAGGGATCTCTAGCTGCGATGTGACGGAAGGAGGTTCCAGTGGAGCGTGGTTTTGTGCGTCAAGGTCAAGAAATTCTGCCCTAATTTTGTGATGTGGCTAGTGTCCTTCAGCCACCTTTCAAGCCACATGTATGTCCAGTACTTTTCCGTCTTATCGATGACAACCCTGGAACCTAACCCGCCTTATCTCTCGGCTGGGGAACACGCTCCTTCCAAGTCTACTATTATAATTGGTCCTGTGGTTCACGTTCGACTAAGTTTCGAGAAGAGCTTCCACGTAATCTGGGGCCTTGGAAGGTACCTTGGGTTTCACACAGGTCTATTGGACATGGCTCTAACAAAAATGGCAACTAATTCAATATGCACAAGTCCAGAAGCAAGCCGGACCACACAGACTCCCTATTCGTATACACTTTTACGTTCATTTGACCGTGACAGGAATCGCAACCTTGGCCTTTGATGTCGCCAATTCAGCAGCCTTCTGCAGCTGCTGAGACCTCAACTTCTGGAGGTAGCGGATGAACAGAACGTACATCAACTCGACTCTGCACCATGCATCGTTAGTCTGGCTTGTCGTTCAACGTGCATGGAAAGGTCAAGGGGACACTTACCGTTCCTTGGTCATCATAAGAATACCCTGCACCAGCAACCCTTTCGTGATCTGCGGTCCGATGCCCTTGAAGAGGCTCATGACGCCCTCGTTCTCGATGATAAACTGCATGACCTCGACGAAGCTCTTGAACGGCTTTCCGTTCCTCGCCGGAGGGGGCGTGGACTGCAAGCCGACCTTGGCCACAATCAGAGGCTGCGTCACGATGGTCGCCAGTGCCTTGGACATGGCACCCAGGGCGAAGGCCTCCCAAGGCTTGAGGCTCGCCTTGCCGGGGAAGAGAGCCTGCTTTAGCCGCTCATATGCGCCGTATGTGATAGCCGGGTTCACCACCAGCACCAGGCTCGCCTTCAGCCCCCTCCACAGACCGAACACGCCGTCCTCGCCCTCGATCACTTCCCTGGCCGTGTCGATCATGCCTTTCCTCTTGTCTTTCGACTGCGTCTGTTGCCGCGTCGTGATGACGGCTACTGGGATGGTGAACAGCTGGGCGAGAGCACCGGCGACGGCACCGAGGGAGAGCTCGACGGCGGTGGACAGCTGGGCGTTCTTGGCGTAGCGGATGTAGGCTGTGCGGACGATCGAATACCAGTAGAAGTAGGCGAAGTTGGTCGACGCAACACCCAGTAAGGAGCCGTTGATGCCGGCGTACAGACCCAAGAATCCCTCGGCCGACACAATCTTCTTCATGGCATCGAGCGTTCCGTCGTAGTGTGTCTCGTCGGCCCCCTTTGTCTGGTTCGCTTCCTCGCCTTCTTTCACGACTTTAGCGAAGGAGGGTGCTTTCGCTTTTACTTGTACTTGGAGCTTCGTCTTGACTCTGGACAGGGGGATACTGTATCAGCAGAGGCGCGACGATGATACGGAAAGGGCCTCGTCCACGGCCAATGTCATAAACCTACAAATCGAGAGGATACACGAGAGCATTGGCGAGCACAGCACCTGCGGCGCCGGCAGTAGCACGACCCCATGGCCCGATGGGGGCCGGCTTGGACTGGACAGCCATTGTGGGCTGGAGAAACAGACGTGAGGACGGGGATTGTTGTCGCGGATGGTAACCCTTATCGTTGCATTGATGGTCGCAGGTCCTGCTTGTCGCGTTCTTCTATGAATCAATGGAGGATATTTTCGGCCAGATCAGAGGTCCAGGGTACGGCCCAGATGAGGAAACAAGCGTCTAAGGTAACTATGTACAAGAAATACGGCAGAACGGATATCTTCGAGGTGGGCAATTGAGCCCGTGATGACGATAACCGGTCAACCTCGGCAGTCCACAACTTCTTTTTAGCGGCCGACCGGCGTTGATTGCCCCGCCTTCTGGGGAGGTCTTGGGGAAGTACGTACCTTACCCCAGCTTACCAGTACTGAAGATAGCCTGCGAAGAGTTTTGAGATGTCGACTAATAAGGTAGGTCGTAACCGACAGGTCAAATGCTTCGCAGAAGTTGGGGGGAAGAGCATCGGCTTTTAGGGATCAATTGTAATAAAGTTAGCCTTAGCATCGTGCGTAGCTTCGTCCACTACTTCAGCTCTTGGTTGTTGGACAAGGCCAGGTTGTGTGCCTCGAGCAGAGCATGCCATTTCTGAGAAACGAACCATTCCAAGCTTTTTCGCCCAAGCTAAGTGCAGTCTGCTAAAGGTGGCAGTTGCGGGCGTCAAAGATCATGGCATTACACGTCGCGTATTGCGAATCACAAAAGTCTGCACTTCATTGGAGGTGATGCATATAGGGCTCAGAAGCCTGGCGGCCACTGTCTCGAGGATCGCGAGTCCAGCTCACTTCTCCACTTGTTGTTCTAACGGCGACTGAGAGTCTGATCGTTGCGCAACCTTGCTCCCACCAGGCCTTGCCTCATATCATCTGGCTGTTCCTCTTATCATGACACAACCATGTAAATCGAGGCAACCCTAATACACGTCGTTATTCTTTCTACCTAGGTCTAGGATGTCGCTTATCGTACTGTCTTATATCTGAGATAAGTTTAACCTTCAAACATATACGACATACGATATTATGTCGCACTACTATCCATCCCCATGTCATAGTTCGAAATCGCCATCATGGAGGCACAAGCCAAGGTAAGCGAACACGCCGATCGTTAAA